>FSXA01000716.1_pt1 | contig 61613 bp, 49 predicted proteins | sample 1638081 | NCBI WGS metagenome assembly FSXA01 (sample SAMEA3914788, study PRJEB12502) | metagenome | biome: forest; material: soil | place: Canada | collected 2011-07-03 | depth 0.1 m
AACTCGGCACTGATGCTGGTCGCCGCACGCCTCAGACATGTGGCCTCCACCCGATGGGGAACCAAACGCTATCTACAGATGAACCGGCTGGCAGAAGTCATAGAGCAAAACAACACCAACCCAACAGCCTTCCAACGTCAGGCTTCAAACTGAAAGTGCGAAAAACTCTGGACACTACCATTCGACTGGGTCCGGCGGACCATAAATCACACGGACGTACCCCCACCGGGCCAGTCGAAAAGTATCCCCGAAGTATCGAAGTATCACCAGATTTTGCCGGTAAGGTACACGTCCGCTCAGTTTTTCGGGGATACCCCTGTATTCGATACCTCGACCTGCAACGCCATGCGAATGGAATCGACCGTGCATAAGCTCATATGTATGAGCTTATGCACCAAATATGCACTTGCTTGCGAGCCCCTGCAGTCGTGGAAAAACGGACTCAAAATTCGCCGGCGGCAAGGTCGTGGGGGTTCGACTCCCCCTCCCGGCACCAACTCGTAAAGACTAACCATCATTGGGTTACCGTTTGGGAGCTCTTGTTCCTCGAGAAGCTCCGCAAGTCCGAAAAAAATCAGATACAGCGCGTGGATTCATTGCAAAATTTCGGGGACCTTGTAGCGAGCCGTTTCTTGTAGCCCAAGTGACAACGCGATCTACCAATCACGACTATATTGCTCATAACATGAGTTGACCACCATTTACCTCGAGGATCTCTCCTACAACAAAGCTGGCGGCGTCGGAGGCGAGAAATGCAATCGCCTTAGCGCATTCGAGCGATGTTCCCACGCGTCCCAGCGGAATCATCCTGACGAAATTTTCCATCATCTCTGGAGTGGAAAATACCTCGTGGAATGGGGTATCGATTACACCAGGCGAGACGCAGTTTACACGGATACCATGGGGAGCTAATTCCTTTGCCAAGGACTTTGTAAACGTCATAAGGCCTCCCTTCGCTACGGCGTAAGGACCCGCTCCGGGACCGCCGCCATTCCTTCCGGCGATCGATCCTATATTGACAATACTTCCGCTCCCGCGTTCCACCATGGAAGCTGCGACAGCTTGCGAGCAAATAACTGCACTCTTGAGGTTTAGATCCATAACGGCGTCCCATCGCTCTTCTGTGAGAGTCAGGATCGGCAGTCGCTCCAGTAACGAGCCTGCATTGTTCACCAATATGTCAATCGGTCCAACCGCACTGCTAACCTGATCTACCAAGAGCCGAATATCGGGAGCACACGCTACATCAGCCCGAAAGATAAACGCCTCTCCACCGTTCGCACGTATCTGGTCCTGCACACGTTTAGCCCCGTCCTCATTGGTGTGATATCCGATGGCGACCCGAGCTCCGAGTTCAGAAAACAAGGTCGCTGTGGCTGCCCCAATACCCGACGACGCACCCGTAACAAGTGCTACTTTGTCTGTCAAAGCCAGAATATTCCGCATATATACATACCCCTATCATCTCTCTCTAAGATAAAAGTTATACAAGGCCTGATCAAACCATTGATCGGAACTGCGCAGGGCCGCTGCATTTGAGTATTTCGCAAAGCTACTCCCGTCTTTAGATCATCATTTGTCGGACGGTAAGCTCACCATCCAATATATCAATCTGCCGACCGGATTTTCCGAGCGTAAACAAAAGTGTCGTGGCCAAGATCGGTAGTAATCCTGCAGTGATGAGAATCGGAGTATAGGAATGGTGTTCGACAATAAAACCTGTCGTTTGCGTCAACACCATTGCTCCCACACCAGCGCCGACTCCACTAAGGCCCATCACCGATCCCACTACGGCTTCGGGGAAATAGTCACTTGGCAACGTCTGAACATTGCTAATCCAACTCTGAAACCCAAATAAAACGATGGATATGAAGAGCAAGGACAATGCCGCGCTATGGGTCAGGGCAGCTGGGATGCCACAGCACATTAACACCATACTGGAAACAATCACGCTCTTCCTTGCCCCATTGACGGTCCAGCCGCGGCCGATGAGATGTCCCGAAAGCCATCCCCCCAAAAGGCTGCCCACATCGGCTGCAACGAACGGAATCCAGGCGGACATGCCGATCTCCTGAAGAGTGAAGTGACGAATTCGGTATAGATAGAGCGGAAGCCAGGTCGTGTAGAGCCACCATACCGGATCCCCGAAGAATCGAGCCATAACAATTCCCCAGACTTCACGATGACGAAGTAGCTCCTTCCATGTGACTTTGCTTTTTGTGATCGCGGGCTTGCGACCTTTCCGGATCAACGCATATTCCTCGGGCGTGATGAGTGGACTATTCGAAGAAGGTGTGTAGATGAAGAGCCACAGACACAGCCAAACGAACCCGATGCCACCGAGAGCCAGGAAACTCATGCGCCAACCAAATCGGAGTTCTATCCACATGATCAAGGGCATAGCGATGATCGAACCTATTGCCGTGCCACTGTTACATATGCCCATCGCAAAGGCGCGCTCACGTGCGGGAAACCACTCAGTAATAACCTTCGCCGCTCCAGGCCAAGTGCCTCCTTCTCCAATGCCAAGAAGAAATCGCAGACAATTCAGACTGACCAAACCTCGTGAGAATGCGTGGGCCATGGAGGCTAATGACCAGAGAACAACGGATGCGATAAAACCTCGCTTAACTCCGATCCTGTCGTAAATCGCCCCTGAAAGCCCCTGGCTGACAGTGTATGCAACGAGGAAGAATGTGGTCAGTCCGGCAAACTGCATATTCGACAGGCCAAGTTGAGCTGTCATAACTGGACCCAATACCGCAATGGTGAGGCGGTTCAGGAAATTAATGAGAGCTGCAAGAAAGATGAGGGTCACGATCCACCAACGAAGGCCGGGTATCCGTCGGGTCAAGTTATCCTCGCAGTAAATCGATAAAACCGATTCATGTGAACTCCTTCGAGATTCGGGCTTACGTTATCCGATAAACGTGTCGAGCATCATCCGTTGTGTCGTTTGACAGCCTTCAATCCTTTGCTGCCGGGAATGAAACTCCTATTGTCTTAATCTCATAGGGCCCAGTCGGAATGATGAGCTCGTGACCATCCTGTTGCAACTCGATCGCCTGCTCGTGCTTCTCGAGCAGGTTTGTCTCTGCGGCGCTGACCGCAGCCTCCGGCAAACGAAGCATCACTTTGGTCGATTTTCCTTGGAACTCATAGAATCGAAAGATCAAGTCATTGCTATCCTCTGCCTTCTTGAGTGCTGTCATAATGACATTTGCTGGCTCGACTGTCGCAAACGAACGTGTCTTGGGCCACGATCCGGCATGAGGCTGAACTTCAATAGGAATGAGAGGATAGTTCAACTCATAGCCTTGCCGCATCGTGTCACCGGTCTTCCAATTCCCGCTGTGGGGATAGAGCGCATATGTGAACTCGTGAAATCCCTGATCGGCAAAGCTGCCATCGGGCGCCGGTGTATTTGGTGACCGGAGCAGCGACAAGCGGATGACATTCGCCTTTGCGTCATAGCCATATTTGCTCGCATTCAGCAGGCTGAATCCGTGGCTCTCGTTAGAGATGTCGCCCCAGCGCTCGGCTGGAACCTCGAACTGTGCAGCCTCCGCCGGTGTGTTTCTTGTGGTGGGGCGTTCAATGCTTCCATAGGGGATCTCAAATGTGGCTTTGTCCGACTCGACATTTACCGGAAAGCCAACTTTGAGCAGTATGTGTTGCTCATGCCAATTAACCTTCATATCCACATCCACACGATGAGCGTCGGCATTCACAATCAAATCGCGAATAAAGTCGGAGTCTTGAAATCTGTTCTTAATCCGTAGTACAACTCGCTCAGGTCCACTCTCAACAATCTTTACTTCCTCTGGATCTTTGAGGTCCCAACTCTTCCCGTCAAACTTTATCTCCCAAGCATCCTGTCGTGGCGGAAGATCAACAAATGTCTGAAGAAGGTTGCCACAGCCCCCGGGAGCGACCGTCTCCTTGTTGCTCACCTTGTCGACTAGGCTCGTGATGCAGCCGGTCTTGGCATCTACGGTAACTCGTAGAAACTGATTCTCGATTGTAGTACCACTTACCTTCAATGCTGAGACAGTCCGTTCAGGGTCAGTAGCCGGAACAATATGAATGACTGAATAACCAAGCGACGGGACATCTTTCACTAGCACCTGAAGCTTGGTTTGTTGTGTCACCCTGTCGATAGAGAGAACCTGTGAGATCAGCGGTGTCCCTGTTGCGTCGATCGCCTGGAGACGCTTGCCCGACGCTGGAGTATGGATTTCAACGGTGATGGGTGACGACCGATGCCACGACAGGGGGTTGAACACTACAACCGGAACGCCCGGACCTGTCGTATCGATCTGTGTCGTGAGGCTATCCAAAGAGTGGTCAAGTAGCTTCTCGCTTGCCAGACTTGTCTCGTTCAAATTTCTTGAGGCATCGAGGTAAGTATTTGAAACCCCGGATCCGGGCATAATGTCATGGAAGTCATCGAACAGGAGCTTCTTCCATATTCCTTCGAACTCGGTGTTGGAGTATGGCTGCTTGGATGTAACGAACGCAAGCGCCGAGAACTTCTCAGCATCTTCCAACTGCTCTTCGTTGTGTCGAATCTGCTTCTTTGTCTCTGACTGTGTTGTATAGCATCCCCGGTGATTTTCCAGGTACAATTCACTGTCCCAGACGGGCAGCTGCAGATTATTGCGCTTGATGGACTCCTCGACGTCATCGAAAAAGCTGCGAGCGGTACTGAACTCAACCTTTGGAAATACCGCCGAGGGCTTCTCAAGGCGTATTGCCTCATCTAGCTCCTCGCGTGTCGGCCCGCCGCCATGGTCACCCACACCATACAGTTGCATGATCTCCGGAAAATGAGTTATGGGCACATATACGGCTACATCGTTTGCCAGTCCAACCGGCTCGGTAGTGCCATTGTAAGTATGAGGAAAATATGTCAAGAGCTTACTGCCATCCGGAGCTTGCCACCAAAAAAGCTTGTGAGGAAATACCGTTGTCTCGTTCCATGAGATCTTCTGAGTGACAAAGCTATCGAAGCCAGACTTCTTGTATATCTGTGGAAGTTGCCAGCTGTATCCAAAGGAGTCAGGATTCCAGCCAATGTTGACATCCACCCCGAATTTATTGTGAAAGTATCGTTTACCCACCAGGATCTGGCGAACTAGAGACTCACCGTCGGGCATATTAAGGTCAGGCTCTACCCACATTCCTCCTACCAGCTCCCAGCGCCCCTCCTTCACTCGTTTCTGGATCTCTTTGAACTCGGCAGGGTATTTCTCTTCCATCCACTCAAAGTCCTGGACGCTTGATTGTGTGTACGAGAACTCTGGATATTCGTTCATGAGCTGCAGGGCGGTAGCAAACGTGTCCCGAACTACTTCCACAGTCTCCGTCCAGGGCCAGAGCCACGCCATATCAATATGGGCATTTCCAACAAGCCGCACTGTAAATTGCTTCATCCACTCACTGATGGGTTGGAGGTCGGCAGTCGCGCTTTCCATCGAGTGAGTGAAGGCAGTCTGATCTCCTTTATCGAGGGCCGTGAAGTCAATATCCTGGACTGCCTTATCTAGTTGCCTCTCGTGTTCTTCCATACTGCTGGGAAAGCCGCTGATGCCAGCCTCAGCAGTTTGAATTTCGGTTCGCAGGACGCCGGGGTCTGGTTGATCCGGATAATCCACGATGATCCTGGCCCCCAAGAATCTGCCTTGTTCTTCATGGAACGGGACCTTGATTGCAATAAAAAACACCTGGCCGGCGGCGGCCTTGTTGGTCAGCAGAACTGGATCGAGGGTGCGACCATCTCCCTGAGCCACCAATCCGCTATTCACAAAGATGCGGCCGTCTTTTGAGAACCGAACTGACAGTCTCAGCCGTGCGCCCTGAATGTCTCTTCCGCCCAGCGTTGCCGGAACCTCAATTTTCGCGCGATACCACGCTCGATCTGGGCCGGAATTGACATTCGTATCCCTCCCCGTGGAGTAAGGTACAGCCTCGCTCTTCCACTCGGAGTCGTCGAGCATGGGGTCTTCACCATGAGGAATGTCTGCCTCGTGAGTTCGCCAGCTAATTATCGGCAATACCGTCATAGCATCCAAACGCGCGATAGTGCCAGCGTACTTCTCATGCCATTGTTGCGGCGGATCTCCGTGACGCTGCGCCGACAAATTTGGAAGGAATAGAACACTGAAGATAACGGCAGCGCATAGACGTTGGGTGGTGACTTTCATGGTGAAATCCACTTTCTTTCGGACTTTGGATAAAATCAACGGCTCTACATGGGTAATCTTGGGTGTGCCGAGACGTAGCGTTTCCTAACGTTCTGTGCACCCGCAGGATTCACGAATATGAAATGTGGTCGAAAGCACGATCTCCTGACATGCAATGCTCCCATTACCTTTGATTCTTGAGAAGAGCATCTCGGCGGCCCGGCGGCCGAGTTCTGCAGACGGCTGCCGTACGACGGTTAGACTTGGGGTCAACACTTCAGCAAGGTCGAAATCGTCGAATGAAATGAGAGGGATATCTGTCCCGATCTTCTTCCGGAGGCGCCGCAACGCTTGGAGAAGAAGCATAGTCATGACTCCGTTGAGCGAAAATATCGCATCGAGCTTTTGTTTGCCCACAAGCAATTCGTTGATGGCCTTAGGCGTAAGCTCGCTTTCGTGTTCTACCAAGAAGGTCTCACTCTTTAAATGCGCGCGTTTCATCGTACTGACATAACCGGCTAGTCTCTCCGAGCACGTATAAAGATGGGGCCTGGCACCAATGGCGAGTATCCGGCTGTAGCTATGGGACAGCAGGTGCTCGGTTGCCTCGCGCGCTGCATCACGATTGGTCACCGTGATGCAGTCGACACTGGCATTCTGCATTGGCCTGTCAAAGGCAACGACCGGAATGTTCGCAGATACAAAGGAGTCGACGGTACTTTTACGGCCGTCCGCTGGAGCGATGATCAAGCCATCGACCTGGCGACGAATCAGCGTTTCGACTTCCTCTCGTTCGAGCGTCTCGTCTCCGCCGGAACTGGTGAGAATCACGACATGCCCGTGACTTCGCGCAACCTCTTGAACAGCCTGTACTGAGGATGCAATAAATGGGTCCGCGAGATTCGGAACCACCATTCCGATGGCGGCCGAACGTTTCCCCTTCAGGCCTCGAGCCAGTTCGTTAGGGCGATATTCGAGCTTTGACATTGCAGTTCGGACTCTCTTGGCCGTAGCCGGAGCGATTCCTGAAGCGCTGTTTAGCACCCGTGACGCTGTCTTTAGAGAGACCCCTGCCTCTCGCGCGACATCGACCAGGGTCGGATGATTAGCCTTCTCGAGCATTATGTTCCTCGTCTCTGCAAGAAGTTAGGCGGACACTCTACTAAGTATCCCGCTCGACCATCCTTGGCGTACTACATCAATCGTCGTCATCACTCATCGCACGTTGAATGATGCAGGCTGTTTTGCTAAACCTGAGATCTGGCACGTTGGAAGCAGACTAGATCCGATCCCGTCTCGTGCAAGTTGTTACTTTCTTGACAACGTTGTCACGCTGAATGACGTGTACTTTATGACATCAGCGTTGCCTTTGTCAAGAGGAGAAGCTCCTGAAGCCTCCGCGAAGGAAACAAGAGAATTTCGAATCCATCGAAGGGCGGCTTCGGGCATCGCCGCCTTGAGATCTTGATGCCCACCTCCTGTCATCCTCAAGACGACATCGTGTTTCTCCCGGGTGCCGCAAGGGAAAACGTCGCACGAGCCTTGTCTAGCGTTAGCCTGCGCGAACCTCTGATCCGATGAAACTACGCAGCTCCGGAATGCCTGTTTGGATCAAACGCGAATCGATGAAAATCCCGCAAAACCTTGACATCTTCAGTGAAGGCACAGGCGTCGAAATCTTAATTTGACAAATACCGCGAGAATGGTTTAGCGTCCTCGCCGTTATGATGACAACGTTGTCAAGCCATCGAGAAGGATCGAGTTGAGCTGATGGATGTGCAAATTCCTGGAGCAAGATGTGCCATAGGCAATTGAAAACATACGCGATGTCGGGCGCCACCCCAATATTGCTAGCGGACACGAGATGTAGCAGTGAACTTTTAAGGAGACACCATGATGATCAAGCTAAGACTATGGACATTTCTGCTTGTAGTTCTGACCATCGCCACCTTGTTTTCCGGAAGTTTAGAGGGACAGGCAGTAACAGGAACTCTAGTGGGAACAGTGACCGACCAAACAGGCGCGATTCTTCCCGGTGCATCCGTTTCTATAAGAAATCAAGGTACAAGCGCAGTTAGCAATGCGGTTACCAACGACAGTGGAAACTATGATTTGACCTTTTTGCCGCCAGGAATTTATACCGTAAGTGTCTCAGTGGCAGGCTTTGAGAAGAAGATCACAAGTGGGGTCAATGTTCCGGTCAATACGACAACTCGTATTGATATTTCCTTGCAACCGGGCTCCACGTCCGAAACTGTAAATGTTACGGATCAGGCCCCTCTAATGCAGACCGACCGTGCAGACGTAAGTGCGCAGATCGACGCCAAACAGGTCCTTGAACTCCCAGTAGGGAACAGCCAGAATTTTCAGCAACTTGAGTCGCTCATCCCAGGCGTAAGTGCGCCAATCTATGATCACTCCACCTTTGATGATGCGCAAAACTCCCAGTCATTTGATGTGAATGGGCAGTCGGAACTATCGAATAACCTGCAACTGGAGGGCATTGACGACAATGAGCGAACCGGCCTCCTGCAGGTCTATATCGCTCCGGCGGCCGCTATACAAACGGTGGATGTCGAGACGAGCAACTATGCTCCTGAGTTTGGTCGTTCTGCAGGCGCTGTCACGAATGTCATTCTGAAGTCCGGAACCAATCACATTCATGGTTCAGCCTATGAGTTCAACCAGATCAGTGCTCTCCAAGCGAGAAACTACTTCAACAACACGGGTAAGTTTCCTCGCGACACCAGCAACTACGATGGAATTACGCTCGGTGGTCCCATCGTCAAAGACCGTACCTTCGTTTTCGCGGACGTTCTACGGAGCACCAATTACTCGAGTACGTACAGTCTGGAGACTTTGCCCACTGCGGCATTCCGCGACGGTGATTTATCAGCGAGTCCAACCCCAATCTACGATCCCCAGACAGGCAATGCGGATGGAACAGGCCGGCAGCAGTTTAGCGGAAACATCATTCCTGCATCTCGCATCCAGAAGATTCCGGAGAGTATTCTTGCGCTAGTTCCTCTGCCAAATATCCCCGGGGCAGGCGCAACGAACAACTATCAGGCTGACCCAGATTTCCATGTCGCCAGCACTCAGGTGGATGTCAAGCTCGACCAGGTCATTCACACGGCCGATCATTTGGCATATCGCTATAGCTGGGGTCGGACGAACACCTTCCAGCAGGGAATATTCGGAAACGCTGGAGGGCCCGCGAGCGGCGGTAGCGAAGCTTCTGGAACAAATAAAGTCTTCAATACTGCTTTGGAATATACGCATATTCTCTCTCCAAATCTCTTCACTGAAGCGAGAGCCGGCATCGATCACTACCGCAACAATACCTTTCCCGCAGGCTATGGGACGGACTTGGCAGCACAACTCGGAATTCCGGGTGTCAACGTCAGTCCCTTTACCAGTGGGGCTCCCACAATCGACATCACGAACTATTCAGAGCCAATGATAGGTGTCGGCGCTAGCTATCCCTGGGAGCGTGGCGAAACGAACATCGATATGGTCAATAACTGGACCAAGAATGTGGGCAATCACTCTTTCAAGTTTGGGGGCGAGATTCGCCGCGTGCGTGACGATCTTGTCCAGGGACAAACATATGGTCCGCGGGGTGTTTTTACCTATTCGGAAGGTCAGACTGCTCTTAATGCATCGGGAGAATCAACAAGCTACGGGAATGATTTCGCAAGCTTTCTGCTGGACCTTCCCAATCAAGTGGGCCGCGATGTAAATGTTGGGGACGCGACATGGCGTCAGACGCTTTACTTTGCCTTTTTTCAGGATACGTGGCAGACGACCAAAGAACTGACATTGACTTATGGCCTTCGCTGGGAGTTTTACCCCCCTTCCAACCCTAGTAAGTCCGGTGGTTTCTCTCAGTACGATCTTGCCACCAATAGTCTGGAAGTGGCTGGATATGGCAGCAACCCGAAAGATCTCGGGATGCAGGTCAATGCTAAGGATTTCGAACCCCGCGTAGGTCTTGCCTGGCGTCCGATAACCCGAACTGTAGTGCGCGCCGGCTTCGGCATTAGTCACACACCCTTCCAGGACAACTCTTATGCGTTCAATTATCCGGTCCGCCAGAATGTAGTCTTCAATTCTCTAAGTTCCTTTACGCCATCGGTTCAGAGCGACAATATTACACCGGCCAATTTGTCGACAGGATTTCCTGCTGCCCCACAGCCTGCAATCCCGGCCAATGGTGTTATCTCAAATGCTGCACTGACCTCTTCCTGGGTTATTGTGAACACCGCATATCGAGACCCTTATGTGATGTCCTACAACCTCACACTGGAGCGTGATCTGGGGCATGGTTGGGTGGGCAATGCGGCCTATGTCGGGAATGTTGGAAGGCACATTCCCGGCAACTTCAACCTGAATGCCGGAGCCATCGCAGGTGCGGGTGCAGAGGGACAGCCTGAGTTCGCTACGCTCGGCCGTACGGCGACCACGGAACTTTTACCGAAGGGAACATCCTCCAGTTACAATAGCCTCCAGCTCAAACTGTCGAGGAGGTTGAGCAGCAATCTTATAGCTACCTCAGGCTATGCCTGGCAGAAGGCTCTCGGATACAACTCGAGTACGACAGCTCTGGGCATATATAACTTTTACCTCGACTTCCAGAGAAACTATGCGCCAACCACATGGGACCGTAGGCAAACCTTTGTGCAGAGCTTTGTTTATAGTCTGCCGCTCGGAAAGGGGCAACGTTTTGCGGCAACTGGCCCGATTGCTTGGTTGGCAGGTGGTTGGCAGGTAAGCGGTTTACTCAGTGCCGATACCGGTACACCTCTTCTCTTTACCGCGAGCGCAACCCAACTCAACGCGCCCGGAACGATCCAGGTTCCGAATGAGGTTAAGCCATTCGTTCGGTTGCACGGCATAGGTACCGCCCATCAATGGTTCGATACCAGCGCATTCGTGCAGCCAGCAGGAGCCGTTCTGGGGAACATGGGCCAGAACGTCTTTAGCGGTCCATCCTTGGTGACCTTCGATGCCTCTGCGCAACGGGAGATCACCTTGCACGAAGGCATCGGCATCACGTTCCGGGCACAGGCGTTCAACGCCCTCAATCATCCCGTTTTTGCAAATCCCAACACAACGCTTACAAGTTCAAGCTTCGGCCAGGTAACGTCCACTCTCGGGAGCGGAGGTACATCGTTGGGAAGTCGCGCTCTTCAACTCGCCGCAACGCTGCACTTCTAAAACTAACCGGTTCCATCAACAGGAAGGTAGGAGAACGCTTATGAGTGAAATATCCAGGAGAATGTTTCTCGCTAATTCCACAATGGTGGCGGCGGCCGGGGCGGTTGCTCCACTGTTCGGTCAGAAGAGTCATCTGCGATCCCCCTTCAAGCTCGCTGTCATTAGCGATGAGATCTCGCAGGATTTTGATCATGCCTGTTCTGTCATCGCGAAAGAGTTTAACCTGCAGTGGGTTGAACTGCGTGGAATGTGGGGGAAGAACCTTCAAAATCTCAGCGACGCGGAAATCTCACAAGCGCAGACTATTCTTGCGAAGTATGAGCTTCAGGTGACAGATATTGGCAGTCCACTCTTCAAGGTGGATTGGCCGGATGCACCTCGGTCGAGCTTCAGTCCGAAAAACGACTCCTTTAGCGCTGACTTCACCTTCAAGCAGCAGCAGGATGTACTGGAACGCAGCATTGCCCTGGCGAAGCAGTTCAAGACAAACAGGGTACGTTGTTTCGACTTCTGGAGATTGGAAGATGTGAAGCCTCACCGCGCTGCAATTAATGCGAAGCTTCTGGAAGCCGCGAACCTGTGTGGAAAGCAAGGTATCGTCCTTGTCCTCGAAAACGAATTTGAGTGCAACACGGCGACTGGCAGGGAAGCGATGGCCACACTCGCAGCCGTTCCGTCGCCGCACCTGATGTTGAATTGGGACGCTGGAAACGCAGTCCGAGCGGGAGAATTGGACGCATTCCCAGTTGCGTGGAAGCTGCTGCCGAAAGATCGTATCGGGCATGTCCACTGTAAGAATGCCGTGAAGGATGCTGAAGGAAAGATCGTCTGGGCTCCGGTGGGAACGGGCTACATCGATTGGGTCGACCAGTTCAAAGACCTTGCAGCGGTGGGCTACCGACACGCCGTCAGTCTCGAGACACACTGGAGAGGTGCCGGTACTCCCGAGGCCTCTACGCGTGTGAGCTGGCAGCAAATGGAGGAAGCCCTCAAGAATTCCAAAACCCTTGGATAGGGAGGGCCTCTAGCTACCTCCTTGTTCAGCCAGCAAGCCGCGCGGTCGCCAAAGCCTGTTTACTGTCAGCTCAAGTCCACAACGAGCAATCATTGAAGTATCAAATAACCGAGAATTATCGTATGGGCCATCCGCTTCGGACTACTCCCTTCGGTAATTCTCCATTAGTAGCTCCTAAGGAGGAGATGTGATCTCTCGACGTGAATTTGTGAACACACTTGCAGTAGGAGCGGCAGCCTTAGCCGTGAACTCGACTGCAAAAAGCTACGGCCAGATTTTGGGCTCCAACAACCGCGTTAACTTCGCGGTCATCGGGCTTCACGGCCGCGCCTACGCCCACCTCTCCTCTCTCAAGGAGAACGAGAAAGATGTGAAAATCACTCACGTTTGCGACGTGGAGAGTGACTTCCTACAGAAGTTCGCCAGTGGGGTCGAGAAGAACTTCGGCTACGCCCCGGCCACTGACAAAGACTTTCGCAAACTCCTCGCTTCCAAAGACGTAGACGCGATCACCATAGCGACTCCCGACCACTGGCACGCTCCTATGGCCATCGCCGGGCTTCAGGCCGGCAAGCACGTCTATGTTGAAAAACCTTGTAGCCACAATCCTGCTGAAGGCGCGCTTCTTGTCGAAGCTCAGCGAAAGTATGGCAAGCATGTCCAGATGGGAACTCAGCGGCGTTCCTCCCCACTCTATATTGATGTCGTCAACCAGATCCACAATGGCCTTGTCGGTCGCGCTTACAACGCCAAGGCTTGGTATAGTAACACCCGCAAGTCTATCGGCATAGGCAAGGTCGCACCCATCCCCTCTACGCTTGATTGGGATCTCTGGCAGGGGCCCGCCCCGCGCCAGGCCTTCAAGGACAACGTCCAACCCTACAACTGGCATTGGTTCAAGAACTGGGGCACTGGCGAGGCTCTCAACAATGGTACTCACGAGATCGACGTCTGCCGATGGGCCCTTGGGGTCAATCTGCCCAATCGTGTCACGGCATCCGGTGGACGATACCAGTTCAAGGACGATTGGCAATTTTACGATAGCCTCGACACCAGTTTCGAATACGACGATAAGTTGATCTCCTGGGAAAACAAGAGTTGCAGCGGCATGAAACTCTACAATCGCGACCGTGGAGTGGTTATTGTCGGAACCACGGGCAGTATTGTGATTGACACCGGTGGCTACGAGATCTACGACCTAAAGGGGAACAAGACAAGCGAACATCTCGTCGGCAAGGCGGCCAACTCCTCTGACATCACTGGAGCAGACAGCATGACAGACAAGCATTTCGCGAACTTCATCGCTGCCATTCGAACCGAAGAAAAACTTACGCAGCCCGTCGAATCAGGCAATATCTCCGTAACAATGCTTCAGCTCTCCAACATCGCCTGGGAGGTTCAGCGTGAACTAAGGCTCGACGCTACCACCGGTCATATCCTCAATGACCACGACGCGATGAAGTTCTGGGACCGCGAATACGAGAAGGGCTGGGCGCCACACATCTAGAGCAGAGCAAGGGGCTGTCAGATGCATGCCATCGCGTGAAGCAGGTGATGGCGTGCATCTGATTTCGACAAACCAACTCCTCTTGAAATGTGATGCACAAACCCGAAACACATAATTGGAGCTAAATAGGAGCGCAGTATGAACAACCTCAATCGACGTGATCTTTGTATAGCTTTGTCGGCATTCGCGGCAGTGGGTAGCGTTTCTGCGGAAGCACAGATGGGAAGCGCAGGCGACGCACCGCGCCTCGTTCACTCTGCTCTGTTTCCTTTCGACAAGCTCCCGGTCTCAGTTTCGAAAAATGGCGGAGCCAGTCGTCCGGTCGTACATGGAGTCTTGGCAACTGGCGAGTTCGTCGAAGTACACGAAACCACCCTACCGCCCGGCCAGATGCCGCATCAACCACACCGACATACGCACTCTGAGTTTCTCCTCATCCGCGAAGGCAAGCTGGAGGTAAACAGTGATGGGCAGCAAGGATTGGTTGAAGCGGGGGGCGTGGTGTTTACCGCCTCCGGGGTATTGCATGGGCTCAAAAATGTAGGTGATGTCCCGGCCAACTACTTCGTTGTCGCGATCGGTACACAGAAAGCGATCCCATAGACTCGGCTGAGAATAGCTGTTGAAAAAAGTAGCGCACCAATAAACGAGGCAAGCTGCTCAATGTGCCGATGTATGACCTGCCTCAGCCTTACGTTGTTGTTCTACACTCGTCATTTGAGTGCAGAACTTGTCGATTGGGACCGAAAAGAAGGACTTCTAATCGATGACGCCTGTGTGAACTGGCTCGCCGAAAGCTCGGAAGGGACGCGTGTGAAAGTCCGCTACGTAGGACAGAAGCGCACAAGATCGTGGCTACAGGTTACCGTCTTCCCGCCAGCATGGATGAGGTGCTCGTCGTCAGCGAATAAGCGTTCAGGACGGAAGACATCGCCCCTCAGCTGATCGGGCCTTTTGAGCGGCCGGAAGAAATTCCTCCCCATGCAACTCACCATCTAACGCAAAGAACTTCCGACTTGATGATTCTGGCCAAGTCGTCGACGGAAAGGCCCGCCACTAGCGCTCGTGAGACAGCAGTCCATATCGGGTTACGCTTCCAGAGAATCCTGTAGATTCGACCGTCCGCCTGAGGTCGTAGCGAGTGGAGTCCACATTCGACTCAGTCGCCTTCCGCGCCTCCTGTTCCTTTTCCTTGAGCCGAACGGTGTAATGCTGCGCCATGTAATGGGATGATTTGAGCGACTTCGACGATCGTGCGCCCGTCGCGTTGATTCTAAAAGACTTACGAGCAATATGGCCTCTCACTCGGAGAGGCCATATTGTTTAGCAGTTCTTCATGGGTGGATTATGAGCGAATCACGGGGCCCGGCTTTCTCAGCGGGCTGAGCGAACGGCTGCGGCCAGTTCTGTGAGTAGCGCATGCGTCTCGTCCCAATCGATGCAAGCGTCTGTGATGCTCCGTCCGTACACGAGTGGCTTGCCGGGCACGAGTGTCTGTGCGCCCGCCACCAGATTGCTCTCGAGCATCACACCGATGATGCGACGGTCCCCGGCGGCTACTTGCGCTGCGACATTGCGGCACACGAGGCGTTGCCGGGTGTGGTCCTTGTTGCTATTGGCATGGCTGCAATCGATCATGATGCGCGGCAGGACACCGGCTTCTTCCATCTGTTCTGCCGTCTTGGCCACAGAGGCGGCGTCGTAATTGGTCGTCTGCCTACCACCGCGCAAGATGATGTGGCAGTCCGGATTGCCCGCCGTAAACAGGATCGCCGACTGCCCAGTCTTGGAGTGCCCAAGGAACGTATGCGGATTAGCTGCTGAAACGATTGCCTCAATCGCAATTTGTACGTTGCCCGAGGTTCCGTTCTTGAAGCCGACCGGGCACGAAAGTCCCGACGAGAGCTGCCGGTGTACCTGGCTCTCAGTAGTGCGCGCGCCGATCGCTCCCCAGCTTACCAATGAGGCGACATATTGTGGCGAAATCATGTCGAGAAACTCGGTCCCTGCAGGAACACCCATCTCAGCGAGATCCAGCAGCAGATGTCGCGCCAGCCTCAATCCATCATTGATGCGGAACGATTGGTCGAGATACGGATCGTTGATCAACCCCTTCCAGCCGAGAGTCGTGCGCGGCTTTTCAAAGTAAACGCGCATGATAATGCGGAGCTCGGATGAGAACTCGGCAATGGCGCTCTTCAGCAGAGCCGCATATTCTCGCGCCGCTTTGGTGTCGTGGACAGAGCAAGGGCCGACGACCACAATCAGGCGGGAATCGCTGCCTCTCAGAATATTGACGATCTCATTCCGAGCATGAAAAACGGTCGAGGAGGCCTGCTCGGTAGCCGGCAGCTCTTCTTCAAGAAACACGGGAGGTAAAACGACTTTGGTGGACGTAATACGAAGGTCATCTGTGGGATAGAACATAGTCTTCTCACTAATTTAGCAGCGTTTGGGACAGATACCATCATGGACCAATCAGAGACAAGCTCCAAACTGCGTTCCCTATGCCGGCAAGTGGTTTTGATGATGGTGTACCTAACATCCAGTCGATACCAGGTTGCCGGCGGCTGCCTACGCTTTGCCGCGTAGACGCCAACAGGCGGGTTGCAAGCCGGGCCCTGGATCGAAAGACTCGGACGGCCCGATATCAGGGCGCAGCGTCCGTTACGATTGTCGCCGGATTACCGTCGGGGGAGATCCAGCAGCACCACATTCGAGCGCTCTTGCACTCGTTCGATGACAACTTCACGACCGTCTGGCGAGATGTCGAAGTCGCGCATGTCGAATTCGGGGGTGAGGTGGGTTAACTGCCGCTCGGCACCCGTCTCCAAGTCGATGAGCCAGAGATCCTTGTGTTGAATCTCTCCTCGCAGAACTACGAGCGCCCGTCCTCCAGACAGGAAGGCGAGGTGTCGAGCCCCGCGAGTCAAGGTCAGGGCTGGCAAGGGATGCGGTGCGGCATCGGGAGTGACCGTTTTCACGGTAAATGTGGCGCCGATGTCTGGTCCCGAGTACACAACAAAGCGGCCGTCGGGCGACCACGCAGGATCGACCGAATACTCACGGACAAAAGGAGCGGGGGATCGACCGTCGATCTGCACGCGGAAGAGGTGTGGGGTACCGTGATCGCCGGCAGCCGAGATGATCGATTGGCCATCGGGCGCCCATGCTGGAGCGCCCTGCAGATCGAGCGAATCAGCCACGATCCTCGCGTTCGTGCCGTCGGCCTGCATCACGTACAAGAGCGTTTGCCCGTGTTGCCGGATCGAGAATGCGACATACCGTCCATCGGGGGAGATTGCCGGACCGCCAAAGATTTGTGCTCCCTCGCCGCGCCACAACTCTGTGCTGGTTCCGTTGGCGAGCTTCCAGATGCTCTCACCAGTGCCGGTCGCAGAAACATACAGAAGATAATTTGGACCCAGTCGTGGGGAGAACCCGGCGCTGGTCGTCAGCGGGATCCAATCAGCCTCCGATGCTTTTGCAGCTGAATCAGCGATCCTCAGTCGCCAGAGTGATCTATAAGGAGTTGAGCGCGTAACAACCAGACGGCGACCATCGGCGTTGGCGGCCAGCGATGTATACCGGTCAAGACCAGAGGTCAGCCGGTGAGGAATATGGCGCTCGACGTCCATGCTATATAGCCACGGCCCAGATCCATCGGGATCGCTCGCGAGGTACATTAAGGTGCGCCGGTCTAACAGGACCGGATAACTCATGCTCCCAGGGTGTGGCGTGATCCGTTCAGGAGTTCCGCCGGCTGGACGAATGCGCCAGATGTCCAATTTGTCTGGGAGCGCGCCCTGGACCAAGTAGAGGAATGCCGCGTCGGGCGCCCACAAGGGAAAGTGACTGTGGAGCCCAGCAGACGCAGTGAAAATGGGCCGACTCTCCGGTCGCACACTGCCATCTGTCACGAACAGCGGGTCTCCAGGGCCGGGGGTGTGATAGGCGAGCCGAGAGCCGTCAGGCGACCAGTCAAATTCGGCCACGCCTTCAAGGTATGGCCGCGGCTCGCCTCCCAGTGTCGGTACCGCCCATATACCGATATCGCTGCCGATGTCCCCGCCGTCCGAGCCGTCTGGCCTGCGAACCCAAAACGTGACGAGAGATCCGTCGGGCGAGAATCCTAGGGTTCGGATCGATGGATTAGCCAGCTCAGGAACACTCCCGTGGGTGAGGTTGTGGAATTCACCCGAACCGGCCTGCGTAACCCAGACGTCCATGTGTCCGTCTCGGTGCGACAGAAACGCCACGAAGTGACCGTCACGTGACACCGTAGCGGCTTGCTCCAATCCCTCGAAGTCCGTGACAGTCTGAAATCGTGCGTCTGCTATGGGGTTTTGCCAGAAGTACTCCGTCCCCTGAAGCCAGAGGCTTGCGCCAATCGTCAGCGCGGCTCCGACCGCGGCCAGAAGCAAGACGAAGGTCCATCTAGTCGGGGAAGTCGATCTCGCGGACTGCGGCGGTTGTGCAGGAGAGTCAGGTGATAGGTCGTCGCTCCGATTCTCCTGTCCTACTCGAAGGTTCCGACTGCGCATCCACGCATCCAGGTCCCCCCGAGACGCGGAGACCGAACCCATCCTGTCATGCCGGTGTCTGTCGACGGGCATCCCCTCCCGCTTCTCCCAGCGCTGGACGGTCGTCACGTCGCGTTTGAGGTATGCCGCGATCTCCTTCCACGAATCCAGCCGGTCGTCAATCGGTCTCTCGGATGGCGGCGTACCAAAGGATGGTTCGCTCATCGCGCTCTCCCTGGCTGGTCCGCGGCCGTGACGGACCCGGAACCAAATTGTACCTCCGACCCGCAAGGGCACGGCAAAACACTGCATTCGATGGCAAACCAGGGAAACATCGGCATTTCTGTGTCTTACCGCTTGATAGCTCCTGGCATGTGTTCGATTATGTCTGCGAATCTCACGTGAATCTCCAACTGGAGGTCTTTCATGACAAGCAAAACCCTGGCTTCGGCTGTGCGCATGCTCTCCCTGTTTTTGTTGGTCGCCGGCACTTGTGCTTTAGCCCAGGAGCGCACGCCAGTGCACTTCGGCGGTCTGATCAACGATTATTCACCCCTGAGTGCGAGTGTTAAAGGCAGCCCATGGGAAATGCATGGTCAATGGTCGATGGACCTCCACCCAGAACGGGGAACCGCCGACTTCTCTGCGGATATGACGATGTCCGGCTTTGGGACAACCATGGCAGGTGCTGTAGATCCGACGCAGCCGCTTGTGAACCCGCACACGCACCACATCCGATTGACGAACGTTAGTATCACCTGGAACATGACCGGCTGTCCCACATACCAACCCCCCGTCCCCACAACGGGCTTTCAATTGAACGGCACGGTCAGCCTATTGACGGGGAATGGAAGTATCGCCCCCTTCGAGACGGATCCGCCTTCATCGACCTTGCAGGTCTGCGTCACCGGAGGGAACGAGGTCCCGTACTCTATCCCGAATTCGAACATTACGCTCCTGTTCGGGGGGCCCGCGACTACACATTTCGGGCCGCAAGCCCTCCATGGCGTCGTCCGAAGCGTCAAGGAAGAAAAGGAGCAACACTGGAGGTAGCGGCGGCGTGTCATCACAAACTTCCGCTCTGTTTATGGCTGAGGTGCACTTTGAAGATAACGGTTCTTTCCATCGACCGGTCGTGTAACGCTGGCAAAAGTGGAGCGGATGTCCTCATAGATCGACGAAAGAACCGAGGAGAGGCCTTCGGTGAGGCCAATGATATCGGACGCCTCAGGAGGTATGGGAACGCCGAGGTCCTGGTAGTGTCTTTGTAGTTCCTGCTGGAACTTCGCGGCGGAACTTTTGATGTCCGCCCCTTCGCCGGTCGGTCTACCGGTGACCTCATCGGCCATTGTGCGGATCACGCGGGCAACGTCCTTTTTAAATGTGGTAGAGGCCTGAGCAATTGCTGGTGGGAGACTCGTCGGCCTTTTTTGCACGAGATATTGGGCGAAGGTAATTTGCACCTGGAGCAGCGTGCGCAATGCCGGCTGCCAACGTCGAATGTCTGCGCGAATCTGAAGTTTGCGTTGCCTTTCAGGACCAAATTCGAAGAGTACGGCATCGGCCTGCGCGGTAACAGCCTGAAAGCCGGTATTGATTTGATCGCGCAGCCGACGAACGGACTTGATGGCTCGAATTTGATCTTCCTCGAGTAGTTGCTCCGCCAGTTCTGCGAACATTTCGAGATTACGTGCAAAGATAGTCTGCATTTCATCTGATGCTTTCCGCACCCATAGATGGTCGAAGAGGAGCCACATGGCAGCAAGACCGAGAAGGACTCCGAAAACGCGGTCGCGAGCGATTGCGAGCGAAGTCTGGATTGTGAACTCCTGAAGATTGATGAGATAGAAAGCCAGGGCCAGCTGGACTCCCAGATAGGAGAGTCTCGCCGATGCGGTGGCTATCCAGGCAGCGATTGCCGTCACTGTCGCAACGAGCAACATGAAGCCGGTAACGGTGTCGAGATGCGGGAGCACAAACACCTGAGCTCCCATACCGAAGAAAATGCCCCCAATGATCGCGCCACCAAGCCGCAACACTTGTTTCTGGCGCGAAGAGCCGATGGTTGAAAGCGCGGTGATAAAGCACGTCGCGAGCGAAGTGCTGAGCCCGGGCCAGTCGATTGCCGTGTAGATGATGTAACAGGCCATAGCCGCTAGCGTTCCTCGCAATGCGAACTTTGCATGGTCTGGATTGGATAATGCGTCGGCGAGGAAGAGGCGTGCGGGTTCATCGTCATCCAAGGGCGCAGCGATGAACTCCTGCATTGCTCCAGATCCTGCGAACACCTTCGGAATGAGCACGACGGTCTTTTCCATCATGGACAGGAAGGGGAGTTGAGACGGCTGTTCCAGCGATGGAAGTTGGATTTCTTGGGGTAGTTGGCGTCGCATCAAGTCTCCGCCAAGCACTGCAAGCTCATCGGCGAGGCGGGTGCAACGTTCACGATCGGACGCATCGGTTGGTCCGACGCGCTCACGCAAAGCGAGGTTGAGGCTCGCTGCAATGTCTACCAATCGTCCCACCAACGCGATAGCAGCACTCATCTGCGATTTGAAGTGGGGGCCATATTGGGATCGAAAGATGAGCCTCCGAAGTCTCGACACGCCAACCGTCGCATAAAGCGAAAGTTTTTTCTCCCATTCGCTTTCGAGAACCTGATTGGTAGCCGCGGATCTTAAGACATGCTCGACGGTCTGCAGTCGAATCTCGATCCCTTCGGTAAGGTCTGTTGTGGGATGCATGCGCCGGAAGACATATTCGACGGCGACTGTCACAGCCACCCCTATCGCGACAACGTACGCCAACCACAGGGTGTTCTCCAAGCGCGAATTCACATCGAGCGTGGTCTGATCCCACAGCGGTAGCGAGCCGGCGACCATGAAGCCGAAGGCCGCGGCGGTTGCGTAATCGGCAAGGATACGAATCAAGTAGAAAGCAAAAAATAGGCTGAAGGCGACCCATAAGAAGTGAGTGAGCGGATCGTCGATCAATATCGCAACGCCGAGCACTAGGAAAGCCAGTGCCAGCACAAACGCTAGAATGGTCCGGAGCCCCGCGCGAAAGGTTGCGGAAGGATTCTCTCTGCTGAGAAGGAGGGCGAAGACTGCGCCGAGAAAGCCATTGGGGATGCGGAATGTCATAACCAGGAGCATCACGATGGTCACGGAGATCGTTACGCGGCCAACTACCCACGCCCTTCCGGGGTAGGGGGTCATTTCCTTTTTGAGGAAGTCCCAAAACCAGGCTCCCGCTTCATCGAGTGATCCCGATGCTACGCTAGGCGGCAAAGCATCGCCTTGGCGGGGCATGCTTATTTCATCCCTTCATTTTCACGAATGATCACGACCGCGGACTCGCTGACGCGCAATGGCTCCGACTCCGGCGCATGGATGCGAACCCGCACAGGGAAGCGGGTAGCTAGATGTACCCAGTTCAAGGAGCGCTGTACATCGGGCAATCCGGATACGAGCGATCCTACCAGCGTGCTGTCCGGCTGGACGCCGAAGCCGACGCTGTCCACCACGCCATCATATTTAATGGAAGGTCTTGAGAGAACGTAGACATCGGCATGCATGCCGGGACTGATATGCCGGATCTGAGTCTCGCGGAAGTTAGCTATGGCCCACCATTTTCGTGTATCGATCAGGGTGAAGAGTTGCTGGCCGGTGTGAGCGTAAGCGCCCTGTGAAATGGTGAGGTTGGTCACCCGCGCATCGAAGGGTGCATAGACCTTGCAGTTATTCAGGTTGTACTCAGCGGTTCGAATTGCCGAATACCGTCCTTCGCGCTGAGCGGTCAGAGGGTCTATGGTAAGGACGCTATGTCCAGACTGAGCTAGTTGCGCCTGGCTTTGCTGTGCGGTTGCTTTCGCTTGCTCGTATAGCGCCTGCGCCGATTGCACCTGAGCTTCAGCAAGCAGAAGGTGCGCACGCTGCTGATCAACGGCCTGCTTTCGAGCGGTCACTGTGGTTCTGGCCAAGTCCACTTGATCTACGGTGACAAACTGTTTTAAGAGAAGAGGCTCGATGCGATGAAGGTTATTGGTTTGGTATAGAAGTTCGGCGCTCGCACTTTCGAGAGAAGCCTGAGCCGCCTCGACATTGGCTTTTGCCTCGTTTACGGCGGCCAAAGCACGATCGATGTTCGCTGCGGCGCTATCCGTGTTCGCGCGCGCCGCTCCCACGGCGCTCACCTGAGATGCGATGGTCCGGCGCTGATCGGTGATCTGACCCTCCAGCGTATTGCGATCTGATCGTGCTTTTTGCAGCGCATACTCGTAGGGCCGCGGATCGATTTCGAAAAGCAGCTGCCCCTGTTTTAGGAAGTCATTGTCCTGGACCGCCAACGAAATGATTGGACCGTCGACCTGCGGAGCGATACCGATGAAGTTCGCGAACACTTCTGCGTCATCGGTGCGCGGATTCCTATCGGTCTCGTGAATCACCATCAGGCCGGTGATCAACGCAGCGACAATGATGGAACTGCTCACGATTGTGCCGAGACGTTTACCAAGTGGAGCAGGTTCAGTTTCGGGCATGGAAGGGTCCTCTCTAGATCAGCGAAAGAAGATCAGCCAAAGCGTAAAGGTGAAAAAAGCGGTTAGGCAGGGGTACACCAGGATGAGCGGCGAAAGCTGCTGCTCCAGCCTGAGGCGAAGAAAGAACCATCGCATGCCAACAGTGAGCAGGAGTCCGACTACCCCGCACAATATCCACGAAGGAAAGAAAGATCCAAGGATATTGATTGACGGTGCACGAGAACAACCGGCGCACAACAGCATGGTTCCGAGGAGACAAACTCCGCTTGTGGCCGCACGTGTGCCTCCGGGACTGCTTGGCGAGGTCACTTTTCTAGTCCTCTCAGGGACGTTTCGCATAAAGCAAATCTCCGGTCTGGTAGGCCAAGGCCGCTATGCCCGTGAGGACATTAGTACGAGCACTCACGTCTTCCGTTCGTGCGGCAGCGAGCGCGCGCTGGGCGGACACTACATCGATTTGACTGCGCACTCCATAGTTGTAGGATTGCAGAGCTGCATTGTAGGACTCAGTTGTGGCGGCCAAGAGTGCTGCTGCCGCCTTCTGTTGGCGCAGTGAGGTGCGCGCGGTGGAGTACGCGGACCACACGTCGTTCTCCACCCTATCGCGAACGGCATCGGCCGCCGCCGCCGCCTGCTTCTGGTCAGCCTTCGCCTTGGCCAGACGGTTCTCGCGTGCCAACCCGTCAAACAAGGTCCACGTCAGACTCAGTCTTGCACTCCATGTCTCCTGGGTTCGGGAGTAGACTCCCGGCATTTGATCCTGTTGTCCGTAGGTGCGAGCCTCGCCGGCACCACCGCTAATGCTTAAAGTGGGAAGATAGGCTGTTCGAGCTGCTTTCACCTCCGATTCCGAGGCGCGAAGCTCGGCCACTCGCTGCATCAGGTCAGGCCGTTGAGAGAGTGCGTGATCAATGGCGCTTTCCACCGTCTCTGTGAGTCCATCCGGGATAGTCAGATCCTGAATGCTCTCAACTTGGAATGGATAGGTCGGCGAGGTTCCGAGTGCTGTGGCTAGATCACCGTGGGCAATCTCTGTTGCGCCAAGAGCTGCCTGTAGATCATAATCTGCTTGTGCGGCTGCGCTGCGGGCTTCCAGTACATCTGGCAGGGTGGCTAAACCCTCCTTCAATCTGGCCTCGGCCTCTTCCTGTACCGTCTCTGCATTCTTCAGGTTCGCTTCGGCGGCCATCTCCTGCCCTTTGGTATTGAGCAACCGGTAGTATGTCTCCATGACCTGGAAGATGATCTTGCGGTGGGTGTCGTTGAAGAGAAAGTTCGCAGCAACAAGGTTGCTTCGATTGGCAGCGACATCCTGCGAGCGTCTGCCGAAATCGAAGATGGTGTAATCGAGAAGAAATATGGGGGAGAAGGTTTCGGTCGTCTGGCGGTAGAAAAACGGGGCGAAGAGGATGTCCTCTCTCGCACTCTGTGCGAGTGCTGCGGCAGCCAAAGTGGGATAAAGGCTCGCTTTGGCGATTCCCAGATCAGCCGCGCGTGCCTTTGCATTCTCCCAAGCCACACGTGTTTCTGGATTATGCCGCTCGGCAAGGTCGATCAATTCGGGGAGCGTATAAAGCTTTAGCGGATCGGGAGCATAGCCCGGAGTGGGACGCGAAGGGCTGGAGCGCGAGCCTGTCGCGGCGTTCCACGGACGTTCCGGGGAGATCGGCGCGCTTTGGGCACGTGTAATCCGCGCCGCAATTAGCAGAGTGAAAACGGCAACGAGTCGCAGATGAGATCCATTCATTTGCAGGCCAAAGTGTCGCTTCTGTTCGATCTGACGTGGCCCGAATTGTAGCATTCAACTGGTCCCGTTGAGGCCTCGGAGGGGCCAGCCGCCGTAGTCCCTCGAGGTGGCGGCGTAAATGGAGCATAGTTCGTTCCTTTTGGGAGTAGTCCCTCACCGGCGCTGCCGACCCGCGGGGGGGATGAAACAGGTGTCGATTGCGGAGTAGATTGTTGTGGCATCATGAGCACGAAAGTCGTTTCATTCCTTGCTCGAGTGAGCCCGTGGATTAGTCGGAGCCCCGGAACCCTGGAACACCCCGGATTATGCTAAGGCCTGGCGACAGCCCCGGAGTGAGGCGGCAGTTGAGCTTCATTCGTTAGCGACGGCCAAAGACGGAATGCGCTTCGACACTTACTACTGCTGGATCGTGTATTTCTAAGACGATTTGATCGTGCGTGCCGATCTTGACTCGGCAATGGTTGCATGTCTGTTCGAGGAGAACCCGATTTTGAGGTTGCTTTGAACCCAGTTGGAGGAATCTAAATGCTCGGAACAATCCAATACACTCGCCGTCGTTTTTTGGGCACGGGTGCCATGCTTCTTGGCGCCGCGCATCTCGGTACAATCTGTTGCGCCAAAGCGCAGTCCACCGCCTCGTTTCGATTGGCGGTGGAAGGTGATATGCCCCCTTTTGGGGGTGCTACCGGGTGGCTCAATTCACAGCCATTGACGCCAGCCAGCTTGCGCGGAAAGGTCGTCCTCATCAATTTCTGGACCTATTCCTGCATTAATTCCATACGCACGCTTCCGTATCTCCGTGCGTGGTCCGAAAAATACAAAGACAAGGGCCTGGTGGTGATCGGCGTGCAGGCCCCAGAGTTCACTTTTGAGAAGAACATCGACAACGTCCGCTGGGCTGTGAAGGACATGAGACTCGATTATCCGATCGCAATCGATAACAACCATGCGGTATGGAGTGCTTTCAACAACGAATACTGGCCAGCCCTCTATTTTGTCGACGCCCGGGGGCGTATTCGACATCACCAATTCGGGGAAGGTGAGTACGAGCAATCCGAATTGATACTTCAGCAGTTGCTGGCCGAGGCCGGAAATGGCAGCATCGATCATCGGCTCGTCTCGGTCGAACCACGAGATATCGAAGCTGCCGCGGATTGGAACAGTTTGAAGTCTCCGGAGACTTATGTCGGCTATGAGCAAGCCGAGAACTTCTCCTCTCCTGGCGGCGTCCGAGAGAATCAAAACCGTACCTATAGCGCTCCCACACACTTGAGCATCAATCAGTGGGCTCTGTCGGGCGACTGGACCTTTGGGAAACAGTCCGCCATCCTGAACGAGGCCAACGGGCGGATCGTATATCGCTTTCACGCCCGCGATCTTCATCTCGTCATGGGGCCGGGAACACCGGGAACATTCGTCAAATTTCGCGTGGTCATCGATGGACGGCAGCCGCGCGATGTACACGGAGTCGATGTCGACGACCAGGGCAACGGCATTGTGATTGAGCAGCGCTTGTACCAGCTGATTAGGCAAACGGAACCGATCGTTGATCACCAGTTCGAGATCGAGTTTCCCGATCCGGGTGCGGAAGTCTTTGTGTTCACGTTTGGCTGATGTAGACACAGGCTCTTCACTCGATCACGGCGATCTCAATGGATCGCGGATGCAGCAAGCAACGAATTCCCAAGGAGACAAACATGAAACGAGTCGAACCAAGCAGGATTTCAACTCTTTAATCGGAGCGATGCTCGTTCTGTTTGCATCCATGTCGATGGCACCTGCGGCGAGGATTGTTATCGATCCACCACTTGGGGACCAGCTATCCCAGGGGTGGGTAGTCATTCAGTATCTTGCTGAAAACCTCCACATCGTCCCAGTCTTCGGTTTGGCAGCTTTGGCTGTCCCCTCGTATCGGGTACATCCACGTGATTGTGGGACGACATGCCTTGGCACCGGGCAGACGCAAGCGGCGAGCCATCATCTCGAATGGTTTGCCTGTAGGGCTCCCGTTCTCAGATCTCAAAGAGGGATTGGGTGTGTCGCAAGCGTGTCGCTTCCTCGACAGGATAAAATTCAGGAGAACGGCGGAAATCTGGGCCGAGGGGGGAAGTGCGCATGGCGAAGGTGCAAAGCTGGCGGAGTCGGATCGGGGCGATCCTTGCGGCCCTGGAGACGGCTGAAGTCGCCTTACTCGACCGTCGCGACGTTGAGAAGCTCTTCCGGCTGCAGCGGCGGGCTGCCCTGCGGCTGATGGAACGCGTCGGTCCCATCGAGCAGGCTGGCGAATGGCGCGTCGACAGGGCGGGGCTGCTCGAATGGCTTCAAAAACTCAGTTCCCAAGAGAGGGATGAGGACGAGCGGTCTCGGAAGGTGCGCAATGCTCTGCGGCAGGCAGAGCAGGAGAATAACCGGCTTCGCGCCGAGTTGCGCCGGCTGGGGCGGCCCGACCCGGCGACCTGGACGGTACCCCCGGAGGTGTTCGCCGCGCGGATGAGCTCCCTTCCTGAGGGCATCGAGGTCGGCCCGGGACGGGTGGCGGTGAGCTTTGCTCCGGAAGACCCGCTCGTCGGAGCCAGAATGCTGCACGAGCTCTCGCTCGCGATGCTGAATGATTGGGAGGGATTTCGCCGCCGAGTGGGAGGCGTGGATCACGCCTCGTCTGGTGCTGCGATCGATCTGCTGACGGCAGAGCTAGAGGCGCTGAAACAGCACGGTCTAGACGGCATCTAGTGTCCTGAGTCTGAAATAGACAACATAAATGGATGAGGTATCGACATTGGATAGCCATAGCCGCTGCTCTGTAAGCGCTTCAACATTGCTTTGGCTTCCATGTCGGGCGCATCCATAGGGCAACCCGAAAAAGATCACCCTTCCTTGATGACTCAATAAGTGAAAAGTGGCTTGCTCCGAAGAGTTGCGTCTCGAGCCCATTTATTGGCTTGCCGCTAAGATATGAAGTGAGGGGAAGATGACGACGGGTTTGGAGAAACATAGAGAGTTCGACGAGCTGGAGGCGAGGCTCAAGACTATTCTTCCAATGGAATACCAAGACTGCTACGACGATATTCAGCCCGTTTCGATGCGCTCAGCGGGCCTGAAATACGGCCGCGATGGCAAGGTGGCATGGGATGAGATCTGGGGATCTTTTTGCGACTTGGCCATGGCAGGCGGTCCTCCTCACAAAGGAACACTTCTCCAACCCGGCTGCAAAGAAGAAATAGACACGCAGGCTGATCGTTATAAAGAGGTTGTAGACGAAATCTGCCGAGGGATCAATATGGTCACCGGCCTCTGTGCGGAGCCGTCCCCCGTTTCCGGATGGGTCCGCATGTACTGTACAAGTGCCGGTATGGCCGGATGGCTTGCCCGAGCCATCGTGATGGAGAACGTCTCCGCTAGCTTCAAAGGCCTGGTACTCGAACTCCCTGCGGGACCTGCGTACCGGATTGAAAAAGAGATCAAGAACGTCGTCACCGTCATCGCAAAGAGCTGTCATTACTGGCTCGAACATACGTCGGCAGCCCAGCACGAGGCCATTGCCAATTTATTTACAACAATGGAGTTGGAATCGCCATTGGTGAAGCCACCGCTCTTCGATTGCGACCTCCGAGTTGACCGGCATCAGATGCTCTCCGGCAAGATAGCCGAATCCCTCCATCAAGTGACCGGGCTCCGCCTTTCGAACCATCAGTATGGAGACTGGCTAGGACTGGACTGCCGAGATATCCGCGCAGCAATCTGGATGATGCGAGTATTGGTCGTAAGCAATGTGCTCTCACGCCGAGAAGGAACAGTGGTATTTGTACCTCTCAATCCCGCAAGCGATCCTGAGGGCGAAAGGCTTGTACGGATCTTAATCAGAGCACACGGCTTCGCGATTAAGCGGAAGATCTTCTGATAGATCACACATTCGGGAGAGAGTTTGGGGGCTAAAAATGGTGCTGTCATGGTTGTTGACGGTACGCCAGATTGTCCTGATTAAACGCGCGTGGCGTGGGTCATCTGCGTCCTTCATCACACCCACTCGCGACGAGCGAAAATTCGCATAGTCACTGGGGGATGGTTTGCGGCTGAAGTGATGGCGGACGCCTAGATGGCTGGACTGTTCGAGCCGCTAGTAGGAACCGGGGCGGGGCATATCGGGCTTGGCTGGCTATACGTGAGGGTGCGGGTTCCGAACCGAGGAATCTTTCCGAACCGGTCAGCCCGCCCAACTCGCCTCCATGATCTCCAGTTCGCCGCTCAGGATGTCTCCTACAAGACCAGCAACATCTACGGCGCGGGCGGCTGCATGGGGCAACCGTAGTCTCTGCATTTCATCAAAATGCCCATCCTTGCTGGTGGCAGATGCACCACTCTGTGAAGGTGGGCTCATAGCCTTAAAGACGAATTGAGTCTGCGACAGTATCGAGTTGTGGCATGCTGCAACTCGGAGTCCCGCCGAACGCATGAGGGGGAGATGCACCCTGGCATGAGATCCAAACGACCAGATTCCTAGATTCGTCCGCGGCCTCGGCCGAACAACAAATAAATGATCACTATTGCCAGAATGATGCTGACGCCGCCGCCGCCATAGTAGCCAACGCCAGGCCCCATATAGTAGCCACCGCCACTGAACGCGAGAAGCAGAATCACGAGAATGAGTATGAGAGGCATGTGCGGGAGTCTATCACGCCCTCTGGAGCACTTGCCTGGTTTCAATACCAGAAATAGCGAATTGCTCCTAGCACTGTGGTGGGAAGGATCCGCTTCCCTTAATCCGCACAGAACTGAGAATGATTTTCGGATTCAGGGGGGGAGGGCGGTATGGGGTATTCACGCCGAGAACCAGGGGCGAAGAGGCCGCTCTTTTCTTCGCCCCTGCTGTGGAATGTGTTCGCGAAATCGCCATTGATCAAGACCGGCAAGTGGTCGCTCATTGAGCGATGTCGGAAAAAAGCCAACGTGCTTACCTGGAGTGTTCGGCTTTAATTTGTGCTTGGATTGTCCCTAACGACTCTTCTTCTCAAACGCTATACGTCAACGCCGCTGAAGCTTCCCTTGTTCGCGGAGGTCAAATTCATTAGAGACAACCTGCACCGTGACCTCCATTTGACGGAGATCGCGTCTGTGCTCAAGCTGAGTCCAATTCACTTTGTTCGGCTGGAGAAATCCTTGCAGGTGTGGACGGAGGTGTGTGGCGGGCGAACGTCGAGCACGAAGGCTCTCGAAAGAAGGGTGGCTTCGATATTGAGTTAGTGGTGATCGCCAGCGATCTTCTTGGCTGCGTTTGTGGGCAGCTGCGGATGGAGCAACCTTGTTCTCAGCTACGCGAACCAGCAGCAACTGTACTTCATGCACTGCTCGCGTTCCAGGACGTCTAATCTCATGCAAGCGTCGCCACTTGAATACCTGGTTCGAATTGACGCCGTATTTCATCACTACACGAGCGACCGAAGAGCCCGCCTCCAGCGTCTCTTCCACAATTCAACGCCGCTCCTCGGCAGGATGTACCGGCTTTGAGAGTAGATCGAAGTCATACTCTTGCTCGCGAGCCTGTGCGAGAAGATCGGCCGTGGCCGGTTGCTTGGCCTGAAAAGAGAAGCACCCTGCAGTCTGGCCGAGCTTTCCGGAAGTGGATGGCCGACTCTCTCCCGGTCATGCCCGGCATCATGACGTCGCTAATGAGGAGATTGGGGGCGGATTCGGCACCCGCCGCAATCGCCTTCGCTGGATGATCGAAGGCGGTCGCACGGGGGCGCACGAATATTGGGCATTCATAATTCCTGTACAAATATCAGATGGCAAAGACTGCCGTTTCTATTAAACCCGCCGACCGTGCTCGTGTTCTCACGGCCAATCGTCAAACGAAGATGGCTCAGTCGGCTCATGCTTATGTCCGCGGCAATACTCTGCTCTTCTACGAATGGTTGAAGAAACATTCTTCTGGCTCGATTCCGGAGGGGCCGCCGGTTTGGATTTGCGGGGATTGCCATGTGGGTAACATCGGACCCTTGGCTGATTCAGAGGGAAACATTGAAATCCAAATCCGCGACCTGGATCAGACCGTTGTGGGGAACCCCGCTCACGATCTGGTTCGCCTGGCTCTCTCACTAGCCACGGCTGCCCGTGGTTCGGATCTTCCTGGCATCACTGTAGTTAAGATGATGGAGCAGATGATCGACGGGTACGAACACGCGCTCGCCACTCCTAGGGCTGAAGTGAAATCAAACAGCAACGATCTTGCACCAATCCAAGCTGTTTTAGCGCAATCGCGGCGGCGGCGCTGGCATCATCTCGCCGAGGAACGAATTGAGGATGTGAAACCAGAGATTCCGCTGGGTAAACGTTTTTGGGCCTTGAACGAGAAAGAGCGCAGGTCCATCGAAAAGCTGTTCCAGGACAAAGCCGTAAGAGCAAAAATAACGAAATTCAAGGGGAGAGATTCCAACACCAACATTTCCGTTGTGGACGCAGCCTATTGGATGAAGGGCTGTAGTTCCCTTGGTCGCCTTCGATATGCGATTTTGTTGGGGATTGGCGACAAGAAGGATCGAAGCTATTGTCTTCTTGACCTGAAAGAGGCTGCTTCAGCAGCAGCGCCTCAAGCCAAAATGACCATCCGAAACAACTCTGAAAGAGTGGTGACCGGCGCCTGTCAGCTCTCACCAAATCTTGGAGAGCGTATGTTGGCCGTGAAACTCGGCGGTAAGGATCTGGTCATGAGGGAGCTTATGCCTCAGGATCTCAAGTTTGATTTAGGTCGTCTAACGCAGGACCAAGCCGTTGGCGCGGCACGCTACCTTGCCGGAGTGGTCGGAAAGGCCCATGGGCGACAGATGGATCTCAAAACAAGGTCGTCCTGGCTCTCTACATTGAGAAAGAAACACTCGAAAAGCCTTGATGCACCGAGCTGGCTCTGGTCGAGTGTTGTCGCCCTCATCGCCGATCATGAGACTGCATACCTTGAACATTGCAGGCAATATGCGTTTGTCCGTTAGAAAGATCGCGGCAGTCGGCGCTCCGATCATGAGGCAGAGCGCCAACGAGCCAGAGAAACCAAAGAAGCCAAAGACGGGCCGAGAGAAGTATTCGGCAGAGAAGAGCAAAGAGGACGAAGCGAAGGCCCCCCGACCTACATAAATCCAGTAGCGCAGCCTAACCCGATGGCCCGCTGAGGACCCTGCATGCAGTGGTGTTTCCAGCGGTGGCGGCCGGTCCGGATACCTGCCCCAAGTCCTGAGATGCGTCCCATCCCTTTGGTTTCAGGAACCCCAGCGTCGATCACGGTTAGCGCTATCGAGGCGTTCTTGTAGCCCGCGACAAAAGGGCCTAAGCCCAGCATCCCCGTGGCTTTGAGAAAGTCGCGGCGTAAGTAGCTCATCTCATCCCCCCGCTCTCTTGAGAGGTTTTCGGACAAATCAAGATGTTATTGGTCGTAGCAACCATCTGAGTGGATCAGCGACGATCCCGCGCCTGCAGTACTACGTTTCCAGATGCGCGTGGAGTTCGTCCCAGCTCCGGACCTGCGGAACCGGCACCATGAAGCTCCGCCTCGCATACCCGACCAGCCCTTCCACCTTGCCCTCGTCGTTGCCCTTCGCCGGAGCGCAGGCCCTATCTGTCCTGTTTTACAAGTATCGCCGGCCAATGGAACAATGTGGTCGGCACAAAATTGAAACAATCACAACATACAAAGAACGGTGATTCGATGTCTTTGAGCTTTGCGCGCGGCGTACGGTGTTTACCTTTCTCTTGCTTGTTTGCCTTGCCGTTCTCGATGCCTGTGTTGGTGCACGCGCAGCGGCCCGCTCCGCGCGTCATCACAGGGGACGTCACCCAGCAGATCGGCCCCGTCGATCGATTCTTCGATCTTTCGGTGGGCTCCGATTATCCCGGTACGCTCATCCGACCGGATAGCCAGGCGCAGCTAAAGATCGTCACCGACGAACTCGGCTTCCGCTATCTCCGCTTCCACGCGATCTTTCACGATGTCCTCGGAACGGTCCGCGTGCAGGACGGCAAGACGACCTACGATTGGACGAAGATCGACGAGCTCTACGACGATCTCCTCGCTCGTCATATCAAACCTTTCGTCGAACTCGGCTTCACACCCAAGGCACTCGCGACCTCAAACAACAGCATCTTCTACTGGAAGGGCAACACGTCGCATCCGAATCCGGAGGGCTGGCGCGATCTGGTCGCCGCATTCACGCGCCACATAGAGGAGCGCTACGGCAGGGATGAGGTGCGGTCGTGGTTCTTTGAGGTATGGAACGAGCCCAATCTCTCCGGCTTTTGGGAGAGCGCGGGTCAAGACGCTTACTTCAAGCTCTTTGATCTGACATCCAACACGATCAAGAGCGTCGATCCGCAGTTGCGCGTCGGTGGTCCCTCCACTGCAGGAGCAAGCTGGATACCAGAGTTTCTCACGCATGTGAAGCAGAGCGGTGCCGCCGTCGATTTCGTATCGACCCACACATACGGCGTGGATGGTGGCTTCCTGGATGAGAACGGAAAGAGCGACACCAAACTTTCGCCCTCACCCGACGCCATCGTAGGCGATGTGCGTCGCGTGCGACAGCAGGTGGATGCCTCCGCGTTCCCGCATCTCCCTGTGTACTTCACGGAGTGGAGCACGAGTTACACGCCCCGCGACGCTGTGCATGATTCCTATGTGAGTGCTCCGTACATTCTGAGCAAGTTGAAGGCGTGCGAAGGTCTGGTGCAGGGGATGAGTTATTGGACGTACACCGACCTGTTTGAGGAACCCGGTCCCCCGACTGCGGCGTTCCAAGGAGGCTTCGGCTTGATGAATCGCGATGGCATTCGCAAGCCCGCATTCTTTGCGTACAAATATCTGCATGCTCTGCAGGGGGATACGCTTCACTCGAACGATCCGCAGACGATGATGGCGGTACAGGGAAGCAGTGTCCACGCGGTGATCTGGGACTTCAAACAACCTAAGCAGAACGTCAGCAACCGGCCCTTCTACACCAAGCTGCAGCCAGCCACGCCTTCAGCTCCCATCGTGTTTAGCGTTACACACCTGAAGCCCAACGCGAGATATCACGTCGAGATACAGCGCACCGGATACGAGGCGAATGACGCCTATTCGGCCTACATCAAAATGGGTCTGCCCAAGGACTTGACCGCGGCGCAGATCGCGCAGTTGAAAGATCTCACTCGTGACCGGCCTGAGAGGGAACGGATCGTAAGCAGCGGCAAAAATGGCACAGTGTCCGTGGCTATCCCGATGCGCAGCAACGATGTTGTGCTTATTTCCTTAACACCTGTGCATGCAAAATACTGAACTGATCCTCCACAATGTGCTCAAGGCCGATATACCACCGGCCAACTAGGCGCCGGCGGCCTAGAGATGGAATCACCACAAGCCCCGGTGCCGCCCACAGCATCGCCTTCCGTTGTCGTCGCGCGTAGCTCCACGGTGAACTGCTCCTCCGATTCACTCACGATACGGGCGGCGAAGCCAGGAATCGGAGCGGGCCATTGTGCCAGCCGCATTGCCGCGAGTTCCGCCAGTCACGACCGCTGTGTGCTGAGCATACCGATCGAAAACCATTCCTTCAGCACAGGAAGCCGCTCTGTCAGAAGGAAGGCCTGCAACGGGTAGGTGCGACCGAGTTCGCGGAGCACATTAGGCTCGACAGTCTGCTGGTCGTTCCCGCGAATCAGCGCATCAAGCACTGCGTCATAGGCCCGGCTATCCTCCGGTTCAGGCGAGTATCCGTAATCGCGAATCACGGGGGAGTGCCTCAGCCATTCGGGAAGTGTCGCGATGAACGCATTGTCCTTTCGCTCGCGAGCCACAGTAGCAGCCCACGCTACCAGGCGCGGATCGCCGCTATGCAGCCACGCGTTCAGTTGTTCGTTCGTCGCTGGAGTTTCGTGTGTGATCGTTTGCGAGAAAGGTTGGCTTCCTCGCCCTCGGCGCCGAGCGTCTTCGGCTCCCGCAACGCGGCCAAATCCTTGCGGCCCGAGCATGCAGAGTTCATTTCATGACCACTTCATAAACTCGTTCCATGGATTCTGGTTCAACCGAAACCTTTCCACGAAAAGGGTTATCAAGCACCGCGATGAGAAAGATCATTAGGCCGAGTAAACCGCCCATCAAACCCGTCATCCAACGATGCATGCTCGGTGATCGCATGTCAAAGAAAAATGTCACAACGATGCAGGTCAGCGCTCCCAGAATCACCATCCACCACAATGCTGGCGACAGGCTCATATAGATGCTGTCAATTCTCGCGCGCCGCGCCTCCCCCAGCCGATTGAATGTCTCCAAAGCCTGAGCCTGGAGCACCTGTTCCCCAAGATCGGCAGGCCTGTAGGCAAAGAGTTCTCTTTGGATCTTCGTCATGATGGCATCCGTACCGACCGGGATTATTCCTCGACGTTGCTGCGGCCAGCTCGAATTTATGACCTCGCTGGCATAACTCTTGAGATCGCCAGTCATCCTTGTACGATACGGTTCGGGATAGCCATCCACGTCACGATAGAGCGAAGCCAGCGTCTGCGCTTCGTGATCGACGCGATCCTGCACGGCTGAGTAGTTAGTCCAGGTGCCGACGGCAACGAGGCCCAGGGTTATTCCATAAAAGACCGTTACTGCTGCGAGATAGAAGCCCACTATTTCATTGTGTGAGTGATCTACAAGATGTACTCGCCTGACGAATGTCCGGGTGAGCGGAAGGCCAAGTAGGCCAAAAGCAACGAACACCCCGATGCAGAGTAGTGCGAATAGGCAATTCGGAATATCGTAGACCCAATAAAGACTAATCATAGATTAGAGAACTCACGATCAGAGTTTCAGAGTTGTTGTCGCTCTCATCGTAAACCAACCGGCCAAGGTTTCTCGTTCTTCTTTTCGGAGCGTTATGCAACCCTCCCAGACAGCAACAATTCTCACTGCCAATTAGAGGGGACAATAATGCCTCATCATCTCGGGTAGCCGGTGACCGTATAACGTCCCTCCGATGCAATTACCCACGACATTGCCCCTTGTATGGAGAGTGCACGGTTCACCTGGATGGTCGTGTCGAAGTTGAAGCGGCTTACTGCGGAGCGCCGCCGGGCTGGATAGGACGCCAGGTACATGTGCAGTTGGACGCGATGTTCGTCCGTCTGCTTAATCCCAAAGCCGGTGAGTTGCTGCGCAAGCATCTGAGCGGCAAGCGCGGCGGGACGCCGCCTCGGTTGCTTCAACCTCTGGCGCGTGCACACAAGGCAGGACCCCACATCGGCGCTGTCTCCCGATTGCACCCTTTGGGTTCATAACCCAAAGGGCGTCCTGATTGTATACAGTACTTTTGTGCCCGGTCGGCATACCAACAACGGACCCTTCCATTTTCCGTTTCTATTGCGTATGGTAACCGCCACATTGTTCTGAGAATAGCTCGGCGTACTCAGCTGCTGGGGAATTCTCTCCGCTTGGCCAACGCCGATCAAAGCGGACCTTCTCATCCCCAGGTGCGGCCGCCTCGCGGCCGTGACTGATTATCTTGCGCGAAATATAAACTTGTTCGGAATATCCCGAGTAGATGTAAGCTCAACCTCTATCCAAGGAGCCTTGCCCTTTCATGTCTCTGCCTTTGTTTCGATCCCGCCTCGCTGCGTCCTTCGCATTGGCTCTCTTTCTGCCTTCGGTCGTCGCCTCTGCACAAACAGTCGTCGAGCAGCCGGACAAATACCAGTGGCTCGAGGACGTCTCCGGCGCACGCTCCATGGCCTGGGTGAAGGCAGAGAACGATCGCTCTGCTAAGGTGCTGGAGTCAGACCTGCACTACGCCGGCCTTGCTGCGACGGCCTTGAAGGTCCTCGAGTCGCCCGACCGGCTCGCCATACCAAGCTTCCGCGAAGGCACCATCTACAACACTTGGCGGGACGCCCAGCACGTCCGCGGCATCCTCCGCAAGACCACCCTCGCCGACTACCAGACAGCCCAGCCGCACTGGCAGACCGTCATCGACTACGACGCCCTCGCCAAGGCCGATAACGAGAAGTGGGTGCAGAAGGGCCTCAACTGTCTCTACCCCGGCGACGGCCTCTGTCTCGTCTCGCTCTCGGCCGGCGGTGAAGACGCCGAAACCCTCCGCGAGTTCGACCTCAAGTCCGGTGCAACGGGCGCCTTTGTGCAGGGCGGCTTCACCCTGCCCAAATCCAAGCAGGATGTCACCTGGATCGACAAGGACACCCTCCTGGTCGCACGCGACTGGGGTGCAGGCACCATGACCGCCTCCGGCTACCCCTTCGTCATCAAGGTCTGGAAGCGCGGCCAGCCCCTCGACCAGGCGAAGGAGATCTATCGCGGCAAACCGTCGGACGTCAGCGCGGATGCCATAGGTCTCGAAGATGCCCAGGGCGACCACCTGGTTCTGATGCATCGCAGCATCAACTTCTTTGAAAACGAGGTCTCGCTTTGGACGCCCACAGGTGTGCAGCGCCTTGCCCTTCCCGCCAAGACAGAGATCGACGGTCTGCTCAGCGGTAGCCTGATCGTCTCGCTCAATGAAGATTGGAAGCCCGAAGGCGCAACGACTACCTTCCCACAGGGATCTGTCGTCGCCATCGCGCTCGACGCACTCAAGCAGGACCCGACACATCTCAAGCCGACCACCATCTTTACCCCCACCGCGCAGGAGTTTGCCCAGACGGTCGCACTGACGAAGACGCGCCTGCTCCTCACTACGCTCGAGCACGTCCAGGGTCGAGCCTACATCTACACGCCCGGCCCCACCTGGAAGCAGACTAGGCTCGCCGTCCCTGAGAACTCGACCGTCGATGTCGTCACCACGAATACCTCCGACGACAAGTTCTTCCTCCGCCTCACCGGCTTCATCACCCCGTCGTCGCTCATGTTTGGGGAAGGGAACTCGACCTCACTCACCGTTGCAAAGACCCTGCCACCCCAGTTCGACGCCTCCAATCAAACCGTCGATCAGTTCGAAGCCACCTCCAAGGACGGAACGAAGGTGCCTTACTTCGTGGTCCACCGCAAGGACCTCAAATACGACGGCACCAACCCTACCCTCATGGAGGCATACGGCGGCTTCCAGGTGTCCCTGACCCCGTACTACGACGGCATCGTCGGCAAGCTCTGGCTCGAGCGCGGAGGCGTCTACGTTCTCGCCAATATCCGCGGCGGCGGCGAGTTCGGCCCCGCCTGGCACGAGGCCGGCCTCAAGACTCACCGGCAGCGTATCTACGACGACTTCGCCGCCGTCGGCGAGGATCTCGTCACCCGGAAGATCACCACCTCGCGCCGCCTCGGCATCGTCGGTGGTTCCAACGGCGGCCTCCTCATGGGCGTCGAGTTCACCCAACACCCCACCACATGGAACGCCGTCGTCATCCAGGTGCCGCTGCTCGACATGCTCCGCTTCGAACAGATCGCCGCTGGCGCCTCCTGGGTCGGCGAGTACGGAACGGTCTCGGTACCCGAGGAGCGCAGGTTCCTCGCCTCCATCTCGCCCTACAACCAGCTCAAGCCGGACGTCGCCTACCCCGAACCCTTCATCTTCACCACCACCAAGGACGACCGCGTCGGCCCCGTCCACGCCCGCAAGTTCGCCGCGCGCCTCGAGGAGTTCCACAAGCCATTCTTCTACGACGAGATCACCGAGGGCGGTCACGCCGCCGGAGCCGACCTCAAGGAAGAGGCCAGTACCTGGGCCATGCAGTTCACCTACCTCACGCGCAAGCTGATGGAGTAGCCCTCCAAAAAGCCGGAGGTCCCTTGCGTCAGATCGCAAGGGACCTCGAAGCTTCCATCCCTTCAGAACTCAATCACTATGACCTGCCGGCATTTACCCACGACACAAAGCCCCTTGTTGTGGGTAAATCTGGGTATTACAGGATAAGTCCCCCCCTGGGGTATGTGTCCGCAACTCAAGCAGGGTCACATCGCCGAACCTGCTTCCTCGCAAAGCCGGAAGGCTCTGACTCGAACCGATCTGTCCTTTTTTGAAACGACCGTTTCAGCGAGTATAGATGTGCGACAGACATTTGTATCGCTCGAGGCCCTGCATTTGCGTGCATGAGCGATATCTCAAAACCTACCCTCTATGAGACGCGATGAGAAACGCGAGACTCTGATGTCCTATACATCACGTTTACTGAGTAGATCTACTCAGTGCGGAGCGCTTGGCTGGGTTCGATGTAGGCTGCGCGTCTAGCAGGGATGATGGAGGAGGCTAGCGCTAAGACCAAGATGGCGATAGCGGCGAGCGCGATGATGATGGGATCGAGGGGATCTACCTCGAAAAGGAAAGAACGCAGAAGGCGAGTCGCAAAGAGTGTGGCAACTCCTCCGATCACGCAGCCTACGATGCCGAGTTTGGCTCCGGAGGCGAGGATAAGGCCCATGACGCTTGCGCGCTGCGAGCCGAGAGCGAGGCGAATGGCCATCTCCTGAGTTCGCAGCGTTGCAGAAAATGCGATGACGCCGTAGATTCCTAGGACGGCGAGGAGGACGGCGGCGGTCGCGAAGCCGGAGATCAACGCGGTGTTGAAGCGGCGGGGCGCCTGTCCTTCGTCGACCACGCGTTCCATGGATTCGACCTGAATGAGCGGGAGCCGGGGATCGATGGAGCGGACCGTGGCAAGCAGAGCGGCGGCCATCTGGTCTGATGAGAGTTTGGTGCGGAGGACGATGGTTCCATAGTTGGCGTTGAGAATGTTTGGAGGCGCGAAGACGCTCAGTGAAGCAACCCACTGGTCTGCCGGCAGATAGGTCTGATCTGTAACCGGGGCATCGGCGAGCGTTTGTTTCACATCCTCAGCCTCACCCACGACTGTCATCCACGGCGTCGGGCTTTCCGGCAATCCCCAATGTAGGCGCTTTCCAATAGGGTCCTGGCCTGGCCAGTATCTGTTCGCAAGAGTGCGGTTCACAATGACAACAAGAGGCGAGCCTGCGCGATCTGCGTCGGTAAAATCCCGACCTCGCAGCAGGGGAATGCCGGCAGCTTGGAAGTAGCTGCCCACAACCTGCGAGGTCCAGGAAGCATTCATTCCCGCCCCTTTGGGCGGGACATAGCCTTCCGGGGAGAAAGTGGTGCTTGACTGCTGCGCCGAAGCCGGTAATTGCGAGGTAGTGCCGACTGCTCGGACGCCCGGGAGTCGCTGAAGCTGGCTCAGGAGGCGATCATTGAAGCTGTCGACGTCGGCCTGGGTTGAGTATTGCTGGCGAGGCAGGCTGTAGGAGGCAGTCAGTACGTGGTCTGTGCGGAAGCCGAGATTGACTTGGCGAAGTTTTTCGAAGCTACGGAGAAGCAGGCCAGAGGCGACGAGGAGGATGAGGGCTACGGCCACTTCGGCGATGACGAGGGCGGAGCGGAGATGCGCGTGTCCGGCTCCGCTGGTGCCAGTGCGGCCGCCTTCCTTGAGAGCTTCGTTGACGGGGGTGCGGGACGCAGCGAAGGCAGGGACGACGCCACAGAGCACGCCGGTGAGGACGGCGAGCAGGAGGGCAAATCCGACTACGTTCCAGTCGAGGCCAATGGAGCTGACGCGTGGGAGGGTTTCCGGCAGGAAGCGGACGCCGATGCGCAGGGCCACGAAAGCGAAGCCCAGTCCAAGCAGACCTCCCGCTAGGCTGAGAGCGAGGGTCTCGATGAGCGCCTGACGGATGACGCCAGAGCTAGTTGAACCCAGGGCGAGGCGGACGGCGGTCTCGCGCCGGCCGCGGATGACGCGGATCAACAACAGACCGGCGAGGTTGGCGCAGGCGATGAAGAGGACGACAGTGACCGCGAATAGGAGCATACGGACGAGTGGACGAGCCTCGGCGACCGTGGCTTCATCGAGCCTCTGGACGATGGGATGGATATGGAGGCTAGCCATTGCAGCGGGAAAGCCGCGCATGATTTCTGCAGTGACGCGCGCTGTGTCGGACTGGGCCTGGGTTGTGGAGATGCCCGGCTTAATCCTGCCCACCATACTGAAGTTCCAACTGGAGATGTTCGCCTGTTCCGTCGGCGTGAGGCTCATCGGAACCCATAGTTCGCTGCGGTACAACTGGCCGGGAACGAGCGGAAATTCGAAGTTGCGGGGCATGACGCCGATGATCTGGTAAGGACGCCGGTCGAGCAGGATCTTCTGGCCAAGAATGTTCGGCTCGCCATGGAAACGGTTGCGCCACATGTCGAAACTGATGACGGTGACCTGCTCACTATGAGTGTCTTCCCGGGTTGTGAAAGTGCGGCCTAGGAATGGGGAGACGCTGAGGATGGGGAAGATGTCGGCAGTCACCCGCGTGGCGGCGATCTGGACGGGATCCCCGATGCCGGAGAGTTCGTAGGTGTTCGGCTGGTACGCCCCCAGGCGTTGGAAGTCCTGCGATTCTCGCTCGTATATCGTGATCTCGTGTGCCGCGACACTGGGGCTAGGCAAGATGGCCTCGCCCTCGAACTGGTCACCAAAAATAACCAGGTTGCTCTGTGCGGGAAACGGGAGCGGGCGCAGCAGGACGCCTTCGACGATGGAGAAGATGGCGGTGGTCGCGCCAATGCCGAAGGCCAGCGTGAGGGTCGCAGTCAAGGTGAAACCTGGTGCCTTGCGCAAGCAGCGCAGTGCAAAACGCAACTCCCGAACATAATCTCTCATTCAGACCTCTCTATATGGCTCATGCAAATGCAGGCAAATTCAACGCCAAACCGCTGCAGAGAGCTAAGCCTCCCTTTTCAAGAGAAACGGCAGTTTGTTAGCTCTTGGAGTGGAATGGCCTGTCCGAAATTGAAAGTTTACGTCCGGAATCGGACATGCGGGTGCCCAAGATCTGTCATTGGATCAACTGCTCGTACTCAGGACTGCGGCTTTTAGCAGATCACGCTTCGCCTGCTGGGTTTCAACTCAGGGATCTCATCACACAATATCCACGTTCCTAAAAAGCAGGATCCGCAACGATGAATTTATCCACGACGTTGCCCCCTGTCGTGGGGATCCTGGCGCCTCACCTAGTGAAGCTAATGCTCTGTTTGGGTTTTACAATCAAAGAGCGTCCGGGCCGCACGAACGTTTAGGCTTCAGAGATGGAAGTCGTCCCACGCAATACCGATGTTCGGGACACCAAAACAGGGGTAGAATCAAGGCGGATCGAGGGGGCGCGTTTGCAGAGAACTTCCATCCCGCGTAGAAGACGTACGGCTGGAATGTCCCAGGCTTGGGTTGTTCTGAGCCGCGTGCTCATCCTGCTCACTGTTCTCCTGGTTCTCGCCATGCCGTGGACAGAGTACTTCTGGCACTTTGACCAGTTTCTTCGCGGCGGTGAGGATTTCGAGCTCAGCCTCCTCGCTGTAGCAACCCTCTTCTGCCTGGTCGCGATCCTTCTCCAGCACGGCAAGCAGAGTGTGGCGTTCATCCTCTCCCTCCGCCGATGGCTTTCGTTCGTCTTTCAACACGACGACCCAGCGGCTCCGGGAAGTTTTTGCGGGCTTATCGCAGCTTGCCACGCCGCCCCCCGCCCTAGTTCCGCTTTAGGCATGTACAACCTCCCCATTCAAATCTGATTACCTCTCGGGGGAAAGCTCTGCGAACGGCCTGGTCCCACGCCGTTCCAGCCTTCTACAACCAGATTCAATCGCACCCGTGAGTTGTTCTTGGAGAGGTTATGCAAAAATCTGAAGTGCTGCACGCTTGGGCGACTATCCTGTCCGGCCGAGCCCCCTCGCTTTCCATCGAAATTACCAAGGAATGCCCCCTACACTGCGCCGGCTGCTACGCATTCGACGTGGGCCATCTCGGAGGCGCAACCCAGCTCCGACAACTTTCTGACTTCAAAGGAGACGAACTGGTTGCAAAGGTCCTTGCAGTCATCGACGAACGCAGACCGCTGCATGTTTCCCTTGTCGGCGGGGATCCACTCGTTCGGTACCGCGAGCTCGAATTGCTGCTGCCGCAGATCGAAAGCCGCGGAGTTCACACACAGGTTGTCACGAGTGCGTTCCGCGTTATTCCGCGTGCCTGGAAACAGTTCGAGAAGCTGAATGTAGTGGTGTCGATCGACGGTCTCCAGCCGGAACATGACGAGCGGCGTAAACCTGCGACCTACGAACGCATTCTGAAGAATATCGCAGGCACGAAGGTCACGATTCATTGCACGATCACCTCGCAGATTGCCGAGCGACCAGGCTATCTCGATGAATTTCTTGGATTCTGGAGTGGTCGCCCGGAGATTGCGAAGGTATGGTTCAGCATCTTCACCCCACAGATTGGAGCGAGAGATGCCGAAATACTAACCCCTGCCCAGAGAGCTACTGTCATCGCGGATCTGAGACAGCTGCGGGTGAAGTATCCCGTTCTGGATATGCGCGACTCCGTCATCAATGAACTCGCGACTCCCCCAAAACAACCAGGCGAATGCATTTTTGCGCGCACGACCGAAACGATATCCGCTGATCTCACGACGCAAATAACTCCCTGCCAGTTTGGCGGGAATCCTGATTGTGCTCAGTGCGGGTGTATAGCCTCGATGGGACTGGCGGCTGTTGGGCACTATAAAGTGTGTGGGGCTCTCACTGCCGGCCATATCTTCATGGCCTCAGACCGCTTTGGAAAAACCTGGCGTAGGCTGCAGCGGGCTTTCTCCCCCAAGCCAATCGTTCCTGGAAAACCAGGCCCATTCAAAATACTCTGACTCGAGTCGCACCCAATATCAGCGCCAAAGGAGCAACAATTAGTGGATAGTGCATATCAAACAGAAGCTGAGCTGAGACGGGATCTCGTTCTCTTTAGTCGGTGGCTTTCGCGACTCGGGTTTACTCCTGGAACATCAGGCAATCTCTCCGTCCGACTGGACGAGCATCGTTTGCTGGTCACGCCCACCGGCATGAGCAAGTATCTTCTCAAAGCGGAGGACATGGTGATTGTGGATCTCCACGGTCGGCTGCTTGCTGGCTCAAGGAACGTGACCAGTGAGATCAGCATGCATCTCGCTGTTTACGATCGGCGGAGAGACATCGGAGCGGTGATTCACTCCCATCCGCCGATCGCCACCGCCTTCGCCTGTGCTGGACGTGCACTGGACGAAATGCTTTGTCAGGAGGCGGTCATGACGCTCGGAGCGGTGCCGTTGGCAAAGTACGCGATGACTGGGACCTACGAGGTGGCGGCCAGCCTTGTGCCGTTCATCCCAGAACATGATGCGGTCCTCATGGCGAATCACGGGGCAGTCAGCTATGGAAAGACGCTCCTTGAAGCGTTCCAAAAGATGGAGACCCTCGAGCATCTCGCACACGTGGCCCTCGTAGCGCATCAACTCGGCTCCCCTCAACCCTTGAGCGCCGACCAGGTGGACCAGCTTCATCATGCCAAGGCAAAGTATGTAGAGAACGCTGCTGTAACGGCTAACAAAGAAAAAGCAGCGGTGCCCAGAAGCTCGCGCAACGGCCACGCTTGAACACTCCAGAGGCTGCGCCGAATCAAAGCGACCTTCAAACGTCGACGCCATGGAGTGTGCACCAGCACGTTGAAAAGCTGCGATGTTCCTGTGCGCTTTCTTGGCCAAACAGGCCCGGCACCGGTCGGCCGCACGACTGCACGGGAAAGGCGCTAAACGGGAGACAAGTCCTGCGCAAATGTATTCGGCCTTCGGTGGAGAGTCTTCTGGCCATGATCAGTTGCGCGCGTGCCCTGACCGCGGCCCCCCAGAGCTTTTCTTGCCCGACGGTTACGAGCAGCTGCTTGGTGCGGGGTGTCAGGGCGAGGCACTCAGTGAGGGTTCTGGCCGGAGGATGGGACTGCGGTTACCGAAGTGCGCAGAAAAATAGTATGCCCGCGGACTGTTGTGCGCTAAGATCTCCAGCAGTAACCGCTCTCAGCTGTCAGGCCCAAGACTTCGCTCCAATCCCTGTGATCCGGCGAGCCGAAGGTAGAAGGCACACGCTCTCCGGAGTCCACTCTTTCCGTGTGTCGAGGAGGTCCTCATGAAGCACCTGCTTGCCCCGTTGCTACTGCTTGTATCTGCTGCGATTCCCGCTGGTGCCGAGCAGATGATTCCTGCCGGTTCGGTACTGCAATGCATGGTGTCCGACAATATCTCGTCGAAGACGACGCGGGTGGGAGACCCGGTGCTCTGCCAGGTGAGCCACGCGGAGTTGTATGGGCGATCGACGTTTCCGTTCGGGAGCTACCTGGAAGGGCACTTCGAGGCGTACAAGGACCCGGGCCATTTCGTCGGCAAGGGTTGGATGGAGCTGAAGTTCGACCGGATGGTGGTGGGCAACGATACGGTGATCCCGATTGCGACCCGGGTGATCGCGACCTCGGGCAAGAACGCTGTGACCGGAGATGGAAGGATTCTGGGGACGGGCCATGCGGTGCGCGACACCGTGGAGTGGCTGATCCCGGTGCTGTGGCCGATCGACCTGATCAACTTGCCGCGGCGTGGGCCGACGCCGGTCTTGAAGCCGGAGACGCGGCTGACGGTAAAGGTGCTGGACGACTTCGGAATTCCGACCAAGGCCGAAGTGCAGCATCAACCGGAGCTGATCTCGCGCTATAACTATGCGGATAACCAACCGGCGCAGCAACAGGCTCCCGAGCCGGTACGGCAGGCGTATGCGCCGCAGGTGCAGCAGGAGGCTCCTGCGGTGCCGCAACCGTATTATCAGCCGATCGGACAGTCGTATACGACACCGACCACGACGGTGGTCGTGGTGCAGCCTCAGGTGCCGGTGATGTATGGATACCCGCCGCCATACGGTTACGCCTATCCGCCGCCGGTGCCTTATGGCTATGGGTATCCGCCGCCGCCCCCTCCGTATGCCTACGCGTATCCTCCGGTTGCCTATGGCGGGTATTACCGGCCTTACTAGTGTCCCGAGTCGAAAGTTCTCGTACAAAATCGCGCCACGGAGTTCTGGCGCTGGCAGGCGCGGTTCATGGAAGAGGACGTGCCGGGTCTGCTGCACGACCAGACGCGGCCGGCGCGGGTCCCTAAGCTGGCTGACAAAGTGGGCAGAACGGATTGTAGCCCTGACCCAGGGCGAGCCGCACGGCGAGACCACTCACTGGACCGGCCGGGTGATGGCCATGGTCTCGCGCGTCAGCCTGACCTCGGTGCAGCGCATCTGGCGCGCCCATGGCTTGGCTGTACCGCATCCGCGCCTTCAGGCTGTCCAACGATCCCAAGCTTGCCGCCAAGATCCGCGACATCGTCGGCCTTTATATCGATCCGCCGGCCCACGCCGTCATCCTCAGCGTCGATGAGAAATCGCAGATCCCGGTTGGGTGGAGGTAAAGTCGATACTCATCAATAAGACCAAGGTTGGTTAGGCTTCAAGACCAAGGTCGGTTAGGCTTCCTGCCAAGTCTGGCCCCGCAACTCCAATCTCCCCAACTTGCTGTGCCTTCAGCCCACGTATCACCGACTCGATGTCATCCTCGACAAGTGTGGCGTTGGGGCCGACCGACTTCAACGTGCGCGACACACCCACTTCGGCTGGCTCCGCCACGCCGACGCGAAGTCGTGTTCCTCCGCTACCCAATCCGCAAGGTCTTCGTCCCAATAACGCATTAACTCGTACATGCGGCGACCGTACACAATGCCCGTCAGGTCGCGCACATACTCTGTGAAGTGACGAAAGAGCGCGAGGCTTGGCCTCAATGCCAGATGGTCGACGTAGCCATCCAAGGACTGGTTCATTCCATAGACGAGCTTTGCCATGGTACAAAATCTCCGCTCCGGGTTCTTCGGAATAGCTTGAGGCGACAATACGCGGAAGTGAAATTCGGCGCAAACTGCACGCTGCAGGCAGAGGATCGTAGGCAGTTGTGAATGATGGCGCTTCATGAAGCTCTAACTACGGAGACAAAGACGCCGGTGCCTTTGAAGAGAGAGCAGCGGCCAATGCACCGCTGCTCTCTCCCACACCAGCGATCAGGGATAAATGACGACCGGGCTCAGTTGATCGGCAAAGCTGCTGTTCACCGGAGCCCCCACGCCATTGATTACCGCCGTGATCTGCCCGCTACCGTTGAGCCACACCGTACCTGCATTGTGGACCTGTACCCCTGCAGTCGTGGGCACGGTCATCGCATTGTCCTCCACGATATTGATACCCAGATCGAAGTACGAGTAGATCCCCAATCCCCAGGCCTGGTGTGAGGTCACGCCATGCGACACCACATAGGACGGGTATCCATTGGCCGTTCCATTCATCCACGAGCTCTGGCTCGGAGGGTCGTACGGCAGCTCACTCTGGTAGAAGATCGTCTGGCCGTTTTGCCCATTCCACAGAACCTGCTCCTTTTGGTAATGTTCAGCGGCGAGGCCTAGCGCTGTAACGCGATCCCCATTCACCACCACGCCGTGATTGGCGGTATTTGCCGTCCATCCCACGCCGGCGCCATGATCGGCGCGCCATGCCCATATGTCATCCAGGATGACGTCGGCGGAGTCGACCTCAAGGCTGGTCGTGGCGCTCCCAGCGGTCGCCCCGCCAATCCGGAAGAAGACATCGTTGATCGAAGAAGGATCGCTCGCATGCGAAAACAGTCCTCCCAGAGGAAGCGGCAAGCCGAGCAGCCCGGTCCCCATTCGCAGCAGCACAGGGGAGTTGACCGGGCCCGCATCGATGATGAGCCCTGCGATCTGAACCCCGCCCACATCCGTGACGGTGATGGCCTCCTGACCGGTCTGCGGCACCAGGGTTGCGTAACCAAGGCCCAGCACAACCGTATCCGGATAGAGCACCCTGAGCGGCTGGTTCAAGTTGTAAACACCCGGCGTCAGAATCAGATTCTTCCCCAGCAGCAGCGCGAGGTTGATCTCCGCTGCGGACATCGAAGGCTGCGCGATGAAGAAGCTGCTGATTGGCAGCGAGCGGCCGGGAGCCTTGCCATTCGCCCAGGTGGTCCCCGTCGAGTTTCTCTGTACCGAAGGGGAGTACACATTAAACTTGCCGTTCTGATCGACATAGAGGAACGGCTTCTCGCGGCTCACCGGAGTGGTCGCAAGCACGGTCTCCGGCGGGCTGGGGTACGATGGCTCGGGAGCGCCCGTGACGCCCGAAAAGACCATGTTCCACACTCCACCCGTCCAACTCCCAAGCGAGCTATTTCGCGTGTACCACTGCTGCTGCGAGCAGGGGTTGACGTTTCCCGTCACCACCGTGTCGCTGATGAAGCCGCCACTGGCATTCCCGCAGTAGGAGTCCGTCAACTCCAGCCCGCCGTTGATCTGCATTCGGCGCAGCGGGGCTCCCTGCGAAACGCCCCATTGCAGCGTATTGGTAGGGGCGCCTTGGTCCGTGTCCGTCGTCGGATCGATCGTCATGTTCTCCATCGAGCGCCAGAACGTATCGGTGATGTTGGCGCCGGGCCAGGTACTCGTCCCGTACACGGAGACGCCATAGTTGGGAGTCAGAAAGCCATCGATCGTAACCCCATTGGGCATCTGCCCCAAGCCCGCGATCGACTCGTAGTAGCCCACCGGCGCCTCGACGTTGTACGTGCCCGGCATGAAGAGCACGGCATAGCGATTGGTGCTGAACTGTGCTTCGTTCGAAAGCGAGAGCAGCGTCGACTGCACCTGCGCGGGTGGTGTGCTGGGACTGAAGATGTACACATTGGGCCCGAAGTCGGGTGTAGCCGTTCGACCCTGCGAAACGGCTGCGGTGCAGCATGCACCAACGCTCAAAAGAAGGATAGCGGCGAGGCGCGCGGAGGAGAGCCGCGCAGACAAAGACTTGCGTCCGTTCTGATTCACAGTCGTAACTCCGTGGAGGGATGGGGACTGAAGCGGGCCGAACTATAGGAGGCGAATCGTTTACCTGTCAACTTAAAAGTGAAACTCTCCGAAATTGGCGTGAGGTCACGCCAAGTCCCTCATGGCGGGGGTCGTATCAGCCTTACAATCTGGCTCCGGGCGGGTGGTCGACAAATCGGAAGCAATGAGCAGGTACAAGGTGCAATGGCGACCACTGACGGTGCCCGCCTTCACGATAGATATCTGCAACACTCAAGGCCACGGGAGCGACCACGCTCCTTCAAGATTTTCCGTAGTCCAACAACTTTTGACGGCCAGCCTTGCTCATTTTGAGCTTTCGACCGTCGACGAGGACAACCGAACCAACCTCCGGCCCTTCCCGATAGATCTCGCGTATCTGGTCGAGATTAACGATCGTAGACCGATGGATACGAATGAATTGGCTGGGATTCAGCCGATTGCTCAGATCCGTGATGGATTCGCGGAGCATGAATCTACGGCCGTTTGCGTGGAGGCAGCTGTAATACTCCGCTGCCTCGATCCACTCAATCCTTTCGACTGCAAGCAGGATCTCCTTGACACCATCCTTGACGAGCAGGCGCGCCGGGTAGGGTTTTGGCTCCTCGCTGGCACTGCGCAGGCAATCGAGCATCTCCAAGAGCTGGGTTTTAGTGAGGAGCGCGGCCTTGGCTGCAAACTTCTCGCGGACGCGGTCAAGCGTGGTTTGCAGTCGCTCGGGCTCCACCGGCTTGGTGAGGTAGTCGATCGCGTGAACCTCGAAGGCGCGCACCGCGTGCTCCTGATATGCGGTGACGAATACGGTGGGCGGGAGGTGGCGCAGACCCACACGCTCCACCACGTCGAACCCACCGATCTTCGGCATCTGGACATCCAGGAACAGCAGGTCGACCGGTTGCGTGTGCAGATAGTCGATCGCCTCCTGGCCGTTTTTGCACTCCGCGACCACTTGAATGTCCGCATGGTCGGCGAGCAACAGGTGTAGCAGCTCTCGGCCCAGTTGCTCGTCGTCGACGATCACGGTTCGCAGGGTCATGCCGGAGTCCGTTCATACGGTATCTGGATGGTGACTACGTAGCCACCGGTCGCCAGGGAAGTGGCTGCGAATTCGTGCGTGTCCGGATAAAAGAAGGCGAGGCGTTCCCGGGTGTTTTGCATGCCGATGCCGTGGCCCTTGCTGAGTGTATCGATCGGGCCGCAGCCGTTATCCCGCACCTGCATCCAAAGCTTGTCTCCGACGCGCTTGACGGTGGTTTCCACCAGGCCGCCGCCTTCCGTGGGCGCAATACCATGCTGGACCGCGTTCTCCACGATCGGCTGCAGCAGGAAGTAGGGGACGAGCCCCTCGAGCGCCTCGGAAGTCGCTTCAATCTTCACCTGCAGCCGGTCGGCGAAGCGGACCTGCTGGATGGCGAGATAGCTCTCGATGACCCGCAGCTCTTCGGTGAAGGGCACCTTCTCGGGGGCCTTGCGCTGCAGGGTCACGCGCAGGATGGTGTTGAGATGAGCCAGGGTCTTCATTGCCTCGGGATTGCGTTTTTGCGCGACGAGGCTTGTGATCGCGTTGAGCGTGTTGAAGAGGAAGTGGGGTTCCATCTGCATCTGCAGCGCTTTAAGCTGCGCCTTGGAGAGCTGTCGCTCCAGTTGAAGCTGCAGAATCGCATCGCGTTGTCGTTGCGACTGCATATGCAGCAGCCCGGAGATCCCGAAGACGAAGCCGTAGAGGATCAGATCCGCGCCGAAGCGGCTTAGCGTGATGTAGTTGAGCTGTGCGTAGGCATCGCGCCAAGCCGGCCAATGCGAACCCGCGCGTAGGGTGAACTGCAGCAGGGTTAGGTGCAGGATGCTCAAGGCGCTTCCCACGCTTAGGTGCAGGAGCACGGTGGCGGTGGAGAAGCTAAGGATGTGAGGGTGGCGCTGGGCAACGAGCCACATGGCGCAGGCGGTCGCTGCCCACCACGTCCACATGGCTACGCCGAATGCGAGCGAAGGGAGGATGGGAGCTGCGCCGTCGTGCGAGACGAGATAGAGATGGCAGCCGTTCGCCGTGATCAGGGCGAGCACGGTGCTTGCAGCAACGAGGCCGAAGACGCCCCGGGCATACAGCGTGGAGAGGCGTGCGCTGCCGGTCGCGCGATCCAGTGCGGGGCTTACGGACTCAGCCATGATTCACCTTCCTAGTCGGTGTGCTGTGTTTCAGATGGTACATCCGTTGGAGCACCATCTTATTTTTGAAGGTCTTCAACGCGTGCTTGGATGCGCCGCAGCTAGAAGGAAAAGCGTACTCCGAGCTCGATGCGCCGCGCTGCCTCCGCCGAGAGTGCCTGGCCAAAGGTTGGGGATGAGACCACTGTTCCAACCGCGGTGATGTTGGTGTGATTCAACAGGTTGGCAGCGCGCGCATTGAAGGTGAGGGTTCGCGGATGGTCCTTGTCCTTGGGGTTCAGGAGGAAGGCGCGGCTGAGGTTGGAGTACATGTGCAACACGGTGGGCATGGTGCCGAGGTTACGCGGGACGTCGCCGTTGACGGTGTTGGTGCTGAGCAGTCCGAACCGTGTGGCGTAGACTCCTGCGCCGGGAGCGGAGGTGTAGGAGGGGCGGTCGTTGAAATCGCCATCGCCGTTTGCGTCGGTGCCGGTGGTGAAGTTGTAGGGCTGACCGTAGTGCACGTAGAACTGCGTCGAGAACTCGAACCTGCTGGGAAGCTTGAGGTCGCCTTCGGCCAGAGCGCCGCTCGACTGCCAGTCCGGACGGGCGAATTCGCCCTGGGTGGTATAGCTGGACTGCGGCGTCCCGGCATCGGTGTAAAAGTCCACATTCCAGCACCCCAGATTGAGGTTCCATCGCTTGTAGCCCTTCTGCTCGACGCCGGCGTAGAAGATACTCCCCCGGTTATGGCCGGAGTTCTGATATTGAAAGATGTTGAGGTTGGGTGTGATGGGCCGGGGAGCAAGCAGGGCGGTGGTCGGGTTCGGGGTGGCGCCATTGCTGCTGCTCACCAGCGGGGCATTGATGTTGACGGTGCGCGGATCTCCCCAGGCGGAATACCAACCGAACCAGACCGACGGATGCCAGTGATGCGGTAGGTCATGCTCCAGACCAACCTGAAACTCAGCTACCGGAAGCTGCTCGAAGGAGTGTGGAAATTGCCACTCGGTCGACACCTGGATCGATCCTGCTGCCGGGGTCAGCGGGCTGTTGTAGAGCGGGGAATACACCAGGGCCTCTTGCTGCCGGACACCGTTTAAACGGTACGCCTGGGTAGCATCGCTTTGGTCGATGGCTATGTTGAACAGGCCGGTTTGCAGGTGGAGGATGGTTCTCTGCTGCTTGCCGAGCGCCCATGAGAGGCCCAGCCGCGGGGCAAAGTTGACGAAGGTGCTGGGCGTGGTCTGGAAGGCGTAGCGGAGCCCCGTGGTTGCGGTCAGATGGGGTGTGAGCTTGATTGTGTCTTCGCCATAGAGTGCCAACCGCCACTGAGTGAACGGAACTAGAAGCGCGCCGCTGGTGAGTTGGTAGGTGGTCGGTGTGCCGCCGGGGAGGTCGAGAGATGCGCGGCGGTACTGTTCAATGGCGGTAATCGTCGTCGTTGCGTCGGTGGGGTTGTTGGCCTCGTTCAACACTGGAGCACTGCCGCCGCCGAAGACGTAGGCTCCGTTGAAGGTGTCGGGATCGAGATCATGTACGAAGATGCCGAGCGCCTGGGCACCGATCTTGACTTCGTGTTTGCCGCGTGTGAGCAGTAGATCGTCATCGATCTCGAGATCGCGCTCGCGGTCGTTCAGGTTCTGGCTGGTGGCGCCGCCGCCGGTAAAGTATCCGGCGACCTGGAGCGAGGGAGCGGAGGAAAGCGGCGTCTGCTCGGTTCGCTTCCAGCTATAGCCGATCCGGGTTTCATGCAGCAAGTTGGCGCTGAGCGTCTGCGTGTTCGTGAAGCGCAGGTCGTACTCGCTGACCAGGCTCGAATAGCCGGCCTCCGCGAGAACTAGGCCGCCCACGCCTTGGTTGGCGCGGTTGTTGAGGTTGGCCGAATAGGACAGTGTCGCGACATCCGCGGGCGTCACCTGCAAGTCGCCACGGCCTGACCCGATCCACAGTCGCTGCGGTGCGGGAACGGTCTGCTGGAGTGGGGTCTGATCGCCACTCGCGTCGAGCGTGATCGCTTGCACTACGTTGAACTCGTCCACGTCGCGCCTTTCGAGGGCGAGCGAAAAGCCGCTCTTCTTCGAGAGGATAGGGCCGCTCAGCTCGAAGCCGTAGCGCCGCTTGCCCGCTGGCGTTGCGGTAACAGAGAAGGGATCGGTGGCGTTGAAGATGCTATCGCTGTCGGTAAAGAAAAGGGCTCCGTGGAAGGCGGCGGAACCGGGCTTGGTCAAGATCTCGATGCGCCCACCCTGGGAGTTTGGGCTCTCGTACTCTGGAGAAATGGGATCGGGATTGACCCGGATCGAAGCAATCGAACTCTTCGGCGGCATGGCGCTTCCGTTCTGGAATCCATCGACGACGACGGTGGCCTCTCCTCCTCCTCCTCCCGCGCCACTCGACGCCAGCAGTTGGAGCTGTTGCAGAAGATCGTCCGGGTCGTCGGGAAGTTGCCGTATATCGTTAGCCCCAAGCGTCCTGGTCCCGGCGCCATGCGCGGCGCTCGCATCCGCGTTTACCTCCACATCCGTTTCCAGCCCAGCAAGCGCGAGCTGAAGATCGACATGCGCTCTCTCTCCCACCTCGCCTCGTGCGATCGTCGTGTCAGGAGAAAACCCATCCGCGTGAACCGTCAGCGTGACCGAGCCAGCTGGAACGCAAGCGAGAACGTAGTGTCCCATGGAATCCGTAGTAGCTTTTTGGCCCTTGCCCGAATCGATCGCTGCTCTGGGAATGACCGCACCAGTAACATCTGTGACGGTCCCTTCAATCCGGATGCCGTCTTCGCAGCTCTGTTGCGCGTTTGCCAGGAACGGAACCAGTATTCCAGCCAACATCGCGGCCTTAGCCCAATTATTGTCCACAGCGCATTCCTCCCCGCACCAAGATTCCAGAAATTGCGGAGAAGACCCAATGCTTTGCAAGGAAAGCCGGGATATATGCGGGAGATGACGGTTTTCTTACGGCGAGTGAAATGCCACATAGGCTGGCTTCTGACGCTAACCTAACCTTTGCGCAGCTCGCTGACCGACTTGGCGATTTCTCATCAACCGACTCGCGGTACGCAAGGATCGGTACGGCCACACGTCCAGCCCTTCAGGCCGTCAATTCACGCAGTCGCCTTGCGAGAAATCGTCGCGCCGGCTCCTGCCGCGTGCAACTCAGGGCTTGCTGGTAGGAGCTTACAGCCTCCGCCGTCTTTCCCAACCGCCGGCACAAGTCGGCTTTCGCCGCATGCGCGAGATAGTAATCCTTGAGATCGCCGCGTTCCAGAATCGTTTCGATCAGCGCCAGCCCTGCCGAAGGGCCATCGCGCATTGCGATCGCGACGGCACGATTGAGCTCAATTACGGGCGAAGCATTGGCTCGCAGCAGGGTATCGTAGAGACCGGCGATCTGAGCCCAGTCCGTGGACGCCGCGGTGAGCGCCTCGGCATGCACCGCTGCGATTGCCGCCTGAAGCGTATAGGGGCCGACGCCGTGGGCCGCGAGCGCCCGTTCCACGAGCGGAGTGCCTTCCTCGATGAGCTCTCTGTCCCACAGCGACCGGTCCTGCTCGTCCAGCAAGATAATTTCGCCCTCGGGCGATACGCGGGCCGCGCGGCGCGACTCCTGCAGCAGCATCAATGCCAGCAGTCCCAGAACTTCCGGCTCCGGCAGAAGATCGACAAGCAGCCGCCCAAGGCGGATGGCCTCCAGTGAAAGGTCCGCACGCGTCAGTAATCGACCGGCCGATGCCGAGTACCCCTCGGTAAAGATCAGATAGCCCACCTGAAGGACGGCATCGAGCCGATCGGGCAGTTGTGTGCGCAACGGCACTTCGTAGGGAATGCCGGCGTCACGGATCTTCGCTTTGGCGCGGACGATCCGTTTGGCGATCGTGGGCGAGCCGGTAAGGAAGGCGCGTGCGATTTCCTCGGTCGTTAGCCCGCACACCTCGCGTAGCGTCAGGGCGAGCTGCGCTTCCTTGGGCAGAGCGGGGTGGCAGCAGGTGAAGATCAGCCGCAGCCGATCGTCTTCGATAGGCTGCTCGTCCCACTGCGCCGGGTCCAACGCCTCCGTTTGCAGCTGGTTCGCAGCTTCCTCCAGCGAGGTATCGAAACGGGCGCGTCGGCGGATCCGGTCGATGGCCTTGAAGCGGCCCGCAGAAACTAGCCAGGCCCGCGGGTTGGTCGGGACGCCGTCGCGCGGCCACTGTTCCATCGCCGCGGTGACGGCATCGTGCAGCGCTTCCTCGGCCAGATCGAAATCTCCAACCAAGCGAATCAGCGTGGCGAGGATACGGCGCGACTCACTGCGATAAATCGTATCGAGCGCGTCGCGCACGTGTTCAGGCGAAACCTGGTTCATATGCCGTCAGCCATTCTTCCGGTGTCCCTAGTTTAGGCCTTGCCTGCCTCGTGGCACCGGCATTCCGGGGCCGCCGGGGGGCCGGCGCTGTAGCCACCCATGGGGTCCACCGAGCCGCCGACGTCGTATTGGTCGTGGGGTCGAACCCAGTCGCCCAGGCTGTGATACGGGCCGTTTTCGTTGCGGCCGTTGGGCGTGAGATCGAGGTACATATACGTGCCCAGCACCTCTTCATTGCCGCGTCCGTAGCTCGAATAGGTGTGAAAGATTTCGCCATCCGGTGACTGATAGAACACGCTGAGGCCCGAGAGCTCCTCGATAGAAGCTTTGGTCATTCGGTAGTTGTAGAAGACCTCGCCGCTCGCCAGTTCTTCCGGAGTGAACGACACGTGGAAGTCAAAGTTGAAATCGCTCTCGACCGACGACACCCACGGAAAGCGCCAGCCCATACGCTGCTTGTAAGCCTCTAGCACGGGCAGCGGCGCGCGGGAGACGGCAACGAAGCTGACGTCGTGATGCGCCAGATGCAGGTTGGCCCCGTCGACATGGTCGGCAAGGAACGAGCAGCCGACGCAGCCATTCCCCAGATCGCGCCTCCACATGAAGTGGTAGATGATGAGCTGGCTGCGTCCGGCGAAGAGATCCCCCAGCGTCTTTTTCCCCTGGGGAGTATCGAAGATATATTCCTTTTCGATTCGGACCCAAGGCAGCTTACGGCGGCTAGCGTTCACAGCATCGCGCTGGTGGGTGAGTTGTTTCTCTTGGGTGAGGAACTCCTGGCGAGCGAGGAGCCAGTCCTCCCGTGACACGATTCTGGCGTTTTGCAGCGTTTCGGTAGTCATGTGCATTCTCCTGTGGTCTGGATTGTTAGGTGACTTGCTCCCGGATACACGTCCGCTTTCCGCCGCTGACCATCCCGACGTAGCTGGGCGGGCACTGTCATCGGCGTTCACTATGGGAAGTTCGAGGCCGCCAAGGTCTAACGCATCCGTCTGCCCCTCTGTCCCCCGCGCCCGACTCCAAGCCTGCGACTTCCTCAGCAGATACGTACCCAGCCCACCCGCAGAGATCGAGCCGGAGACGATCGCGACCGACTGCAATAAGCAAAATGGACACATGTGCTCCTCCTCGCTCCGTTGGTGTTCGCGGAACCCGTCCCTCTGGATAGATTGGCAGGGAATGGGCTCGCTACTGCGAACGCTTCTCGCCGCCGCGGGTCAATTCCTGAATGGGGCGAACTTCGATGCCGCCGAGTCGTGCCGGTGGAACCTTCGAGGCCACTTGGATGGCTTCGTTGAGATCTCTTGCCTCGATCAGGATGAATCCGCCAATCTGCTCGTTCGTCTCGGCGAAAGGACCGTCCGTAACTGATACTTTTCCATTGCGCACGCGCAGCGTACTGGCCGAGTGAACCGACTCCAGCGCCTGGGCGGCGATGAAATGGCCGCCTTTGCGCAGGACATCATCGTAGTCGAGAGATTCCTCCGTTAGAGCCTGGAACTCCGGCTCCGGCAGAGCGCTCAGCTTTTTCTCGTCGTAGAAAACCATTAGCAGATACTTCATATCGCTCTCCTTGAGACCTAACGTTCATCTGATGGTCGTTCGGCTAACTTCGAAATGGACAAAAGTCCTCCGGGCTTGCAAGAAAAATGTTCGCTGAACTTTAGCCTGGGCTTGCCGTCCGATACCCATTGCAGCCTTACCATCTCGATGGGTTGGGTGTTCCTTGGTTTGTCGTCAATCGCCCATCATCTATGGCAGCGCCTCCCAGACGCTATTTTCTGACAGGTAGAATGGACCATCCTCAGGGCAAGCCTTCCGGTGCCTAGGGGGGAGCCCTTGAGATGGGTCTCTTAGCGAATCTTAAAATTCGGACCAAGGTATTCATCGCCCTGCTCCCGCTCGCTGTCATGGTACTTGTGGCAGTGCTGTACTCGTCGATCGAGATAAAACAAATCGACACATGGTACAGCGGCCTCCTGGACCGAGATATCAACACCCTGCAAAAGCTGACCTCCGCCCGGACTCTGAGCAATCAATTCAGCCTGCTTCTGTATCAAGAGATTGCCGAGAACAATGCGGACCGGATGCGAGTGATCGACGCGGATCTCGACCAGACCGCCACAGAGTTTCATTTCGCGCTCGAGGAGGCAAAGCGCGGCAAGCCAAGTCTGGCTGCGGCGCTCCAATCGGCTACAGTGCTTTTCGACCGGGCGGTTTCTGACTCGCGCCCGGTTCGCGCTGCGACCTCGAACGAAAACAACAATAAGGCCATGAGGTTGATGCGTGAGAGCGCTGCTCCCGAAATGGCCAGAACACAAGAAACGTTGATCGCGTTGGCCGAAGGACTAAGCGCAAGTGTCAACCAACAATCCGACCAACTGACCGCCCGGACCCACCGCACGATTCTGATCACCTGGATCACGCTCGTTCTCGGTCTGGCGACGTCATTCATTATGGCCCTCTCCATCGTGCAGGTTGAAGTTGTCAATGTTGTGTTGTCCTTTCGGCGCGGCATTCTGGACGTAGCGGAGGGACGACTGGACAAGCCCATCGCAAATCTCACCTGTCCCAATGAAATCGGGGAGATGAGCCGTGCGTTGCAAACCTTGCAGATCGCTGCCCGTGAACGGGAGATCCTGGGCTGGATCAAGGCCGAGGTGGCGATTACGACGGAGCGCCTGCAGCCAACGGAGGACTTCTCGGCATTCTCCACAATCCTGTTGTCACGGATCTCGGAGGTGTTGAATCTGCTGTACGGAGCGTTTTACCTAGCCAACGAAGACCACACACGCTTCACCCGGGTAGGAGCCTTCGCAACGGACGTCGCGAAGGAACCACGAGAATTTGCTCTAGGTGAAACCCTGGTGGGACAAGCGGTCGCCGAGCGGCGTAGTCTACGAATCTGCCCCGGTGCTGACAGCTCCCTCCATGTCAGCATAGGAAATGGTATGGTAACGCCGGCCTGCGTCCTTTTTATCCCCGTAATTCATCAGGGCGACGTACTGGGGGTCCTCGAACTGGCGCCCTCGGCTCCGGTATCGGAGCACCAGCAAGCGCTACTGGAGGCGCTGTTGCCAACGGTTGCTCTCAATGCAAAGATCGTCATCAGTAAGCTGGTGGCCAAGAGACTGCTCGAGCAGACCCAACTACAGGCTGCCGACCTCGCGCTAGCCAAAGAAACGGCCGAAGCGGCGACCCAAGCCAAGTCTGACTTTCTGGCAAATATGAGCCATGAGATCCGTACGCCGATGAACGCCATCATAGGGATGGCGCACTTGGCTTTGAAGACGGATCTCTCTCCAAAGCAGGCAGACTATCTTGCGAAAGTGCAGTTCGCCGCACAGACCTTGCTTGGGATCATCAACGACATCCTAGACTTCTCCAAGATCGAGGCGGGCAAGCTCGATCTTGAAAGAACCGACTTTCGGCTGGAAGACACGCTCGACCATCTATCCATAATCGTCAGTCAAAAGGCACAAGACAAGAACCTCGAGTTCTTGATCGCAGCGCAGCAAGACGTTCCCCCCAGTCTGGTCGGCGACCCGCTGCGCCTGGGACAAATCCTGATCAACCTGGTAGGTAACGCGGTCAAGTTCACGGAGCGCGGCCAGGTATTACTCACGGTTGCCCTAGAGGAGCGGTTAGCGGACCGGGTGAAGGTGCGGTTCTCCGTCCGCGACAGCGGTATAGGCATGACGCCTGCTCAGAGCGCAAGGTTGTTCCAGGCGTTCTTGCAGGCAGATACCTCGACGACTCGACGATATGGGGGCACGGGGCTTGGACTCTCGATCTGCAAACGCTTGGTGGAGATGATGGGGGGCACCATCTGGGCTGAGAGCGAGCCTGGCTCAGGCAGCACCTTCCATTTCACTGCCTGGTTTGGGATTGGCTCAGAGCAGGAACACAAGCGCTTTATTCCTGATCTGGCGGGCGTCCGGGCTCTGGTAGTGGACGACAATGCGCAGGCTCGCGAGATCCTCACTGACGCACTTCGGGTACTTGCGCTCCGGGCCGACTCGGTCTCGTCCGGGGAGGACGCAGTACGCGCGATAGCGGCCGCGGATTCGCCGGATCCTTATCGTCTCGTGTTGATGGATTGGCACATGCCGGGGATGGACGGATTGCAGGCCAGCCGCCTCATTAAGCGCAGCGATCGGCTGCAACATATTCCCCAAATTGTGATGGTTACCGCATTCGGGAGCGACGACATTAGGATGCAGGCGGAGGAGATTGGCATCGATAGCTATTTGCTGAAGCCCATCAATCAGTCGCTGCTCTACGACGCTCTGGTGGACCTGTTCGGCATTACGGGAACCGAGGGCCCGCGTTTCCACGTGAGGAAGAACGACGGGGCGGGGCATGAAGCCACAGGAATCCGAGTGCTGCTCGTCGAAGACAACGAGATGAACCAGCAGGTTGCCACAGAACTGCTTGAGCACGCTGGGGCGATCGTAGCCGTGGTCCACCATGGCGGGGAAGCCGTGAAGATCTTGACCGATGGGGAGCAAGTTCCAGCGTTCGATGTGGTGTTCATGGATCTGCAGATGCCCCACATGGACGGGATCACCGCGACCAAGCTATTGCGGCGTGACCCGCGTTTGCAGAACCTTCCGATTATCGCGATGACGGCGCACGCTTTTGTGGAAGAGCGGCAACGCTGCCTCGACGCAGGCATGAACGACCATGTATCGAAACCGATTGACCCCAATACCCTATTTTCGACCTTGAACCGATGGGCGAAGCCCCGGCCTCAGCAAGCAGACGAGTCTCCGGTCGCATTCCCGGCAATGCGCGCGTCCAACGACGCAGTGCTCCCGGAAATTGCAGGAGTCAATCTTGCGGAAGGCCTCAAGCGCGTTGCCGGGAACAAGCGGCTCTACCGTGACCTGCTGGTGCAGTTCGCCACCAAACAGGGCGATGCAGCCGCCCAGATTGCAACTGCGCTCGAAGCTGGAGACATGAAGCTGGCGGAGCGCATTGCCCATACCGTAAAGGGCGTAGCCGGCAATATTGGCATCACGGGGATCCAGTCCGCGGCACAAAAGCTGGAACAGGCGCTTCATGGCGGGGAGGGACAGGTCCCGGTGCTACTGGTTGCGTTCGCAAGTTCCATAGCCACCGAAGTTCATGCCATCGAGAACGCGCTGTGCGACTCCTCAATCGCTCGGGAGCAAGTGCGGACCTTGCCTTACAATGGCGACAAGGCAGCCAGCGCAATTGCACGACTCAGGATCTTGCTCCAAGCCAGCGACGCCGATGCCGAAGAGTCATTTCGCAATCTCCAGGATGCGGTAGCAGGCGTTATCGAGAAGCCGGATTTAGATCGTTTGAGCGCCTCGATCAACGACTTCGATTTCGACGCAGCGCTAGTGAAATTGGAAGAGATCGCCGCGCGTTGCGTCCGAAATGGGATGACCCATGAACAGCGCTGATCAGAAAAAGACAGTGTTATTGGTGGATGATACTCCAGCCAACATTCGAATCGCGAATTCGATTCTGAAGGACATCTACACCATCCGCGTCGCGACAAACGGCGCAAAAGCCTTAGAGTTGGCGAGAGTTACACCTCCGCCCGACCTGATCCTTCTGGACGTCATGATGCCCGAGATGGATGGATACGAGGTGTGTGCCCAATTAAAACGGAGCCCGGACACGCGGGATATACCAGTCATATTTCTTACCGGACAAACGGAAGTCGAGGATGAGACAAGGGGATTTGGTGTCGGTGCGGTGGACTATATTCATAAACCGTTTTCCCCCACGGTCGTACAGGCGCGGGTACGGACTCATCTTCTGCTTCGCGGGATTCGTGAACAACTGGCAGCCCAGTTGCTCACGATCCAAAAGGAATTGGAGACAGCGCGACAAATTCAATTGTCGATTCTTCCATCCGAGATCCCGAAAGTTGGTGGTCTAGATATTGCCGCACGCTATGTCCCCATGACCTCGGTTGCGGGCGATTTCTATGACTTCATCGTCGTGGATGAGAAACACATCGGGATCCTGGTAGCCGATGTATCGGGACACGGAATGCCGGCTGCGCTCATCGCCTCGATGTTGAAGATTGCACTCTCAGCCCAAGTGGCGCACGCGGCTGATCCGGCTCAAGTACTCTTGGGTATCAATCAAACGTTATGCGGAAAGTTCGAACACCATTTCATCACGGCCGCATACTTGTTTCTGGATATGCAGAAACGATCGCTGACTTACGCAGGAGCAGGTCATCCGCCCCTGCTATTGTGGAGTGGATCATCGAAAGGCGTCCAGGCTGTACTGGAAAATGGCTTGTTTCTCGGGATGTTTTCGTTGGCAACGTATTCTTCGGTCGAGTTGCCGCTAAGGGCTGGTGATCGAATTTTGCTCTACACCGATGGAATTCCGGAGACGACTAACCCCTCGGGAGTCGAGTTCGGCGCGGAGGGCTTCAAGCAGTTTCTGGAGATGGAGCAAAGCATCTCGGCAGATCATTGTGCCGATCGACTGCTTGAGGAGTTATCCCATTGGTCGGATCGAGGCTTGGGTGAAGACATGGATGACGATATTACGATTGTCGCAATCTATGTAAAAGATGACTAAAGCGGTATCGATGCCGGTTCAGATCATTGCAGACACGCCACGCTGGCTCAATCGCCCATTAGCAGTGGAGCGCCGGGCGC
>FSXA01000525.1_pt1 | contig 60256 bp, 50 predicted proteins | sample 1638081 | NCBI WGS metagenome assembly FSXA01 (sample SAMEA3914788, study PRJEB12502) | metagenome | biome: forest; material: soil | place: Canada | collected 2011-07-03 | depth 0.1 m
GCGCGGTCGCGTGGGCCGTGGCGCAGCCAAGAGCTTCTGCATCCTGATGACCGGCGGCAAGGTCTCCGAGCAGGCCGAGGCACGCCTCAATGCGATGGTGCGCACGCAGAACGGCTTCGAGCTGGCCGAGCTGGACCTGCAGCAGCGCGGGCCGGGAGAGTTCTTTGGAACCCGCCAGGCGGGTCTGCCGGAGTTTCGTGTGGCCAACCTGATTCGCGATCGCGCGATTCTCGAACTGGCGAAGGCTGAGGCGGCACACTTTGCGCGCGAGCCCGATCCTGCGGTCTCGCGCGAGGAGACAGATGCGGTGTGGGCGGGGTTGAAGAGGCAATGGCAGCGGCGCTACGGCCTGGTGGAGGCCTGAGACCGGAACACTCGGGCTCAGCCTCGCGCGGCAAGAACGTCACCCGAAAGGCGCTACCTGCAAGAGAGCAGAAGGCTAGCTCGCCACCGCGAAGTCGGCCAGGTTGATCTGCTGCGGCTGGGGCTGCAGCGGCGTCGCGAGCAGCGTCGGCGCAACGGCCTTCTTGGGACCGCGCTTGCGGGCTACGAGGACGCGCACACGCTCCAGAACCTCGACCGGCGAACAGGCGCCCTTGGGCAGGAAGACATCGGCTGCGCTGGCGCGATCGAAGGAGCTGACCGTTCCCGACACGATCATGGCGGGCAGGCCGGGGTGGTACTGTTTGGCGCGGCGCACCAGCTCGTTGCCGTCCATCTGCGGCATGATCAGGTCCGAGAGCAGCAGGTCGAAGGTGCCTGGCGCGGTGTGCATGATCAGCTCGAGCGCGGCCACGGCACTCTCTGCAGCGACGACCCGGTAGCCACGGGTTTCCAGTAAGAACTTGCGTACGGAGAGGACTTGCTCGTTATCGTCGACGCAGAGGATGGACTTCTTGGGGCGCATTACAACTCACTTGTTCTGCCGTGGGCGGCGGGTAGGCCGCGTGGCGGATGGGCCTCGCCGAGGTGCCTGTGGGTTTGCAGGCGCGGCGGCGAAGCGGCGTTCAATGATGGCCCGCGGCGCTCTGGCGTTCTCCAGAGCGTAAGGGAGCGTCCGCATCCTGAGGGGCAGGACGGGAGACGCGCTCGTCTGAAATCGGAGTCGCATCCGATACAAACGAGGCTCTCCTGTCCGCTCCCAGGGGAGGCGGTGCCCCCGGCCGACTCGCCCATTACTGGGCGAGCCGGACCGCGGGTGCGAGAGAGACCCTTCTGCGCGGCCAAGACGGCCGTGGCAGATTGCCTCGCCGTCTCCAGGGCGCAGAAGGTCGTGCTGTTGCGAGTACGACAGATCTCCAAGGATCGGCCGCTTATGCAAGCAGAGACGTGCGCGAGGGAGACCAGCGACTGCCGTGCAGCCGGGCTTCTCTCAACTCAGGTTGTCCTAAAACAGGCGAAAGACTCTAATACGTTTCCGGACTGCCCGGGCCAAATCTGACCCGGTGTCCTCGTCAACGCTTCCCAACATTACGAACCCCTCAGCATCTTGGCAACTACGAATAAAAGGCGAAAACAGGACGCTTTTCAACTTGCTTGTCCACCGCCCTGTGCAAATGCCCGATGGTTGCTGGAGATTTCGGAAAACTGGCTGTGGGAATCTGGTGTATCACGGCAGGAAAAAGCGTCCCATTGCTACAGGAATGGTGCGGCCTCCGACGAACACTTTCGTGAGCTTCGGCTCATGCTCGGACGCAATCTCCTCCCGCGTCGCCTGGACGTAGATGCGGCTGGGGCGCTGGATCTCGATTCCCTGCTCGAGCAGGATGGGCTGCTCGCTGCGCGCGACGCCGTGCCGCACCAGATAGGCGATGGTGCAGCCGGAGGCCGAGCCCGTGGCCGGATCCTCGCCGTTGTAGAACTGCATGCGCGCGTGCCAGTCGACGCCCGACCCTTCCGGGGCGCGCGTTATGCAGTGGAAGAACTTCGCGTCGCTCCCGTCGAGGTAGGCCTGCGCCGTGCTCTGCGCGATACACAGCCGCGAAGCCACCTCCATCGAACGCAGGGGAACGATGCAGAAGGCCATGCCGGTGGAGACGGTCTGGATGGGCAGCTCGGGATCAAGATCGTCAACGCCGAGGCCGAGGGCCGCCGCAACCGCCGCCCGGTCATGGATCGCGCCGAAGACGGGATCCTTCTGCTGCATGGTGCCAAAGACGCCGGGCTTGTTCGGCATCTGCGGACCGAAGCGGACCGGGATCGGGCCCACGCGGAGATCGAGGGTGATCACCTCGGCGCCGCGATAGACAGGGTGATTCCAGTAGAGCCAGCTCGCGGTGCCGAGCGTGGGATGGCCGGCAAACTCGAGCTCCTCCTGCGTGGTGAAGATGCGGACCTGCACGCCGCGCTCCTGCTCGATGACGGGGTCGCGCGGCAGGATGAAGCTGGTTTCGGCGAGATTGGTCTCGCGCGCCAGCGCCTGCATCTGCTCGGTGGAGAGCCCGCGGGCATCGGTGAAGATGGCCAGCATGTTGCCGGCGAGCGGCTCATCGGTGAAGACATCAACCTGCGCATACTCAAACGGGCGGCGGTCTTTGAACAACTCAGCGTGCGCGGCTGGCCCGGTGAGAGTTGACATGGGGGGCTCCTTGGAAGTAAGTTCGGAAACAGATCGCAAGTGGTGCGAACCGCTTCCACGCCAGCAAGACGCTGGCGACGGTCCTAAGACACTGATTTGGATTCTACGATGAACCGGCACCTCTCCATCACGGCCTTCCCTTCGACGACGCATTGCTGTCGCTGCGGATATGCCCCGGTGTGTGGATGAGCGAGACGAAGTAACCAAACTTCGAGGAGCACAGAAACCCACCCAGGCCGCGACCGGGTGGGTTTCTTCTTTGCCCCCCGGACGCAGATCGGCCCAGACAGCATCGAACGAATCGAGAGCAGACACCGATGAGCGAATCCAGCATTCCCCGTATTCTCGAGCCCGCGCCGAACTTCGAGGCGAACAGCACGCACGGCACCATCCGGCTGAGCGATTACACCTCCAAGGGCAAGTGGGTGATGCTGTTCTCGCACCCCGCGGACTTCACACCCGTCTGCACGACTGAGTTCATCGAGTTGGCCCGGCGGCAGGAAGACTTCGAGGAGCTCAACGTGCAGTTGATCGGCGTCTCGATCGACTCGGTCTACTCGCACATCGCCTGGATCCGCGAGCTCGAGGCGATCGCCGGCGTGGAGATCAAGTTTCCGGTGATTGCGGACCTCGATCAACGCGTGTCGCAGGCCTATGGCTTGGTGCACGAGGTGGCCTGCGATACGTCGACGGTCCGCAGCGTCTTCGTGATCGATCCCAAGGGCAATGTGCGCGCACTGCTTTACTACCCGATGCAGCTTGGCCGCAACGTGGACGAGCTGCTGCGCATCTTCCAGGGACTGCAGACCGCGGACGCCAATGGGGTGAGCTGTCCGGTCAACTGGCAACCCGGGCAGCAGGTCATCGTGGCGGCGCCGCTGACCACCGAGGAGGCAGCGAAACGCCTGAACGGTGGAGGCGAGGGATTCGACGTAACCACATGGTATCTGGCCAGGAAGGACCTTCCGGCGCAGATCAGATAACTCGGATCATCGTTCGGATCAACGCGGCAAGCATCAGGGAACAAGAGTTGGACCTTCGCACATGGCGCGGAGAGGAAGCAAAAGGGGCTGTCCTACAGGCCTTTGTAAGTGATAGATTGAAGTCTCCGAGTCTTAACGGGTTGCATGGTATAGGTAACCCGCTGAGTCACAAAAGGGCACCGATGGCGAAGTGGCTAACGCGCTGGTCTGCAAAACCAGTATTCATGGGTTCAAATCCCATTCGGTGCTCCAAAAATCAACAACTTACATTCGATCATATTGCCCTCGGCACCTCACTGTAGGGGGTTTTGTAGGGAGGACTTCCCTGCTGCTCGTCGCGGACGCAATCAACCGACGAGAGAGACCTGCTCTGTCGCGACCTATTAAGTCAACAAGCCAAGGCTTGGCCCGCGGTGCGAAGGCCCGCTGTGTCACCTGCCTGAATCCCCCCAAGCAACATCGAGAATAGGCACAAAGAGGCCTGCCTCAATCTCAGTGCAAAGCTTGCTGAGAGCCTCGGCATCTCGATCGCCGAGTTCATGGTCGGCGTCTAAAACGACTCAATTGCTTTCTCGTCCTGGTTGTCCTTGAGGATCTTGACTGTCTCGGGATTGAAGATGGAAAGGTGGGAGTGATCGATGTCGCCGCCGACCTGCGAGAATAAGATCACCGCACTGTCGCTCTCCCACGTATCAACTTCTCCGCTGAAGCTGGTGCCCATGCGGTTCTGATTGGATTCGGTTTTCTCTGAGGACGGATCCCCGTACTTCGCCTTGATCGCCTTATCGACCGAGTCGAAATCGGTGCTCGGCAGCGTCCCTTCGATCCGATCGAGATGGCCGCCTCTAAAGTAATACTGTAGGTAGCCTCGGAAGCCGGCAATTTTTCCCGTCATCGATTCGCCAACGACACATACCTTATCAGCCCCAAGCTCATGGTTGAGTGCCATCCCATCGAGGACCATCTGGCTCGAGTCGTGTCTTTGGTTGTAGACCTTGCTAGCATCTGTATCCGAGGACGGAGGCCGGACCTCCTTCGGAACATCACCCGAGCACCGTGGATAGCTCGAGTGGACTCCATCATTGAGGGTTGCGGCGTTACGCGCCTTGAAATCATCGAGGCTCTCGCCGATCACATCCCCCTTCAGACCGAAGGTTTCAGGAGTCGCAGAATCCGAATCCGAGGTGATCTCGTCCAGCGAGAGTTGATCAATTGACTGAGCGAACACCGAGGCAGGCACAAGAAAGAGCAGCAGAGCGAGCAGGAGCTTCACGATTCCTCCGTAGGAGGCAAGGATACCAATGTCGCCTGGCATAGGAACTAAAAAAGGACGCATCGGGCGTTAGCTTGAGTTTATCGGAGACCTCGTTGACGTCATGGCCGTGAAGGAGCAGATCAGCGAGCCGGGATTCGGGAGGGCTCAAGCGATATAGGGCGCGAAGCGCAGTTGCTCGCGACCTTGGGATCAATGTTGGATCGCTAAACTGGATCGTTGAGTAATCTTAGATGAAACTTTAGATTTCTCAAGAGCGGCTAGCCAGCGATTTGCCTGTCGATCCAAGCGTCAATTTCAGAGGCGCGGAATCTCCAGAGTTTGCCGACGTGAACTCCTCTAATGCGACCGAGCCGTGCGAATCGCTGGAGAGTTTTCGGATGTATCTTCATGATCGCTGCAGCCTCATCCGTGTCGAGCAAAGGTTCGAGATGAAATGCACCGGGTACAGCGGAGCAGCCATCGTCCGCGCGTACGCGACCCGACGGTTTCTTGGGTGGGAGATCGTGACCGGAGAACAAGAGGGCTTCCTAAGGCATGGATGACAACCTACGGTCATCGTGCTCGCCCGATGTATCCAAGTCCAATGCTTAATTGAGATGGACATCCATGCTTAAGAGAGATGGCGGTCTAACCCTCTAACTCGTCATCGCTCTTGGAACACCTTACTGCCACTACAGGAAGACTTGGCCGTGGTACTCCGGTTCTCTTTAGAACGGAGGAGCAGACATGCTCCTCATGACTGGGAAAACCCACAGCGGAGGCGTCAGTCAGGGCCGACCATAGGGAGCCGCGCCAGCGGTCGGAGCGCAGCGGAGAGACTTGACGGACGCCAGAGCGGAGCTCTGGCGTCGAGTGTATCTAGCCAGGCTCCGATCGATACTCGGTCTCGCTTGATCCGCAACACGGCAGCTCGCGCACCATGGATCAGGATCTTGCGGAGGATTATCATTTCGAGGTCAAACCACCAATAAGTCCGCGTCCTTTTTTTTGCCTGTGCGCAAGGGAATTCTCTCTGCCCTGCTGACGCTGCTCAAGGCAGACCTTCTCATCCTCAGGTGCGGCCGCTCCGCGGCCATCCGGGATTGTCATCGACCACATGCCATGGACACGCTCCGGGAGGAAGGATTGCGCCCAGAACTCTCCATCTGCCTCCCTGGATTCACGATCAATTTATGTTCCGGTGATGGTTCGGGGCTTCGATGCAGCGATGATAGGGAATTCACGATAAAGGAAGTCTATAGATGTTCAGAATGAACTTTGGATCACTCGTGCCGATTCTGCTGCTTGCCTCCGGTCTCTCAATAGACGCGTTTGCACAGCAAAGCCCCTCCTTCGTCCCAGGCAACCTGGTCGTCTCCGTTGAAGGTTGCGGCGTCCATGCTGGTACCTGCACAGCCGTTCCGAGCGGTACAGGGACCGGCGCTGGCAATAGTTCCGTAAATGGCTACGGGGACAACCAGGCCGCACCTCTCACGCTGTTTCAATACACGCCGAACGGCACGTCCAGCGTCACGTATGTGAATTCGGTCGTGTTGCCCCAAGCCAGCTCGGGCGCGAACCTCCCTGTTTCAGGCGAATATGGCTCTTCGTCAGAGGCAACCCTCCAGCTCTCGGGGAACGGCCAATACCTGACCCTCATGGGATACGGCGTCAATGCCGCATCTTTCGATGCGGCTTACCTCCCAGGATTTACGGCAGACCTATTCGGCGCGGCGCCCTCCGGCGCTCTGGGCCAGTCGGGAAGCCTGACGGGACAGAGCTACACAACAGTGCCACGCGTTGTGGCATTGATCGATCCCTTTGGCAACGTGAACTCCTCGACGGCTCTCTCCAACATCTTCAATACCAATAATCCACGCAGCATTTATACGACCGACGGCGTAACTTCAGCATATGTTTCAGGCCAGGGCACCGGCTGCGATTTGACCGGTGGGGTGTTCTTTACACCGCTCGGCGCGCCCAACAGCGCTCCCACACCGATCACTGGCGGTGACGCTGATCCCACCTCCAGCTGCGTCTCTTCTGGTTTCACCGGACCGCTAATTGCCCAAGACACACGGGACGTCCAGATCTATAACAACACTCTGTATATTTCTATCGACAGCACGGAGGGGAAAAGCAACAACCGCTCCCTAATCGGAACGCTAGGCACACCTCCGGTGACGAGTCTCTTTTCGCCGACTGCTCCTCCCACCGGGGACACAGGCGGCCCAAATCTGATATCCGGTCTCGGCAATACAGGGGGCACGGGCAAGGAGACCATCACTACCAACGGCAACAACCTCAATGCCGGCAAGGGAATTAACCTGAGCCCGGAAAATTATTTCTTTGCCAGCCCATCCGTCCTGTATGTAACGGACAGCGGAAGTCCGAAACAAACCTCCGCAACCAGCCTTCTGGGCGACGGCGGCCTGCAGAAGTGGATCAACACCGAACCCGACGGTTCGGGAACCTGGTCGCTTGCCTACACCCTGTACCAGGGATTGAACCTGGTGGCCAACACGGCCAGTAATGCCGCCGATACCACCGGCACCACCGGCCTCTATGGTCTGACCGGCACGGTCGTGGACGGGAACGTCTACCTCTACGCCACCAACTTCACCATTTCCGATCTGGATCCGACCTTCCTTTATGGCATCACCGATGTTCTGAGCACAACCACGTACCCAGGCACATCCTTTACCCAACTCGAGGCCGCTCCGTCCGATTCGAACTTCAAGGGAGTGGCCTTTGCCCCCTCTCTCCCGGGCACCGCAACCATCACAAGCTCTCCTTCCGGTCTTGCCTTCACGTCCGCAGGCACCGGTTGCGCACCAGGCACCTACATCACCCCGGCCACGCTGATCTGGACTCCCGGCAATAACTGCACTCTGAGTGTGGTTTCGCCCCAGGCGGGAGCCGCTGGCACGCAGTACGCCTTCGCGCAGTGGCAGGACGGCACCACCGGCACGTCGGATACGGTCATTGCTCCATCGACCTCAGCTGTTTATAGCGCCACCTTTACCACCGATTACCAGCTCACCACAGCTGTCGCTGGAACCGGAGGCACGGTCAGCGCGGGCGGCTTTTTCGCCGCGGGCAGCAATGCCGTGATCACCGCGACGCCCTCCACCGGCTACTACTTCGTGAATTTCACCGGCGCGACGACGTCCACCAGCAATCCGCTGACTCTCCCGATGACAATACCTGGGTCGATCACAGCGAACTTCGCAGCCCAGATCACGCCCGCGCTGATCTTTGCTCCGATCTCAGCGCAGCTAACGGGTGCCGCTCCGTTCGCGGTGACTGCGACCTCGGCCTCGACCGGAACGGTGACCTATACGGTCACCAGCGGTCCGGCAACGATCGCCGGCAACATTGTCACGGTGACTGGTGCGGGGACCGTTGTACTGACGGCGAACCAGGCCGCCAGCGGAAGCTACGCCGCAGCAACGGCGACCACCAGCTTCACAGTGGGCCTGTCCACGCTGACGGTTCCAGTGCTGACCTTTGCTCCGATCTCAGCGCAGTTGGAGGGTGCCGCTCCGTTCGCGGTGGCTGCGACCTCGGCCTCGACCGGACCGGTGACCTATGCGGTCGCCAGCGGTCCGGCGACGATCGCCGGCAACATCGTCACGGTGACCGGTGCGGGAACTGTTGTACTGACGGCAAACCAGGCCGCCAGCGGCAACTACGCCGCAGCAACGGCGACCACCAGCTTCACGGTGGTTTTTTCCACGCTGACGGTTCCAACGCTGACCTTTGCTCCGATCGTAGCGCAGGTAGAGGGTGCCGTTCCGTTCGCGGTGAGTGCGACCTCGGCCTCAAGCGGAACGGTGACCTATGCAGTCACCAGCGGCCCGGCGACAATCGCGGGCAACATCGTCACGGTGACCGGTGTGGGAACGGTTGTGCTGGCGGCAAACCAGGCCGCCAGTGGCAACTACGCCGCAGCAACGGCGACCACCAACTTCGCAGTGGGACTGCCGTTCACGCTGGCGACTGCAACCGGTTCGACCGCGGGCTCGGGAACCAGCACAAGCGTGGCACCCGGTGCGGCAGCCAGCTTCAGTCTCACGCTGTCGCCGGCAACGGGAGCCACCTTCCCCGATCCGATTGCGTTCACCGCGACCGGCCTGCCTGCGGGCGCGACCGCTACCTTCTCTCCGGCTATGATCGCGGCGGGCAGTGCAGCAACCACGGTGACGTTGAGCATCCAGACCGCGAGCACGCAGGTGGCGCGCAACGAACAGCCCATTACGGGGAATCCGCTGGCTCCCGTCGCACTGGGCTTCCTATTACTGCCTCTGCTCGGAATAACGGCAGCGCGCAAGCGGCTACGTCAGATGCCTCGTCTGCCGCTGGCTCTGCTCGTTGTTGGGCTTTCGCTCGGTGCGGTGCTGGGAATCAGCGGTTGCTCGGGCGGTAATGCATCGTCGACGGCCACGACTGCAGCCCCACAGAGCTACACCATGGTCGTGACGGCAATGGACACAACCACCAAGGCACAGAGTTCGACGAACCTGACCCTTACCGTGCAATAAGCATTCGGTGTGCGCGAGCGCTATCTCGCGCACACCGAATCTTCCAATGAGCTAGATGTCTACCCAATCGAGACATCCAGCTCCAGACCTAGACTATTGCCATAAAAAAGTCATCACAACATCTCATCGCGAAAGCACCGAACTGTGGCCTTAAACTGCTTCAAACGCGCGTCGCATGCCGGATCGTTCTTCAAATGACCCATCACAAACTTTACGCCGCCCTCTTTTGCTGTGACCTCTCGCAGGATGTCCTCCACCTCCTCCAGCGAGTTGCCAGTACGGTGTTCAGCTCGCGCCGCTCCATAGCCCGCGCAAACATCTCTTTTTGCATGAAGTCCAGCGTGTCCTACAACGCTCGTTGATGGGCCTCAGGTTCCTTGGTCCGTCCCCGTAGTGCTCGGCGAGCCTAAGATCACAATCTCTTCATGCTTTGTGAGAACCATTAATTCCTCAACCGATTGTAGCTGGCTAGTCTTTGACGGCCCCAGAGATTGGAAAACCACTTGAACCTACCCGGTCGGTCATAGGCAACTGCACTGGGTACAGTCACAGTGATTGTGGTTCCAATATTCTTTTTGCTCTCGATGCTTAGCGTCCCTGCGATATTAGTCGCCCTTTCGCGTAAGCCTAATAGTCCCCAGTGGCCGGTCGTGCCTTCCGCGAGTACCCGCTCATCTATTCCGCACCCATCATCGCGACAGCACAACTTCAAATAAGTTGGAGCATATTCGATCCTGAGTTGTATTCTTCCAGCCTTCGCATGCTGAAACGCGTTAGTGAGAGCCTCACGGCCGATATTGAACAGCTCCTCATATGCAACAGAACTCAACCTGATCGGGTTGCCCTCAACTTCATAGTCCGCCTCGGTAGGAGTCCTCCAGTTAAGTTCGCTGCCGACTGATGTAAGCGAAACGAGAAGGTCGCCGCTTTCTCTACCTGATGTTCGAAGCGTTCTGACGCGCTCTCTGCCTTCGCTGAGAACGTTGTCTGCAGACGTCAACGCCGAATCCAGCATCTCTCGTGTTTCGTCGCCATTCGGCAACTTCTGAGCTACTACTTGGAACCGAAGAGTCAAGAGTTGTATACCTTGCAGAAGTGTGTCATGTAAGTCTCGAGCGATACGCATCCTCTCTTCAGCTCTCTCGTCAGCCCCTCTTTGCACTTGGTCTGCCACGAATTTGATGCGCAATGCAAGGAAGAACCATATTGCAATCAGACTGGCTACAGCGCAAACAATCGCAAACCACATCGTCTGGTAAAACGCTGGCAGTACTCTAAAGGTTAGAGGGGCAGCATCGACCCACGAGCCAGCAATGTTTGAAGCTGCTGAATGAAACGTGTACTTTCCTGGCCGAAGCGTGGTGTATACAGCCTCGGTTCTCGTCCCCGCATCTACCCAATCGCGGTCAACGCCATCTAGCTTGTAGCGGTAGGTGACTCGGTCGGGACGATTCATGTCCACTCCAAAGTACCCGATGCGCAGAGTGTGCGAACGTGGAGGAACGGTTAACTCATGACCCGACAATAGCAAGCCTTCCGAACTTACACCGGTGACCATCATCACCGGCTTTTGCGGGAGCGATCTTGGTTGATCGGGATCTATGTATGCAGCACTTGAAGCATTCGCAAACCAAAAACGACCAGAGGTATCCGCGACGGCGCTAGGTAAGAGATTGCTCTGGGATGCGGGCCCAAGAATACCATCTCCACCACCGAACGCTTCCGTTGCCATTCGATAATTGGGGGATAGTAAGGCGGCCTCAACTTCGCTCGAAGCGATATGGACAACCCCAAGCGTGCCATTGAGCCACAAGTCTCCTTTACCGCTTTCAAGGATGCCTGAGATTCCGAGTGAAGCGTTGGGGTCCATTGTCGCCAATTGGTGAAACCGACCGTTGCGCAGTATCGCTATGCCCCTGGTACCGCCAGCCATGATGCCTCGCCGGCTCTCATAAAATACATTTATCACACCCAGTCCGGCAGAAGTGTCGAACGGATGGGCGGAAATGTGAGAGTTTTTCAAGGAAAAAACGTTTCCGGTTGCGTCTTCTTCCCAGAGTTCCCCTTTACTATCCTCCAACAGAGCTCTTGAGTATTGATCACTCAAGTGCGTCCACTGACCATCTGAAAAGAGCCATACTCCGCCGTAAGGGCCGCTCATTCGCATTCCGAGATAAAGGTGATGCTGGTTCTCGCCGGTGATCCGATGAACCGGAGACGGAGGTGTGTTTGCCGGGTAGGGTATCGCGTGAAATGCGCCATCGGCATAAGTCCACAACCCGGCCTGATCAGTAAACCAGAACGTGTTGTTGGCATCGCAAAAAATGTTTTCTACACTTCTCTTATCGCCGTGCGAAACAGAAATCCCATTCTTTATTGAGATTATGCTTGAAAGCTCGCTCGCTAGCCATACTGTCCCATCTGGGCAGCTTGCCACACCGACTGTATAGTTCAACTCCTGATCGGTGAATCTGGTAAATGTGGGAACGCTAAACCGGTTTAAACCTCCATCATCGACGATCCAAATGTTCCCGCGTTTGTCGTCAATCATGTTGCTAACTGCACCAGGCGTCAGGCCGTCCGTTCGATCAAACTTCGAGGTTATTATTGGGACTTCCGGCTGCTGTTGTATCTCCCCATCCCTATCAGCGAGTGGTCGGATGTCAGCTTTCAGCAAGCCGTTAGGCCCGTTCGCAACCCAGACGGACCCCATTTCATCAATTAAGGACCCGCCACCCGCGTATTCAGACGGAATGCTAGGTGTTGAGGTAGGCCTCCCTTTAGGGTCGAGAATGCGCCTGATCACATCGTGATTAGTTTTTAAAGTGCGTATATCCGCCCAGATGCTACCATCAGGTGCTTCAAGGATGCGCCAGATCTGTGCCGGCCCGGTTTCAGGATCGATGATACTCGGCAGAAGCTGAAAGCGTTTCTCTCCTTGAAGTAGGAAAAAGATGTTTTCACCCGAGACCAACCATTCGGTTCCTTTAGAATCAAAAAATACCGTTCGATACTCACCACCCGATTCAAGTGGGAGAAGTTTATCGAGGGGTTGCTGGACCCAGTGATCACCAGCCAAGTAGTAAAGCTTGGTTCTTCCCAGAATCCACATCGTTCCATTTGGAGCTTGTAAGAACTTTTTGGTGCCGTCCGACGGCAATCCTGAACTGGCGGTGTAGATGCGAAGGTGCCCATCACGAAGCGCCGCAACTCGATAGTTCCCATAAAAGCTGATCCAAAGCGTGCCATCGCTTCCCACAAAAACGTTACCAACCTCAATCTCTGGTAATCCGGGATCGCCAGGAGCGGGCTCGAAGCGCTTGAAATGGACTCCATCAAAGTGAAATAGGCCGCTACCTGTTCCCAGCCAAAGAGTTCCGTCCTTAGCAACCGCAATACGCGCCATTTGCGCGGGGGCTCCGTCAGCTAGGGTCCACGTCCTATGGCTCAGTTGGTTCAATTGAAGAGGCGCTCTTTGCGAGCGCGCACCCTCAAGCGCGAAGGCCACCGTTGCCAGGATAGAGAAAAGTCGCCCTATGGTGCGTTTTGAGAGATCTGTTCGGTGCATATGCGTGACCTCAGTTGACACAGATCGTGTTGTTGGTTTAGTGAGTTGTCCCCTCTTTCTTAGCAATCATAACTGCAGTCTTTTCTGTTGTGTTGCTGGTTTTGTTAACGAAGGAAGTTTAAAGGGTGCGATACCCAGCGAGCTGTGCGGCGATCACCCTCGTATGAATGGGGGACGCTAGCCAACGGAATGGCCTTCGCGTGTACGAATCGAGCCGAACGGCGACGATAATTTCGATTGATTGTGCGTCAGGTGCGTGATGAACCGGACCGGTAGGCGGCGTAGGCGACTGCGGAGTTAATGTTCATTTGCGAGAGTACAATGCGTGCAGACGACGATAGCCATAGCGCGTGGCGTATCCAACAAACGTCACAAAAGGATTTTCGTAGCCGCGAAGCGGTCCCACCAAGGCTCTTAACAAGAGGTTTCCCTTCTGAATTCAGGTCTTAACTCTGCCACCAGCAGCTTGGACCGACGTTTTTGTACTACTTGTCTCCTGTGGTTGCACATGGGCTGACATCTATTCCGCCGAACTTTGAGTTTTAGCAGTAGCACGTCACCGCGCTGATCCCGCGCTCTCGAACGTCCCCGTCCTCCTCATCCCAGCCTCATGCTCCTTCAAGATCGCGACGCACGGATGTCCGTAACGCGGGGCATCGCCGATCGTCATTTCATTCACCTGCTTTCGGGAGTTACAGTTTAGATCGGTGGAAATCTTCGGGGTTGATCAGCCGTTTCACACTCTCCGGTGGGTACTTATCGGTCCATTCAAGGTAGGTTATGGGCGTACCGTCGGGATCTTTGATCTGAAAAAGCAATGCACCCCACGAGACCCTCTGTACATCCGGCGATTGAATGGAGAGACCGGCTCTCGCTCGGTATATGTCAATCACTTCAACCACGATGTGGAGCCGGTCACCAAGGCAGGAAATGAGCAGAGGCTTTGCTTCGCGCTGGTTATCAAGGAGTTCCAATTTCAGGCCTTTGCCCAGATCAAATCGTCGCCCTCGTCCCCTCGATCGATCCCATTCGTCTAAGACAGGGAAAGCGAGGGTTTGACCATAGAAACGAGTCATTCGGTCGAAATTATCTGTTGCGAGAGCGACATAACTCATCGGACACAGCCCTCAACCAACTCGAAGCCGTTACATGCTGGCGTGACAACTTCCGTCAGCAACCGGATACTTTCCTTCCATGATTCTCGCTCCTCTGTCGCATCGTAAGAGGTGATCAGCAGATACCCGAAACCTCCGGTACCCTCTTGGAGCGACTGGATTCGTTTGGCCACAGTTGTTGGAGAACCCACTATCCACAGATGATCCGCCAAGTATTCGATGCCGATTGCCTCATCCGGCATCGCCGGGGACGACTTGAGCATCCCGCCTAAACCCAAATGCAGATACAAAGGCAGGAGGAATTCCTTCCAACAACGTCCCATCATGCCGTTGATTGCAAAGTCTCGAGCCTCTTGATCGGTAGGAGCGACATACACGTCACGGATGATTCGCCATGCGGAGCGATCAGGTTTTCTACCACTTCGAGCAGCTCCTTCAACGACGGCATCCCAGTGTTTCGCCGTTACTGAGTCGTCCGGGCTGATACAGAGGCTGACCGGGATGTATCCCCTCTCTCCGGCAATTTTATGATTTGCGGAACCCGCTGTCAGACCCGCAATCGCTATCGGGGGATGAGGATGCTGGAATGGGCGGAGATGGTATCCCAGAGAATCGAACACCTCGCTAGGCTTTCCGGTTTTCCAGAATTCGCCTTCGAAGTTTCTGGGGCCATTCATCCAGAGCGAGGTCATGATGTCGATTGACTCGAAGGTCATTCGGCGGTTCAGACCACTAGCCGAATCGATGCCAAATAGTTGATGGTCGGTCGGTAAAGCGCTCACTCCTACGCCAACTTGATAACGGCCTTTGGCCATATGATCCAAGTATGCGACTCGGTGGGCCAGTTCAATGGGATTGTGGTACGGAAGCAGATGACCCAGCGAACCCAAACGGATACGTTGGGTGCGCAGAAGAGCTTGCGCGATTAGAATATCTGGAGCGGGACAGGGCTCCCATTTAGATGTGAAATGTTCGCCGATCCACGCTTCCTGAAAACCATAACCGTCTAGCCTTTCGATCTCTTCGAGATCCCACGACAGGCCATCCTGAACGCTTCGTTCGGGGGGATGGGATGGCATCAAAAAGGCTCCGAGATTCATAATAGTCCTCTCTTCTCACGTGGCCACTGTCATTAGACAAAAGCTGGGTCAGCCTTCCCTGTTTCGACAAACCGTTTGAGGTGTAACATAAGAGCGCCCCACATACTGTTACATGTCTTCCGCTTCGCGTCCGCTTCGTCGATTCCATCGTGGTCCAACTCAACGATCGTCTTTCCGTCAGCTTCTACCAGGTGGAAGGTCGCTATGGTTCCGCGCGAATCACCGGGCCCCTCCAAACATGTCCACTGGACAACAGAGCCCGAATCAACCTCATTGATCTTCCAGTGGAACGGACCCGCTTTGCTCTGGAAATGCAGTTCAAGGCGCTTTCCGTGGTTTGCGGCTCCGCGAACGGAGGACGTATACCAGCCCCGTAATCCGGGCTCTGTAGTGATCGCGTGGTACACACGCTCCTTCAGGGCTTCTACGGTGATTCTGTGAGAATGACTAGTCATTGTCTCTCCTAGGGCTGGGTTCATCGACTTGCACGTAGCGACGGTTATGAGTTCAGTGGCAAAGCGATTGGACCACGATCATTCAAGCGACCTCCAGCACTCGTCGAGACAGGGCCTTCCCAACGAGTGAAGAGGTCGCAAGCCAACTCAATGCCGATGAGATCCAGAACCCGATTTAAAGTGTGATCTATTACTTGCGAAAGAGTCTGGGGTCGGTGATAAAAAGCGGGTACAGGTGGCATCACAATCCCGCCCATCTCAGCAATCTGCGTCAGTAATCGAAGATGGCCAAGATGCAACGGGGTTTCCCTTACCAACAGGACCAGGGGACGGCGATCTTTGAGCATAACGTCCGCGGCTCGGAGAAGGAGATTGTCCGAGTACGAAGTTGCAATCCCGGAAACCGTCTTCATCGAGCAAGGCGCCACAATCATGGCGTTCGAACGGAAGGATCCCGATGAAATGGAAGCTGCAATGTCGCCGGGACGGTATACATGATCAGCCATCGCTTCAACTTCCTCGACTGTATAGTCTGTTTCCAGAACAATTGTGCGACGCGCTGCAGGACTCAAAACGAGGTGAGTCTCTACCTCCGCGACCTGCTGAAGAATTTGGAGGAGTCGGATGCCATAAATCGCACCCGTAGCTCCCGAGACGCCGACAATAATCCGTTTCATAGTCGGCTCCTTATCACCCTTGGCCTTCTACAAAATCCCCGGTTGAAGATAAGGTGTATGGGAAGTTGGGGCTCGCATTCGCCATGCGACCGAGTTGGGGACGCAGATGACTGAAAGCTCGATACACGATCGGGTAGGGCTGACCTGCAAACCTTTCCAAAATGTCCTGCCAGGTGCGAGGCACTTCGTGAATGAAGTCGCGCATCCGTGAGGTGAGCTCAGTCTCGGTTAGCGATTCGACCTCGACGGGCTGCGTAATGGGCTCCGTAACGACACACGCCTCGAAATCGGCTTGGACAGCATCTGTGCCGATCGTGCAGTCGAATCCGATCTTCGTGACGCTAAACGGCGGCTCTTTTTGTCGGAGGCTAGGGTCAAGGGGCATGGTGTTCTGTCCAGGGACAATCAATGTCCCTCGCCCAGGGTTGTAACGCCAAGCCTGAGCCCACTTGACCCTTGCGTCGTCGTAGATGTCGACATCTTCATCAAAGACATAAGCTATCTTCGGCATATACTGCCGGCAACCGGTGAGCATAACCCCGAGCGTCTGCATTGCGTCGCCCCCGCCGATGGCCTGAATGCGAGCGTAGGCTACATTGCCGCCGCATTCAGCGGGCGCAACGACATCACGAACGACAATGCCCGCGCGCTGGAGCTTTTCGAAGAGTTCACCTTCGATCGCCTGTTGGAAGGCGTACATATCCGTTTTGCCCGGATGAAGCCCGCCAATAGTAGCGTGTTGATAGATTGCGCCCTTGCGGTAGGTGATGCAATCAATCACGACATTCCAATTTCGTGGCAATCCAGCGCCGTAGGTGCCAGGGAACTCTCCGTAAGGACCTTCATCATGGATCATCCCTTCGCTGGTCAGGACACGTCCCTCAAGGATGATCTCAGCATTCGCTGGAACAGTGAGATCGTTGGTCTCACATTTGACAACTTTTGCGGGAGCACCGAAGAAACCACCGAGCCGGTCCCAAGCGTCGATTCCCGCACCTGGATTTCGCATCATCGAAGCAATTTTGTCGAGGGTTGGCCCGCCGATACAGACAGCAACGGGCATGTCCTGCCCCATTTCGTGATACCGCTGCCCTGCGATGGAGCCAGCGTGAAACCACGCCCGCATATCCACATTCGTCATGTTCTTCGATCGGAACATCATTCGTTGGATCGCATCGTTAATGAGTCCGGTGATCGGATTTCTTGTGACCACCCTTGTATCGTTTATGTAGGCTTGGCCATCGCGTGGATGATGGTTGAACAAGGGTAGAAGGGTCAGATCAACGTCGTCTCCCTTCAGAATGACGTCTTTGCAAGGCGCGGTATCAACAACCTCGGCTTGATAGTGCTTGGCTGATCGCGATGCAATCTCTCTGCCCACTTCATCCAATTCACAATCCAGCGATAAGGCATACATCGCACGAGAGCCATACCCATTTGCGAAGAACGGGAACGGTGAATCCTTCACCTTTTCGACAAGGATCGCTTGATCAGGATTGTCTTCCATGAGGCGCGGCAGCTCATCGACGCGCTTCTCATCCGCATAACGGCGCAGGAGGCCGTTCTTCTCCAAAACCTCGATAAATTCCGCTAAGCTCTTCTGTGCCATCACTCACCTCGGGGTCGAACTGCCAAGTCCTCAAAAAAGTTGTGCAACGAGTTTTCTGTTGCGCGTAACCCGAAGTTAGCCCCCGGTCGCTCTTGCATGAACACCCGTTCGGGGATAATTCCAACTACTCTTTTTGGGGGCACACCTGTTCGAGAGAGATACGCAGCTACGCGAGGGCTTCAGGACTTTGTTGCGAATCAAGCGCCTCGATATAGCAACTCGCAAAACAGAGCTGGCCCCACGAAGCCATCTCCAAGCGCAGCGTCGTAACGGGAACTGGGCTTGGCCTTGATGACATCTTCGAGAGCGTATCCCTGCTTCTTCAGGCGTTCTATTTCCGCAAAGACCGCAACGAGCATCTCGTGATAAGCCACAAGATCTGCGCGACTCCCGACCGAACCGTGACCCGGCACGGCGATTGTTTGACTGTCCATCCTCTTCAAATTCTCATTCGACGCAGTAATCAACCCCCTGATGCTTCCACCACTGTCGTAATCGATAAACGGATAGTAACCGTTGAACCAGGTATCTCCGGTGTGAATCACGTTGGCATTTTCAAAGAACACCGAAACATCAGAGTCAGTATGGGCCGGCGTGTAGCGGTCCATGACGATCTTCTCGGTGTTTAGCTCAAGCTCCTGTGATTGTTCGAAGATAACGGTCGGCAATGCTCCATCGGGCGATGGACCTGCAACCAAGGAGAACGCAGGTATCGTCTGTCTAGTGCTCATCCTCACACGGGTATTCTTGTGGGCGACAATGTTCGCACCTGCAGAGTGCATCCAGAGGTTTCCGTCTGTGTGGTCAAAATGCCAATGCGTGTTGAGTAATTGCCGTAAAGGTCTAGGAGATACTCTGTGAAGAGCGGCGACAACCTGCCTCTGAGACGTAGCCAGGCCACTGTCCACCATCGTGTTTCCGTCCTCCCCGTGACAAAGGACAATGTTCCCTCCAGATCCTTCAACGAGCGTCAAGTTCTTCCTTAGCGTCTTGGTGCTGATCCTCGCAGCGCTCCCAGACGCGCGAAATGTAGCGGCCGACACGGAAGCCTTTAGGTGCTCGTCTTGAGATCCGGTGCTTGCCAGGGCAGCTTGAGCAAGGGCGCCAGCACTCCCGGCGAGAAATGCGCGTCTAGAGAGAGATGATGGCGTCGATATCATTAGCGAAACTCCGATGACGCGTAGAAAAGTAATGGCGGTATGACCAGAGTTGCCTGGCCCGGATGGGAAAGACGATCCGAGTCGCCTAGCTATTCCCTCGTTACTTCGAATAGGAACCAACTCCGTCGTTGCGCCTCTTCGATCCAGTTTTCGAGCAGGCTTGCCGAGGCGACATCACCCGAATCATCGCAGAGCGCGTGCACGGCACGCATACTTAGCGTGAGTGCCTTGTTGTCTTCGTGAAGTTCACTCAACATGTCCTTCGGGGTGACAAAGTCAGCATCATTGTCGGATATCCTCTGCAATCGACAGATCTGGCCAATCGACCGGATTGTCGTTCCGCCCACCTTTCGAACCCGCTCCGCCACTTCGTCAGTCATCGAGAACAATTCGTCGCCCTGTTCGTCAAGCAGCAGATGGAAGTCCCTGAAATGAGGACCGCTCATATGCCAATGGAAGTTCTTCGTCTTGATGTAAATCGTAAAGACATCAGCGAGCAGCATGTTTAGAGCCGCGCTGATCTCTTTTGCGGCCCTGGGCTCGATGTCCGACCAGGTGAGGATCGGCTCCTCTTGACGCGAGATAAGTTCCGTTTTCCTTGACATGATTCTTCCTTCATAAGTGAGGGGCTGTGGAATGAGCTACCGGCGTGCAACGGGAAGCAGAACCGATAGAGAACTGTGCGAGACGACATGCCCCAGTGACCGGGAAACGAGTGCTCGAGAACGTTGTCGCTGCGGGGCTGACGGCGAGTATTGCACCGATGGTCTCTTGGTTACCGATGTCCTACCGTGAGGGCCGGTGAATATGGTTTCGCGGATGAGCACTGACGCAAGAACGATCACAACACTGAACGGGAAGAAGCCGCATATGATGATAGCCAAGAGAGCACCGAACGGAAGGACACAACTAACTTCAGCGAAAGACCGAATCATCTTTGTGAATTGCATGCTGCCCCCCTGTGGCGTCAAGGACAGTATGGTCGCTTTGGCGTGAGCGAACCCTACACCAACGAGCCGAATTTGAACCACTCAATCGGGTGAGCCAAGATCGGCAGCGAATCGATCATTTGGCCGTTTCGCTCGAGAATTGGTTCCGCCTCATCCACCATTTCGCTTCTCAAGCATCTAACTTCCAAGCTGCGAGAAAGCTTAAAAGTTTTGCCGTGACTACTTCTGGGTGCTCTTCGTGCGGAAGATGGCCGCATTGCGGAATGGATACGAACTGGGGCTGCTCGGCATATTCTCGCCAAACTTCCCGAAAGTCCCAAAGCTTCCCTCCGGCAGCAAAATCCTCCCCCCAAAGGACCATAGTTGGCATTCGAATGAGTTCGCAATGATCTGCTCTATCCTGCTCGACGTCGACCTCGCCGGCCCGATAGTCCTCAAAAGCTCCGCGAAGGGCCCCCGGGCGACGATATGTTTCAACGTACGTCCCAATTTCCTCCTCAGTCAGCGTCTCTGGATTGTGAGTCCACGAGGAAAAGATGTGTCTTAGCCAAACTTCTTCTCGCCCACTAATGAGCACTTCTGGAAGATCCCTGACGGCGTTCAATAAGAAGAACCAATGGGTTCGGGCCACAGCAGCATTCATCCGGTCAAAGATCGTCAGAGTTGGAATATTGTCAAGTGCTGCGAAGCAAGTCGTCATTTCAGGAAAGTCTTTTGCAAAGCGGAGTCCGACTCGTGCACCGCGATCATGGCCAATAATCGCGGCCTTCTCTACACCAAGGTGCACCAGTAGCTCCCGTATGTCCCTGGCCATGCTTTTCTTGTCGTACCCACTCGCGGGCTTCTGAGATGCTCCGTAGCCCCTGAGATCGGGGGCGATCACCCGAAACTGTTCCGCGAGGACAGGAATCTGGTGTCTCCAGGCGTACCAGCTCTCGGGAAACCCATGAAGGAGAACCACAGCAGGGCCGCTACCCTGCTCGACATAATGCAGCCTTATCCCGTTCACCATCGCAGTGCTGTGTTGCGGTGAAAATTTCATCGTCATCTCCCTCCCTGGCAGTGCATTGTGTGAAGTCTCACGCTCACCAAACCCGATCCGCTCTAAGCGAGCGGATCGGCTCTCTTGTCTAGCTTGGCAAAGTCTTCGAGGGGTACGCGGCAACCGTTCAGGAATCTCGCAAGGAGATTGAACCAGCCGATGATTAGGATCAGTTTCCGACAGACGACGTCGCCATAGCGAGCTAACAAGTTCGTCAACGTCACGTCTGTAAGCCGTGCATCGAGGGAGAGTTCATCAGTCGCCTTGCAGATGAGCACATAATCGGCATGTATACCGGTCACAGTTCCTTCCGACCCAGCTGCTGCGATCTCTTGTTCGCTGAGGCCAACGTTCTTTGCGAGGACGGTGTTCGCATCCCATTCATATGGGCAGTTCAGGATCTTGGCGGCCCTGAGCATAATCATTTCGCGCGTCTTTGGATCTACGTCTCTGGCCTTGAAGAGTGCGCGGATGAAACCCACCGCAGCGGGATACATGTCTTCAGTTCCGGCCATCATCTTGATGACGTTCAATACATTGTGTGAGTCGTAAGTCGGGCCAATTATGGATCGTATGGCCTCGTCCGTCGGCAGGCTGACCGAGACTGTGGTTGCCTGCGTACTCGCCCTTTTCATTGCGCCCTCCTGTGCACTGAATTCAGCTCGCAATCAAAGCCGTCTTTGATTGAAGACCCCAAACCTCTTGGGATCAGGCGGCCCCTACGGGATCCTGGAGATGAAGATCCAATGCATTGGCAAAGTACTGATGAACCTCAGAGATCACACCGGAACCTTCGCCAACGGCGGATGCAACACGTTTCACTGATCCACTGCGTACATCTCCGACGGCAAAGACCCCGTCCCGACTCGTCCCGAAAGCACTGATGGATCCGGCCGCCATTCCCGTAAGGATGAAGCCCTTGGAATCTCTCAGAAGGACATCGTGTAGCCACTCCGATCTCGGACACGCTCCAATCATTACGAAGACGTTCCCGATGCTCCGGGTTTCGGGTCCATCTGAACCTTTAGTACGCCACGTAACCTCCCGCAGCCGATCATCGCCGCTTAGGGCAATGATCTCTGTTTCCAGATGTAAGGTGATCGTCTGTGACGCCATGATTCGTTGAATGAGGTAGTCAGACATTGTTGCGTCCAGGTTGGTACCCCGAACGAGGAGATGAACGCGGTCAGCGGTACGCGAGAGAAAAAGTGCAGCTTGTCCGGCTGAGTTTCCGGCTCCAACAACAGCAACCTCGTCTTGTTGGCACAGTCCAGCTTCCATGGCGGTCGCTGCATAGTGGATCCCTTGATATTCGAACCGGTCATAGTCAGGGACAATCAGTCTCTGATACCTAGCACCTGTCGCTATGACAACAGCCCGAGCCCTCAGCGTCTCCCCATCGCTGAGAACCAGAGCATGCTGTCCGCCTTCATCAGAAATCGTAGATACTTCTCTTGAGATCATGAAGCGGGCACCGAATTTTTGTGCTTGAATCTGAGACCGGTCTGAGAGCTCTTGTCCTGAGACGCCCGTCGGAAAACCGAGATAGTTCTCGATACGCGAACTTGTCCCAGCTTGACCTCCTGGGGCGGTTCCTTCGATCACAGCAGTGGAGAGTCCTTCGGACGCGGCGTAGACCGCAGCCGCTAAGCCCGCAGGCCCGGCACCCACTATTGCCACGTCATAGATGCTGTCAAAGTCACGCATGTCGGTCAGTTCCAACTCGTCAGCAAGTTGCGAATTGGTCGGATTGCGAAGGATCATTTGGTCTGGCAGCACGACGACGGGTAATTCATCCGAACGAAGCTCAAAGGAGCTAATCAACGATTCTGCGTCCATATTCTTATCCGGATTCACGATCTGAAACGGGAATCCGTTTCGAATAAGGAAGCGCTGAAGGCGAATAGTGTCGGCGCTGTGCTCCAGCCCCATAAGAAGCACCCCTCCTGAAGCATGGCGAATAAGGTCGAACCGCCGTCCAATGCAAGCCTGCATTACGACGTCAGCGATTTCTGCGTCGGATCTCATCAGACGTCGCATCGACGATCGGTCAACACGTAAGACTTTCGTGCGAGTCTTCGCCCTGCAGGTCACGAGCGCCGGGCGGTTGTCCAAGAGGTCTAGCTCCCCAGTGAATTGACCTCGTCTTAGGATAGCGATTACGTGCTCGACACCAGCTTCATCGAGGTCATCAATCTCCAACTGGCCACTCAAAACCACAAACATGTCAACGTCACGCATGCCACGTCGGAATAGAAGCCTGCCGGCCTCGCATGTCATCTCTGAACTGCATACCTTCAAACGGCCAAGCATGTCCTCACTTAGCCCGGCGAACGACGTGTGAGGCTTGGCCTCCTTCAGTTCTGCTCTTTTCACGGACAAATTGGTGCGCGTTGTCACAGTGGTCACCTGAAGTCCTCTCAAGGATGTAACGGCGAGCCATCATCTGGCTCGCCGTCGTTCCGGCGTTTAGCTGCGGATGAATTCCAACAGGTCCTTGTTGATGACGTCCGCATGTGTTATCGGCATACCGTGCGGATATCCTGGGTAGACTTTCAACTTTGCGTTCTTGACGATTTTTGCCGTCAAGGCACCCGCATCGGGGAAAGGCACGATCTGGTCATCGTCACCATGCATGACGAGTGTCGGACAGTCCATTTTCTTGAGATCTTCTGTGAAGTCCGTTTCGGAGAAGGCCTTGATGCAGTCATACGAGCCCTTAACGCCACTCTGCATACCCTGGAACCAGAAGTTCTCCCGCACGCCCTCCGACTCCTTCTCAGTCGATCGGTTGTACCCGAAGAAAGGGATCGTGAGGTCCTTATAGAACTGAGAGCGATCTGCAACGACGCCGTTGCGGATGCCGTCGAGAGCCTCTATTGGCGTTCCAATAGGATTCTTGTCAGACTTCACCATGATCGGTGGCACCGCGCTGATCAGAACGGCTTTCGCTACCCGACTTCCACCATGTCTACCGATATAGCGCGCCACCTCACCGCCGCCGGTTGAATGCCCGACAAGGATCACGTCCTTGAGGTCGAGCTTATCGATCAACTCAGCCAGGTCATCAGCAAACGTGTCCATATCGTTGTGGTCCCAAGTCTGCGTCGAGCGACCGTGGCTCCGACGGTCATGAGCGATGACCCGATGTCCCTGGTTGCCGAGAAACAACATCTGGGAATCCCATGCGTCAGCATTCAGCGGCCAACCGTGGCTAAAGACGATGGGCTGACCGGTACCCCAGTCCTTATAGAAGATCTTCGTTCCATCTTTGACAGTGATTGTGCTCATACTTTCCTCGTTTCTTGGTTGAACTGCGCTCTGTGGACCCTTAGAGACAGGGTGTTTCTTCGTGTATGGCGTCAAGCGCCTATGCGATAGTTTGCGCTACGTCCTTCAGCTTGTTCGCCGCTTGATTGATGAAGCCAGCTACCTTTTCCGGAAGTTCAAGGATCACCATGTGACACGCCGAAAGAAGGAGTGTCTCCGCGTCCATCCTTTTGGCCATCATCTGCTCCATGGCAGGCGGCAGCATCCGGTCCTGATCTGAGATCAGAGCCCAGTTCGGTTTTCGTCTCCAGGCGGTTTTCGTCAACTTCTCTGAAAACATCGGTCCGTAGCTTTGACCTTGCACGGCAAAGGCGAGACGCTTCTCGGACTCGCTCAGACCGTTTGCTACCTCATCGAACATGCCCTCTCTGCTCAAGGTCGCGAACCCATCGTCGGCCACTTGAATCTGCTTCTGGCCATCCGTCCAACCGAACGGCGAACTTGCATCGTTCGCGGATTCGCCTTCTTCCGGCGCGTAGGCTGTGATGTACACCAATCCTGCAACGTTCGGATCGTCGCCGGCCTCCGTAATCACCGCTCCGCCCCAAGAGTGGCCTACCAACAGGACAGGTTCTCCCTGGAGAGCAACCGTACGTTTAACCGCGCCTACTTCCTGGGCAAGCGAAAGTAGAGGATTCTGAACGGCAACAGCCGTATGCCCCATCTTTTGCAGCAAAGGAATGACCTTCGCCCAGCATGAACCGTCTGTGAATGCACCGTGTACCAGCACTATCTTCATAAATCTCTCCCTATTGATTAGTGATGCGGCATACAGATGCCTTCTATTTCGTAGAGGCGGCAGCCGCATCCACAATTACCGCAGCAACTTTCTCTGGAGCTTCCAGCATTGCCAGATGACATGTTGGAAGTCTTGTCACGTGCGCCTGCAGCCGCTTTGCCGCATCCTCTTCCATTGCGGGCGGCAACATCTGATCGTTCAACGAAACCACGACCCAGGATGGCTTCTCTTTCCATGCGGCGACCGTGAGCTTCTCTGCGAACATCGGACCGTAACTCTGCCCTTGAACTGCGAGGACAATCTCGCGTTCAGGCATCGGCAGCCCTTGGGCGAAATGGTCAATGATGCCTTCCGGAGTCATATAAGCGAACTTGTCGCTATCGACATGAATTGCCTTTTGCCCTTCCGTGATTCCGAATGGTGAACCGGCGTCGTTAGCAGATTGGCCCACTTCAGGGGCATACGCCGCAACGTACACCAACCCCGCGACCTTTGGGTCATCTCCAGCCTGCGTAATGACCGCTCCTCCCCATGAATGCCCGACTAGAATTACCGGGCCATCCTGAAGAGCGATGATTCTCTTTGTCGCAGCTACGTCATCTGCGAGCGAAGTCAAGGGATTCTGGACAGCGACGACATGATAACCCTTAGCTTCAAGGATCGGAATGACCTTGGACCAACTGGTTCCGTCAGCGAAGGCGCCATGAACCAACACAATATTGTTGACTCTTGGCAGTGAAGGCCTTTGCGCCATGAGAGGCGCCATCGGAAGAAGTGCGAAGGCAAGTGATACACCCTTGCCGAGGACAGACTGAGCGATTTCATGGAGCATGGCAATCTCCTATGGTTATCCGACGGAGCGATCCCGGAGATCGGCTAGCGCCCACGTTGTATCTGAAGTATGTGTCTGGCACCCATCCCTGCCCCGCCCCTGAAGTGGAGAAATTAGACCACCTGTTTGGGGGGGTGGCGCTTAGTTAAAACCCTGCGAGATACCACCCAAAAGGGTGGTTCGCTCTCTACCTCGAATGAGCTTTTCCTTTCCGTAGAATCTGGGACAATCCTCACAGCGCCGAAGCGTATGACTAGATGTGAGGGGTAAATGACCAGCGACCCGAAAACCCGGATGCCAGACAGCCGACCAGGATTACGTTCAGCGCTTCCGCAGAACACGACCGATAAATTGCTGCGCTTCGGTCGTCTGGAGCAGTTTTCGCCTGGAACCAGCCTCTTCACTCGCGGCGCACGAGCGTGTGACTTTTTCATAGTCATCTCGGGATCGGTAGAACTCCTCGAACATCGAAGAAACGGGTCCTACGCGGTGCTGGCTGTCTTAGGTCCTGGGGAGTTCGCCGGTGAGCTGGACCTTCTCAGTGGACGAGAGTCTTTACTAAGTTGTCGCGTCGTAAAGCGGAGCGAAGTACTGAGAATTCCCGGCGGATCACTGAAGCAAATGTTCGAATCCGAGCCCGACGCCGCTGAGCTGATTGTGAATGGATGGATCGAACGCAGATCTTGGCTTGTGCGGAAATCGCAAGGTGGCGTCATCGTAATAGGAGAAAGTTTTAGTCCAAGCACAGCTCGCGTCCAACAGTTTCTGTCGCGAAACGGTTATCCCGCTCGGACAATCGATTCGGCTCAACACCATGATGGGCGGATGTTACTGGCTAGCCTTGGCCTGGAGCCACACGAACTTCCCGTTGTTTTCCTACCAGGTCAGCGCATGCTTCGGAATCCGACGAACGCGGCGTTAGCCGATGAACTCGGAATGAACGAGCCAATCAATGAGAAGAAAGTTTTCGATGTGGCGGTCGTGGGAGCTGGCCCATCTGGTCTCGCCGCTGCGGTTTACGCATCATCCGAAGGTCTCGACACCATCGTGATCGAAGGTACCGCACCGGGCGGGCAGGCCGGCGCAAGCTCACGCATTGAAAATTACCTGGGCTTTCCAAATGGTATCTCTGGTCAGGACCTCGCTTGCAAAGCTGAGATCCAAGCTCAACGTTTCGGCGCAGTTTTTATAGTATCGCGGAGAGTCGTCGCACTGGATTCCAAAGATGGTTTTTCGCTATTGCGACTCGACGATGGTCAGGCGGTATGCGCAGCATCCGTCGTATTAGCTACTGGAGCCCGGTATCGAACTCTCACAGTTCCTGGTTATACGAGTGCGGAGGGCCACAGCATTCACTACTCTGCCACCGCCGCGGAAGCCTCTCGTTGCAAAGACACGGTAGCAGTTGTGTTAGGAGGTGGAAACTCTGCTGGTCAAGCGGCAATCTATTTATCGGCTACTGCCAGTCACGTCCACTTGGTGGCCCGCGGTGCGAATTTGGGAAATAGGATGTCCGACTATCTCGTCCAGAGGCTACTTGGCTCTCCCAAGATTTCAATCCATCTTCATACAAAAATATGCGGAATTATCGGCCAAAGTGCGATGCGAGCGGTGCAACTACGAAGACTGCAGAGCGGTGAAGTCGTTGAGCAGGAGGCTCATCATCTCTTCGTAATGATCGGTGCCGATCCGAACACAGAGTGGCTGGAAGGCAATATCGAGTTGGATAGCGCCGGGTTTGTGAAAACTGGCGCATGCAACTGGGATAGTGTTTCTCGCTTCGGCGCTAACCGATTGGGCGTCTACGCGGTGGGGGACGTTCGGTCAGGTTCGGTGAAGCGTGTTGCATCTGCAGTTGGCGAGGGCTCCGCCGTAATCTCGGAAGTACACCGCTTCCTTCAAAGGGTTTCGACTTGCTAAGCGCCACAACTCACCTCCAACGGAAACTTGAACGCGTGTCCAGGCATGACCGGTGCGCGCATCACAGATTTAGCTCGGCCATAATGCAACACTGCAACTTGGCATTCGCCCTTTGCCTCACTCTCTTCCTAGGTAGGAGTTTCGCCCAGTATCCTCTCAAGCTAACGCAGCTGAATCACACAGCTTGGACCGCGCGTGACGGAGTACCTTCCGAAATTTATGCTCTCGCACAAGCGCCCGACGGCATTCTTTGGATCGGCGCAGGCGCGGGACTATTCCAGTTCGATGGCAACACGTTCAGTCCCTACCAGCCTCAACCTGGTGAACCCCCTCTTCCAGGATTGTCGGTTAGCACTCTTTCCGTCGCTCGTGACGGAACCATCTGGGCCGGCTTCAAGCCGACGGGTGTCGTCTCCATCCACAAAGGGATCCTCCGCGTGCATGGGGCAAATGAAGCTTTACCAACCGGAGTGCCGAAGCAACTCCTCGAGGGACCCGATGGTACGATGTGGCTGGTAATAGAGAAACACCTCTTCAGCCTTGTAGACGGTCGCTGGCGCGAGGAACCGGATGAGAGCATTCCTGCTACCGATCGGGTATACAAGACCTTCTTTGACCGAGCGGGGGTCCAATGGGTCGGAACGAATGAGCGCATCTATCGTCGTGCCCCGGGCTCACGACATTTTCAGGCCACGTCAGAGCAAGGAGGTCTCGTGTGGCAGTTCGCCGAGTCTCCTAAAGGAGACCTCTGGCTAGCAGTCGTTGATGAATCGTTGACCCACCCCATTGTTCGCAGACTGGATGTTGAGGGACATCGATTTGAGGGACCATCTTCGCTCGTTCTCGATTCGGAAGACATGCTCTTTGACGATACGGGCACGCTGTGGATTGCCGCAGGACACGGCCTGTGGACCCTCAAATCGGGCATGCAGATGTCAGGTCAGCAGTCTGGTTCTCATGGGATCGTCACTGATAGTTATGGTCACTCTCAGGGTCTCACTTCTGACAGTATTTTATCGATCGCCAAAGATGCTTCCGGTGACATTTGGGTCGGAACGATTCGCGGCCTCGACCGCTTCAAACAACCGAAGTTAATTCATCCGGACGGGGTGCAAACATCGGACAATGGAATGATCATCTCGAGTTGCCGGAACGGGGACATATGGCTTGGAGTTCCACGTCTTCCTCTCGTGCTCATCCGAAATGGTCAGACAATTCCCCAATCGCTCATCAATGGGGAAATTTATTCATTACATTGTGGAGAAAGCGGCCGCGTCTACTACACAGACGAAAAAGGCATCAGCCTTTTCGATGGAGTAAGATCATACGTGATCGGGCTCCCATCGGGGTCACCTCCTTTCTCCGCCAAACAAGTGATCGAAATGCCCGACCACACGTTAGTTGTTCCGCTCCGAAATGGAGCAGGCTTCTGGAGTTGGTCCAACGATGCGTGGTCTCGCTTCGGAACGCAGGGTATGCCCAAGGGTACTGCGCTCGTTGTCTATTTGGATCACCAGCGGCGTTTGTGGGCTGGATACGCCAAAGACCAAATTGGCATTTCGGCCAATGGCGTAGGGACTACCGTTCATGCGGGTGGATTAGGAGATGTGATAGCTTTTGCGGAGACCTCCCACGGCTTCCTGGCTGGCGGAGTGAACGGTGCCGCCATCTACGACGGAAACCGTTTTAAGTCATTGCGTTTCAGAGATGCTCTACATGTCCGTGGCGTTTCGGGGTTGGTTGAGACAAAGAATGGTGACCTCTGGCTCAATGGGGCTTACGGTGTTGTACATATCGCGTCCGCTGAGATCAACAAAGCGATCAAATCGGAAGCATACGAGATTGAATTTGAGCTCATTACGGAAGGCGATGTCGATGGTCCCGCGCCTCTGACCTACTCAATACCGACCGCAGTTCATGGGCCAGATGATACGGTTTGGTTCTCGAGTTCCAACTCGGCTTTCTACATAGATCCATCAGAATTTCCCCGCAATCCGATTGCACCCCTCTTGAAGATACTGTCCGTTGTCGCGGACGGAGATCCCGTTTCGGCCGACCTCCGAGTGCGTCCGGGAACCAACACGCTTGTAATACGTTATGCCGGCATCAACCTGACCGCGCCTGACCGAGTGAGCTATCGATACAAGCTTGACGGCAGCGACAAGGAATGGCAGGAGGCTGGTCGCCGCACGGAAGCGATCTACACGAGGCTCCGGCCGGGACATTATTCATTCCACGTTGTGGCTTCGAATGGAGAAGGCATCTGGAGTCCTTCAGTAACCCTGCAGCTTACGGTTCTTCCAGCCTTTTATCAAACGATTTGGTTCATTGTCCTTTGCACCTCACTCACCATGATCTTGGCTTGGCTGGCCATCACTGCGAGAGTACGTCGAGCGGCTGGAACAGCTCGTATTAGGGCCGAAGAGCGTGGCGAGGAACGCGTACGCATCGCGCGCGACTTACATGACACGCTATTGCAAAGCGTTCAAGGATTATTGCTTCAGTTCCAGGTAGCGGCCCAATACCTGCCAGCCAATGGAAAGGCGCGTAAGACCCTTGAGCGTGCGCTCCATTCAGCAGATGCAGTCGTCGCGGAAGGTCGCGATCGCGTTAGAGACCTGCGTTCAAATGGGCTCCAGGGTGTATCACTTTCGGAGGCGCTCGAAGCGCTTGGAGAGCAGACGATACAGAATGATGGTCCTTCGTTTCGTATGAGTGTCCAAGGCGGCGTGATGGAACTCAATCCCACTGCCATGGAGGAGCTCTTCTGTATCGGGAGAGAGGCCATCACAAACGCCGTTCATCACGCGCAAGCAAGCAGAATCGACGTGACGATTGAATACGCCACGAAGGTTTTGGCCGTGACCTGTTCAGATGACGGCGTGGGTATGAATCCCGAGATCCTAGCGGCCTTCTCCAGGGCCGGGCACTGGGGATTGGTAGGGATGAAGGAGCGGGCGTCACGTATCGGAGCGCGGCTGGAGTGCCAAAGCGCTCCCGGATTTGGAACGAGGCTAACGGTGCTAGTACCAGCTACGAGAGCCTATGAGAAGAGGTTCGGGCTCCGTCAATGGCTTCCAGCTTGGTGCCGGTAGCTTGTATGCGCTTCGGCGGAACATTATGGCTAGGAGTCCCTCTAATTGGTGACGCAAAGGCTTGAGGAAGGTGTCATGCTCAAGCAATGCGAGCCGTACAGAGTCGATAACGCTCTCGTGGGCAAACAAGAAACGGAGCGGAAACATATGACCATCAACGAAACACCTATTCGCACTTTGATCGTGGATGATCATCCAGTCCTCCGCGAGGGACTAGCTGCGATGCTCGAGAGCCAGGTGGATATGACCCTCGTCGCCGAAGCATCGACCGGGCAATCTGCCATCGATCTCTATCGATTGCATCAACCGGACGTCACAATCATGGACCTTCGACTTCCTGACATGAACGGAATTGAAGCGATTACACACATCAAGGCAGAGTTTCCCGACGCTCGGATAATTGTTCTCACCACCTATCTAGGCGACGTCCAGGCTGGTAGAGCGCTGAAGGCCGGTGCTCGAGCTTTCCTCCTGAAGGCGACGCTCCGAACTGATTTACTCGATGTAATTCGAGCTGTACACCTTGGAAAGAAAAGAGTGCCGATCGAGGTAGCTTCCGAGATCGCAGAGCACGCTGGCGACGACGCTCTAACGCCACGGGAGATCGAGGTCCTCGAGAATGTCGCATTGGGACACTCCAACAAGATCGTCGCCGATAGGTTGGATATCAGCGAGGAAACTGTCAAAACTCATATGAGAAGCATTTTGAGCAAACTTGGTGCGAGCGACCGAACCCACGCGGTGACGATAGCGCTCCGACGCGGATTTTTAGACATGTAGCACAAGGCGGTGAGACAAAATCCCCCCCATAGAGTGGTGAGTTTCTTGTGCTTCCCTTCTATTGTCACTACAGGCGGTCTTTTAGACTTGATTCTCCAGATAAGAGTCAGTGTCTGATGTTGTCAACGATCAAGCTCTGGTATCGGTATCGAGCTCCAATCGAGGTCTAGGTGAGCACACTGTTTGACGCAATCATCGTTGGGGCTGGGCAAGCAACACCGCCATTGGCGGAGAAGCTGGCCGCGGCCGGCTGGAAAGTCGCAGTGATAGAAAGAACGCTCATTGGCGGGACGCCCATCAATGTTGGTCATACACCGTTCAAGAGCCTTCTCGCAAGTGCGCAAGTTGCGCATTACAACCGACGGGCCGAGGACTTTGGTGTAGTGCCCAGTATCGCTGTGATGGTCGATATGGCAAGCGTAAAACGCCGCATGAGATCGATTGTCGATGCACAGCAGGCGGACATCGAGGAGTCCCTTCGCGCCATAGAGGGGTGCACAGTTTACGAAGGGCACGCTGAATTCATCTCTCGGTCTGAGATCAGCGTCGGCAACGGTATCCTCCAGGCACGTCACATTCTTCTGAATGTGGGCGCCAGGCCCTCGGTTGGCGACTTCGCACTCACGGGAGTTACCTATCTTACCAGTTCCACGATCTTGGCTCTCGACCAACTGCCCCAGAAGCTTGTGATCGTTGGCGGAGGACTCATCGGGCTTGAGTTTGCACAGATGTACAGACGGTTCGGTGCCGATGTCACAATAGTGGAACAAGGCTCTCGTCTTATTTCACGTGAGGACCATGATGCATCAGTCGAACTCCAACGGATACTTGAAGCCGAGGGTATTGAGGTATGCCTCAACACGAAATGCATTGGTCTGCGTTCGGCGAAGAGAGATGTCGAGGTGATGGTCAGTTCAGAGCGGGGTGAGTCTGTGATCGTTGGGTCAGATGTACTGCTCGCGATAGGACGAACACCGAATACAGATGATTTGGCGGTTGCCAACGCAGGGATTCATCTAACGGAAGGAGGATACATTCCGGTAGATGAGCAACTCCGTTCTGTGGTGCCGGGCATATGGGCGCTGGGTGAATGCAATGGGCTAGGCGCAATCAATGACACATCTTTCAATGATGTCGAGATAGTAGTTGCAAACCTATTGAGTGACTCCGGACGTTCGATCGGGGATAGAATCCCGATGCATAATCTTTTCACAGATCCTCCCCTGGCTCAAGCTGGAATGACGGAAGAGCAGGTACGCAGACTTGGTCGGCCGGCCCTTATCGGGTTTAGCTACATGAACCGCGTGGAAAAGGCGGTTCAAAAGAGCGAAGCTCAGGGCTTCATTAAAATCTTGGTAGACGCCGAGACCAAACAAATCCTGGGGGCAACCATACTGGGCGCGGATGCAGACGAAGCGATCCACTGTGCTATCGCAGCAATGATGCTGCGCGCCCCGGCGCAAGTGCTCGAGCGATCAATGCACTCTCACCCGACCATTGCGGAGCTGATTCCTACTATTCTCGGGGAGCTGAAACCATTGATTTGAAGCACGACGGGCTACGAACTTACCCGTCTAGGAAGCCCCGCTTCATAGCAATCATTACTGCGTGCGTTCTGTCGTTTGCCTGAAGCTTCGCGAAAACACTCTTCATATGCCCTTTGACTGTGTCTTGGGAGATGAAAAGTCTGTCCGCGACAATCTTGTTCGAGTGTCCCGCCGCAACGATGCGAAGGACTTCGATCTCTCGGGCCGAGAGTGCGTCGGCAGTGAAGTGCTCTGCTATCTCCGCTGCAATCTGAGGGGGTATTCGACGCTGTCCGGCGTGTACGCAACGAATTGTATCAATCAAGTCCGTTCGCAACATCCCTTTGAGCAGATATCCTACTGCCCCATTTTTTAGAGCGCGCGATGCCTGGATATCTCCTGAATATGTTGTGAGAACAACGATTCTGGCTTGAGGGAACTCCGCACGAATCGCCGCCAACGCCTCGATTCCATTCATTTGCGGCATCTGCAGGTCCATGAGCGTGACGTCAGGCCGATACTTACGGAAGGCCTCGATTCCTTCGACGCCATTTTTCGCACCGGCGACGAACTCCATGTCGCTTTGCTGCTGAAGTGCAAACTCGATCCCATCCCGCACAACTGAATGATCATCAACGCAGAGCACTCGAATGCGGCTGTGACTTGCCATTAGGTAGCTCCTTGTTTGACATCTCGGGTATTTTCCTGCCTATTCCTCAATAATAGTCCCCAGTGTGGCGATCAGCTATGACCTTAACCCGCAGAGGGGCTCAGAACACCACCCAGAAGTGGTGTATTGCGCCCCGATTCGCCGCCGTCCGCGCGCCCCGTGTACTTCCACTAGCGTTGGAGAAACATGTTCCGCCGGGGTCTTCACATAAATCGTCGTCGTCGCCGGAGGCAAGGAACGCCGGCAGTCGAGGTCTGCGGTGGCTCCTGCGGTGCCCTGCATCCATCTACCGATGTTCGGTACCGTCGATGCGACCCACAAGTTTACGGAATTTTGCATCTCGGAGAGGATTTGGTGATTCAGCGTCAGCCTGGTTCAGCGGGTGCTGGTGAGACCTGTCGATCTTAGCGGCTGATTCCGGCATAAACCCCCATCCTGCTCCGTGAGGCGTCAACCTCGCTTCACGGAGCTGATTACGCAGAGGTATTCGAGCCGCAGTCCCGCATCCCTATCAGGAGAACCATGTTGGTACGTTACGCATTGCCGAAAGACGCCGGCGAAGGAGTTGTCCAACGTCTCAACAACCGGCGTCTAGCTTCGAAAGAAGGCCAACAAGTCCCTGTTAATCAGGTCGGGGTGCGTTTCGGCCATACCGTGTGACAAGCCTTTGTAAACCTTCAACTGCGCGTCCTTAATGATCTTCGCTGAACGCGCTCCGGTGAAAATGTACGGCACACCGCGGTCGTCCTCGCTATGCATCACCAGCGTCGGCACGTCGATCTTTTTAAGATCATCCGTAAAGTCTGGTTCTGAAAACGCTTTGACGCAGTCATGATGCGCTTTCAGGCTGCCCTGCATTCCTTGAGACCAATACTTGTCCGCTATCCCCTTGGACACTTCCACTCCGGGGCAACCGAAGTTGTAGAAGGTGTTCGTCGAGTCTTGATACACCTGGGAACGATTTTTGATGAGGGATTCTCGTAGAGAATCAAACGCCTCCATCGCCCAGCCATCTGGGTTGCTCTCTGTCTTGAGCATGCCGGGTGTCACCGATGCGAGGAAGACGATCTTGGCGATGCGATCCTGACCGTGCCGGCCAATGTAGCGTGCTACCTCGCCGCCCCCGGTCGAATGCCCCACCAGGATTACATTCTTCAAATCAAGCGCCTCGAGAACTGCCGAAAGATCGTCAGCATAAGTGTCAATATCGTTTCCGTTCCATGTCTGCTCGGAGCGACCATGTCCTCTGCGATCGTAGGCGACAGCGCGAAACCCATGATTGGCAAAAAACATCATCTGCGGATCCCATTCATCGGCGCTCGCCGGCCACGCATGCGAAAACACAATCGGTTGTCCAGTTCCCCAGTCCCGATAAAACAATTTCGCACCATCGTGTGCTGAAAGCATGCTCATACGTTTCTCCCCCCTTTGTCCTGGTCGCAGTAAGTTGACGTTGCACAGCAATCCCAAATCGTTGGGGTCTTGAGGATGTCTGAACGACGGTATCGGAAACTAAACTTTGATGAAGTCGAGTAGGTCTGGATTGATGGCATCTGCGTGGGAGATAGGCATTCCGTGCGCAAATCCGGGGTAGACCTTGAGCGTGGCCTTCTTGACGATCCTCGCGGTTCTCGCCCCTGTATCGGCGAACGGCACGATCTGGTCGTCGTCACCGTGCATCACAAGCGTCGGAACACTGATCTTCTTGAGGTCCTCGGTGAAGTTGGTCTCCGAAAATGCCTTAACGCAGTCGTACTGCCCCTTTATCCCACCCTGCATCCCCTGGCACCAGAAGTTCTCACGGATTCCTTCAGAGATCTTTGCCCCGGGTCTGTTGTAACCGAAGAAGGGCAACGACAAGTCTTTGTAAAATTGCGAGCGGTTTTCGGCTACACCAGCACGTATGTCATCAAAGATATTGAGCGGCAAACCACCGGGATTTGCATCACTCTTGAGCATCACAGGCGGGACCGAAGAGATCAGTACTACTTTCGCCACTCGCTTCGTCCCGTGGCGGCCAATGTAGCGGGCCACTTCTCCTCCGCCAGTCGAATGACCCACCATAACGGCGTTTCTCAAATCCAGCAGCTCGAATAGGGACGCCAAGTCATCGGCATAAGTGTTCATCTCGTTCCCATTCCAGGTTTGCTCGGAACGCCCGTGGCTTCTCCGGTCATGAGCGATTACACGGTAGCCACGTTGCCCGAGATAGAGCATCTGGGCATCCCATGCATCCGCATTCAGAGGCCAGCCGTGCGAAAAGATCACCGGTTGGCCCGTACCCCAATCCTTATAGTGGATGGTCGTTCCATCTTTGGCTGCAAAGCTTCTCATCTCGTCCTCCGTTGAGTTCCTCGTCGTGCGCCCAACATCGTTTGGAACCGCAGACAATGCCGGATACGGAAGCAGTGCCGCTGCCGTCGAAACAGTTGCAGCGCATAGAAATTGACGCCGGCTCATTCCTGCCATTGGATTCTCTGGCTTCGTCATCACATTCCCCTCCTGGTGTCGCATCGTCGATTGACTGTATTCAAGACTCGAGGAGCGCAGTTTCATCTACTGTTGTTTTCTCTGTCTATTTACGGCCTACAAACCAATTTGTCTGAGACTCGTATAGGCGGAAAGACTGTCCCTCTTTTGGGTGGTTGCTCATTTCATGCGAAGAACCCGCAAGGGGAGGGATTGCGTTCACCCTATAAAGCTATGAGAAATATCCCCCTACGAGTGTTTGACCGTTCGTCTCTCCGGTTGACACGTAAGCGCGTGGTGTTGGCCGTGTGTACAGGGTGGATTGGGCGGAGGAGGCTTAGGTTGGGTGGATCATCTCCCTGGCATAAGCAAGTCCCATCCCATACCCTCCGCCATGCTCAACTACGACGGTTCTGGCACTCTCGTAGGTTTCGTGCCTCGTCCAATCGCGTTGCAATTCGAGAAGGACTTGGAGCCAACTGCTGAGTTTCGCCCCAGCCACTTCCATCCTGCGAAGCGCCATTTCATGGCCGACTGGAGTCAGGCCCCCGCAAGCGTCGGCCACGACGAACACATCGTAACCGTCGGCAAGCGCAGATAAGACCGGAAAGGAGACGCAAGCTTCTGTCAACAATCCGGCGATAATCAACCGTTTTCTGCCGGTGGCCACGATGGCTTTATGAGCCACTTCGTCTTCCCACACGTTCATGTTCCTGCGTTCTATCGGTACCGTCGTCGGGACCGCGGCCTGTAAAGCCGGTAGAAGCGATCCGCTGTAGACCCGAGATGCGGAGGTCGATACGATGACCGGAAGACTAAACGCAACGGCCGTTCGAGCCAATGCCACGGCATTGTTGAGGACTGTCTGACGCCCGATTGATTCAACGCCAAAAGCCAGCCCTGCCTGAAAGTCGACAAGCAACAACATGCATTCCTGAGGTTTGAGAAGTTGATCCGCTCCCGCCATTCGTCCTCCAGATGTGATTGGTCGCTGCAAGAAACTTCAGATCATAGGTGTTCCTAAGATTAAGATCCGACACTCTGCAGTCAATCAACACCGTAAAGTCATCCGGTCGTTGTGTCACCCCCTGAACGGGTGGATCCATCGGACTACGCTTATGTTCTCCTGTCCTCCAATGTCATCGCATGTTGCTTCTGCAGGTGGCAGCCACCAGAGCGCCCGTCTGAGTTGATCTGCGTAGAACCCGAATGAGCGTAATTCTCTCTACCCAAAAGGGTCGTGCTTCACCTTTCTCTTCCCCCTACCTTTAGCCAGCAACAATTCGAAGGAATGGGAGAACATCATGTCACTAGCCAAACGGAGTGAAAAAGGACTCTTAACGCCGAACAACTGTGTCGTGGCGCTCATCGACTATCAGCCCCAGATGCTTTTCGGTGTGACCAGCATCGATCGCCAATCCCTGATCAACAATGTGCTGGGATTCTCGAAGGCCTCAAAACTCTTCGAAGTGCCGACCATCCTCAGCACCGTCGAGACAAAAGGTTTCAGCGGCAACATCTGGCCACAGCTTCAGGCACAGTTCCCTAATCAGTCCCCAATCGAACGTAGCACCATGAATGCATGGGACGATGTCAACTTCGTCGCTGCGATCAAGGCGACGGGGCGGAAGAAGATCGTTCTAGCCGGCCTTTGGACGCAAGCCTGTGTCACCTACCCAAGCGTTCAAGCCATTTTTGACGGATTCGAGGTCTATGTTGTCGAAGACCTCTGCGGTGATCTGGATCTGAGGACGCATAACGCAGCAATGCGACGGGTGGAACAAGCCGGCGCCAAGCCGGTGACCTGGGTGCAAGTGATGCTGGAGTGGCAGCGAGACTGGGCTCTCAAGGAGACCTATCCCGAAGTGATGGATATTGCGAAGCACCACATCGGTGCTTACGGAGTGGGTGTCGAGTACGCATACACGATGATCCACGGAGCCGCACCCACGGTGTTTGAAAACTGGGACATGACCGCCGAGATCGCTCACAAGTAGCCACTCCTGGGGTTTGGTTCACCGAGCCCCAGGATTATGTCCAACCGTTCGGTCCGTATGGAGGGTATCGTGTCACAAACCACCGTTTATCACAATGGAAAGATCGCGACCAATGCAGTCCCAGGCTTTGTCGAGGCGATGGCTGTCGAAGATGGGAAGATCCTTGATGTCGGTTCTTCTTTCGATTTGCTTCAGAAATACCTCAAAGTGACGACGCTCGTCGATTTGGGCGGCAGGACGGTTATCCCGGGCCTCAACGACTCGCACCTGCATATTATCCGGGGTGGGCTGCACTACAACCTCGAACTCCGCTGGGATGGTGTGCCCTCCCTTGCAGATGCAATGCGAATGCTGAAGGAGCAGGCCCTACGTACACCCGCGCCCCAGTGGGTTCGCGTCGTTGGTGGCTGGACGGAGTTCCAGTTTGCGGAACGCCGGATGCCCACCCTCGAAGAGATCAATGAGGCTGCACCGGAAACACCCGTGTTCGTTTTGCATTTGTATGATCGGGCGATGCTGAATGCTGCCGCATTGCGCGCAGTGGGCTATACGAAAGAGACGCCTAACCCACCCGGAGGCGAGATTCAACGGGATAAGCGAGGCGTTCCGACCGGTATGCTGATTGCCCGCCCGAACGCGGGGATTCTTTATTCGACCTTGGCGAAGGGCCCGGTACTGTCTCATGAAGACCAATTGATCTCCACACGGCACTTCATGCGCGAATTGAATAGGCTCGGAATTACGAGCGCTATCGACGCCGGCGGAGGCTTCCAAAACTACCCGGACGACTACAAGGTTGTGAACGAACTTCACGAGAAGGGCCAGATGACGATACGGATTGCTTACAATCTGTTCACGCAACGCCCACAACATGAGCTTGAAGACTTCCAAGAATGGACGGCATCCGCTTCCCTCTACCAGGGGGACCACACGCTTCGCCTCAATGGAGCAGGAGAGATGCTGGTCTTCTCGGCCGCTGACTTTGAGGACTTTCTCGAACCCAGACCTGATCTCGAAGCGGTGCTGGAAGCGCAACTCGAAGAAGTCGTTCGACTGCTCGCGGAAAAGCGCTGGCCTTTCCGTCTTCACGCAACATACAACGAATCGATAGAGCGTTTTCTCAACGTGTTTGAAAGAGTCAATCAAGGCGTACCGCTCGATGGACTTCACTGGTTTTTCGACCACGCAGAGACCATCAGTGACAAGAACATCGAAAGAACGGTAGCCCTCGGCGGAGGCTTCGCGGTGCAACATCGTATGGCCTTTCAGGGCGAATATTTCGTGAACCGTTATGGCGCCAAGGCGGCTGAGCGAACGCCGCCTGTCCGGAGAATGCTTCAACTCGGAGCTACAGTAGGGGCCGGGACAGATGCAACTCGGGTCGCCAGTTTCAACCCGTACGTCTCGCTCTATTGGCTGATCTCTGGAAAGACAATCGGCGGATTGCAACTCTACGGCGACGGGAACCGCCTCTCGCGTCTGGAGGCCCTCCGCTTGTACACCAAAGGGAGCAGTTGGTTTTCCACCGAAGAAGATGTGAAGGGATGTCTGGCGCCGGGTCAGCTGGCTGATTTTGCGGCGCTCTCGGCAGACTACTTCACCATTCCAGAGAACGAAATACGAGGTCTGGAATCCGTGTTGACTGTGGTCGGCGGCGAAATTGTATACGCCTCTCAGGAGTTCGCGGATTTGGCTCCTCCAACCCTTCCCGCTGCTTTGGATTGGGCTCCCACCGCGCATTATGGCGGATATTTCAAAGTGGACGCGACGACGCTCCAGCGAGCGCACCTGGGCTGTTCCGGTCATACACATGCTGAAGGTCCGAAAGCTCATGGCCGGCTTGGCGAATCTCTTTGGGGGCTCGGCTGCGATTGCTTCGCTTTCTGAGATGACGCGATCCCCTCGAAATTGGAATGGAGGAATCTGATGAAAGTGCTTCTAGTGTCATTCGCAGTCGGATTATTTGTCGGTACGCTCTATGGAGTCATTCGTGTTAAGAGTCCGGCGCCGCCGATCGTGGCACTATTGGGGCTGCTGGGGATGGTCCTCGGGGAGCAGCTTGGCGGTTGGATAATAGTGAAACGAGTAGATGTGGTCCGTGCGGCCTCCGTTTGTCTCGTGACGAAAAACTGGATCCATGAAACGAAGGCTCTGTCTGCAGGGGCACCCGATCTCGAAAAAGACTTGAGTGGAGATCGTCCTTAGACAGTTTTTTGTCACTCACCTCCAAGGAGAGTTATCCAATGCTTCATGCCAAACGTATTGCTGCGGCCGCCTTTCTTGTCTCGACGCTGGGTGTCCTATCGAACGGGGCGGTAGCCCAAACCGAAGAAAGCTCTCGTTCTTCATCATCCATAGCGGTCGCTCCTCAATACGATACGACCCATGTGTATGTGGCCCCATCAGACGTGAACGCCTTTGTAGCGAGCTTCCTAGGGACATTTGGCGGGACGACTACTAAACAGGTGTCCGTGACGGTAACACCTACCCAAAGCACCACGACTTCGCAGCTGCTGCAAACACCGGTGGGGACTATTTCACTTTTTGGTTTCACAACACCGATTCCCTTCCCGTTCGGAGCCGAACGCACTGGCTATCTCGTTAGTGACATGGATGCAGCGATCACGGCTGCGAGAGCTACCGGAGCGGATGTGGTGGTGACACCCTTTCCAGATCCCATCGGGATGGATGCCGTCATCGAGTGGCCAGGCGGCGTCATGACTCAGATTTACTGGCACAACACCAAGCCCACCTATAACCCGTTTACGGAGATTCCAGAGAACCGCGTTTACGTTTCGGCTGACCGTGCAGATGCTTTCATCAAGAGCTTCCTGGCCTTCTCCAGTGGCCGCGTGGTGAGCGATAGACCGAGCACCTCCGGAATCGAGCTTGGGTCACCGAAGAGTTCGATTCGGAGAATTCAAGTAGGTTCTGCATTCGGTAAACTTTTGGTCTTCGTGACCGATGGTCATCTCCCTTACCCCTACGGCCGTGAGACGACGGGGTACGAAGTTGAGGATCTTAGTGCAACGCTCGAAAGGGCTTCAGCTCTCGGCGTGAAGATCCTTGTACCTCCTAACAACGTTTCGGACCGCAGCTCGGCAATGGTGCAGTTCCCAGGTGGCTATATAGCAGAGATCCACTCGATCGCCGTTTCGAAAGATCAATAGGACAAAGCTTGCCATTTGTGTGCGCCATCTGCACACGACATCGCACCGGACACGCTTCGGATAGCTGGCAAGCAGGAGCAATCCATGACGAAGCATCCATTAACGTTCGTTCTGATTACCACCCTCATGTGCCTCGGAGCGGGAAGAATCACTGAGGCACAAGCACCAAAGTCCGCAGCGACCATACCGGCGAGGCGGCCAGAGATCAAACTACTGCGTTACGAAGAGGACTGGAGTCCTCTACAGGACCCCCGGTTACGCAACGATTGGCTCGATCCCCTCAAGTACATTCCTATCCACAATTCTGGAGATAAAACTTACATCTCAATCGGCGGTGAGTTCAGGGGAGTGTACGAGCGAATCCAGAACAACAACTGGAACTCCGTTCCATATGCAACGAACTTCTTTGGTCTAGAGCGCTACCAACTTCATGCCGATATTCACGCGACCTCGCACATACGATTCTTCATTCAGCTCGAGAGCGGCCAAGAACAGGGAGAACTCGGAGGCCCTCGACCGATCGATAAGAAGAATCTCGATTTCCTGAATGCGTTTCTTGATGTTTACGGTGGATCAAAATCTCGGCAGACTACCTTGCGGGTCGGGAGACAGGAATTGGACTTCGGGTCTGGCCGGTTAGTCGCGGTGCGCGAAGGACCAAATGTTCGCCAAGGATTTTACGGAGTTCGATTGTCGCAGCGATTAAACCAATGGACGATGGATGCCTTCGCAGTGCGTCCCGCAGAAGATGAACCGGGGTTCTTCGACAATGTCCCTCTTCACACAACTAGCTTCTGGGGCGCATTTGCGGAGCGGCGAACAGACGAGGCCGCGGCGCGGGCCTTCGACCTCTATTACTTCGGGCTTGAACGGACGAGCGCGACGTTCAATCGAGGGACGGCGCCAGAGCAGCGAGAGACCATCGGGAGCCGATTCGCCAGCACTGAACCGCAATCCATCGATCGACGGACACTGATACCGCACTACGATGTCGAAGCGGCATACCAGTTTGGGAGTTTCGGACAGGGATCAATCCGGGCATGGACTCTTGCGAGCGAGGCCGGCTACTTGATGCCGAGACTCATAGGCAAACCGAAGGTCGGCTTCCGTGCTGACGTTTCTAGCGGAGACAAGGATCCCAAGAATCCGAACCTGCAAACCTTCAATCCCCTCTTCCCGATAGGCAATTACTTCGGGGTTCTCGCCGACACCGGCCCGGGCCCAGTGAACTTTGTAGATGTCCATCCTGAAATCAAAACGACCCTACCACACGGCTTCAGCGTAAACCTGGACTGGGTCATCTGGTGGAGGGAGAGCCTCCATGACGGCGTCTACGGAGTTCCGGGCAATCTTCTTGTACCCGCTGGCCAAAGCACAGCACGCTTCGTTGGTCACCGGCCCGGTATAGAGGCGCGTTGGCAACGGGACGCTCATTTTTACCTTCAGGCAGACTACGGAGTCTTCTATGCGGGCCAATTCCTCCGTGAGAGCGGGCGCCCACATAACCTCAATTACGTATCTTTTTGGACTGGATATAAGTTCTAACCGATACGTCCCTTGGAGGAGTCCTCATGTCAAAAAACAGAACGCCCACAGCGATCGTCGGCCTGCATCACGTGACTGCGATTGCATCCGACCCACAAAGCAATCTCGACTTCTATACAAAGGTTCTAGGGCTGCGTTTGGTCAAACGCACAATCAACTTCGACGATCCGGGAACGTACCACTTCTACTTCGGGGATTTCGCGGGATCACCTGGTACGATCCTTACCTTCTTCCCGTGGCCTGATGCTGATCGGGGCTCAAGGGGCTCGGGTGAAACCTTAGCCACCGCCTTTAGTGTTCCTGTCGAGGCAGTGAAGTTTTGGAAAGCTCGTCTACTCAATCTTGGAATCAAGATTGAGCAGGAAGAGAAGCGTTTTGGAGACCACGTACTGGGGTTCAGTGATCCTGATGGAATGCGCCTCGAGATCGTGGGTCACTCGGACTGCAGAGCTGCTTCTCAAGGTGACCAAGTGGAAATTCCTAATGAACATTCCATCCGCGGCTTATTCGGCGTCACCCTATGCGAAGCGGACTTCGATAAAACGGCTTCAGTACTCGAAAAGATGGGCTTTGAGCGATCGAGTGAACGTGGAAATCGCTTTCGCTTTAGCGCCGTGGGAAACGCTCATGGCCGGCACATCGACATACTTCACGAGCCCACACTATCGGTGGGAGAGCCAGGAGCAGGCACTGTCCACCACATCGCATTCCGCGCAAGTGACGATGCCGCTCAATTGCTTTGGAGAGAGAAAATTCGCGCACTTCACCTCGAGGTCACCTCCGTGTTGGACAGGACCTATTTCCATTCCATCTACTTCCGTGAGCCTGGTGGAGTACTCTTCGAGATCGCAACGGACCCGCCGGGCTTTGCAATTGACGAGCCACTGCAATCGTTGGGAGAACGCCTACAGCTACCAACCTGGCTTGAACCGAATCGATCGATACTCAAGTCAATACTCCCAGCCGTCTCAGTGCAGTCCGCGAGGTCTCAAGATGAACCCCGATGACCCTCACAAGGACGAACCCATTTTGTACGAAGGATGCAATTTGGACTCAGCGAAGTCAGCCTTCATCATGTTGCACGGAAGAGGTGGTTCAGCAGTAGACTTCCTCTCAGTCGGGCACTACCTGGCACCTCAGCAGACTGCCTTGATCGCTCCACAGGCGGCGGAAGATAGTTGGTACCCCTACTCCTTCCTTGCGCCATTGAAGCAAAATCAGCCTTGGCTCAATTCGGCAATGCGAAAGATTGCCGAGTGCCTCGCCGAATGCCTAAAGGCGGATATCCCCACGGAAAGGGTAGCAATCATTGGCTTCTCGCAAGGAGCTTGCTTAGCAACGGCATTCGCGGCATCGAATCTGGCCAGATACGGCGCATTGATCGCTTTCACAGGAGCCTTGCCAGGCCCTCTCGGGACGTCGCTCGATCATCAGGGAGATTTGGCCGGCACTCCCGTTCTCCTATCCTCGGGAGATCCTGATCTCCATGTGCCTTGGCAGCGAGTAGAAGAAACGGAAAAGGCTCTCAGTCGCATGGGAGCCATAGTTCAACTGCTGCGCCATAGGAACCGTCCACACACCATTCTGAACAGCGAGCTACTTGCAGCCAGGCGGCTACTCATTGCATCAGCGCTCATCGATGGCTAGCCCATCCGGTCGATTTCATGGCCACTACTACGGAGAAGCTTTCTGTCGTTATCAAAGCGTTGAATCGTCGCTTCGCCATTGGGCAAAGCGACCAAGGCCAACTTGCGCCGGCCTTTTGGGTCAAGCAAAACTATCCCGGATCCGCCCTCATCATTGAGGAGCAGATCGCTCGATGCGCCGCCAGGACGATCAAATTTGACCTGTGCCCATTTAACATCGACTTCCAGCCTGGCCGTGGCACCGTTCGCATTGGGATTGTTCAACCGGACAGAATCTCGCCCGTCCGTGTCCAAAGAGATCGCCATTCCGATGGTGCCGTCCGCAGGGAGTAGTTCAATTGTCGGCGTATCACATGGGTCGAGCCATCGGAACACCAAACTTGAGTCGGCGGGGAGACTGCTCGCATCCGTAGAGAAGTTCAGGAACGCGCTCCATGTTCTTCATGCAGCCTGTGAAAGGGTAACCGAGACCGGCGAATGAAGTTGATTTCGCAGATCTCATCGAAGTGCTTGCAAGGGTGTCAGAGTTCACATTAGTACCTGAAGCTAAAGGGCATGGCGCATCGGCAAAACCAGTGTTCATGGGTTCAAATCCCATTCGATGTTCCCCAATTTCCCTTCCATTCTGATTACCGAGTCTCCCGGCGTCCTCGCCGAGCGGCCCCTAGCTGCGTGCTCGCTCCAGCGACTTACGGTCCCACTGCCCGAGGTCGGCGGCGGCACTGTAGGTGCTTTCGAGGAACTCCATCAGCGCGTCGTCCGGTGTGGGCGCGTGGCGCAGATCGTCGTAGAGGTAGAGGAACTCGCCAAGATTGGGGTTATAGCTGGCCTCCTGCGGACGGATCATCGCCGCCTCCAGACCGCTCGGCGACGGTGCCGCGTAGCTGTAAAAGCCGGCCTCGCCGAAGCCGCCATTGCCCGGCCAGAAGCCCGCACTGATGACCTCGTGCGAGTAGGCCTCGCGGGTGATCGAGTCGGCGCCCGCGCGCGCCGGAGCACGGCGGCCGGAGAAGCGGGTCACCGCCAGGTCGAAGCTGCCCCAGAAGAAGTGCACCGGGCTGACCTTGCCCACGAAGCCCGAGGAGAAGCGCTGGAAGACGCGCTCCGCATGCATCAGCACGCGCCAGAAGCGGTGTGCTGCGTCGGCGTCGTAGTCGGCGTGGACGTAATCTTGCGCGAACGGGATGGGATTCTTCAACTCCACCGGCACCGGGTTGATCTTGACCGTGACGCCGATGGCCGCGAGGCTGCGCTCGTACTCCGCGTAGAACTCCGCCACCGACTGCGGGCGGAGCGGCGTGGACAGGCTGGCGCCCGTGCTCAGCCGGAAGCGCAGCTTGTGGCTGACAAAATCGAACTCGATCTCGAGGAACTCCTCGCCGTACGGCATCGCCGAGGTGCTCAGTCCGCGCGCCGTGACGTAGAGCGGAACATTCCACCAGTGCGCCTGCAGTGGGCTCAGCGCCAGCCGTGTCTTGCCGACGATCTGCATCCACATGTGCAGCGTCTCGGCGGTCTTCTGCCACTGCGACCACTTCAACTCCGGCCAATCGGTCCGCACCTGCTCCAGCTGTTCCATCGCCGCCTCCCGCCATTTCCCTGCAAAACAAAAGCAGCGGAGTCGAGCCAAAGGGCCGATCTCCGCTGCTCCGTTTTGGTTAGATGCGATTTACTTCAGTTCGAGTTTCTGGCTGAGATCGAGCGCCTTCGACGATCCGCCCACCTCGATGGTGTAGCTTCCTGGCAACAGCTTCCAGGAGTTGGCGTCGACGTCGAAGATCGACAGGTACTTGGGATCGATGCTGACGCTGACCTCCTTGCTCTCGCCCGGCGCCAGCGCGACCTTGCTCCAGCCGATCAGGCGTTTCGGCGGCTCACCTGAACCCTCGGGAAGCGAAGCATAGATCTCCGCAACCTCCGAGCCGGCGCGGCTGCCCGTGTTCTTCACGGTGAAGCGCACCGTCGGCTCGTGACCGCCGGACACCTTCAGATCCGAGTAGCTATAGGTCGTGTACGACAGACCGAAACCGAAGGGGAACAGCACCGGCTTGTTCTCCGCGTCGTACCACTTGTAGCCTACCTTCAGGCCCTCGTCGTAGGTCACGGAGAAGGTCGGCTTGGCCTCGCCCGAACGCATCACTGCTTCCTTCCCGCTAGCTCCGGGAGGCGGAATCACCAGCGACGGGTGCGGCAGATCAGCCTCGCTCAGCGGGAAGGTCATCGGCAGCTTCGCGCTCGGGTTCACATCGCCAAACAGCACGTTGGCGACCGCATCTGCGCCCTTGCTTCCGGCAAACCAAGCCTCGACGATGCCGGACACCTGGTTGACCCACGGCATGGTCACGGCCGTGCCCGTCTCGAGCACCACAATGGTCTTCGGATTGGCCTTGGCCACCGCCTCGATCAGTGCATTCTGGTTATCCGGCAGCGAGAGGTTCGGCAGGTCCATGCCTTCGCTCTCCCACTGGTACGCGAACACCAACACGACGTCGGACTTCTTGGCCAGCTCCGCGGCCTCGTTCACGTCCTTACCCGAAGCGAAGCTCACCTTCGCGTTCGGCGCCTTGGCCTCCACCGCCTTCAGCGGCGAGGTGGGGAACCAGATGTGCTCCTGCCACTTGCCCGCGGGACGGCCGGGAGGATCGACCTGCGCCGAACCGCCACCGGAGATCATGCCCATGTCGGCGTTCTCGCCAATCACCGCAATCGAGTGGATCTCATTGCGATCGAGCGGCAACACCGCATCCTTGTTCTGCAACAGGACCGTGCTCTGCTCGGCGATGTGCCGCGAGATGGCCAGATCGCGCTCGACGTCGATCACGCTCTTCTGGATCGGGTAGTCGACGATGCCGCTGGCGAACTCGCCATACAGCATGTGACGTACGTGGCTATCGAGCTCCGCCATCGAGATGCTGCCATCTTCGACCGCCGCCTTCAGCTTCGGACCGTAGAAGTCATAGAGCGGCTCCTCATTGTCGAGGCCCGCGTGCGAAGCCTTCACCGTGCTGTGCGTTCCGCCCCAATCCGAGAGCACGAAGCCCTTGAAGTGGAAGCCGTCGCGCAGCACGTCGGTCAACAGATACTTGTTCTCGCAGGAGAAATCGCCATTGACGGCGTTGTACGAGCACATCACCGCCGCCGGATCGCCGACCTTGACGCCGATCTCGAACGCCAGCAGATCGCCCTCACGCATCGCGCGCTTGCCGATGATGGAGTTGACCTCGTTGCGGCCGCTCTCCTGGTCGTTCACCGCGTAGTGCTTGATGTCGCCGACGACATGCTGCGCCTGCTCGCACTTGATGCGGTTGCCGACGAGCGTTCCGGCTAGCACCGGATCCTCGCCGAGATACTCAAAGGTGCGGCCGTTGCGCGGCTCGCGGGTGATGTTGGTGCCGCCGCCGAGCGTCATGTTGTAGCCCTGCGCGCGCAGCTCGCTGCCGATCAGCGCGCCGTAGGAGCAGGCCGCCGTCGGGTCCCAGCTTGCCGCCGACGCGAGGTTCGAGGGCAGCGCCGTCGAGTAGCGCCCATTCTCCGCACTCGCGCGCACGCCGTACGCTGCGTCGCTCATCTGGATGAACGGCAGACCCAGCCGTGGAATACCCAGCACGAAGCCGGCGCCTCCGTTGCCCAGGTAGGCGTTGGCCTCCGGAGTACCCCAGCCCGGCATGCCGTTGCCATGCAGCAGCTCGATCTTCTCATCGAGCGTCATCTCCTTCAGCACCATGTCGGCGCGCTCCTCCGTCGAGAGCGCCTTGTTCATCCACGGGTGCGTCGGCTCGGCAGGCGCCGCCTTGCCGTTGTGCACCACGTGCTGCGCGAGCGCGTGGGAGCCTGGTGCGACAAGGACGGTACCGCAGGCAGTGATCGCGGCCGCGGCAAGGGTCAGGCAACTGAGAACTTTCTTCGTCATGAATGGGTCGTCCAGTTCTTTTTTTATTGTTCGGGAAAAACGCTCGTGCGCTCTGATAGCCGCAAGAAAAACGTTTTACCTGCCACAAGGAAAATACCTGCTAAAACTAATTAAGTCATCTGCGGACGATAAGCGGACGATTTTTTCGCCCGCTCAGAAGGTCGCGCCCACAAGAAAACAGCGGCGAAACCCTCTCGCCGCCGTCTCTCGTTCTCGCATCAATCTACTTCTCGACCCCGAATCGGAACACCGTCGTCTGCTGCATCGTCTCGCCCGGCTTCAGCTCCGTGCTGGGAAACGACGGATGATTCGGCGAGTCGGGAAAGTGCTGCGTCTCCAGGCACAGGCCCATGTTCTTGCCGTACACCACGCCCGACCGGCCCTTGAACAGGCCCGGCAGCGAGTTGCCGGTGTAGAACTGCACCCCGGGCTGCGTCGTCTCCACCGTCAGCGTCCGTCCGCTCGTCGGGTCGATCACCTCGGCCGCCGGCCGAAGCTCGCCCGCCTTGCCTCGCACCACCCAGTTCACGTCGTAGCCGCCGGCGTACTTCAGCTGCTGATTGTCCTCGTGAATGCGCTCGCCGATCACCATTGCGTGGGTGAAATCGAACGGCGTGCCCTTCACTGGAGCCAGCTCGCCGGTCGGGATCAGCCCGGCGTCGACCGGCGTGTATGCATCCGCATCGAGCTTCACCTTCTCGCCGAGAATCGTTCCATGTCCCTCGCCCGCCAGGTTGAAGTAGGTGTGGTTGGTCAGGTTCACGACCGTCGACTTGTCGGTCGTCGCCGTGTAGTCGATGCGCAGAGTGCCCGGCGCATGCACCGTGTACTTCACATGCGCGGTCAGCGTTCCCGGATAGCCCTGGTCGCCGTCCGGGCTCACCAGCGTAAACTCCACGCCACCCGGCACCTCATGCGCCTGCCACACCTTGCGATCGAAGCCAACGGTGCCGCCGTGCAGCGAGTTCGGGCCATTGTTCTTGGGGACGTTGTAGGTCTTGCCGTCGATCGTGAAGCTGCCATGGGCGATCCGGTTGCCATAGCGCCCGACGATCGATCCCAGGTAGGTCTTGTTGTCGGCGACGTACTCGTCCAGCGTGTCGTAGCCCAGCGCCACATCAGCGACCTTGCCCGCACGATCCGGCGTCTCAATCGACACGATGCGCGCCCCGAAGTTCGTAATCCGCACCTCGAGCCCCGTGGTCTTCAAGGTGTAAATGTCTACCGCAGTGCCATCCGCCAGCTTGCCGAAGCTCGCCTTGCTCACCGCACCCTGTGCCGCCGCTACCGCTGTCATGCTCATCAGGAAAATAACCCCCGCAACTCCGTTTGCGATTCTTCGTCCAAATCTCATGTACGTGCGTTCCTCGGTACTGCTGATCGCTGCGCTTCCGCATTCTGTTCCGTTGCAAGAACTTGAACGCGCGGCACAGCCACTATACGTGAAAGGACCAGGGATCAGGGAGTAGGGATCGGGGATAGCGAGCAAAGGCAAACGTCGCCTCGCTGAGTGCCGCTGCCCGCTGATCCCTATTCCCTTATCCCCTGATCTCTGTCTTTTTTCTTGTCAAGCCGAGAACCCATAAACAACACAAAACAGAGCGACTAAAGTTGCCGGCTTGGTATGCCCAATCTGCTCTAATAGATAGAGGTCAAAGTGGATCGAACTGCGGATGCGCCGCGTGGGAGACGGAAGTAAGTCTTTTAGAAAGAAATCTTATCCGTGAGCCTTTTAGAATGAATCGTTTGCGACGCGAGCATTAACTAAACCACAGATTCGAAATGGCTTGTTTCCAAGGCCCCCGAGAATGATGCGCATCGAAAGATGATTTGCGCAGAGGTTGAGCGTCTAAGACAGGGACACCGACTCGGGAGCCAAACCCCCGGCTCGGGAAACGCGGCCTCGGCCACCTCGAATCGATAAGAAGGGATAGATCTGGTGCATTCGAAACTCATCTCGGCAGCCTGCGCGACCGTCACCGCCGCGCTCCTGCTCGCTCCCACGCTCGCGCCCGCGCAGGGCATCACCATCACCTCGGACAAGCCGCTCGACAAGCTCGAGGCGGTCGCCATCTTCCGCGATGCCATGCCCACCGGCGTCACCGTCTCACGTCAGGGCCGCATCTTCGTCAACTTCCCGCGCTGGGGCGACAAGGTCCCCTACACCGTCGCCGAGATCAAGCAGGGACTCACCGTTTCCTTCCCCGACGCCGAGATCAACCGCGAGGACGACGCCGACGCCGCCCACCACTTCATCAGTGTCCAGAGCGTCGTCATCGACGCCGAGGACCGCCTCTGGGTGCTCGACACCGGCTCTCCGCTGATGAAGGGGACTGTGCCGAACGGGCCGAAGCTGGTCGCCATCGACCTCACCAGCAATAAGGTGATTCGCACCATCCTGCTGCCGCCGTCGGTCGCCGGGCCGAAGTCCTACATGAACGACGTCCGCTTCGATCTCAGCGTGGGCGCGGCGGGCTTTGCCTACATCACCGACTCGTCGTCCGAGGGACCGAACGGCATCGTCGTCGTCGATCTGGCCAGCGGCCGCAGCTGGCGCAAGCTGAACAACCACCCTAGCACCCGCCCCGAGCCTGACTTTATCTCCATCGTCGAAGGCGAGCCCCTATACAAGCACGAGCCCGGCAAGCCCCGCACCCCGTTCGTCGCCGGGGCCGACGGCATCGCGCTCAGCCCCGACGGTTCGCGCCTCTTCTATTGTCCGCTCTCCAGCCGCAAGCTCTACAGCGTCAGCACCGCCGCGCTACGCAACGAGCACCTTTCCGCCGCTCAGGTCGCTGCCACCGTCCGCCTGGTCGCCGGCAAGGGCGCCTCCGACGGCCTCGAGTCTGATATGGCCGGAAACGTCTACGCCGGCGACTACGAGAGCGACTCCATCCACGTCGTCGCCCCCGACGGCAGCCTCAGGCTACTCACCCACGACTCCACTCTTCTCTGGCCCGACACCATGAGCCTCGCCGACGACGGCTATCTTTACGTCACCTCGAACCAGCTCGAGCGCCAGGCTATCTTTCACGACGGCAGCGACTTCCGCGAGAAGCCCTATCTGCTTTTCCGCGTGAAGGTCGACGCCAAGCCCATCCGCCTCGACCGGAAGAACACTGGGAAGAGCGCCACCGGCAGCGAAGAAAAAATCTCCGAAAAATAATGGGCGAAACGCAGCGACGCCTGAAGAGCAATCTCTCCAGGCGTCGCTGTTAGATCAATTGCAGCAGTTAGTTAGACCAGTTCGGAGCCCGCGAAGAAGTAGCCGATTTCGAACGCCGCGGTGTCCTCGGCGTCGGAGCCGTGAATGGCGTTCTCGCCGATCGAGGCCGCGAACAGCTTGCGGATCGTTCCCTCTTCCGCCTGCGCCGGATTGGTCGCGCCCATCAGCTTGCGCAGATCTGCAATCGCGTTGTCCTTCTCGAGAACCATCGGGAAGATCGGTCCGCTGGACATGAACTCGGTCAGCTCGCCGAAGAACGGACGCGCTGCATGCACATGGTAAAAGCCTTCGGCCTGGGCCTTCGAAATGCTGGCCTTCTTGATGGAGACGATCTTGAAACCGGCCTTCTCGATCTCGGCGAGAATGGCTGCGGTATAACCTTTGCGGACTGCGTCCGGCTTGATAATGCTGAAAGTGCGCTGGGCCAACGTATTTCTCCTGTTTGGGTCTCTGACAGTAGTGTAGAACAAGGCCAAGAAGCCGCGCATCTTCCAGCGCCACAAAAGCGGCTTGGGATCAGGAGCTTGAGGGATGCGAAGGACAGCTTGGATCTGGTTCGCGGGCTTCGCCGCGTGGCTGGTGGATGCGATGATCAACCTTCGCCTGCAGAACGGAGCGCATGCGCGCGTGGCCTTGATGGTTGCGCTGGTCTTCCTCGCCGCCGGCTTCTTCTACCGCAACCAGCCGCGATAAAGGCCGCGTCGCATTGCCCGGCCAGTCCGTTCGGTGGGAAGATGATCCTCCGAGGCTCCTTATGGCGAACGCCAGCAGCAAAACACGGACGCCGGGATCCACCGTTATCACTCCCGTCGCAACGCTGCGGGAACAGATCATGCGGCTCGAAGCGGCGATCGTCGTCTGCCGCGTGCGGCCCAAGAAGGAGCCGGTTCACACGTTGCGCAAGGCGACGCGCTATGTGGAAGCACAACTGGCACTCCTCGAACTCGTGCCGCATCTTCCCGAGCACGCGAAGCAGGCCAACAAGGTCCGCAAACGGCTGAAGAGCGTTCGCAAGGCCGCGGGAACCGTCCGCGACTTCGACGTGCAACGCTCGCTGGTCAAAGACGACACTCCCAACAAGCCGACAGCGAAGACCGACTCGTCCGATGATCGAATGCATCGCGATGCGAAGGCTCTGGCGAAGGAGTTGAAGCTGCAGCGGAATCAGGAGACGGCGAAGCTGACCGCCGTGCTGAGCGCTGAGGAGAAGCGGCTGGCCAAACGGCTCACGAAGCTGGAAGACGCGCTCGAACCAGCCGTAGAACACACGGTCCCTGCGGATCGCCTGGCGGCGAGCATCGAGCACTGGTTTCACGCCCACACGCCGCCTCCGCCAGCGAATGTGGGAAACGGGAGACGGACGGGACGAAAGCACGATATGCAGTTGCCGGACGAGGATTCGCTGCACACACTGCGCAAGGCCTCGAAGCTGTGCCGCTACATGGCCGAGAGCTTGCCTGCAGACCTTCCCGCGGCCAAACGCCTAGCCGAGCGCTTCGAGGCGATCCAAGAATCCGGAGGCAAATGGCACGATTGGCTGCTGCTCCAGGAGATCGCCGCGAAGCACCACGGAAACGGCGCTGCGCTCACCGATCGCTATGCGCAACATCGGGACGCGGCGCTGGCCAGCTTTCAGACGCAACTCGCAGACCTACTCTCTCCGGAGCAGACTCGCACGGCGAAGGCTCAACGCTAAGAGGCGCCACGTCAGCCCCTTTCAGCCTGCAGCAAAGCGCGGCAGTGACGCGCAATCTGGCGATCCTCGTCGCTGGGAACGATGCGGACACGAACCTTGCTCTCCGGTGCCGAGATCGTCGCCGCATGCGACTGGTTGCCCGACTGGTCGAGCGCAACGCCAAGGAAGCCGAGACCGCCGCAGACCGTACCGCGAACCCGCGCGCTGTGCTCGCCGATGCCGCCCGCGAACACCAGCAGGTCGAGTCCGCCGAGCACCGCAGCATAGGCCGCAACGGTCTGTCCGATCCGGCTGCAGAAGACCTCAAGCGCCAACTGCGCTTCGCTGTCTCCCGCATCGGCCGCTGCTTCGAGGTCCCGCACATCTCCCTTGCCGCCCGAGAGCGCCTTCAGGCCGGAGTCGTGATTGAGCAACGCCTCGACCGAATCGACGGTCGCACGCTCCTGCCGCAGTAGGTAGAGAATCACGCCAGGATCGAGGTCGCCAGTCCGCGTCGCCATGGGGATTCCGCCGGTCGGCGTGAGGCCCATCGACGTGTCGACCGACCGACCGTCGCGCACCGCGGCCAGACTCGCGCCGCTGCCCAGATGGGCGATGACCGTCCGTTCGGGTAGCTGGTCCCCGAGCTGGTAGAGGATCGACTCGTAGGAGAGGCCGTGAAAGCCATAGCGTCGAACGCCGCGGTCGTAGAGCTCGCGAGGCAGCGCGAAGCGAGACGCTGCTTCCGGCATCGTCCGGTGAAAGGCGGTATCGAAGCAGGCAAATTCGGGAGTCTGCGGATAGGACGACTGCGCCTCCTCGATAAGCTTCAGCGCCATGGGAATGTGAAGCGGCGCGAAGTGGACGCACTGCTGCAACTGCTCGACCACCTCCGGAGTAATGCGCTGATGCGTTGTCAGCCGCGGACCTCCGTGGACGACACGATGACCGATCGCGCAGGGCGTTCCGGAGGAGAGTTGCGCAAGCCACTTGACCGCTTCGCGCAACGCTTCGTGTTGCGTCGTGGAGGCGAGGGCCTCCGAGCGGAGGACCTGACCGCCTGCATCACGCACCGTGAGCGTGCCGCTGCTGCGCCCGATGCCATCGGCAAGACCATCGAAGAGCAGGCACTCCTGGCCCTCGCGCTCCACATAAAGGCCGAGCTTGAGCGAGGACGATCCAGTATTGATCACGAGAATGGATGCATCGGGCATGACAGATTCCTCGGGTTCGATTCTATGGTGCCTCTGCGACCATGCCGCATCGCCTAAGCTATGATGCCCGTAGACGGAATGTGTGACGATCGTCACACACCAGCAATATAGGATGTGCGAAGGTTAGCCATTGCATTCCCGAGCTGCATCCAATGGGAACAATGCCCTCTGGCAGGAGCCTCCTTAATGACATTGCATGGCGCAACGGAACTGGGCACTACGGCAGAGCATGCGGATCCAACCACACAACCATCGACTAGCGCGTTGACTCCAGACGAGTTGCGTAAGATCGACGCGTACTGGCGCGCCTGCAACTATATGTGTGCAGGGATGATCTATCTCCATGACAATCCGCTGCTAAAGGAACCGCTGCGGCCCGAGCACTGCAAGAACCGCCTGCTGGGACACTGGGGCTCGGACCCGGGCCAGACCTTCACGTGGGTGCACCTCAATCGGGTGATCCGCAAGTTCGATCTCAATATGATCTACATCTCCGGTCCTGGACATGGAGCTCCGGCAGTGCTCTCGAACTGTTATCTCGAAGGGACCTACTCAGAGATCTATCCGGAAAAGAGTCAGGATGAGACAGGCCTGCTGAAGCTGTTCCGCGCGTTCTCCTTCCCAGGGCAACTGGGCAGTCATTGCACACCGGAGGTCCCAGGGTCGATCCATGAGGGCGGAGAACTTGGATACAGCCTCTCGCACGCGTTTGGCGCGGCATTCGATAATCCCGACCTGATCGTGAGCGTGGTGGTTGGGGATGGCGAAGCGGAGACGGGGCCGCTTGCGACGTCATGGCACTCGAATAAGTTCCTGAACGCGATTCGCGATGGAGCGGTGCTTCCGATCCTCCATCTCAACGGCTACAAGATCAACAATCCGACACTGCTGGCGCGGATCTCGCCGGAGGAACTCAAGTCCCTCTTCGAGGGCTACGGCTGGACACCGTACGTGGTCGAAGGGGACGATCCCGAGTTGATGCACCCGAAGATGGCTGAGACCGTGGAGCATTGTGTCCAGCAGATCCGCGGCTTCCAGGAGGAGGCCCGCCGCAGCGGTGTTCCAGGCCGGCCGCGCTGGCCCATGATTATCCTGCGAACTCCGAAGGGATGGACGGGACCAAAGGAGGTCGATGGGCATAAGGTCGAGGGCTTCTGGCGTGCGCATCAGGTTCCAGTGCTCGATGTCCAGACGAAGCCGGGACATCTCAAGATCGTCGAAGACTGGATGCGGAGCTATCGGCCAGAGGAGCTCTTCGACGAGCAAGGGACGTTGATTGCGGAACTGCGCGACCTTCCACCCAAGGGTGAGCGCCGTATGAGTGCCAATCCGCATGCCAACGGGGGCAAGCTGCGCAAGCCGCTCAAGCTCCCCGGCTTTCGCGACTATGCGATCGCCGTTGAGAGTCCGGGCGCAATTGAGATCTCGCCCACCGAGACGCTGGGTAAGTTTTTGTGCGAGGTCATGCGGCGGAACATGACAAGCTTCCGGCTCTTCAGCCCGGATGAGAATGCCTCCAATCGACTGCAGGACGTGTACCAGGCAAGCGAGAAAACATGGCTCGCCACGATCTTACCCGAGGACGCCGACGGTACGGAGATAGCGCCCGACGGTCGTGTGATGGAGATGCTCAGCGAGCATACGCTGGAGGGTTGGCTGGAAGGATATATCCTGACTGGCCGTCACGGAATCTTCAACACCTACGAGGCGTTCGTCCATATTATCGACTCGATGTATAACCAGCATGCGAAATGGCTGGAGAAATCGAAGCTTGAAATCGATTGGAGAGCTCCGGTTTCGTCGCTCAACCTGCTGATCTCTTCGCTGGTTTGGAGGCAAGACCACAACGGATTCACGCATCAAGATCCCGGCTTCCTGGACCTCGTCAGCAATAAGAGCGCGGAGATTACTCGCATCTATCTTCCCCCGGACGCGAACTGTTTGCTGAGCGTAGCAGACCATTGTCTGCGGAGTATGGACTACGTGAATGTCATCGTCTCCGACAAACAGACGCACCTTGTCTATCTCGACATGGACGCTGCAATCGTGCACTGCACCAAGGGAGTCGGAATATGGGACTGGGCGAGCACGGACGATGGCGCAGAGCCCGACGTCGTGGTGGCCAGCGCCGGGGACATCATGACGCAGGAGGCATTGGCAGCCGTTGCCATTCTCAGAGAGCACTTTAAGGATCTTAAGATTCGGTTCGTGAATGTCGTCGACCTCTATCGGCTGCAGCCCAATACGGAACATCCGCATGGACTTTCGGATCGCGACTTCGATTCGCTGTTCACCAAGGACAAACCGGTGATCTTCAACTTCCACGGATATCCGTGGCTCATTCATAAGTTCACGTACCGTCGGACGAACCACGCGAACATCCACGTTCGCGGCTATAAGGAAAAGGGCAACATCAATACCCCCCTTGAGCTTGCCATTCGCAATCAGGTTGATCGGTTCGATCTGGCCATCGACGTAATCGACCGCGTCCCGAAGCTTCAAGGCCCCGGAGCGCACCTGAAGGAATGGCTGAAGGGACAGATCATCGACAGCATCAACTTTGCAGATACGCAAGGCCAAGACCGAGCGGAAATTCGGAACTGGCGCTGGCCCACTACGCCCTAAACACATATTCTCCAATCTCTTGCGGCTGGCGTCACAACTCTGTCTTCAAGAGAAGCCAGCCGCGACGAGTTCGCTCGACAAAATTCTTCCCAAAGCCGATAAGATTTAGAGAACCTCCGCTTATTCGCTGCGCCTCCGCAAGATATCAGGTCCAGGATTGCGCGAAGAGGCAGAAGACATTGTTTTGCGGAAGGCGTAGATCGAGTCAATGAGTCACCGAACCCCCTCTCCTGCGAGTCGCCGGGAAGCCCATCAAGCAATTCTGTCGAGGGGAATGGGGCACCATCAGGCTGGTCAGCTCTCCGACGCCGAGCGTAGCTATCGAGAGATTCTGGCGATGGATCCGAATCACGCCGATGCGCTTCACTTAATTGGCCTGATCGCCTATCAGGCCAAGGATTATACGGATGCGGTCACCTTGATTCGCAAGGCGATCGTCAGCAACCCGCAGGCTGCTCCTTACTACTCCCACCTTGGGCTCGCGCTCCATATGCAAGGGAAGCTCGAGGAGGCGGTTACGGCGTATGAGCAGGGGCTGAAGTTGGACCCCGAATTCGCAGAGGTCCACAACAACCTCGGGAACCTTCTTCAGGCACAGGGAAAACTAGACGCGGCAGTGAGTCGCTATCAACGAGCACTCGCGATCAGGCCCGACTATGCCGAAGCCTGTTCTAACCTCGGCAATGCTCTTACCGTCCAAGGCAAGTTGGACGAGGCTGTCCGCTGTTGTGAGCGAGCGTTGGCGATCAATCCAATGTCCGCTGAAGCATATAACAACTTAGCTACAGCGCTTCGAGCACAGGGGGATGTGACGAACGCTATTCTTCGATATAGAGAGGCGATCGCGCTCAAAGTTGACTATGTCGCCGCCCACTTCAATCTTGGCGTGTTACTTCAACTACAGGGGCAGCTTGCAGACGCAGAGATCCAGTATCAAACGACACTCGACCTCAAACCGGACTACGCCCAGGGCCATTACAATCTCGGCGTCTTGCATCAGATGCAAAATAAGCTCAAAGAAGCGCACCGATGCTTTGGGACTGCGCTGACTCTCAATCCTGATTATTTCCAAGCCCATAATAACCTCGGAGCCATTCTCGAGCTTCAAGGTAAGACAAGTGAAGCTGTCGATCATTACCGAAGAGCACTCGTACTCAATCCAAGCTATGCCGAGGCCTACTACAACCTCGGACATGCGCTTCAGAGTGAGGGGCTACTTGACGATGCGATCGCGAATTACCAACAGGCGCTCAAGTTCAAACGGGATTATATCGAGGCCTACAATAACCTGGGCTCGATCTTTGAACTACAAGGCAAGCTGGCTGAAGCCGTTGCGCACTATAAGCAGGCTTTAGCGTTCAATCCGGAGCATGCCGGAGCCAAATTCAACCTCGCGCTACTGCAGTTGCTCCTGGGCGACATTGCGGGCGGCTTCAACAACTATGAGTGGCGGTGGCACTCGTTTTGTACGCCGCGAGGCTTTCTACAACCTCAGTGGCGGGGAGAGCCGCTCAATGGAGCTCGCATCCTACTCCATGCCGAACAGGGATTAGGCGACACCTTACAGTTCCTGCGATTCCTCCCAATGGTTCAGGCCGCTGGCGGATCAGTGATTCTAGAGGTTCAAGCCCCGCTGAGGAGGATCGCTGCGCAACTGGGCGGGGTTTCCACTCTCTTGACCTGTGGAGAGCCGCTACCGCCATTTGATTGGCAATGTCCGCTCATGAGTCTTCCAAGTGCTCTGGGCATTACATCCACCACGATTCCGGCACCCGAGCGTTATCTATCGATACCCGAGGATGCGCTTCGCAAGGCAGACACGCTGCCGTGGCCAGCTCAAGGTTTGAGGGTCGGCATTGCGTGGGCGGGCAATGCATCGCATACCAAGGATCGCTACCGGTCGCTTCCGCTCGATCTCCTTAATCCAATCCTCCGGATGGAAGGGATCCATTTCTATTCGCTCCAAATGGGACCGGGAACGGCGCAACTCGCCGCGTGCGAAGAACCGATTACAGATCTCCGCGACGTCATCGAAGATATGGCCGACACTGCGGCCCTGATGACCCATCTTGATCTCGTCATCGCGGTCGACACCTCTGTCGTGCATTTAGCGGGAGCTCTCGGCAAACCGGTCTGGGTCATGCTGCCGTCCGCACCGGACTGGCGCTGGCTGCTAAATCGCGACGACAGTCCCTGGTACCCGACGCTACGCCTATTCCGTCAACCTAGGTTGAATGACTGGAGAGCCGTTGTCCATCGTGTTTGCGAGCAACTCTCGATGGTGATATCTGCTCGCCAGAACGCTGTCTCCGCTCAGGAGTGACGCGGAACCAGAGGAGACTTTCAGTTCGTCGACCTGCGCCCGCAACGTCGCGGAGTGCGCATTGTCCTCAGATGTCTGATTTGTCCCCGGATCCAGCTTGTCTCGCAGACTTTGTACGTTCGAGCGGGCGGTGGCTAATTGCTGGTCTAGTTCCATGCGATCCCGGGAATCGATCGCAAGATCTGCGCTGCGCTCAACCAGTTCCCGGTCCAGTCGGCTCTACTGTTCCTTCAATCCGGCGAGTTGCCGCAGGCTTGCTCGCAATTGCCAATGAAGCTCTTCTGTCCTTGCTGCTTGCAGCTCTTCAGTCTTTTCCCGCATTGCAACCGGATCAGCTTCCTCAAGATCGAGTGTCCTTGACGGCGGAGTTGCGGCAACCTTCGAGGACCTGCGCCCCTGATGCACTCCGATCCGATAGCCAGGGTCGCCGCTGCGGCACAGGGCCAAGCCATTCCTCGCCATTTGGAGGGCTGCGAGGAAGGGTATGACTCCTTCTCCGTGGAGATCTTCTCTTGGTCCATCCGGGCC
>FSXA01000410.1_pt1 | contig 46850 bp, 33 predicted proteins | sample 1638081 | NCBI WGS metagenome assembly FSXA01 (sample SAMEA3914788, study PRJEB12502) | metagenome | biome: forest; material: soil | place: Canada | collected 2011-07-03 | depth 0.1 m
GATGCGGAGATGGCCTCGAAGCTGATGCGCTCCATCGACTCGTCCGCGAAGCGCACCGCATCGGGCGAGGTGAATGGGATGCGCAGCCTGTACAGAGCATCCTGATAACCCATGATGCCGAGCCCGACGGGGCGATGGCGCAGGTTCGACTCACGCGCCTCGGGCACAGTGTAAAAATTGATGTCGATGACGTTGTCGAGCATGCGCATGGCGATGTGGACAGTGCGCTTCAAGCGGGCCGTATCCAGCCCGGACTCCGTCATGTGGTTGGCAAGGTTGACCGAACCGAGATTGCAGACCGCGATCTCGCGGGCCGAGGTGTTCAGTGTGATCTCGGTGCACAGGTTCGACGAATGCACAACGCCGGCGTGCTGCTGCGGTGATCGGAGATTGCAGGGATCCTTGAAGGTGATCCAGGGATGACCGGTCTCGAAGATCATGGTGAGCATGCGGCGCCAGAGCTCGACCGCACGAACGGTCCGAGTAACCTTCATCTCGCCGCGAGCGGCCTTCGCTTCGTAGAAGGCATAGCGTTCGGCGAAGGCGCGCCCATAGAGATCGTGAAGATCGGGAACCTCGTCCGGCGAGAAGAGGGTCCAGCCGCCGTCTTCTTCGACGCGCTGCAGGAACAGGTCCGGAATCCAGTTGGCGGTATTCATGTCATGCGTGCGGCGGCGATCGTCGCCCGTGTTCTTGCGGAGATCGAAGAACTCCTCGACATCGATGTGCCAAGTCTCGAGGTAGGCGCAGACGGCGCCCTTGCGCTTGCCGCCCTGGTTGACCGCGATGGCCGTGTCGTTGGCGACCTTGAGGAACGGAACCAGCCCCTGCGATTGGCCGTTGGTGCCCTTGATGTGCGAGCCGAGGCCGCGCACCGCGGACCAGTCGTTGCCGAGACCGCCCGCATACTTGGAAAGCAGTGCATTGTCTTTAATCGCCTTGAAGATGCCAGCGAGATCGTCGTCGACGGTGGTGAGGAAGCAGGAAGAGAGCTGCGGGCGCAGGGTTCCGGAGTTGAACAGCGTCGGGGTGGAGCACATGAAGTCGAAGCTGGAGAGCAGCTCGTAGAACTCGATCGCGCGGGCCTCGCGGTCGGTCTCGCGAACGGCAAGCCCCATCGCGACCCGCATGAAGAACGCCTGCGGGAGTTCGAACCGCGTGTCTGACTTGTGCAGGAAATAGCGGTCGTAGAGGGTCTGAAGGCCGAGGAACTGGAAGTTCGCATCGCGCTCCGGGATGAGCGCGGCGGCGAGACGCTGCAGGTCGAAGCTGCCGAGCTCCCGGTCGACGATCTCCAGATCGATGGCGGTGCGGATGTACGCAGGAAAGTACTGCGCATAGTCGATGACAACAGCCTGACGAGCGCTCTGGACGATCTCTGGGAGGATGAATGTGAGCGCCTCATCGCGGAGGATGTTGAGGAGGAGACGAGCGCTGACGAAGGAATAGTTAGGCTCCTGCTCGACGAGCGAGCGGGCGGCCATGGTCTGGGCGAGGCCGACCTCGTGCTCGAGGATGCCGTCGTATAGATTGCGATGGACCTCAACCATAACGGCGTCGGCGTCGACGCCGTCGAGCCCGGCACAGGCGATTTTGATCTCGCGGGCTAGGCGTCGCTCATCGAGCGGCTGCAACTGACCGTCGGCAAGACGGACCTGCAGGGTCGGCGCCATCGGCGTGGCGGCCTTCAGGTTCCGGCGCTGCTGGGCTCGTTCTGCCCGATAAAGGACATAGGCCCGAGCAACCTTGTGTTCGCCAGAGCGCATGAGGGCGAGTTCGACCTGGTCCTGAATGTCCTCGATGTGCAGTGCGCGGGTCTGATCGGCGCGGCGGCTGAGGGCCTCAACGATCTGCCGCGTGAGGTCTTCAACAGAGTCGTGAATGCGCCGGGACGAGGTCGCGCCGGCGCCTTCGACGGCGATGAAAGCCTTGGTGATGGCGATCGAGATCTTGCTTGCGTCGAAAGCGGAGAGCAGTCCACTGCGACGGATGACGTGGAAGCCGGTGGCGGAGACGGGTGCGGTTTCGAGCTCGGGAAAAATGGATGCGGCCATGGATGAGTCTCCTTGGCCTGCGAAGGTGTTGCGAAGAAACAGGGGTGCGTGTAGAGCTCGAGCGCGAGCCGGCACAACGGAACCACTGCCACCTCGCCTCCCCTCGGAGGCGCCAGCGAATGTTCCAAGGCAGGTCTTCGGACTCTGCAGGTTCAACCCTACTAACCGGACTTCCCAGATCTTCCGATCCAGTGTCATCGTCGGCGTTCGTACCTGCTTACCGCTGCGGGGCAGTTCCGGACTCTCACCGGATTCCCTTTTACACCCTCAGCTTTTGGCTGGGGGACCGTGGAATAGATTCACTATATATGTATCTCAGGACAAACGCATACAAGATATTGTGGATATCCCGTAGATGCGCGCCCGGCCGTGGTCGCTGGATACCAGACGCAATTGCCAGACAAGAAGCTGCTGCAAGGCCAAACTCCACGAGTTCTACCTTCAGAACTCACCGCATGAGCCTGGGATTTGAGGCCGGACCCGGATACCCCCCGATTGACGGGCGACTGGAACTTCCGACTGACGATAAACAAAATTCCCGATCATATGACAATCAGGCCGAATGGGAACCGGTTTATTGGAGCGAGCTTGGCTGGGTCATGTGCCGAGCGAGTTGTCGTGGCGGTGCGTGGGGGGACGCGGCCTGATCCATTCGTGGATGTCTGGGACGCGGTTCAGGAGTTGTTTCGAGCGAACTCCGGCCTTGAGGCCAAGACGGTCTTCGAGTACCTCCGGTGGCAGTATCCCCGCCGTTTTCAGGACGGGCAGCTACGCACGCTGCAGCGGTGGGTGAAGGGGGGCGCGCGACGGAGGATCCTGCATCTAGAGCCTCTTATTGACTTATAACGAGGCGACTGCAGCGAAGTTTTCTGAGTGCACGAAGCGATGTGCTATGCCTCACTGTGGTTGGAGAAGTGCGGCTTTTCTTGACGGAAAAGCCGCGTACGGGTGCAATTGTTTCGCGGGACACCTATCGTGAACCCGCTTTAACATGCGATAGCTGCCTGGTGACGTTGATGTGGGTTGGCTCGTTCGGCATCGGAAAGGCTTCTTCGCAGGCGTTGTCGAGATCGAGCTCGGCGAAGTCGATTTGCATGAGCGTCGGGTTCGCGGCAGTCCTGTAGCTGAAGGTTCTTGCGGTCAGCGCTTTGACAACCACCCATTGCGTGTAGTCATCATTGCCCTTCGAGGGCTTCTGCTCATTCTTCGCCGCGCTGGTGCCGAGCGGAATGTCGACCGTGTTGAGCAAATGCAGTGCCTGGCAGATGGCGTCCGTGTTGTTCGCTGGTTGCGTTGCAAATTGTTTCTGGAACAAGATGCGCACGAACCGTGAGGGCGGCGTGGAATCACCAGGCACCCCTCGCATACCACTGCCATGACCAGGAGGGTTGTAGGAATTGCCGCCAATCGTGATCGGCTGGGCATCGACTGACGAGAGGCCGACATAGTTGTGGATGTTGGTCAATTGCCAGGCGAAGGGAGGAGCGTTGGTCAGCACGCCGACGGTGTTGACTTGCCACTTCCCCTGCGTGTTGCCCGCCAGGAACTCGAGAACCGCGCTCTCGCCGCTCGCATCGTGAATCGAGAAGTGCATGGGAACTTTGGTACTTAGCAAGGCGTTGCCCCAGATCTGCACGCCTGTCAGTCCGGCTCCGACCTCGGCAACGGTCGCGAAATTGCCGAGCACCCAGTTGGTGAAGTGTGTGACATCCAGGGCCTGGGCATTGTTGGTCACGGCCGGACGGTATTCGGTGAAGCCTGGCAGCCACAGGGCGCCGATGGATAGCCCCTTTTCGTTCATGCCGTCGCAAATCAGGTGCTTGAGATCCAGCCCGGCGACGTTTAGTCCAACATAGCCGTATTTCGCTTTCCAGCTCAGCCCGCCCAGGGGCGAGTCGGGAGCGGCGCTATGCTTCTTTGTGCCGCGTCCGCCAACGAGGATCTGTGAACCGAGATCCTCACCAAACTCCATGCTGCGTCCAATGACGACGCTGTTGTCCCTGTCCGCTGCCTGCAGCAGAAAATCCGTGCACATAGGTGCATCTCCTTAGGTAAAAATTCACATTGAGGTGTCGCCATCGCGCGATGCGGTGTCATGGAAAAGCACGAACCAACGCTGGACTGGGAGGGAGGGAAGGTCTTACCAGGAGAGCTATCTTGTATCATCTTGTCGAAACGCAAGCCAGACTAACATACGTAGATATCTGGAGCAATTCCTGCACCGACTTTCCCTAAGCTCCCATTCGTCATCGACAGAACGTGAACAAGCTGGAGCATTCCCTCTCAGCGCAAGAAGCGTAAGTAGGGTACGTCTGGTTGGAAACTTGAGCAAAGACTCCGGGATCTGCTTATCCCCAGTGGCACCATCGTGGCGAGCTTCTCTTGGCTACCATCGAGCGAGCTAATGGCAGCCAATCGTTCAAGCGGAGATGCTGCTTCGGTAAAGATAACGCGCTTTGCTTTACAAATCTTCGATTGTCAATGAGTGCCAAATCCCGAGTCGCTCATTGAGCCGCGAATCGGCAAGCAGGAATCGGCTTTTGCCACGAAGTCCTCTGGCTGAGATCAGCAGCTCGTCTGCTTTCATGATCTCGCTGCACTCCCTCTGAAAAGAGAAATATCCCCTCTGGACACCCCTAAAGAGAAAGAAAAGCCTAGAGGCCGCTGTTAACTTTTATCCCTGTTGAACAAACGGTTGGGTGTTTTTTGTTTTCTCCATGAGCATAGAGAGATGGCGCTATATCGTGCGCACCGCAACCAGTGGCGGTTCATGCCCGGCGATCTGCCGTGGGCGGTGGTCTATCAGCAGACGCAATGCTCGATGCGGTCCGATGTCTTCGAGATCATGGTGGAGGATGTGCGTTCGTTGCTGTGCGAGTTCGCCGGGCGCAAGCCGTAACCGACGGCGATGATCGCGGATAGCCGCACGCTGCAGTCAACGCCGGAGTCGGGCGCCAAGCGGGGCAGGGGCTTGAAGGTGTATGCGGCGGTCGACATGCTGGGCCGTCTGCTTGCTTGCACGTGACCGCGGCGAGCGAATCGGACCGCGCCCACGTCGAGCGGCTGGCCGAAGAGGTCCAACAGATCACCGGCCGCACCGCACAGTTGGCCTATGTCGGTTAGGCCGCAGCTGACGTGGCTGCCCAGCATGGCATCCAGTTGGAAGTAGTCAAACACACCGAGGCAAAAATGCGGGTTCGTGTTGCTGCCAAGAAGATGGGTCGTCGAGCGAAGCTTGGCCTGCGCCGCTCGTATCCGCCGAGTCGCCAGAGATTACGAACGACTCGCCCAGCTCACAAACTAATCAACAAAAGTTGATAACGGGCTCTAGACACAGCTCATTAGATTCGATCGTGTCGACGCTGGTATCTTGAGATGTACTTAATTCGTGCCGCGGTCTGTCGTTCTTGAGACGTTTGTCATGAACCGCCCTCTCGCCAATTCTTTTGTGCGGGACTACTCTGAGACATTCCCTTGCTGGGTCGCGGGGGGCAGACAAACCGATGGACGGGAATGCTCATGAATGGGCGTGAACATCGAATCTGGCTGACCTCCCAACGGGCATGATCTATCGAAGGGATCAATCCCAGGCGCTCGGCTGATTCGCCTGGAAGCAAGGGTGAGCTGTCAACTGAGACTCAGAAAATAAGCACGCTGCTGAATCCATCGAGCTGCATCAGAACCTGGAGGGTCATTATCCTATGCGATCAGACATCGTCCCCGGCGTACTCTTCCCTGATTATGAGCTCTCCGATCACGCTGCAAAGCGCCGCAAGCTCTCCGACCTCCAGGGATCTCACCCCATGGTCCTCGTCCTCAGCCGAGGGGGTTTCTGCCCCAAAGATCGCCGCCAGGCCGAAGGCCTTGTCGAACTCCATCGCGAGCTTGAAGTCGCCTACTGCCGCCTCGTCACCATAAGCACCGATAACATCACCCTCACCAATGAGTACCGCACCGGTGTCGGCGCTCACTGGCCCTTCCTCTCAGACGCGGGCCGCATAGTCCAGAAAGACCTCGACATCGCTGAATACACCGATCCCATCAATAACCCGATGATTCCTCATGTCATCGTTCTCGAACCCAGTCTGATCGTCTACAAGATATACAACGGCTATTGGTTCTTCGGCCGCCCCACGCTCGAAGATCTCCGCCAGGACCTCCGGGCTGTCACTCAAAAATGCCGCCCCGACTGGGACATCACCGCCCCTGACCTGAGAGCCGCTTGGCAACAAGGACGCAAAGAACTTTTCTACCCATACGGAAAAACCTACGCCCAGACCATCGGCGAACAGGATTAGCCAATTCTCAATTGACTTTGGCAAAGCCACAAGCGCGAGTCAACTGAGGGCACCCGATCGCGGATATGGTCATCACTAATGGCTACTTCGGTGTCCCTGCACCCGCCTACGTTGTAGGCATTGGCCATCCGACTGATGCGTTAGCCAATGGCTCTCACTGCGCAACCACGATCTTGTCCGCGTGCACGTACCGGACGATGTCACAATGGCTGAGGGTTCCAGAAAGGGCGCTAAGTTCCAGAAGTTCTTACTGGAGGAACTGCGCCCGCTGATTGAGCGCCGCTCCCCGGTCGACGCGCATCGAGCCATCCTCGCCCGGCACTCCTTGGGAAGCCTGTTCTCCGAGAAGCCGGTTTATGTCCAGTGACGGAAACTCATTAGGAACACAAGCCGACCGCGGTTTGTGACGAGCTGCTCGATTTTAGAAAACGGTTGAAGGGCCGGACTCGTCTTACGTTGTAGTCAGGAGGGTTTTGGCGATGAACCAAGCGGAAGATCCCAAGGTGGCGGCAGCGACTGCAGAGGCGAGGCGGCAGAGCGAAGAGGCCGTCGAACAACATCCTGCTGTGTCGCAGGAAGAATGGCTGAAGCAGCGGTTGACACTAATGGAGAAGGAGAAGAAATACGTGCGGGCGGGCGATGAGCTGGCCGCGGAGGTGCGGGCGTTGCCGTGGCTGCAGGTCGAGAAGAGCTACACATTCACGTCTCCGGAAGGAGACCTGATGCTCGCGGACCTGTTCAAGCAGCATAGTCAGCTGTTAATCAAGCACTTCATGATGGAGCCGGGACAGGAGTGGCAATGTGAGGGCTGCTCGCTCGAGTCGGACCATGTGGACGGGCTGCTGCCTCACTTCGAACATCACGACCTCTCCTATGTAACGGTGGCGCGGGCGCCGATCGAGCAAATCGAAGCAGTGCGGAAGCGGATGGGGTGGAAGTTCTGCTGGGTGTCATCGTACAAATCAGATTTCAATTACGACTTCCATGTGTCCTTCCGGCCGGAGGAAGTGAAGGCGGGAAAGACGATCTATAACTTCCGCGAGAGGAAGATTGGGCCGCAGACGTATACGCTTTCGGGACATAGCGTGTTCTACAAGAATGCGAAAGGCGAAATCTTCCACACATACGGCACGTTTGGCCGGGGCAGTGAACAGTTCATGGGCATCTATGGCTTCTTCGATGTATTGCCGAAGGGCCGCGAGGAGTGTGGACCGACCCACGCGCTTCCGGACTGGGCGAAGGTTCATGACCGGTATGAGAGCGACGGCAAGGACAAGACGACATGTGGATGAGTGTCGGCTTGGTGCAGCGAGGGCCGTGCGAAGGTCGTCTCGCACTCCGGGCAGACGACCGACACAGGGCAGGCGGCAGGTGCATCTGGAACCCTCCCGTCATTCGGAAGCAACCCGAGCCCCACTTCAGCAGTATCCGGTAGTAGTCCCCTCGATGCTGCGTCACACGGACAGTCCTTCCTCAATCCGGTAAGGCAAGAGTTGCTGAACGTTGAGGAAAGCGGCCATCTAGTGATCGTTAGGCGAGGCCGTACACAGGTACGGTTATCTCCAGCGCAATTCCAACTCATAACGGACCACACCAAAAATGACGCTCAGCAGAACCAGATAGGCGACGTTCATCTTGCCTCGCTTCAACAGCACGAGAGAAAGGATCACCCACGCCGCGGAGATCGCATTGAGGCTTCGCACGGTCGCGATGCCTGAAGGGAATAGGACGCCTTTGCCCAGAAAGAGTGTCAGATCCAGGATTGCGCCAACGACCACTGCGGTAATCAACCCCAAAACGCCCTTGATTACTGGTTTCCCAGCCGTCCTCTCTACCAGTGGCGCGCCGGCAAAGACAAACAGAAAGCACGGCAAAAATGTATAAAAGGTTGTTGCTAACAGGCCCAGTGTACCCATCCACAACGAGCTGTGGAAATGGTTATATCCTGCCATGAAACCTACAAAAGCAAGCACGATGATCAGAGGCCCGGGGGTTGTCTCCGCCAGCGCAAAACCATCCGCCATCTGGAGCTTCGAGAGCCAGTGCAGCTTCGATACCGTGATCTGGGCCGCATAAGGAATGACCGTGTACGATCCACCAATCGTCACAAAGGTGGTTTTAGTGAAGAAGAGCACCAAACTCTTCCAGAAGTGGAAGTCATCGCCAAAGAGATACAAGAACAACAATGGCATAAGCCACAGCAGCAGAGCGATCGCGGTCAGCTTTATCAGCGGCTTCAGTACTGGGCTATGCTCTTGTCGCAATGAATCACAGTTGATGAAATGCTTATCCTGGTCCTCGTTCTTATGTGCCTCGCTCGGCTGATTAAGGAACTGAGGTCCTAGCGAACCGAGCGTCACACCCAGAGCGATAGCTCCGAGCATGATCCACGGTATCGACACATTGAGAAAGAACATGCTTGCAAACGCGATGCCAGCGACCAGCCACCGCAGGATCCCGTGCAATGCTCTTCTTGCGACTCTGTACAAAGCCAGAATGACCAGAGCAATCACGGCCGGTTTCAAACCATTGAACATCGCGGTAATCCAAGGCAGATTGCCGAACCGTACATAGATCACGCTGAGTGCCAATAAGACGAACATGGAGGGCAGAACGAACAGCGTACCTGCCACCAAGCCACCTTTCTTGCCATGCAACTTCCAGCCAATGTAGATGGCCAGTTGTTGCGCCTCAGGTCCCGGCAGGATCATGCAATGGCTGAGTGCATGGAGAAAGCTCTCGTTGCTGATCCATCTCTTCTTCTCTACCAGATTCTCGTGCATGATTGCGATGTGGGCAGCCGTGCCGCCAAAGCTGATCCATCCCAACTTCCACCAGAAGCGGAGCGCTTCCCGAAATAGAGGCTTCTGCGTGGTAGCTAAGTCACTCATCGGGAAAGTCTCCGCGCCAGCCGTGTAACAAAGCGAATGAGGTCGCCTCGGTAGTACAGCCTCTCGTAGTCCACCGGACGGCCACCTGTCGAATACGAAGTTCGTTCAATGAGGAAGATTGGGCTTCCGTTCGGCACACGCAGCGCCGCGGAGACACCGGCTGTGGCTGCCACCGCCTCCAGTTTGTATTCGGCTTCCAACAGAGGAATGTTGTACTTCTGCTCCATGAGGGCAAAGATTGGCTCTGTTTTTAGATTATTGGTGATGATCTTTCTGCCGATCTCCAGAGGAAGATAGGTTTCATCGAAGGACATAGGAATGCCATCAGCCAGCCGGACACGATGAATCCTGACGACGCGTTCGCCTTTGGTTAGGGCGAGTTGACCCGCGACAGTCTCATCCGCGACCACAATATCCTTGCCTATGAGGCGAGCCGTCGGCTTACGCCCTAGCGCCTGCATGTCCTCGACGAAGCCGCTCAGTTCGGTGAGCTCCTGCGTGATCTTGAGTGCGGCGACAAACGTGCCCTTACCGCGGCGAATCTCGACAAGGCCGCGGTTCACAAGGTTCTGAATGGCCCTGCGCACGGTAATGCGGCTCACCGCGAACCGCTCAATGAGACTATCTTCGGTAGCAAGCTGGTCGCCAACCTTTAGAGATCCATCAGTGATCTCGGCAGCGAGTACGGATTCGACTTGTGAATACAGAAGTGGACCGTGTGTTGACCCCATGATGATATTATAACGTCATAATATATCTGGAATCGAAATGGAAAACATGGAATAGAAGTTCCCGAGTCACGAGCCCTTCCCCTAACCGTCGTTGGCTGCGGTCCTGAACAGCGTCGTAGGTGGCCTCTTCCGCTGGAGTCCATGAGCTAGAATCATCTTCAAAGGACTTTAAGTGTATGGATTTAGCGAACCTTGAGGTCAGTCAGGGAGTTGGCATTCGCATGCTGCGGGTACTCATTTGCCTTTCGCTCGTTTCAGCCATCACCTGGATCGCATTCTCCGTTCTCCATGTAAATGCGTTAGTCGTCGGGTTCACATATATCCTTGCTGTGCTCGTCGTGGCGGCTCGCTGGGGATTAGCCGAATCCATTGTGATTTCGGTCGCGGCGATGCTATGCCTCAACTATTTTTTTCTTCCGCCGATCCTATCGCTCACAATCGCCGATCCTCAAAACTGGGTGGCGCTCTTTGCCTTTGTGGTTACTGCGCTCACAGCCAGCAAGCTCTCTTCAAATGCCCAGCGTCGAGCGGCCGAGGCTAAGGCTCGCGGAATCGAGGTGGAGCGCCTCTATCAACTGAGCTTGTCGCTGATGCTAGTCGATACGACGAGGGACCTAGGACCCCAGATCGCGGCCTGCGTGAGAGAGCAGTTTCGTTTCATCGCGGTGGCCTTTTGCGATGGCCAGACGGGAAATATTCACATGTCAGGAGTCGATGAGGAGAGGTTGGAGCAGGGGATGGTGCGCTCCGTCGCCGTTGGCGACGGAGCATGGTTCGTGTCGCGCAAGAAATCTACTCCCGACGGCATGGACATCATCGTTGTTCCAGTCGCGCTTGGAGGACGAATTCTTGGCAGCCTCGGAGCCCTCGGTGTTTCAACATCAGAAGCGGCTGCGCAGGCGATAGCCAATCTGGTGGCTGTATCAATCGAGCATGTTCGACAACACATTGCTCTGGGACGAGTGGAAGCGGCACGCCGAAATGAACAACTCCGAAGCGTTCTCCTGGACGCAGTGGCGCATGACTTTCTGACGCCTCTCACCTCCATCAAGAGCGCAATCACCGCCGCGCGCTCAGAGTACAGACATGAAGCGGAGGAGGATGACTTCCTGGCAGTTGTGGAGGAAGAGACGGACAGGCTAGGGGAGATGGTCACCGAAATTACAGATATGGCACGCATCGAGCCTGGTCATCCACGGATCCGGCGTCGTCAAGTAAGCGTACTTGACCTCATCGAGGTTTCTCTTCGTCGCATGAAAACACTTTTGGATGGCCGCCCTCTCAATGTCCAAGTGGAAGAGGGCATTGCAGCCGTCGACGCTGACCCGGACATGGTCGGTCTGGCCTTACGGCAATTGCTTGGGAATGCGATCAAGTATTCCCCTCCTGAGACCACGGTCGCGATATCGGCAAATCAGATCGATGATGTCGTTACGATCCGTGTACGCGACTACGGTCCAGGAATACCTCCAGACGAACTGGATGCGATATTCGAGCGATTCTATCGAGGGAAGCAAACGCAGGATTCGATCCCAGGAACGGGGATGGGCCTCAGCATTGCAAGGGACATCGTGATTGCGCACCGCGGAACGCTTAGAGTGGAGGAAACCGAAGAAGGTGGCGCCAAATTCTCGTTTACACTGCCTGTCTTCCATGAGGTCCAACGGGCATGAGAGAGGGGAGACTTCTTGTCGTCGACGATGACCCGCAGTTGCGGAGAGTGATGCGTGCCGCCTTTACCAAACAGGGATACATTGTTGAGGATGCCAGGAGCGGGGAGACAGCACTTGAAAAGCTTCGAGCCGAACGGTACGACCTCGTCATTCTCGACCGAAATATGCCCGGAATGGGAGGCGTGGCAACCTGCCGCTCGATTCGTGAGCACTCCGACATCGGGATCATCATGCTCACCGTTAGAAAGGCTGAACCCGAACGAATCGAGGCCCTGGACGCGGGCGCGGACGATTATGTTACTAAGCCGTTCAGCATGCCCGAACTATTGGCTCGTATCCGAGCAAACCTGAGACGTGTTCCCATGTCGCCACGGCAAGGACCGCCGGTTGTAGCGTTCGACGGAATCGAAGTGGATTTAGGCAGTCGCCATCTCTCGATTCATGGCCGGGACGTACGCCTTACTCCCAAGCAATTTGAAGTTCTGCAATACCTTGTTACGAACCCGAATGTCGCGATTCCTCACGTAAAGATTCTCCAAACGGTCTGGGGACCCGACTACGGCAATGAGGCGGAGTATCTGCATGTCGTGGTCAACCAGCTTCGCAAGAAGCTCGAGCCGGAACCGTCGAAGCCGCGATACATCATTACCGAACCTCGGTTCGGTTACAGGTTTCATTTCGCCGTCGGAAAATCTTAAAATCATCGTCCGCCGAAACTCCACCATCCGATGTGGTTCCCCGAACCGGATCGGTCCTTGATGCCATCCCTTTAGGAATAAATTAGGAAGCTATCAGGACTTCATTAGAGATCATTCCTTACGCTCATTCTGCGCGCTCTCTTTTCAAACCGCGCAAGGAGCATGAGAGAAATGATCGCATCCAAGCACTCTGTCATTGTCAAATTCAGATGGGCGTTGCTACTTTTCTTGGCCGTATTTGTGGTGTCCGCGCATGCCCAATCCACGTTTGGCAGTGTTTTGGGTACGGTACAAGACGCAACCCAGGCAGTTGTACCTGGCGCAGCAGTGACGTTGCATTCCGAAGACGACAACAGTGATCGGACGGCAACCTCTGGTGCCGACGGAGAGTTTCAATTTGTGAATCTTAAGCCGGGCCACTATTCGGTCAAGGCCTGTGCTTCCGGATTTGCAGACGCCGAAGTCGCGGGTTTTGAACTGGCGCCGCGCCAAGCTGCCCGCGTGAGCATGGTGATGAGTCTGGAAAGTCAGAAACAAACTGTTGAGGTTTCGGCAACCGCCACGCTGATTAGTACCGACAAGGCAACCCTCGACTCTTCACAAGACAATTCGGCTATCGTCGAGTTGCCGTTGAACTCGCGGGCGGCCACATCGAGCCCGCTAGCATCGCTGTCTCTCCTGCCCAATGTCCAACAGGACAATCAGGGGAATATCGCGCTGGCCGGCGCTACGGCAAATATGGTGAACTACTCCGTCGACGGCATCTCAACTTCCGACATCTTCCACAATGGGGCGTTGAAAAATGCTTATCCATCGATGGAGAACATCGCGGAAGTCAAAGCTACGGACTTCAACAACAGTGCTGAGTTTGCCCAAGTGGGGGACGTCACGTTTACCACCAAGGGCGGGTCGAACGCTTTTCACGGAAGCCTGTTTGAATATCTGCAGAACGACGCTCTTGATGCGGATACATATGGCTTCGGCACAAAGGCTCCCAAGCGCTACAACGACTTCGGCGGCAGCATTGACGGACCTGTTACGATCCCGCGCCTTTACAACGGCCATGACAAGACATTCTTCTTCTTGGACTATGAGGGGAATCGCAGAAGCACTTCCTATCCCGAATATCTTCTAGTACCAACTCTCGCGCAGCGTCAGGGAAATTTGAACGGTCTCCCTATTTCCAATGCTACCGGCACCCTTGCCAACCCCCTGCCCGCTGGATCTGCATGTGCTGGCACGCAGTTCACGAATAACACTATTCCCACCCAGTGCCTCAACTCTACGGCACTTGCTTTGCTGAACAATTACTATCCTCTTCCAACGCCGGGTCTCAACGGATCCACCCTTGGGTACAACTACCAGGCGCTCGTTCCGATTCCTGGCAACAGCAATGGATTCGACGTCCGCGTCGATCAGAATATCGGCAGCAAGCAACAGGTTTATGCCCGTTTGAGCTGGAAAAATTTGTTGACCAACGCCTGGAATCAATTGCTTCCCGACGATGCTGATATCGAACATGACCGTAGCTTTCTTGTTTCGGACAACTATGCCATGACCTCCAGCCTGGTGAATGAATTCCGGTTCGGATTTACTCACTCCCTGGTCAATCCGGATTTTCCGATCCAAGGACCGCAGGCCTTGAATAATCTGGGATTCCAGACAGGCGGAGGTGCAGGACAGATTGACACCACGAATCACCCCACGCAGGGCGGTTTTCCAAGCATCAGCTTCTCTGACGGGACCGGATTCTCCACCATTGGTCGAGACATTACAGGCGTGCTTCAGTCGAATACAAAGCAGCTAACGGACAACATCACGTGGAGCAAGGGGCACCACACAATCCGCGCTGGTGTTGATTACCGTATCGTCAATTATGTTACCCCGTCGCTCGAGACAGCCTCCGACGACTTCGGTCTGTTCACCTTCAATCAAGGCATCTTTACCGGAAGCTCCTTTGGTGACTTACTTCTTGGGCTTCCCAATACAACTTACTTCGCAGTGACGGGTCCGCGCGATGACGGAACCGCACATGAGTACGGTTTCTATGGCCAGGATCAGTGGGAGATCAACAATCGTCTGACTATAAATGCAGGCCTGCGTTACGAATATCTTCCTGGGTTTCAAGACCAAATTGGCAATATGGCCAATTTTCTTACAAGTACAAATACGGTTGTCATCCCCGACGTGTTGGCGAAAGGCTATGGCGCGGTTCCTGGCTTTCTGCAATCCTTCAACTCCTGTTCGCTCCCAGGCCGCAATATGAATCTGGCCTGCTCAAACTTTGAGACGGCCAGCCAGGCCCACCTGCCGCAAAGCCTGCGCCAGAATTACAAGTATAATTTCGATCCTCGTATCGGTATTGCCTATCGTCCGTTTTCGAACAACAAAACGGTGGTTCGTGCCGGGTTTGGTGTATTCACCGTAACGAATCTCGGGCCGCTCGCCTTCAACATGTCGAGCAATCCCACAGCCTCAGTCCATACCTATCAAAACAATAACAACGGCGTTCCTCTGTTTCAATTTCCGCAGGCGCTTACTGCCGCCCAATCCGTCCAGTACGGTGGCGGCGCTTTAGAGCAGGGCGATGCTCCAAACTATCGCGACCCCCAGGTCACCCAGTGGAATCTCACCGTGGAGCGGGAGATTACACCATCAACGGCCGCGCACGTCAGCTATGTCGGGATGGAAGGACACCGGCAAAATGTGACCATTGACTTGAACCAGATTCCCGAGAATACCCAGGGCTATAACATCCCCAGCGGAGGTTGGGTTGATCCGCGCGCACCCTTTCAGAACTGGGCGCAGATCTATCAGTCGGCCAACCTGGGTTCCACTTCGTATAATGCGCTGCAAGCGGGTGCTACTCATCGTGTCACGCATGGGTTGACCCTTCAGGCGGACTACAGTTGGACGAAGAGCCTGAGCGATGTTCAGGGGGATGCCCCCACTGGCTTTGCCATCGAGAGCTACTATGGCTACGCGGTCTCGGATCGATTTCATGTGAGCGCTGATCGCGGCAATACGGAAGGCACGCCGCGGCACCGCTTGCTCGCAACCGGGACCTACGAGCTCCCCTTCGGCTCTGGCCGCGCGTGGAGTAGCAATAACCGCATCCTGAGTGCTGCTTTTGGCGGCTGGAATCTAAATACGGTGTCGTTATTCCAAACCGGCCCATGGCTTACCCCAACCATGAGTCCGGCGGACGATACCTCCGGTGTTGGAATTGCCGCTCGCGGAACGATTGCAAGGCCGGACAGGGTCCCTGGCGTGTCGACCATCCCAACGCATCGGAGCGCCACAAGCTACTTCAACGTCAATGCATTCACCACCAATACACTTGCCGGCCATACCGGAAACGCAGCTGTAGGCTCTCTTGAAGCTCCTGGGACGATGGCTGTTGCCGCCGGGATCGCCAAGGAGTTCAGCCTCCGCGAAGGTGTCAATATGCGCTTTGAGTCCACCTTTACAAACGTCATCAACCGCGCCAACTTTGCCGTCCCAGCCACCGATGTCAGTAATCCGAGCACGTTTGGCGTGCTGACTCAGGTGCAGACTGCGAACGATGCTGGTAACCGCACTGGTCAGGTCGCGTTGCGCATCAGCTTTTAGCATCATGCAAAGTCGTTTTCGGCTAAGGCATCTGGTTTGGGGCCACAGACTACGTCACTGCGTAGTGCGGGATGTCGTTTGTGGCTCTCAACGAGTGGCAAATCGCTTTCAGGCCGATCGTCCCCTGATCAACCATGGCGAGAAAGGCAGCGTTCGCTCACTCGGTATCTCGACTCTGCCGAGAGGTTCGGTGAGCCTGGATGCGGGCCACCATCCACGTCGCCAAAAGCGGATTGGCCGCCAGATTGGCGGCGGATCCGTATGTTCCGTCGTCAGTTGCGAAGGAGGCCTCGAAGAAGAGCGTGGGTGTTCAATTGACGCCCACAGAACAAAGCGCTCATTGACCCTGAGCCGGGCTATGTTTTGAGGATCGATCCACTACGTCCCTGTCTGGGCAAAGCCCAGTCTTCCGCTTTGCAGGCACAACGGGACAATTGCCGGGTTGTAGGTCAACCGCCCAGAACACCGAACCTGAAAAGTTCCCCGCCCGCGGTGTTCGCTGAGTGCATTGGAGATTTTGCGTCAATTGAAAATCAGCACTCGTTAGCGTCCGATGTAATCCGGGTCCATCATACGGAGTAATATATTGGCGACTTCGTCAATGATCTCGTCCTACGACAAGAACAGAGAACGTGCCGGGGACGGGAGTCGGGCGAAATCGTAGCTCCTCGGACACCGCGGCGGTGTTTTGTCCGAACTTGGAGGTGACGAGATAAACCTTTTCCTGCTCGTGATTGACAATCATTGTTCTTGCGCCGGGCTGTGTCGTTAACTGTTGTAGCATGGAGAATCGGCTGGCTGAATCGCGGTGATATATAGTTACCGTTCCTGTCGCGTCCGCAAGGAACAACCGATGATCTCTGGGGTTGAAGTCCATGTCGCCAGAGCCTGCCGAAGCCTCTCCGATCGCCGTCACACGTCCCGTATCGGCATGGATGGCGACCAGCTTGTGGTTTTCGCAGGTAGTGAAAAGTTGGCGGTCTGCAGCGTCGATCGCAAGGCCAGTTGGACCGGTGCAAGGCGCGATATCCCAGGAAGCGGTGATCTTGCCTGCGGCGGCATCAATCTTCTCGATCATGCCGAGGGCTGGAAGCGTGACAAAGATCCCCCCCTCACCATCTACCACCGCTGATCCCGGCCGCCCGGAAAGAGGGATCGTGGACACCACTTGGTTGGTTGCGCTGTCGATGACTGTTGCGCTGTGACTGTGCGCATTGAAGGCGAAGATCAACTTGGTAGAAGGATCAAAGGCGATGGCAGCCGGCACCAGACCGGTGGGGATGGAAGAGACGAGCTTTAGGCTAGTACGATCAAAAACGCGCACAAATCCGGCAGTCCCATCGGTGGGATCGGTGGCGTAGCCATACCTTCCCGAGTCATCGAGAGCGACGTCGCGCAGATTTGTTAGGCCATCCACTTCACCAACCACCTTGCCGGCCTGCGTGTCGACGACCATGACCCGATTCGTTCGCGGGATGTAAAGCCGGTGGGCGGCTTGATCGAGGACAAGAAACCCCCATCCTCCACTCCCCCCAATGTTCCATTGGCTCTCCACGCGGAATCGATGCGGCCGCGCAGGCTGACTCGCAGACAGTTTGGTTGACGTCACAAGCGTCCCAGAACTAAGAGCGAAGAAGATAAACGCTATAAGTCCTGCAGTCGATCTGATCAATGTCATATCTGAGTAATCCTTGTTCTATTGGGAATGACCTGCTGCGTGATTGCGACGGCCAGCATTCGCTGGCCGTCGCAGTAATACAAAACTACACGGAACTTCGCTTACTACTCTCTAGTGCGAGGAAAATGCGAAGTCATCTGTAAGATCGCCAATCGCCGGACTGTTGGTGGGGACATAGGGGTTCGCCGCGGTCTGAACCGGGTTTGGCAGGTTGTCGCGGCTGCGAGCGGTGATCGGGGACAGACCCCAGTTCTTTTCAATGAACTTGATCAGCGAAACGTGATCCCCGTACTCATGTGATACATGTCCGCCCTCGGAGTATTTTGAGACGATGATTAAGGGAATGCGGGTGCCATCGCCAAAGAAGTCGACCGGCTGGATGTAACCCGAGTCATAGTATCCGCCGCCCTCGTCCTCCGTGATGAAGATTGCCGTGTCGTTCCAGAGCGTTGGGTTGGCCTTCACCCCATCGACAATCTTCTTAACGAAGCCCTCGTATAGATCGAGCTTGGAAGAAGCCGGATGACCATCGTTGAAGCCGCTCGGCTTTACGACAGAGACCGGTGGCAGATTGCCGCTGTCGATGTCCTCATAGAGCTCCGTCGTGTCCGCGATGTATGTCTCGCGTGTCGCCTGGCTTCCCATGATGGAGGTCTCATATTGAAAGGGGTTGCAGATGGTGCAGTACTCATCGAAGCTATTCGATTCGGTGGGATCGGTGACATACAGATCCCAATCTTCGCCGAAGTATTTAAACGGAATGTTCTTGGCAATCAGGGAGTCACCAATGCTCTTGACGCTCGACGGTGGGATGGTGAAGGGAGAGTACATCGAGGCGAGCGTACCGTCGCCGTTGTAGCCCGGGTTGTAGTTGTTGACCAGATAATAGTGACCCTTGTCGCAGTTCGGAGAGACAGGCCGCTTCAGGGACTGTAAGTAGTTAGTCACAGCAGGTACACCGGGCTGGCCGATATCCTGGCAATTGACATAGCTCCCACCGCTATAGCCGTCCTGGTCGTAGTAGTTATTGGTGCTGCCCTGCGGATCGGGATTTTCAATCTGATTGCTGGGAGGCGCCAGCGCATTGCCATGGCCATCGCTGTACCAGATGGCATCCGCGAAGCCGAACATGATGTGGTTGGCCCCGGTTCCGCCCATGACCGATTGGTGGAAGTTATCGCTGATGGTGTACTCGTCGGCTAGCTCTTTGAAGTAGGGAGCATCGCCCCGCGCCATATTGTAGAAGCCCATCGATGCGGAACCTTCTCCGGTCGTGGCGTCCGTGAAGTTGGCTGGTTGCGGGTTGCCGTTGCTCCCTGTTCCGACGCTGGTTTCAACCCAGGGGAAGAGATCGTTCAAGCAGCCGCTGGCATTGGCCTTGGTGCTGTATTCCGTGCTGCAGTCGGTCTCCTGCCACATCTGGAAGAAGCGGTGTACCGGACTGGCAGTGTAGGAGTCATACGGCATCTTCGGTCCGCTCAGCTGATAGACGCCTTCGCGCAAGGAAGTTGCATTTGTAACGCGTGTGTCTACCTGTCCAGAAGGAATACCGGTGGCGCCTGTCAGCAGATATTTGTCATATCCCCCCGCCAAGCCCCGATCCGCAAGCGTGGCAACTTGCAGCGTGGTAAATGGCGCGGGGCCAGCAACGGTTGGAGCTTCGGGGCCGCCGGCCAGCGCGGGAGGAAGTGGATTGTAGACGCTCTTGGACTGCGGGCTATTCGAGTACACTCCACTGCCCGACGTCGTCGTGTCGAGTGCAGAAAATTGCGCGGAGCGGGAGTAGTTCGGTCCGGGCTTTCCTTCGGCAGTGACAATACCCTCCGAGAGAAGGTTATTGACAGCCTCTCCTAGCTTCGGCTTGTAGGTTGCAAAGACGTGATCGAAGGTGCGGTTTTCTCCGATGATGATGATGACGTGCTTGATCGGAGTGCTTGTTGCCGGCGCAGCGGGTTGGGCGTAAGCGGGTTGGGGCATGGCCGCCAACACTTGCAGCGCAATCAGGATCATCGCGCCGCTTTTAAATGCACCGTTAAAGGCATTGACCATCCGAATCGATTTCAAGGCAACCTCCAGATCTGAGGGATGGCCGAAGCCGCTTCCTCAGTGGGATAAACCTAGATCCATAAGATCAATGCATGTGTGAGTTATCCGTGAATAAGCGACGAATAACTGCTAACAGGAAATAGATTCCGAATGCCAAGAAGTATTTTCCGAGCGATGGGAATATTTTTCCTACCACTAGGGAGAATTGATCTACGGCTTGTTAACCACTAAACAATTACTTTGAACGGTCTCATCATCTCGTTATCCTCATGTTCAAGAATGTGGCAGTGCCAGACATAGAGGAACTCTTGGCCTGGTGCAACCTGCACTCCAGGGGGAAGATCGAAGCGAGCGATGACCCGAGTGACATAACCGGGGTACGACTTGATCGTATCTTTGTGTGCCGGACGTTCGTTGCTTTCAGGAGCCATGGGCTGACCGGTAAATACCAGCTTTCCGGTTTGCTGATAGGTCTTGACGTCAAAGGGCTGCCGATTCAAAACTTGAAATTGGACGAGATGAAGATGCAGCGGATGCACATCGGAGGTGACATTAATAAAGGACCAGATCTCTGTGCTGCCAGCCTTTGGGTCTTCCGTGATCGGCTCGTGCCAGTGAGCATTATTCAACAATCCAGTGATGACATATCCATCGGACGGCCGCTCTATCTCCGAGACGAGGAGCATTCGTTCCCGGGTTGCGAAGGTAGGGATGAGAGGCTCGAACCGAACCAATGTCTCGGGTAAACAACTTGTGTCTTTCCCGGAGAGCGACTTGCTGACTTTGAAGAGCATGACCTCTTCCGCTAGATACTGCCCACCCATGGTGTATGGCGCAGGTGCGTCATTGACAAGGGAGAAATATTTCCCCTCAGCGCCAGAAAAGTCGATGACCACATCGAAGCGTTCGGCTGGCGCGAGCAGGAGATAGTGCAGCTCGAGCGGCGCGGGCAGCAATCCTCCATCCGTTCCAATCTGTTGAAAGGATGGAACGTCATAGGACTGATTGAGGATCTTTCCGCTGGTGTCTGCGTTGAAGAGGCGCAGATGATAAAAGCGAGCATTGGCTGCGTTGAGGATGCGGAAGCGATACTTTCTCGGCTCCACCTCGAGAAACGGCATGATCTTGCCGTTCACGCAGTTCATATCGCCATAGAACTCCTGAATCCAGACGGGATGCTCTTTCGGACCATTCAGCACTGTGGGATAGAAGAGGGATCCATCCGCATGGACGAGCCGGTCCTGCAACATAAGCGGAACTTCGAACTCGCCTGAAGGTAGATTGAGCGCCCTCTCGGCATCATCGCGAATGAGATAGAAGCCAGCCAGCCCAGCATAGACATTCAAGCGCGTGATTCCCAGGCAGTGATCGTGATACCACAGTGCGGTGGAGGGCTGACAGTTGGGATAGGAGCAAGGTCCGGGTTTGAACTTCGGGCCGTGCTCGCCCTGCGCCGTGAACCATGCCTCGGGATACCCGTCATCGTTGGGGAGAACGCATCCCCCATGAAGGTGCGTGACATTGCGCACCGAAGGTAAGGAGGCATCGGCTCCGTGGATGGAGTGATCGATCGGCAATAGATGGGCGGTAGGGAGCTTGCTCACCCAGTTGATGCTCAGCGGTTGTCCACTCTCGGCCTCGATGGTTGGTCCAGGCCAGGACCCATCGTATCCCCAGAGCGTTGTGGGAGGAAGATCGCGGTGAAGTCGTTGCTGGAACTGCCGCATCTCGATCTGCCGCACGTCACCGGGGTTCGCAGGCAGCAATAGGCGCGGCGGAATGGGCAACGGATCAACGTAACGCTCCAGCTTGACGCCGCTGCGCACCTGTACCGGAGAGGCCATCGCCTGGCCGAAGAGCAGTCCTCCCTTGCCGAGGCCCAGGCCTGCTGCCGTATGAATTCCGTGATAAAGAAGACGGCGCCTGCTCAGCATTATTCGACGCTAGACCTATTGTGATTTTGAGATCGAGCATGCAGGGCGCTGTTGTTTTGAGTCCTCATACAGGCTGCTCAGGGAACAATAGCCGAGGAGTATTACGGCTGTGTAAACGTAGGCCCTTGCAAGAGCTACTTCTGGAAGAGGGAGCAGCCTGTCTGAGAGATCGGTGAGGTTTATGTAAACATACGGAGACGCCAACGTAAGCGATACTGGCCTACAGGAAAAACCCCACTTGCCGGCTCATCCCTGATAAATGCCTCCAAGAGCCTTGTAAGGACTGCGCACGCGTGTTCCACCGGTCCATTCATCACAACTCAGCCTCGGCCTTCAGCGGTCCGGGAAATCTGTGTTCGCAATACCGGTTCCGAATGGATTGTCCACCAGGGCCCATGTGACGAACCCCAGAAACCTTCCCACAACTTTTGAGGGGTAGTCCTGCTCCTCGAAATACATTGGCGATCATCTCCGGAGGCTGTCGTATACCGGCTGAGACTCCAAGCGCTGACCAAGCGATTACCTAGCGACGATTCGACTCTCAGCGCCAACCGAGCGCGGGAGCGACGGCTGTGAGAATCGCTTCCATCACATGCACGTTATATGCGACACCTAATTGGTTGGGAACCGTGAGCAAGAGAGTATCTGCCTCAGCGATTGCCTCATCGTTCCGAAGCTGTTCAATGAGAACGTCTGGTTCAGCGGCGTAGCCACGACCGAAGATCGCCCGAGTCGTTGAGTCGAGGAAGTCAATCTGGTCCGTTTCCTTCCCTTCGCGCCCGAAGTAGGCACGATCGAGGTCGTTCACTAAAGCAAAGATGCTTCGGCTCACAGAGATGCGTGGAACCCGACTGTGGCCGGCCTCGGCCCAAGCAGCCCGGAAAGCGCGAATCTGAGCGGCTTGTTGGACGTGCAGTGGCTCTCCAGATTCGTCGATCTTGAGGGTCGAACTCTGTAAGTTCATGCCCAGCTTCGCAGCCCAAATTGCCGTGGCATTGGACGCCGAGCCCCACCAGATACGTTCTCGCAATCCCTCCGAGTAGGGCTCGAGCCGCAACAATCCTGGAGGATTCGGGAACATCGGACGCGGGTTAGGTGGAGCGAAGCCTTCGCCGCGCAATAGCTCTAGAAATTTCTCCGCATGGCGCCGCCCCATGGCCGCATCGTCCTCGCCATCAGCAGGACGATAGCCGAAGGAGCGCCAGCCATCGATCACTTGCTCGGGAGAACCTCGACTGATCCCCAACTGCAGGCGTGAACCAGCGATAAGGTCCGCGGCTCCCGCGTCTTCGGCCATATAGTGTGGATTCTCGTACCGCATGTCGATAACCGCGGTCCCGATCTCAATCTTTCGCGTCCGAGCTCCGACCGCCGAGAGCAGTGGGAACGGCGATGCCAATTGTCGAGCGAAGTGATGAACTCGGAAGTAGGCTCCATCCATCCCAAGGCGTTCGGCCTCGATAGCGAGGTCAATCGACTGCAGGAGCGCGTCAGCCGCTGACCGAGTCTGTGACTGTGGTGAGGGTGTCCAATGGCCAAACGACAGAAAGCCGATCTTCTTCATGCAGATGTTTTTGATGTGTAAGGGACTAGATCGATTCTCATTCTTTGAGGTGATCCGCGATCACGGGCGCATTGCGTGTCTTGGCGAGTCCCCCAGGCCACCAGTTCCAACCGCCTGCAATCCGAAGGAGCGCGGGGCCGATCACAATGCGAACCAATGTCGCGTCAATCAACACGGCTACCGCCAGCGTGAATCCGATCATCTTGACCACTAGGAAGTTTCCGAAGGTGAAGGCCGCGAACACCACGATCATGATCGCGGCGGCGCTCGTAATCAGACCTGCGGTCCGGGCCAGGCCCTCCGGGATTGCATCCATTTCACTCAGCCCGCTCCTCCTGGCTTCGAGAATCCGCGCGACCAAAAACACTTCGTAATCCATGCTGAGCCCGAAGACGATAGCAAAAGCGACGATAGGAACAAGGGGAAACACGCTGCCCGTCCCCCCGGGAACTCCCAGCATCCTGCTCCCATGTCCATCTTGGAAGACTAGAACCAAGGCTCCGAAGGAGGCGGCAACCGAGAGCAGGTTCAGTGCGATAGCCTTCACCGCGGCGAAAAGCGATCGGAAGCCGGCCAGTAGCGCCAGGAGCGTCGCTCCCACTACCATCGCCATTACCGGCAAAAAGCGTTCCTGGACAATCGTCTGATAATCGGCGTTGAGTGCCGGGATGCCCCCAACTTGTAGCGTTGCTCCGGGGACTCCGGTGAGAGTTGCCGCGCCAGTCTTGCGGAGCTCCCGCACCCAGTCGACTTGATCGCGCAGGGAAACCGAAGTCGCGGGTAGCACCTCAAGCAGCGCCGCGTGTCCGTCACTACTCAAAAACGTGCGCCGGGTCTCCCGCGAGAGGTCAGTGAGGGCGGCACGGTTGCCCTCCGCAATCGTTGTAATGGAAATGACGCGGGTGCAACGAGGGTCGCTTGCGAGGCGCTTGCTGAGGCGTTCGAGCGCGCTCCATCCCGCGTCGGTTTGTGCAATAGAATTCGCCGGTAATTCGACAATGACGCGCATCGAATAAACAATGCCGGCCCGATCCATGTGTTCCAGGGTGTGCAGCGCACGGACCGACTCCGCCGACTCCGGAAGCCAATCGCCCGTGGGGACACTGGTATCCAGCCGCTTGGCTTGCCAGGCGAGCAGAAGCAGTGGGGCGCCTGCCAGAAACAGGGCAAGCCAGGGATGGACGACAATCACCTTTCCCCATTTCCTCCAGCGGGTTCCCGTCCGTGCGGCCCTCTGCGCATCCAGCCTTGGAGTAAACGGCATCCGTCCCGCATCAATCCGCGGCCCGAGCAAGGCCAGCGCTGCCGGAACGAGGCTATTTGTAAGCAACACACTGATTCCCGCCACCAGGAATCCCGCGACCCCGATGGAACGGATTTCGCTGATGGGAACCGTCAAGAGCGCGAGAAATCCGATGGCTACCGTGGATGCTGAAATCAGGAGCGTACGACCGGCCTGACGTGCTGCCAAGACCGAGGCTACAGATCCTTCGAGCCCTGCGGAAATCGCTTCCCGGAAGCGGCTGACCATGAGGAGCGCATAGTCGATTCCCAGGCCCAACCCAAGCATGGTGGCCAGATTCTGAACCAGAATAGACAAGTGGAAGCGATGGGCCATTAACCCGGTGATCGACAGAGTGGTTGCGATGGCAAGCTGGCCAACGGCCAATGGGATCACGGCGGCGACCAGGCTGCCGAAAGCTACCAGCAAAAGAGCTAGGGTCACGGGAATCACCAGGCCCTCAGCGCGTTGCACGTCATCGGCGCTCGCTTTGCGAATGTCGAAATTCAGCGGAAGTTCGCCCGTCAGTTCGAGCTTCACGGCCGGGTAACGGCCCCGCAATTGATTGGCGAGCGAGTTTGCGCGCTCATGAAGCTTGGGAACGAGCGACTCCACAGGACCCACGGTTGACGACAGGCCCACCAGAACAAAGGTTCCACCGCCCTTGCCCAGGAAGATGGGATCGCTCAACTCGCGATAAGAGACGACGGCGGACACGCCGGGTTCCTCCCGCAGTCCCGCCACGATGGTTTCTAGCGCTTGGCCGCCCTCGGCCGAATCCGCGGGAGGGAGTCCCTGAACGACCAGGACCACGCGATCCACGAACGGCGAATGAAAACGACTGACAAGCTCCTGCTGGACAGTCTCCGCTTGGCTGCCCTCAACACGGGTTGCGGTCTCCAGATGGCGCTCTGAGTGAAAAGAGAAGGGAAGAAGCGCAACGACGACGGCAAGGACCATCCCGGCCGCCCAGTAACGGCGAACATCCATGAGTCTCATGATGTCACACAAGATTGTGGCAAGTTGACATGCCCTTCCCCGATGGCATCAAACACTTCGGGGCCCGAAACAGGCACCCGATGAGCACCCTACCCAGCTATGGTAATCTTCCAACTTGGTTTCATCGGATGAGGAGGATCAATTCTTATATTCGCGTTGCTCGCACTGCTTGCCGTTATTCCACCAGAAGCCGCAGACCCCCGTATTGGCTCCTGGACGCTCATCTCCGCGCAGTCCACGCTGAATCCTCCCGACACACTCTCCGTCACAGACCTACATGGCGACGTGCACGTCGTCATGTCCGGCGAGACACACCTCGATTTCACCGCGAAGTCCGGCGGACACGACACGCCCGTCCCAGGCAATCCGGGGTTCAATCAAGTCGGGCTGCATAGGATCAATAAGAGGCAGGCCGAGGTTACGGAGAAGAAGGACGGAGCTGTGGTGGCGACGGTTGGCGAGAAACTTTCAAGGGATGGGAACGAGCTAACGGTCACGACTGCGAGCAACGGCCGCGCCGACCAGATCACTGTGTGGACGCGCAGTGGAGGCGCGAAGGTCGCTGCTGACCCACTCGCCGGCGAGTGGATGCAGGATCTCAGCAAGACTCGCCTGCGCCAGGGGTTGGTGGTCAAGATCGAGCCTGACGGAAACGATGAGGTCCGTTTTTCAGGTGACTTCAGCTACACCGCCCGCTTTGATGGGAAGCAATACGATCTGAAGAACTCACGCAACGACACCGTCACCCTTCAACTTGTCGATCCTCACACCGTGGACGCGACCTACCGGCGCGACGATCAAGTGACTCAAAAGGATAGGTGGGCGGTTTCAGCCGATGGGCAGCAGATGACGCTGACCACGACGGGAATGTTCGAAACCGGCCAGCGCCTCACCGAGAAGCTGGTGTTCAAAAAGCAGTAGCGGACGATGTATCGGTCAAGGCCAGATCCCCGCTTGACCGTGACACAGCGGTGGTTTCACGAGCCGCAACTGAGATAATCCCCTTGCGGTGCATGAATTTCAGAATTCCGTTGACCGTATCCTCGAGCGACGGATCCGGTATGCCCCACGCCGAGGCGTCGCGAGCCTGCTGGTACGAGAAACTCTCATAGCGCTTGAATTCCATCGCGGAGATGTTGTCCACCGAACCCACCAGAAAATCCAACAGAGGAAAGAGCAGATCTTCCTTCCGGCATCTCCGGATCAGCTCGGGAACGAACTCCGAGATGTTGAAGATTTCGAATTGCCGCCCGGTCGAGTTGGTGATGAGCCCGGTGATATCCAGCATGTTCGCATAATCATCGCGCACCACATGGTAGGTCTTATTTGCTGTGCCGGGGGTCGTCGAAATGGCTACGATGTTGTTCGCCACAATGTCCGCGGGAACGAAACTCACTTGGTTCAGAGCATCGACTCCAATGCCGTGATTCACCATGAACGCCACCAGGCGAACGGCGATATCGAAGTTGTTGCCTCCGCCTGTAATCGAGGGACTGACGAGAGCGGGCCGGAAGATCCGCGTGGAAAGCCCCCGGCTGCGCGCATCTGCAACCACTTGTTCTGCTACCCACTTGGATTGGCTGTATCCGAAATCAAGAAGCTCCATATTTTGGTTGAAGTCGGTCTCATAGAGGACTGATTTGACAGCCCAGCCGAACACGAAGGTGGTCGAGATGTAATTGAATTCCTTGGACCGTCCTTCAAACGCCAGCCTCAGGACCTCGTTGGTTCCCAATACGTTCGCGTCACGCATCCGGTCGTAGTTGAACAGGTAGTTCACGGTCGCGCCGTTGTGGAACACCGTGTCCATTTCACTGGCGAGGAAATCCCAGACGTCCTGCGTCAGACCCAGCATGGGCTGCGCGAGATCGCCGCAGATGGGAATGACGCGAGCCTCAAACATTTGCATCAGCCTGGCCGGACAAGGCCCCATCGATTCCATTGCCGCCCGCAGACGTTGGCTGCCCTGGACTTCGTCGGATGACCTCACGAGAACATAGATCTTCGCCCGCGTCTGCTCCAGCAAACTCTTCATGAGGAACGGTCCGATGAAACCCGTACCGCCCGTGAGCAGCACATGATTCATGATCGGGATCTCAGGCAATGGCGCGGGCGCCGGAGGGTCGAAGATCAGCTTCCGGTCGTTGCTCATCATCTGCTTTTCCTCTGCGCGCTGCTCTTCCCGGAAGGTCGCCAGGGAGTGACGCAGCTGCACGAGTGCCTCTTCGGGAGCATGCTCCAACTGTTCTGCCAATCGAAACAGGTCGGCTACGCTGACCCGTTGAATGACACCGATATCCACCTGCCTCGCCAGCATCTCGGCGCCTTTATCCTTCAAGAGCTCCTTGAGTTCATGCATGAACACGACAAGATCCAGCGAATCCAGCCCGGCTTCGACGAGGTTGTACGATTCCATGCCGGTCAGGTTGTACCTGGCCTTTAGTTCGTCGAAGGTCGATTGCGTCTCAGAACCGGGCTCGGGAGCTCCGGCGTCTTTCTCCCGCGAGAACTCGGAGAGAACTGTAAACTGACCCTCCAGCCACATTTGCTTGGCCTTATGGCGCATGATCTTGCCGGAACTTGTTCTCGGCATCGCACGAGGTGCAATGAAGGAGATCAACGCCACTTCGACGTTCAGGAAATTCCGCACCTCGGTGGCAATCTTTCGCGCATCCGGCAGAGCCTTGGGATTCTTCACTTCGGCCACGATTGCCAGCGCGGGCTCGTTATTCTCGTGAATCTGGAATGCCGCGACGCAATTGTTTCGGATCAGGCCGGACGCTCTCTCCACAACGTTCTCGATATCCTGCGGGTAATAGTTTTGCCCGCGGAGGATAATCATGTCCTTGATGCGGCCGCAAACGAAGAGTTCGCCGTTGTGGAAGAACCCCATATCGCCGGTCCGAAGGTAGCCATCGTCATAGGGGCTATCGTCCACGAGCCGCGCACGAAACTGCTTCAGCGTCAGTTCAGAATTGTTCCAGTAACCCAGACACTTGCCGCTTCCTGCGATCCAAATCTCACCGATGTGGCCCGGCTTCAGAACAACGTGCTGTTCCGGATCCACAATTTTAACGTCGATACCCGCGAGCGGCGTTCCACAACTGACAATCTGCGTGGCCCCATCGATTTCGGAGACCTCGGTCGTCATACGCGCCTTCCCCAGCGCGAGGGCACGCTTGTTGACGGAAACGATATTGCGGCCGCCGAGTGAAACGGCAAGGGTATTCTCAGCCAGCCCGAAGGCGGCATAAAAACTCTCCGACTTCAGTCCGTGAGGCTGAAACGCCTCCAAAAACCTTGTGAAAGTATCTGGTTTTACAGGTTCCGCAGCGCACATCAATACCCGGAGCGAGCTGAGATCGCAGTCTTTCAGGCTCTCCTTGGAGAGCCTCCCGGCACGAAGGCAATAGTCGTAAGCGAAGTTGGGGGCGGCCGTCGCGGTAGCCCGATAGGTGGTTATCGTATCGAACCACAGGACCGGCCGTTGAATGAAGTCCATGGAAGCGAAACCGTACGTCGTGCCGCCTCGCAGCGCGGGATAAAGGTAGCACCCGATCAGTCCCATATCGTGATACTGCGGGAGCCAGGAGACGACGACCGGATCGTCATGGTCGATCACGAGCGGGCAGGTCTCTAGGATGTTTTCGTGCGTCACCATCACCCCCTTGGGTTCCATCGTCGACCCGGAGGTGTATTGGAGAAACAGAATCTTCGAAGTGTTGACGAACGATTCGTCCGGAATCGTATCCATGAACTCTTCTGTGACAATCCACGGAAGACTGGAGATGTAGTCGACGTCGACGCCCGACGCGGACACCCCACTTCGGGTGAAATTTGTTTTCAGAGACGCGTGGTAGTCTGCGCTCGTTAGAATCCCGGCCGCCTGACAATCCTTGGCGATGTGGACCATTTTGTACAAGGCGCTCTGGAAGCCACGAGAACTGGGGGGGTAGACGGGCACGGGGATCAATCCGGCGCGCACGCAACCAAAAAACGCGCAGATCATTTCGAGCCCCGGTGGGTAGGCGAGCAAAAGCCGGTCCTCCGCCGCGAAACGACCCTCCTTCAGCAAGTGACCGGCGATTGCCCTCGTCCGCTCGATAAACGAGGCGTAGGAGTAGCGTTCGGTTGGATTGCCGTTTAGGTCAAGGTACGAATAAAGGAGTTTGTGCGGGTGTTTCTCCCCCAGCCTATCCAATTGGTCCAAAATCGACGCCATAAAGTTCAGCAAGACCCCCGAGGTTGAATAGCAAAACTCAGTATTCAGAAAGCACTATACTTATTGCTGCTCCCCGGTGACCTGGTGAGGTGAAATGCAACTGAGCCTCGGAGCCGTTCTACGCCTATGCGTCGTTCGGTCCGGTTGGTGGCAAGGGCCCATAATGGCCGAACGAACGAGGAAATCTCCCGGGACTCCGCATCGCTCCATTCAAAGCGTCTTCGTTAGACTCATCCATCGGGTTATGGTAGCAGAGCCAGAAAGCCACGCGACTCGTCCTCCCTTCCAGGAACGAAGCGCCGCGCGAGGGCTCCGTCTGAACCAGATCTCCTTGATTATCCCTGAGTCTTCGCGATACCATCAGTTCCTAATGCGACGGGCGGCAGGGCAACTTATCCGCCTCTGGCCTGGACCATGGATGCCGCCAACTCGGGTGCATTTGGCTTACTTGACATGATTTGCGGAGGCGCCCGTGACGTCCGAGACCGAAGTGGTGATCGCTCTGAATCAAGATATCGATGGTCTTCTACCATCTGAGGCCTGCCCGCAGTCCGTCGGCGAACCGACCGGCGCGCCTTCTTTCCCGAAAATCTTACGTCGCCGTCTCGACAGGTTCTTTGCCGACCAGAACATCTCTCCCAAAGCCGACCTCACCATGTGGGTCAAGATCGCCGCGGGTCTGGCAGTGCTGGCGGGCAGTTGGATTGCCATCTACGCGTTCAAGCCGGACTCATGGAAGTTTGTTGCCCTCTATGTTTTAGGCGGTCTCGCCCAGACATTTCTTTTGCTGAACATTGCCCACGACAGCAACCACAACGCCATCTCGTCTGTGCCGTTAATCAACAAAACTCTGAACTATGCCTTCGATGTTTGCGGAATCAACTCGTACATGTGGCGTATCCTCCATCATCGAGGCCACCACTCCTGCGTCAATATCCACGGCGAAGACGACGCGCTTACGGGACGCGGTCTCTTCCGGTTTACGCCTCATGAACCCCGCCTGCGCCTGCACCGGTTCCAGCACCTCTATGCGCTGTTCCTTTATGCGCTATTCTCTCTCGACTATGTTTTTGTAAGGGACTTTGAATCTTTTTTCTTCCCGACCCACGACTATCTGAAGCGCACCAGGCATCCGGTGCAAGAATACGCCATCCTCTTCGGGGGGAAGGCCTTCTACTTCACTTACATGCTCATTTTGCCGGTGGTTCTACTCGGGAAATCTGCGCTACTGATCGCTGGGGCGTTCGTGCTGGTCCATTTGATCGTCGGTTTGAGCGTATCCCTTGTATTCCAGACCACTCACACGATCGACAGCACGTACTTCCCCTCGAACCGCAGCGAGTTCGACAACAGTGTGTATCACATCTTCGCGACAACAGCCGATTATGCAACGAGCAACCCGGTCGTAGGTTGGCTCGCGGGCGGGCTCAACCATCACATCGCACATCATCTGTGCCCTTTCGTGTGCCACACCCACTACGCTTCGTTGACTCGGATTGTGCGGGAGACTGCCGAAGAGTTTGGCGTTCCCTATAGGCAAAATCCCACCATGACCCGCGCAATCTGGCATCATTTGATGCTTTTGAAGCAACTGGGAAATGAAACCTAACTTTTAACGCTTAGTCTTTTATCTATGGCATCGCTTCGGGCAAATTACATGAAATTCCAAACTATTCTAAGCAAGCGTCTGGCCATCCATCTGGACAGCGAGGTGTGACGTTGCTCACACCGATACCCGCTGTTTCACGACTTCGCTCCTTTGCCGATTCGCGCGCCATGGCCGCTAATCCTGTGCAGGTATTGTCGAAGTACACCGAACTCTTGGGGGACACATTCCGCTTCTATTTGGGTGGCATTAAAGAGGCGACCGTCACTACCAACCCCGCCGCCATTCAGCACGTGTTGAAGACCAATGCGGAAAATTACCAAAAGTCCGAAATTCAAGTAAAGCGGATGGGCCACTTCCTGGGAAAAGGTCTCCTCACCACCCACGGGGAGGCCTGGCGCACACAGCGGCGTCTCATCCAGAAGGGTTTCGACCGAAAGCAACTTGAGGCTCTGTCCGCGATCATGCAGGACTCTCTCGCCGAGTCGCTGCTGGATTTCGACCGACAATTCGATGTCGGCCCCGTCGACATCTACCCCCACCTGATGAAGATGACCTTCGCGATGGTCGCCCGTTCACTGTTTGGCGCCAAGCTGAAGGACGAAGACATCGACGTCGTCAGCCATACCATCTGCACGGTCCAGGAATTTATCGTTCGGCAAACCCTTCAGCCCTACCTGAACCCCTGGTTTGAAGTCTCGGGCGAACTCCGCAGACACGAAAATTTGCGGGCTCGCGCGGACAGTATTCTGATGGAATACATCAAGATGCGTCGCCAACAGGAGCCCGGCCACGATCTGCTGCAGACCTTGATGGACGCCCGTTACAGCGACGGCGAAGGCATGAGCGATAAGTTGGTCCTGAGCGAGAGTATGCAACTCCTGGTTGCCGGTCATGAAACTTCCTCGAATGCTCTATCGTGGATTCTCTATCTTCTAAGCTCTCGTCCGGATTGTCTCGAACGCGTTCGGCAGGAGTTCGATTCCTTGTTGGGCGATGCACCTCTGAGTTTCAGCGACGTTCCCAGATTCGAGTTTGCCACCCAGGTCGTCCAGGAGGCGCTCCGCCTCTACCCGCCATTTTGGATGGTTGACCGCATGGCTGTCGCCGACGACCGCATAGGGGAAGTCTCCATACCCCGAGGATCGACAGTGATTGTGTTCGTGTACGGCGCCCACCATGCGCCACGCTACTGGCAGAGCCCGGAGAGTTTCGATCCGGAGCGGTTCACCAAAGCGAACGAAAAGGTGCACACGCCCTTCACCTATCTGCCCTTCGGAGGCGGACCACGGGGCTGTATCGGTGGCAACTACGCGATGCTACAGATATTTATGATTCTGCGAACTCTGCTTAGAAGATACGATTTTCAGCTGACTCCGGGGCAGACGATCGAAGCTCGCCCGATGGTCATCCTGCGGCCGAAACACGGAATCCGCATGACCTTCACCAAGGCAATCGCACACGACTTACACCTCGCCCAAACGCCATCCGGTAGAGAACGAGCCTGAGTCCTAACGTAGTAAAGGGTTAGGACGGTCTTTGAAGGTCGGTTGGACCGAGCAAATTGACGCCTTATGAGTTCAGCGGGGTGAAGTCGTAATAGGATTGGCACGCCAGAATTGGGCCCCTCATGGCCTGCGACGGACGTGCGCGCGTTGTCATGCTTCAGAAGGCGAACTGGAGCAGATCCAGTTCCTACTGGGACATGTCTCGGTTCAGACAACCGAGCGATACCTCGGCTGCAGGCAGAGGATCCAGTCGGCGATCAATGATCGCACCGGAATCGAACCAAATCACCGTACGTCAGCCTCTGGACTCATCGGTAGTCCGGGACGTAACGGAGGATTGCACCTGATACCGGATCGTAAGCCATCAAAAGTCCTGTGTTCGTTTAAACCGGGCGAGGTAACCATGCTCCCATCCATGCCGATCCGCAGGTTGAAGGTCTTCTCCAGCAAAGTGCGTCCGGATCCGGTCAATCTCATAGCTCTCGAACTCTCCATCTTTACGAGAGCCTTCTCCGCTAGGAGCCAGTTGAGAATCGCAGATCCCAAATGACCCCCTATGTGGGCCACGCGCTCGCTCCAATCGAGGCAGGGATAAGCATATCGTCTGCGCGAAGCGCGTGCGGCTTTCAGTTCTATACCAAGCGAGAGCAGATGTTGTTCGCCCTTTGTCGATAGGACGAAGTCGTGGTTCTTCTGCAGGAGCCAACGCTCTCTCTTCATCGTTGCGGCAATCCTTACCGCAAGTCTTCCGGCAAGGTGGTCGTAGCAAGTCCGTGCTAGTAAGAGACCAGGCGCCACGCGCGATGCTGTACCTTTCACCGGCGGCAATTCTGGATTGACCACGTGCATCAGGGCTTCCAAGGCCTTGGCTACGGAAGCGTCCCTCAGCTGGTAGAAATGACTCCGTCCGCGTACCTGCAATTCCAACAGTTCTGCTGAACGCAGTTGCGCGAGATGGTTACTGGCGGTCTGATTCGAGACCCCAGCGATCAGAGCTAGTTCGCCCGCCGGCCGCGATTCTCCACCCATCAAGCTCCACAACATCACAGCGCGAGTGGGGTCCCCCACCATTCGCGCGATGGCTGCGAGCTTGTGCATGTCATCCATAGTTCGATGATACGTGAAACATCCGCCAATGGACCGTTGAAACAATCGGGATGTCAAGGAGAGCATATGGATACGATGACAAGAAGGGAGTTCCTGCAAGTAAGCGCAACCACGGCAGCAGCTACAGCGGTGACATCGCTTGGGGCCACAGAGGACAAAGTGTCAGGCAACTTGCCTTTCGCTGTCGTATTTGAGGTGCAGACGACTGCAGAAACGCATGAGATGTATTTGGGGACGGCGCAGAAACTACGCCCCATGCTCGACACCATTCCTGGCTTTCTCTCCATCGAGAGATCGTCTTCTTTGCTGAAAGACCATTGCCTGCTCTCCCTTTCCTATTGGGCAGACGAAGCCGCTCTCGTGCAGTGGAGAAGCACCGGCGAGCATCACGCGGCTCAGCAGGCCGGGCGGGACGGCATTTTTGCAGACTACCGTTTGAGAGTTGGTCCTGTTCTGTTTGAGAATCGGAATTTAAGCGACATCCCGGCTGAACCCGCCTCTTGTTATAACCGTCCGCCCTTCCATTCCAGGCGATACATGTCAATAGCAAGAATCGATGACATCCTTGAACCGAAGCCCTTTGAGGAGTGGCTGGCGAGTCTTTCAGTCAGCGACACCATTCCGGAGCTTCATGGTTACCGCAGCCTCTCGAATCCCGGACGGTATTATCTCAGCGTTTCATCCACCGATTGGGGTGTTGCTGTCCGACATTCCCGTCAATTATCAGAGAGATGGACAGACCGCAAGAATGCCAGCGCACCATCTTTCCAGATCATCGAAGTAGAGCGCGACTACGGAATGGAGGTGAGGGAGCAGGCCCCGCAGTTTTTTCGCTTGCCGGCGCGTAGTGGCAGCGGGACGCGGTCCTGACATGACGCCCTTAGAAGCTGTAACCGCTGCCGATCCGTATCAGTACTACGCCAGTCTGGTTTCCGAGAAACCCCTGTATTTCGACGATTTGCTCAAGATGTGGGTCGCATCGAACGCACACTTCGTGAAGGACGCGCTTGGCAACGCAAAATTCAAAGTCCGTCCAGAAGCTGAACTCGTCCCAAGCGCCTTGCGTGAGCTTCGGAGTGGCGCAGTTTTTGGATCCCTCATGCGGATGACCGACGGTCCGAAACAATGCCCGCTCAAATCCGCGGCCCTGCACGCCACGAACGAGGATTGCGCGAAGGAATGCGGAAGGCTTGCCTTCGAGTTTGCCACCACTTTGAAAAATCGCTCCACCGGTGCTTCACCTCTCGATTTGGTACGACGGCTTATGTTCTTATTGCCGACCTACACGATGGGTTCTTGTCTGGGTGTTTCGCCGGGAGAACTCGACTCCTTAACCGTCGAAGTCAGCGCCTTCGTAACCGGCATGTCGCCTCTTGCGACATCAGAGCAGAGAACGCTTGGAGACTGTGCGGCGCAGTCACTTTCAGACTGCATCGGGAGGTTAATCGACGACCAGGTGCAACCAGGCATCCTCTTGAGGAACTTCGTCGCGGCTAGTACCGAACAATCCATAGATCGCACCGTCATTATCAGAAATCTAATCGGATTTTTATTTCAGACCTACGATGCAACAGCAGGCCTCATTGGGAATTCCCTTCGTCTTCTCGCGCTCAATGACGCACTGCAGCGCAGGTTGCAGGCAGGCCAGGCTCCGTTGCGAGCATTCGTATGGGAAGTGATGCGATTCGATCCGCCAGTGCAAAATACTCGACGCTTCGCCATTGAGGACATCCGGCTCGGGGACTTGACCATACGCGCCGGGGAGCAAGTGTTGCTTATCCTGGCCGCAGCGAACCGCGATCCCTCCGAGTTTCCGATCCCCGATCGGTTTGATCTCGATCGTGCTGGTCCTCCAGCGTTTGGCTTTGGGCTCGACAAGCATGAGTGCCCAGGAAAGCCTCTTGCGTTAGAAATTACGTGCGTGGCGTTTCGGATTTTGCTGACCTCGTCCTTTCCGCTGCAGACCATTCCTGAGATTGTGACATACAGGCCATCTGCCAATACGCGGATACCTCTTTACTGATCAATGACTCGGACGCAGACTACAAGACCTGGAAATACATTGCCCCCATCCAGAAGGCAGCGTGGATGCGAAAGACGTTGGAAGACGGCAGGTGGGGCGGCGAGATCCGCCGCGAGTTCGAACCTCAACCAGGTGAGATTGTGCAGGAGCATTGGGGTTGGCAGTGTTTCGCCAACGGGGGCCGGAGCGTATCAGGTTTGTATTAGTGCTGGCTTGGGGAGGCCCCCGCCGTCCTCTCTTTCGTGCGATGCTTGTGCAGAACAAACTCCTGAACGATGCCGTTGGCCATTCGTCCTCCGACGCCGATCAGAGCACTTCGGCCGACTAGGCCGACACCGCGCTCTCCGGTTGGATAATAGGCGTTCGCCATGGCGCCGGAGGCAAGGTCTCCGCCAATCCCGGAAAAGTTGATCTCGCGCCGCCCATTATCCCCGCGGGTGATGAAAGCATACGAGACGGCATGGAGCAGGCGGGATCTGTTTGTTCCCGTGCCCTGATAGAAGTAGCGTGGATCTTGGTGCAGAAGCGAGGGGAGCAGGGCGTACCCAACGAGAATATTTGTGTAGCCGCCGGCAAAGGTAGCTCCCAAACGTTGGCCATATCCCTCGATACCGCCGCGGTAATTCGGATAATCCCCCGCTTGATAGAATCCAGCATTCAGCGCGAATCCGATAAATGTTACCGGGTCGGTCAAGGCCCTGAACGCGAGCTGAAATTTGAGCTTCGACGTCAGGGGCACGGGGTTGCGTTCATAGGTGACATAGAAGTTCGGAATGATTCCAAGGACACGTTGCGTCTCCTCGAGCCTGACCTGCTGGGCGGCGAGCTCTTCGAGAGGGACAGCGGCAACAGAGGTCTCGACGGTCGCGAGCCGGAGCCGAATGCCCGTCACCATAAAGTACTGGCCCGCTGTCGGAGTGATTGTGTCTGAGGTCCAGTCTGCAAATCCAGGTGCGCTGATCGTGACATGGTGAGCCACTCCTGGGGGAACGCCGGTGAACACGAAGAGGCCGTTGTCCCGGGTGACAGACGTTTGATGCTCATCGGAGCCGGGGCCATTCAGAACAACTGTCGCGCCCGGAACGACTCCTCCATTTACATCAAGCGCCGTTCCGACTATGGTTGCGGGCTGCGGATCCGGCGCGGAAAGCTGCTGGGCAGCGCCGTAGGTTGCGACACAGAACCCCGCCAGAGCCAGGCATACGAGTTCGATAAATTGCCGCGTCATAGTCTTCCCACTCCTGTTGCTCCGCTCACAGGTATGCTTCTGGTGAATGGTCGTAAGCGACCCGTTCTGCGCCAAGGGCGACGCTAAACCGAATCACATTTACCAGAGCACTTGCTAACTTCGCAGCCGCCTCCGGCAGCGCTGTGTCTGGAGTCCCAATCCAAACTCCTCGAAGAGAATCGTGTACGGAGTGTTGAACGCACACCACAGGCCACGTCCGCCCGCGCACATTGTAAGTGCTCTCTCTGATGCGGCGCGGTCCGTCCGCATCAGAGAGTTCCAAGGAATCGATCTTCTGTTTTCTGGCGCAAGGCTGACGCCCTTCTATGGGGCCACTGAGCTTCCACGCTCGTTTTTGGTTGGAGAGCAATTCTTGTAGTCAATAACGAGATGAGCCTGCCCACCAAACCGCACTTGCGTCTCAGACACATTCTGTTTCGGCAGCCACGTGCCATCTACGTTCTGATAGGTCGAGACAAACTTGGAATCCCTCGTCCACCACGATGGCATTTTGTCGGGCTTTCCTTCGGCCCGAATCACGGCGTAGTCTTTCGCGTCCACCCATACTCGACCCGACCAGGCGACCTTGCTCTTTACCCGTGGCTTGATCGCGAACACGTACACCGGTCCATCCTTGGACGTCTCCGTGTCGACCATTGTGAATTCGTAGTTCTTGCGGATTAACCGACTCTCCTCATGCAGCGGGCCGGCTGAAGCTTCCCGTTCCGTATCGAGCATCTTGTGGAGAACCTTAGAGCGTAATGCGGTCGATCCTGATTCCCTGAGGATCGTGAAATCTTTCCGGACCCCATCCTGCAGCGAGCGCACCTCCATTTCAGCGTGCTTCGACTCGGGGAACCCATAATAGTCGAGCGTATAGTTACGCTCACATTCAAATCTAGGCTGTGTGAGCGCTCGTTGTTCATTCATCGCTTCCATGCGTCCAACAATCTCGTCGGGCGAAGGAGGAGGGTTTTGAGCGTGAGCCAGCGTCAAAAGAAGGCTGATTGTGCCAGCAAGACGAAAGATCATGGACGTATCTCTCAAGACCTCCCTCTATGGGGCAGCCGTCCCGGCCAATATCATTCGCTCGGATTCGATTTGAATCGCATACTCGGTGAGCTTGGCTTCGATATCCGCCTCGATCTTGCGGCGTTTGACAATGTCTTCGCGATACCGCCGCAGGAAATAGTCAATGGTCTCGACGCGGATACGAATCGAGCCGGAGGGCTTACTCTCGTCCAAATCCTTGAACGAAAAATAGGGAGTTCCCGAATCCTCGATGATGCCTTCAATGACTCCATAGATCGGCGCATCATGGCCACACTTGAAGCTCGAGACCTCGAGCGCGACCAGATTCGGGTGGCGTGCGGTGAACTTTGCGGCCCACACCTTGTGATTTGTGCTGGTCGAATAACGATTCTTCCAGACGTCGCTGATGTCGAGCGGATGCGTGATCAGACCGGCGCGCACCTCGTCGCCGAAGAGGCGGTCGAGCAGGTCTTCGTCCAATGGCAAAGTGCTCTGCGAAAAGACCGGATAGCCCAGCTTCTGGAACTCCTCCATGATGTCGTGATTGAGACCGGGATCATGGTGATAGACACGACCCAGCATCACAATTCCGATGCGGTCCTCGCGCTCCAGTTGATCGAGTGTCTCGCGCGCCTGGCGGCGGATCTCATTCTCGCAATCGAGCAGCGCCTTGAAGCCCGCTGCGATGGCGCGGTCGTTCTCCTCGCGGGAGAGCCCGAGCAAGGGAGCCCACGCCTTATACATCTGATCGGCGCAGATTCTCTGGTCTTGCAAATTCAGGATCGGATCGAGATAGATGATGCCGTTCTCGCTGAAGATATCGCTCTCCTTGGTGAACGCGGCCTTCACTACCTCCGGCGTCGCGGTGACCGTTGGGCAGGCATTCGATCCAGTCAGGTTCACCAGCGGCGTGTGCAGTACGTCGTACATCGGGAACCACACAGCGTTCAGCGGCTTCTTGTTGTGCTTGGTGGAAAGAAGATTATAGACGTGAGCGATGCCGATCTTGGAGGGATAGCAGGGATCGATGGCGCCGCGGCCGGCGCCCGCGCGATACAGCTCAGGTGTTGTGTAGTCCGAGTACAGGATGTTCTCGGACTTGATCCCGAGGCTTGCAAAATAGGCGTTGAAGAGCGGCGCATAGGTGTAGGTGTTCAGCAGGCGCGGGATGCCGACGCGGAAGTCCTTGCGGCGCTCCATCAACACTGCACGTTCCTTCACCTGTTTCGACACAAACAATCCCTTGGTGTTCGGTACGGCATCGACCACGGGGTCCACACTGCGATGGCGAAAAACATCATGTGCCGCAATGTCGACAAAGTTAGGATTCGCTTCCTTGATCTTGTCGATGTCCGCCTTGATGTCCTTCATGTCGTCGAGATCTTCGACCGTCCCCTTTTCGCAGGTGGCGATAATCAGTCTCTGCTCTCCTGTGCGTAGCGGAACTTTGGTCTTACGCGGCTGAAAGTCGACCGGCTTTGGCAGCTCGACTACTTTGCTGGAACCCGGCGTGAGCTGGATCTGAACCAGTGGCTCGACCTTAGCCTTGAAGGGAGATGGCGTGCTACAACTGCCGTTCGTGCTGCACGAAGAGCCCTGCGCCCCGGCTGCCGGCAGGTTGGCTTGAATCGTTTCCAGGCTGGGGAGCTTCGCGGCGATCGCGACCTCCTCCGCAGTGGCGGCGCGGTCGCCGCCGTTCGCATCGACATCGATAAACGTGCGCAGGCAATTGTTCTTGCAAAAGTAGCAGCGTGTGTCCTCATTGCGCGTCGTGCGATAGTGGATATTGCTGACCGCCTCAAGACCGATAAAGGTAGTCGTCTTGCCGTTCTTCCATAAGCGCAGGGCCTCCTGCGCCGCGCCGATCGCACCCGATTCTCCGCAATGCTCGTGCACAATGATCTCAGGCTCCCGGCCATTGGCGCGAAAACTGGACTTGATGAAGTCCACCTCGGCCTTGACCACGGCCATATTGTTCTGCGTGCCGCCCTGCAGGACAAAGCGCGTGCCTAGCGCAGCGAGATTGGGAATGCTGGCGACATAGAGGAAGACATTCTTGGGAAGCACGTCGGCCAGCCCGGCGAGAATCTCCTCCGAGCGCCATCCCTGCCGCTGAAAGTTGACGATGTCGGACTGCATGAATACCGCGCAGCCGTAACCGAACGACGGCATCGATTTTGCGGAGAAGGCGACGTCCGCAAACTCCTCGACCTTCATGCCGAAGCTCTCTGCGGTCGATTGCAGGAAGTATCCATTGCCCGCGGAGCACTGCGTATTGAGCTTGAAGTCTTTCACGCGCCCATCTTTGAGGACGATGAGCTTGATGTCCTGCCCGCCCACGTCGATGATCACGTGTGGATCATCGTAGAACTTGAGCGCCGACTCCGTGTGCGCAACCGTCTCGACCAGCGCGACATCGGCATGCAGCACGTCCTTGAGGATGTCCTTCGCGTAACCGGTCGTGCCCACGCCCAGCACGTCGAGCGATGCGCCTTTGCTTTCGACCTGCGCGCGTAACTGCTCGAACATCTCAATCGCATCCTGGATGGGATTGCCGTTCGAGAGCTGGTATGTCTTGCACAGAACATCGCCCTCTGTGCTGAGCAGCACAGCCTTCGTCGATGTCGATCCGCCGTCGATGCCGATAAATCCCGCTACCACTTGTCCCGGAACGAACTCAGCGGGGACAAACTTCTTCCTGCGATAGGCCGTTTTAAACTCGCCGAACTCCATGTCGTTCGCCACCAGGCCCTTCGTGCCAGATGCGGATTTTTCCTCGGCACGACCGAAGTCGATGTAGTATGCCAGCTTATCCGTGCCGAGATAGCTGCCGACCTCGGGCTCCTCGTCTTTGCCGAACTCCACCGAACCGAGCGCGGCGAAGTACTGCGCGTTGTCCGGCACTTTGATCAGCTCTTCCGGCGACATGCCCGCGGGAACCTCGACCTTGCGGTCCTTCCACATCCGCGGAATATTCGCCTGCCAGGCCTCCTTCATGCCACGGATGAAGGAATTCGGGCCGCCCAGCAGCAGCACATGCGGACGCAGCGTGTTGCCGCGGGTCAGTACGCTGAGATTCTGCAGCACGATGGCCTCGAACAAGGACGCCATCAGCTCGTTCGATGGAGTTCCCGTCTTCTGCAGGCTATTGATGTCGGTCTCGGCAAAGACGCCGCATTTGCCGGCGACCTTATGCAGCTTGATGCCGTGGTAGGCCTGGTTTGCCAGCTCGGTCGCGGGAATCTTCAACTTCGAGTTGATCTTGTCAATCACCGCTCCCGTCCCCCCGGCACACTTATCGTTCATTGAAGGGATCTTTTTCTTTCGTCCCGTCTCCTCGTCGTCTTTGAACACGATGATTTTGGCATCCTGTCCGCCGAGCTCAATGACCGAATACACCTCCGGATGCAGCTTCTCGACCGCCAGAGAAACGGCATGCACTTCCTGTACAAATTTTGCGCCGACCATCTCAGCAATCGTGCCGCCCCCGGAGCCGGTAACAAAGATCCTGGTATTTGCCGGAGAGATTCCGGAGTCAGCCTCCATACGACGGAGAAACTCGAGCACCTTCTCCGGCTGCCGCGTCTCGTGCCGCTGATAATCCTGCCACAGGACGCTGTCCGTTGCCGCGTCCACCACGATTGCCTTCACTGTCGTCGAGCCAACATCCAGACCAACCAGAAGCTGCTGCATTGCTCGGCACCTCGCTCAATATTCATTCGTACGAGACAGAAAGAGGACGCTTCCTTCCGGGGCGATTGTCGAAAGCGTCAGGCAGTCTGCTGCTCCCGCACCGCGGTCCGCGGCCGACGCCGATATGCCCTGTCCTTATCAATAAGGTCGCTGACGTGAGCGGCAAACTGTGCCGCGGTTCCAGCAATCCCCACGCGGTGCGGAAACTTATAGAGCGCATGAGAAAGGTGTGGATGGTCCGCAACATACCCGCGCAACTCGTCGAGCGATTTGCCGGTCATATCGAGGACGCTCTGGAACTCAGCGCGAGCCTTGGCCTTCGCCTCCGCCAGCGCCATCTGCACGCGGCTGTGTGCATTCACCTCGCCTTCGCCGGAGGTCTCGATGGGCAGAAAGATCATGTCCTTGTACTTATTCACAACGCGCGATTGCACGCCGTCGGACTGCGTCGAAGGCATGCAGCCGAAGGGCTTGAGCGCCAACACCATATGGCATAGATGGTTCACCGTGTAGTAGACGTTCTTCCCCACCTCCATGAAGCCTTCGCCTCCGCGTGCGAGTTGGTGATAGAACGGGTGAGCCAGACGCGACAACTCCTGCTGTGGGATCAGGTGATGCCCAGTGTCGCCCATGTGCTTGAGGGTGCGGTGATAGAAGTACGTCCACATGCTGCTGCCGACCGCGAGGCCGCCGGTCCTCTTGAAAAGTCGCAATTCGTTCGCGAGCCGCTTTCTAAACTCATACCACTTTGGATCTTTGTAGGGAGCTTCGACTTCGGCGCGGGCCTTCGCGCCCTCCTTCGCCACATACATCATGTACGCGATCCAGGTAGCGATGGGTTCAACTAGCACCTGGGCGCCTTCCTTTTCGAGAAAGGCAAACATATTGAAGTTCCCATCGCCCTCGGTTGTCTGCGCCCAGAATTCTCCTGTGATCTTGATGACCGGCTTCACACGCAGCCGGTCAACCGGAATGGAGTTGATGCTCTCACGGCAGGCGTGAAGCGCATCAACGTACTCCTTGCCATAGAGGTTGTGAGCCACCTTCCCCAGCGTGCAGGCGATGCCTGCAATCTTCTTATGCTTCTCGAGGTAGGGCTTGGCCGAGGCTGGTGCGGCATCCATAATGTGCCAGCGCTTGCGATCGCGCAGCGTATCGGTCAGTGTCTTTGCTGCTTGACGAATGACGCGATCGGTCTCCCCCGGATTCAACTCATACGGGCGAACCTGGTAGACGAGCTCGTTCAACACGTCGCCCAGATTGAGCGCGTTGAGCATTCCCATGCCGAAGTCGACGGAGAACTTCAGGCCTGGTTCGCCGCTGGCTGCCTTGATCCCATCGGTCTGTTGGAAGAGCAGCACGCGGAATCCCTCGAAGCCGGCATTCTGCAAGGCAAAGCGATACTCCGCTTCATACATGCCGAAGCGGCAGGGGCCGCACGATCCAGCCGTGAAGAAGACGTAGTTGTCGATGATCTGCTGCCGCGACATCCCCTGCTGTTCAAGGGTCTGCAGATACCGCACGAGGTTGCCGACCGTGAAATAGGTGGGATTACATTGCCCGTTGTTGCCGTATTCCTTGCCTGCCTGGAAGTCGGCGACCACCGGAGTCGGAATATTTTCACAGCGATAGCCGCTGCCGTGAAAGACCGCCTTGATCATCTCCTCGTGTTTCCAGGTGAGGCCGCCGAAAAGGATGGTTACATAATCTCGCTCTGCGGCCGTAAAGGTTCGTTCCACGGGCTTCTTGAACTCGCGCATACGAGCCAGTCCGGCCTCTGCGCGCAGCCGCGCACGTTCCGCGTCGATACGGGCTTGAACTTCGACTTCGAAATCGGTCTGGACGATCTCATTTCCGGCTGCCGGCATATAGAGTCTCCTTAGGAAGAAGGTTGGAAGAGAATTGTCGTCGACACGGCAGAAGGGAGCGGCGCCTACATTTGCCCTTTCACTCCTTGGAATCCATGCGCTAACTGTTTGAAGAAGTACTTGATCACGCGCTGGTCGTTGTAGCACCATCCAAGAATGTGATTGAGTGTAGAAAAGCAATGCGTCTGGCAGCTTTCTTTCTGGTGATCGAGCTGCTTGGTGTCGAACTTGTGGTCTTCGACTGTGCCCCAATCATAGGACGCCGTATACATCGGGAAGCATGGCGCCAGTGTTCCATCCACACGAATGATCATGGAGTTCTGGCCTGCGCGGCAGTTCCACGGGAAATGATTGCCCTTCATGAAATCGACCATCTGCCAGAGGCGCGTGTTCGAATTCACCATCTTGTAGCCGGAGTCCTGTCTTTCGGTGAGCCATTGGATGGTCTCCTCGACGAGCGGCCAGTCCTCTTGCGTAATGTAAGTGACATTGTCGCTGGCATGCTTGAAGTGCTCATCCTGTGCAAGCAACGGAGACTCGTTGATGTGGTAATCGGTCGCTATCCCCGCTTCGTGGGCAATCTCCGTAAGCTGGCGCACATCGTCCAGATTGTTGCGACAGATATTGATGTTGAGAAACACCGAGTAGCCATATCGATACTGTTTCCGGACCAGATAGTCGAACTGTTTCCGAATTGGAGCAAGAGCCTTCGGCAGACCGGGTTTCAGGTTCACCGCGTCGACCGCGATATTGAATGTCGACATCCCCGCATCGGCGAGGCGATCGATCACATCCGTGCGTAGCAGCCGCGCATTGGTAGGCAGGTAGATCCAGAAGTTCTTCTTCGCCGCGTAATAGGTGATCTTGTGGATGAGGTCGGGCCGCAGCAGTGGCTCCCCACCCATATACGCCAGCACCCGGCATCCGGTGCTGTGTAGCCAGTCGACCGAGCGCTTGGCTGTATCTTCGGTCATGCCTTTGACCTTATTGTCGAAGGCCCAGCAATAATGACAATCGAGATTGCACTTGAATTCGGTAAATAGATAGGAGATCAGCGGGTGAAAATCACCCGCGGTCACGCGCGATCGTATGTAAGGGAAGAGCCATCCTTGCATCGCGTGGTAGATCTGGCCCGACGTCCATTTCCGCTTCTCGGGCGGCGTCCAATCGTCGGCATTTTCGATAGGACCGAGCAGCTCTGCGTACTGCGGAAAGACAGGATCGGGAAACACCTGCGGTTCGCCCTGTGGATATAGCCCCATGGGTGGGGCGGAAGGCTTGGTGAGGAGCGAGTGGAGTGGAACATCAAGGCGAAATCCGGAGGTCGCTTCGGCGGCTTCTTCTGGACGCATCTCTACCTCCAAAGAGGGAAATTCATCGAAAAGGCGCGGTTGCAATTCCGCGCGAGCCAAGGTCTGCGCAATGCAGCTGTCGAGCAAAGGCCAGTCTCAAAAAGACTCTGCCAAACCACTGATGCCAGTCTCTACACGCTAAGCGCCTAAGCCGGCCTCCCCTACGTGCCGAGAAGGTATACCCTGATCAGAATGGGCGTTCGTAGTCAAGAACGACTCAAAGGTGCGCTTCCTGCTACTGCTTGGGATCGGCTCTTACGGTTCTCTTACGGTTCTCGGAAAAATTAGTTGGATGTAGCTCGGCGCTGAGCGGTTTCTTCCTCGCATGGATAATTTTCGCGAACCCAAACGCCGCCGCCCTTCGAGGGCGACAATTGTGCAGTCGATCGAAATATCAGTTGACAAGGTCGAGTTCCACTCGACGCTCGCGTCCTCCACTAGAGTGTCATTCTTCATAAGGCTGCCTGTTGACCTGCGTAAGGTCAACAGTGACTTTCATGAGGCTTACCATGCCACAAATCAGGTTCGCATAGTCTCCCTTGAGAGCAGCTGTTCCGCGCGCGAAACCAGAAATCCAGAAATTGCGGGTGTCGCACACTCATCTCGTAGTTCCTCTGCATTGCCGTGCATTGCCTTCGGAAGACTCCTCGAACGCTATCGCAAAATCGCAACGCTGCCTATTATGTATTGGTATTAGACGATGGCCGGGAGAAACTCCTACAGGTGAGCATCGCAGTATGAGCGCTTGAGCCAGTCCGCGATCGACGGATTCTTCGCCATTATGGACAAATGGCAGATTCCGCGGAAACGCTGTTTCATCTGAAATATCGTTCCGTTGTTGTACGGAGACATGACCCAACATGAAATGAATTTGCTCCAGTTCACCACCGGCCTGATGTCAAAGACGGGCGCAAGTCCGGCGAAGGTCGTGCGGCGCGAGAGCCGGAGCCTCACAGTCCTTTGCTTTCCGCTTCACGACGCCCAAATGACCTTGGGGCATGTCTACCTGGAGGGGCTGCGTGCTGGCTGGATCTCGAGTTTCGAGAAACCCGACAATTTAATGGAAGAGCAACACGCATAACCCCGTGCTTCTGGGATATAACGTTGGCGGCTGTCCAGGAGAGTGAATGATGAAGACGAATGTGCACCTTACCTTCGAGGGTGGAAAGTGTACGGAGGCTTTCGGGTTTTATGAGAAAGTCTTCAATACCAAGAGCGAGTTCAAGATGACCTACGGCGAAGCGCCTCCGGGCGCTCCGGTGCCGGAGGGGGCGAAGGACTTGGTGATGCACATGTCGATGCCGCTGGGCAGCATGCTGCTAATGGGTTGCGACATCCCACCGTCGATGCCGAGTGCGCCGATGGGAGGCTTTGAGATCTCCGTCGATATGCCGGAGGAGAGTGAAGCAAAGCGCATCTTCAGCGAACTGAGTGAGGGAGGCAATGTAGTGATGCCGCCAACGCCGACGTTCTGGTCTCCGATGTTCGGCATGTGCACGGACAAGTTCGGCGTGGGCTGGATGGTGTCCGTTCCGGGACCCGAGATGCAGAAGTCGTAAAAAGGGCTGACGGGAGCGCGTGGACTCTGGTAGTCTGCGCGCGACCTCTTCGAGAGCCAATTAGAAGCGACATGTCACGTCTACCAATACGCAGTGTGTGCCTGATTGCCGGGAGCAAGGAAGACGTGCATGTTTGGGGATTGTAGTAGTCATTCAGGACCTCGGGCCATTCTGATCGCAAGAAATACACCC
>FSXA01000568.1_pt1 | contig 46034 bp, 43 predicted proteins | sample 1638081 | NCBI WGS metagenome assembly FSXA01 (sample SAMEA3914788, study PRJEB12502) | metagenome | biome: forest; material: soil | place: Canada | collected 2011-07-03 | depth 0.1 m
GCGATTCGCCACACGCCAGAAAATCTCCGACGTTGCCACGCGCCTCTTCACCGAGAAAAGGTCGCTTGAATTTCATCCCGATAAATGGCCAACTCTTCCGCCCCGAGCGTTTGTTCCCGCGTAAAGATCAAGTGAGCGCCTCATTTCGCTTGTCTTCTTTTCTGACCTGCGCAGAATGACCGCCGAAAGCAGTCCGGGGCATGGTCATTGACCATGCCGGTGGCCTGCATCCATGCATACACGATGACGGGACCGACAAACTTGAAACCGCGCCGCTTCAGTTCCTTCGCCATGCTGTGGGCCAACGGAGAACTGGACGAGACCGGACCGTCGTTTTGAATCGCCTGACCGCCCGCCAGTTCCCATACCCAATCGGAAAAATCGATTCCGGCATCCTGCATCTCCAGAAAAATGCGGGCGCCGTGGATGGTCGCCTCGATCTTCGCGCGGGAGCGAATGATACCGGGGTTCTCCATCAGTTTGGCGATGTCGTTCTCATCGAGACGGACCACCTCGGCGGGATCGAACTGTCGGAACGCGATACGGAACTCTGCACGCTTGCGCAGGACGGTGATCCAGGACAGGCCGGCCTGAAATCCCTCCAGCATCAGCGTCTCCCAGAGAGAACGACTATCAAAGTCCGGGACACCCCATTCCTGGTCGTGATATGCGCGCATCAGCGGGTCAGCTTCCGCCCAGGCGCAACGGTGCAAGGATGTATTCTTCATAACGATGCCGCTCCGAAAGGTCCGAGAATCCACGGATTGAATAGCTCGCCGCTGAGCATGGAAGATGGATCAGTTCTGGTCATGGGAACAAGATTAGTCTATCCACTGTCAGATCCCGTCAGGAGTCGCTCTTCTGGTCCAGCTTTCGTTCAGCTGGGAATCGCGCAGCAGTCCGCGTGGCGGCCTGAATATCGTTCCCCCGCGCGGGCTGTCGGAATGCGGTCGGTCCGGAAGGAGCGAAATGCTGCCCACAATTCGCACCAGGCTACGGCAGCCTCGCCCGCGTCTGTCTTGATCGCCGCTCGGAAACTCAAAGACTCGTGGATCCCCGCGCGATTAGGGAGATTCTGCCATCCTTGGGAGGGGCTGCTGTTATGTGGGCCAAGCTCGCATTGCTCTCGCCACCGTGCGATGGAGGCCTTCGGCTCGCTCCCGATTGTGAATCCACGGCCACGCAAGCCCTCGATCGGGCTATGCCGACATCATCGACCTTAGCGCGGAGGGCGTCGGCGACGGTGTCCGACGGATCACGGGCGCGTCTTTCGTCCTTGAATGAGCGGTATCCGCCATTGCGGCTAGCAGACACCAGTCGCAGAGCGATGTACGGGCACGATCACCAACACGGACTCCTTCTGGTAAGCATGTGCTTACAGTATGTCCAGAGGTGCTCGCCCGCTGCGGCTTGCATCTCCCCACGTAGTATTTTAAGGCGGAAAGGAACAGGTGTGATGAGTGAGCTTGTCTCAAAATATTTTCTTACGACGGATCGACTTGGATTCAGTACCTGGAAGGAAGGAGATGAAGCGTTGGCTCTGACGCTTTGGGGCATGACCGAGGTATCCGCTTTGATCGGCGGCCCATTCACCAGCGCTGAAGTTCATGCGCGGCTCAGGCGTGAAATAGATACGATGAACGCTCATAAAGTTCAATACTGGCCTGTGTTTTCACTCCAAAACAACGAGCTTGTAGGATGTGCTGGGCTGCGGCCCCACGGAAGAGGTGAGGATGTTTTTGAATTAGGAGTGCATTTGCGCCCTAGCTATTGGGGTCAAGGCATTGCTCTGGAGGCGGCCCGCGCTGTTATCGCGTATGCCTTCGAGCACATGGCAGCCAAAAGTCTGTTCGCAGGGCATCACCCGGCAAACTTCGGATCGGCAAGACTTCTTCAGAAGCTTGGATTTTCTTTCACGCACGAAGAATTTTATCTGCCCACGGGTCGAAATCACCCTTCCTATTTACTGGTCAATACCGGACATTCGACTTAGATGTTTCCTAACCCACTCGAATCATAAGCCTCGTTCGTTGACGTGTAGTGCATGTAAAACGGGGTTTTGTGCAACTTCGACCAGCCAGGGTGCCGAACTTGCCCAAAAGCCGACTTTGCTGGAGGTTGATATGCTCGAACCCACGGAGGCAAATCATGCGAGTGTCAGGGGATGGCGCACTCCCTTCCGATCTTGAAATCGCCCGCTCCTCATTCTTTCCATCTGAAGGATGGGTCGGCAACGTCGACGTCTTTGAAATCGATGGCATCGGAGCGGCCACTTTTCTTTGTCATGTGCCAGGGGATTTTGGCTACTCACAGACTGTAGTCGCTTTCAGGTCTCCGGTTGCTGTGACAGGTATGTCCGCCTTATGGAAAGCTTGTGAGATAGTTTGCGAGCGTTTGGGCGATTGGATCGTCATGTATAGGCCGCGAACTGAGGTCAGTCCGAGGACTCTCTCATCGTTCATAGATGATTGCTGAGGATTGCTCCTTTACTTTGAATCGGCGGCCAAAACCAAAGTTCCCTGAAACGGGTTTCCCTTGAAACGGGGTTTTCAGCAAAGACAACTTGGACGGGCTGATGATGGTGCGGCGGTCAGGGAGACCGCTGCCATGCGACAGAAGAGCAAACCCAAGCGCAGATCACCCAAGAGCGTATTGCGTCGCCAGATCTTGACCATTCAAAGTCCTCCGTTCTTCAAAGTCTGGGATCAGCCGCCTCACAACGGACCTATCGCTTTGCCATTGATGATTTCATCAGTTGGTATTGCTCGGAACCTCGCCTGGCGTTTGGCAGGATCGTCGTCTTGTGGTATCGCTATGAACTGGAATCCTGCCAACTCGCCCCCGCGACCATCAACTTGCGGCTGGCAGCTGTCCGACGGCTCGCATATGAAGCATCTGACAATGGATTGCTGAGCCCCGACCTAGCAGCTGGCATTCGGCGCTTGAAGGGTGCCCAAGCGCCTCGGTATTCGCCTCGGCAACTGGCTGACGGCCACACACGGAAAACAGTTGCTCGGTGTTCCTGATCGGACCTCAGTGAAAGGCAAACGGAACTACGCGATGTTGGCCGTGCTTCTGGGGTGCGGCCTGCGTCGATCAGAACTCACTCGCCTCACTGTAAGTCACCTTCAGCAACGAGACGATCATTGGGCGATCATCGACCTGTTCGGAAAGGGCGGACATGTGCGTACCGTTCCCATCCCGGCATGGGTGAAGGCGGCGATTGACGCATGGCTCGCCGTTGCCGATATCGACGCTGGAATCATCTTCCGCTGCGTCAGCAGGACCGGTCGAATATGGGGCAACCGCCTCAGTGAGAAAGCCGTCTGGTGGGTCGTTCGTGAATATGCCAAGCTCGCAGGCATTGACAATTTGGCTCCGCATGATCTGCGCCGGACTTGCGCACGGCTATGTCATTCCGCAGGAGGGGAACTTGAACAGATTCAGTTCTTGCTCGGCCACCGTTCAGTGGAGACCACAGAACGATATCTCGGTTCGCGGCAGAGATTGGTGCAGGCAGTAAACGATCACATCGGAATTGAACCGCCGGACGGCTCGTCGTGAGCCGTTTGACCCAAGGTTTCGCGAACTTGGCGAAAACCCGACTTTCGAGAAACCCACGATTGTCGACAAGCCCCTTCTTGTATGAAATTGTCTCCTTCTCCCTTGCTGCATCAATACGCATTTGAGATCATAATCCGCATGTTGGATTGGAAGAGCGGACGTGAGTACCTACTATCCGGATCACCACTGATGCTCGTGGGTTCGAGCATTGTGCTTCTCTCGAGTTCCTTTCACCTCATCAGTCGCCGTTGGGTAATCTCGTTGATGTGCGGCGTCATGATAGGTGGGGTAACACAAATGGCTGTGCGTCGTTACAAGCGCTAATTGCTCTCAAGGAATCTCTAACCTCCCCTCGCCTGACCGGTGTCGCTCCCCGAAAACGGGATTCTCGGAAACTACAAATAATCCCGGCCCTTCTCTGCTCGTGTCGATTAGTGTCAAAGCTCTAGTGCCGGATCGATAGTGGCGAAGGGTCCGAAGCATCCAGGTTGTGGGCGTGTCACGGACAAATCGCACGTTACTGCCATCAGTGTGAGCTGCTGCAGCGCGCCCGTGTCTGTCGTTGACCGCCACTCGAAAGCCAAAAGGTTCGTGGATCTTGCCGCGTTTCTCGTTGCCTATCCGGTCAACGAGCCGCTTCATACATGTTTGGCCATTTTAGCCTGCCAACGGATGGCTCGGTTCTCGGTGATAGGGCTAGAACCTTATGGGTGACCGCCTAGTCCGAAAGCACAGCCTGTAAGGGACTTCTCATCACTGCTGTGGGCACGGGGAGTCCAGGTGAACAGATCCGGCGACGCGAGCGTTTCTTCATGGGTCTTCGGACTGAGGAAGCCATTGCTTCGGACGTTGTCCTCTTGCCTTCTACTTCTGTGGAAGCTTCAGCACATCACGGCGCCATATCCGCTCGACCCGGTCCTTGCCCGCCTGCCAGCCACACCGGCTAGCCCGCCCGTCGCAATAGCCCGTGATCCGGCGATAGCTATAGGCACAAGCTTATTAAGGATTATTGACAAAGAATCTTTCCCCCCCTATATTTATCGCAATCTTCCAGGGTAATCCGGAGCCTTTCATGCAGGTCAATCCAGCAAGTGCAGAGGAAAACTCAGGGCGCCGGATGGGAATACTGGGCGCCTGCAGCTCGAACATGCTGAATATGATCGGCGTGGGACCTTTTTTGAGTATCCCTCTCGTTCTGGTTGCGATGCATGGTTCGCATGTTCTGCTGGCGTGGCTTCTAGGTGCAGCGATTTCGTTGTGCGATGGTCTTGTATGGGCGGAGCTGGGATCCGCGATGCCTTACTCCGGCGGTCCATATTTCTATCTGCGGCATGCCTTTGGAGTTGAGTCGTATGGCAAGGCTGCAAGCTTTCTCGTTCTTTGGGCCACTGTTCTGACCGCGCCGCTTCTGATCGCCTCGGGCGCTGTCGGTTTTTCGCAGTACGTTCATTATCTCTGGCCAGCACTGCACGATGCGGGCCTCTGCGCACTGGCCATGGCAGTATGTCTCCTCAACGTTGTTCTGCTCTATCGCAGAATCACGACGATCAGCATCATCTCCATCGGTCTCTGGATCCTTGTCGCCGGAACGATCGTTTGGATCATCATCGGAGGAGCTCAGCATATTCCAGGTGCCCTCCTCGGGCAGTTCCACGGTGGTTCCCCGATCTCGCAGGGCGCCTTGTGGAAGGGGACCGGGGCGGCGACGTTGATCGCTGTCTACGACTATGCGGGTTATTACAATGTCTGCCTTATCGGTGGGGAATTGAAGTGTCCGGAACGTACCATTCCTTACTCGATCATTCTCTCCATCGTGGTAGTGGCCATTCTTTATATCGCAATGAACCTTGCGATTCTCGGCGTCTTACCGGTGCAACAAAGCATGCATTCAGACGCCATCGTGGCCGACTATATGCAGAAGCTCTATGGCATGAACTATGCGTATCTGGCGGATGTCCTGATCCTGGTCGCGTCGTTTGCGTCGGTCTTTGCAATCTTGCTGGGCTACTCGCGCATTCCATTTGCCGCCGCTCGGCAAGGGGAGTTCTTTCAAATCTTTGCACGGGTGCATCCGACGAGAGACTTTCCACACATCTCGCTCATTATCCTGGGCGTCCTGTCGGCATGTGCCTGCATGCTGAGTCTCAGCACGCTCATCAGTCTGGTGATTGTCATCCAGGCCATGGTCCAGTTTCTCGCACAATGCGTTGCCGTGGTTCTGCTGCGCCGGCGTGCTGTCGATGCAGATGCTCCCAGCTTTCGTATGCCGCTCTACCCAGTCCCAGTGGTGGTTGCGTTCCTGGGATGGCTTTTTATCCTCATCTCCAGCGGCGTAAGCAATATACTGGTCGCTTTTACGATTACCCTAGGGGGACTCGCTGTCTTTTTTTATAAATCGCGCCAGGAACAGACCTGGCCCTTTGAAACTCTATGACTAAGCACTGGAATATTGCCATTGCCGGTGAGGTCTATGTCGATCATATCTTTACCGATTTCGATCATGTCCCCTTGCCGGGCGAAGAGGTCTTCGCAGAGCAGTATCGGCGCGAAGCGGGAGGCGGAACTGTTAACACCGCCTGTGCGCTGGCGCGTCTTGGGCACCACGCCTCGATCTTCGGGGTGTTTGGAGAAGACGAAGGAGGTTGGCTTCGATCAAGACTCCGGAGTTTTGGAGTGCATGTCGAGCATGCCTGCTCGTCCGCGTTGCCGAACGCGCTTACGGTAAGTATGTCCACGACCTCGGATCGCAGCTTTCTAAGCTATGCAGGGGCAAATCGAGCACTGAATCAATACATGGCTCTGCCGGAGACCATGGCTGCGCTCGGTACAGCGCAGCATGTTCATTTTGCCATGCCACTCGAGGTGGACCTGGCGAGAGAGCTGCTGCCGGCCCTGCGATCCTCCGGGTGCACATTGTCGATCGATCCCGGTTGGCGGAAGGAATGGTTCGAGGACCTGGGATGTCTTGATGTATTACGCCTCGTCGACCTGTTCTTGCCGAACGAGAGCGAAGCGCAGTTGCTCACGGGCTATAAAGAGCCAGAACAGGTGTTGATGGCCTGTGCTGCCTTGGGGCTGGAGCATACTGTCATGAAGCTTGGTCCCCGCGGGGCGGCCGCCTTTCTCAACGATCGTCTCTATACGATGGCACCACCGAATGTTCAGGTGGTGGACACGACCGGTGCGGGCGATGCATTCGATGCGGGGTTCATCGATGCGTGGCTATCCGGAGCCAATATCGAAGAGCAACTGCGTCGGGCGTGTATCTGCGGTTCGCTCTCGACTCGCGCTCGCGGCGCGCTCGCCGCGCTGCCTTTCCGTGAAGAGATGCTGGATGTTGTACAAGAAGACTCGATCGTCTGATCTTGTGTGTGGAGAATGAATGCCCGACCTACCCATGGACCATGCCTTTGCCTCGCTGGCCAAGCACCCCAGAGAGGTACTTCTTGATGCGAAGGTGGTGCGTGAAGCCATCGCAGCTGCTCGGCAGCGAGCGGAGCCACTCCCGCCCGAGGTCGATCTCGAGATCCACGACCGCACGATCGCTGCTTCGGATCAGGGGCCATCTGTATCCATACGGATCTATCGCAGAAAAGACGCGCCGGGGCCGCTGCCTGTCCTGCTTTACTGCCATGGAGGGGGGTTCTTCTGCGGAGACCTCGTCTCTGACGAAGTGCAGTGCATCCACTACGCATGCAATGTTCCATGTGCTGTTGTCTGTGTGGAATACCGGCTGGCTCCGGAGGAGCCATTTCCCGCAGCCCTCACAGACTGCTACCGAGCGCTCCATTTTCTTTGGAATGAGAGCGGCAACCTCGAGTTCGATCGGGATGCCATTGCAGTCGGTGGCTCCAGCGCGGGGGCTAATCTCGCCGCCGCGGTCGCCCTGCTTGCGCGCGATCGGATGGGACCAGCGATCCGTTTTCAAATGCTGCTGGTTCCTGCGCTAGATGATCGCCTCGACACACCGTCTGCACGGCAGTTCACAGATGTTCCGGACTTTGCCAGGCCTGAGGCCGAGATCATGTGGCGTTGGTATCTAGGGGAAGACCCGCATGAAGTCTCGCCCTATGCAGCACCTGCGCGGGCGAAGGATCTGTCTGCTCTGCCTGCCGCCTATATTCTCTGTGCCGGCCTCGATCCGTTGCGCGACGAGGGCCTTCAGTATGCCCATCGCCTGATCGACGCCGGGGTCGCGGTTGAACTTCACCTGGTCTCGACTATTCCTCATGGCTTTGCCAGTATTCCCTCGGCGACAGTCTCGAAGCGGCTATTAAACGAGCAGGTCGAGATCTTGCGCACCGCATTCGATCTACAGGAGAAGGTGGCAGGATGAGTAAAAGTCGGATATTGATAGGCAGTCCTGCATTGATGCGCGAGACAAATGCACGCACGATTCTCGCGCTGTTGAAAAAGCGTGCCCATTGCTCACGCGCCGATCTGGTCCGCGAGACCGGAATGAGCGCGCCGACGGTAGCCAATGTTGTCTCAGATTTGAGCGATCGTGGGCTGATCGAGTGGATTGGAGAAGGTGTGTCGGGGGGAGGCCGTCGGCCGGAAAATCTGCGTTTCAACGCCGCCTATGGGTTCCTCGCGGGCGTCGAAGTAACTGCTGACTCGCTTCATGTCTTACTGACCGACCTGAACGGTTTCCTTGTCGAGGAGCAGAGCGAGCTCCTGCCAAAGAATGCTCGTAGTCCGAGTTCTGTCGTCGAAGTGTTGCGTGTCTCCCTGCGGGCAATGATGCAGCGCCACAGTCTGGCATGGAAGAAATTGCTTGCCATTACGGTTGGAGTTGCCGGAATTACCAACACAAGGGATGGAGTCGTCCTCTCTGTCAGTCATTCAAATACCTGGAGGAACGTTCCCTTCCGCGAGTTGTTGCAAGAGCATTTTTCCTGTGCGGTCTTTGTCGAAAACGATACCAATCTGGCGGCGGTAGGCGAGCACTTCTGCGGGGTGGCGCAGTCGGTGGATAGCTTTATCTTCGTCTCGGTCGGCTCGGGCGTTGGCGCGGGTATCTTTCTGAACGGCCAGCTCGTGCACGGAGCGAACTGGTCGGCCGGGGAGATCGGGTATCTTCGTATCCCCCAGATCTCGAGCGTTCAGCCCTCTTTGTACGAGTTCGGTGGGCTGGAACAGGTACTTGGCGGTCCCGGCATTCTGAGAAGCTGGAATGCTGTGAGTAACAAGTCCGGAGTCTCTGGCAAGATACGTAACGCGAGCAGGGTGCTCGACCTCGCTCTTGAAGGGAACCCTGCCGCACAGAAGATCGTCCTGCAACGAGCCCGCCTGCTCAAAGACGTTGTCCTGAATCTCTCGCTCACAATAAATCCCAGCTTGTTTGTCTTCGGCGGAGATCTTGGGGCCCATGGGGCGCTCCTGGAGCCGACGGTCGAGATGCTGCGTGCGAGTGAAGTCGGCGCAGCCCGGGTGCTGCCAAGCAGCCTTGGAAGTTCGGCGACCGTGTGGGGGGCTGTCGCCGTCGGGATGCAGGATTCGGAACAAAAACTCTATCGCTATTAGAACGTATTTCATTCCGATCATTAGCAGGGTCAGTCGTTGCCGTTCGACGATCCGGCGGCGTTTGTAGCGTCTGATCCTTCTGTCGTCTTCGTAATGCCGGTGGCTACTGTTTCTGCGATACGGCACCGGCGAGCGGCTTCCGAAGCCCAAGACGAGCCCCATCCGTGGGCTCCTTGATGTCCGTCCTCTCTCCTAGCAAGCACCCGCCGGTGAAGGAAGAGAGAAACTCTCAGCCTTATGTGAGCTTCCAGAGACGCTGTTCCGGGCGATGAATCTGGAGCCAAGAGCGGCGGGACAAGAGAATTATGAATATTCTGTTGACGGCCAAACATGTTAAGGATAGATTCGCAAGTATCTCTCGTAGCCCAAAGTTTGACATTACGTTCTCGGCTCCCTCCGACTGCTTTTGGTTGATCTTGTCGTCAGCTCGGTATCCATTGTTCAGAAGGTTCTCGATCGTTTGGTAGGTCGCCAGTCCGCTTGTCAACAGGGTGTCGCAGCCCGCCGTGGGAGAGCTCTGATTATTCCCGGTTGGGCATCGGCGCACTCCATTGGTGTTCGGTACGGGAGAGACCTCGGTAGCATTCTGGTACCACGCAAACCGCCTTCAGCTGCGACGACTCAACCTGGATCGCGGCAAAGGCAGCCTATATCAAGGCAAACGGTCTTGGCGGCGGCTACGTCTGGGCGGCGAAAGATAACGACGCGAACGGAACCCTGGTGAAAGCGCTGGCTTCCGGCCTCAATACGTAACGACCCTGCGGTAGCAGAAGAGTTGTGTTTCCCGGGCCTGTCAACACAGAACGTCCAGACAGTTAGCCCTTCAGATGGCGATTTGCTTCGATCTGAGAGGCGGACAAATTGGTCGCAAAGATGCGTCTCAAGTTGGTTCAGTTACAAATCCAAGCGCCAAAAATAGCAGTACTCCAGGAGAGGCTCATGATCAAGTCAAGTTCCACAAACGATACAGAAGCGGTATTTGTTCCGGCTCTCGCTACAAGGACTGCCGCTTGTCCGAAGAGATATTTATGGCTGTTCCTCCTGATGATGGTTGGGCTGATGTCTGTTCCACGGGCGCGCGGCCAGGAGCTAGAGGGAACCCTGACAGGGACGGTTACGGACAGAAGCGGTGCGACGATCGCCAATGCTACCGTTACCATCACCCTGAACGGTATGACCGGATGGTCGCGCGTGGTGCAATCGAATGAGTCCGGCAACTACACTGCCACGAACCTTCCTGCCGGCACGTATACGGTCACCACTGCGGCGCCGCACTTCGAGATCTCTTCGGATCATGATGTCGTGCTGAACGTGGCCCAGAAGCGTACGGTGAATGTGCAGTTGAAGATCGGCTCGGAACAACAGACCGTGACGGTAGAGGATAACCCGGTGACGGTAGACACCGAAAGCAGCTCTCAGGCCGGAACGATCTCGGGAACGCAAGTGCGCGAGCTGGTGCTGGTAAACCGGAACTTTCAACAGCTGGTTACGCTGCAGCCCGGGGTTGTGAATCTATTAGGGGATCAGCCGGGCTACGGCGGGCTGAACAGCGTCTCTTCCATCTCCGTGAATGGCGCCCGCGCGACCGCGAACAACTGGTCGGTGGACGGGGCGGATATCAACGACAGTGGCTCGAACAACACGCTGCTCAACATGCCCAGCGTCGACGCCATCCAGGAGTTCACGCTGGAGCGCAGCTCCTACGATGCCAGCTTCGGCCGCAGCGGAGGAGGCCAGATTCTGGTGGCCACACGGTCGGGTAGCAGCTCCTTCCATGGTTCGGCCTATGAGTTCGTGCGTACAGCGGACAGCGACGCAAACAGCTACTTCAATAAGCTGGGAGGTCTTCCACGTCCCCCCGATCACTACAACAACTTCGGATTTACTCTGGGCGGCCCTCTCTATATTCCGCGTGCGTACAACGCAGGCAAGAATAAGACCTTCTTCTTCTGGTCAGAGGAGTGGCGCAAGGTCACGACGCCCACGACGAACAACGTAGCAGCCCCGACCACGGCGGAGCTGAGTGGCACCTTCTTCTCACCTACACCCCTGACTGCGCCTGCTGGCTGCGTCACCAGCTATACACCTTTTGTCGCATCGACGACCGGCGGTACCGGATCAGGTGGTGTCGGTACGATCAACATCAACAACCCGAACTGCATCAGCAAGAATGCCCAGGTATATCTCTCGCAGATCATTGGAAAGTATCCAGCGAACTACACGACGGTCAATCCCCAGACTGGATTTACCGAAGGAAATAGCCTGGCATCGTACCCCACGCTGAACAACTTCCGCCAGGATTTGGTCCGAGTGGATCATTACTTCAATGACAGATGGCATCTCTTCGCGCGCGGCATGGAGGATTTCGCTCCGAGCAACCTTCCGACCGGCCTCTGGGGCGGCGCCAACTATCCTGGCGTGGTGAATGTCGCTATCGACGCTCCCGGCTATAACGTGGTCGGCAACCTGACCTGGACGATCTCGTCGAAGATGGTCAACGAGCTCGAGTTTGCCTACTCGCAGGGAACCATCGGCGGCGTGCTCTCTGGTCCTGCGAATTCGCCCGGTGTGCTTGCCTCCTTGACCAACCAGCAGGCGTACACGGATCCCTATGGGCGCATTCCGAGCGTGACTATCTTGGACGGCTCGGTCACTGGGGTATCGCAGGGGAATGCTCCCTACAAGGAGCGCAATCTGGACCGCAACCTTTTTGATAATTTCACCGCGACCCTGGGTAATCACACCCTGCACGCCGGCATTACCTTCCAGCAGATGTTGAAGAACGAGGACGCCGGCGGAGGAAATCCGAACTTCCAATTCAATACCTGGGGAGATTTTCTGTTAGGCAATGTCGCTCTCTATCAGCAGGGAAGCCGCGATATTGTTCCGGATCTGCAGTTCTGGAATACGGAGGCCTATATCCAGGATGACTGGAAGGCGACTCACAGGTTGACGGTGAACCTAGGGCTTCGCTGGACGCGCTTCCCCGCACCTGGCGATGTGAACAATACGCTGACCAACTTCGATCCCCGGGTCTATCAAGCCAGCGAGGCGCCGGTGCTCGACGGTAATGGAAACTTTGTCTCGGGACAGGCCTTTACTCCGGCGACCTATGCCAACGGCTTGATCTTCCCCAAGGGCGCCGCCTGCAGCGCGGCCCAGGCCGTCTCCGCACAGATCACCTGCTCTCCTTACGGAAGCACCGTCAACCCAAACTACAATTGGAACTTTGGACCTCGCGTCGGCTTTGCCTACACTCCCTATGAGGACGGCAAGACGGTTCTACGCGGTGGATTCGGTATATTTTTCGATCGCACGCTGGACGGTATCTGGGAGCAGAATGCCTTCAGCGACCCACCCCTGGTGCAGACGACGACGATCTCCAACACCTCGTTTGACAATCCACTGGGATCGGGGGCGGTTACCTCCGCGCTCGGCCCGAACGCTTTGACGACGACAGGCACGCCTATCTTCAAGGTGCCTTCCTATGCTGCCTTCAATCTTTCGCTGCAGCAGCAACTGGCTTCGACGACCGTGCTCGAGATTGCGTATGTCGGCTCGGTGTCCCGGCACTTGCTCGGGGAGACGGATCTAAACGTGCCTACGCTTGCCGCCCGGGAAGCGAATCCGGATGTGCCTCTCAATAATATTCGCCCCTATCTTGGCTATTCAGACTTCCACACCCGGTTGCCCATCTATACGTCCAACTATAACTCGATGCAGGTATCGTTGAACCATCGGACGACACGCGACCTGACGGTGGGCATCTCCTATACCTGGTCGAAGAATATGTCGGACCAGTACAACGATCGCGCCACTGCCGGCAGCAATACCACGACCTATACGTATGATCCGAAGCTAGATTACGGTCCCTCTGGACTCAATGAACCGCAGATCTTCGTTGCCAACTTCGTCTACAAGGAACCGTTCTTTAGTCAGCAGCACGGGCTGACCGGACACGTCCTGGGCGGCTGGGAGCTCTCGGGGATTACCACCTTCGACTCCGGATTTTCCCTGTCCACCTCGCAGAACGTCGATCCGTTCGGCTGCGTCGCGGATACCTCCACCGCGAACGGATGTGCGGCCGGAACCTATCCGGGAGGGCTAGGGATGGTCACTCCAAATGCAGACATTGCTCCCCGTCCCGATCAGGTATCCGCGGTCCACCTAACCAAGACGCGGGAACAGTGGTTCACCACTGGCTCTTTCACCACAGCTCAAGGCCATTTTGGCACCGCTGGAGTTGGAAACTTCCTTAGTCCGGGCATGGAGAGGATTGATCTGGGTTTGATGAAGAATTTCAAAATCAGCGAACGGAGTACTCTTCAGTTACGCGCCGAGGCCTTCAACGCCCTCAACCACACCAACTTCGTCGGTCCGAACGGAGCCGGCAGCGGAGGAATAGATACCGATCTTTCGGACGGGACTTTTGGACAGGCGATAAGCGCGCACATGCCGCGCACCATGCAATTCAGCGGAAAACTCTACTTCTAACCGATGGGGGGGTGTAAGTCAGCTTTGAGGACGGCCGAGGTGCGAACTTCGGCCGTCCTCAAAGGTTGTAGCGGCTTGCCTTTGAGTGAGCTAAATCTTCGCATCCCAATCGACCACAAAAGTCTCGAACGAATAAAAAGAGGGTGGAGAGTTCTGCTGAAGACGCAAAGCACGATATTGCAGAATGGACAGCTTCCAGACCTTCTCCAGGATTTCTGTTATGCGCTTCACCAGCTTACCGATGCGTCCAGGTTTGGAGCAACGCCTTCAATCCCAGTCGGCGGGAACCGGATTTCGATCGGGCATCGGCTTGTTTCCTTTCGACTGAGAACAGGGAATTAGGAGTCAGCGAATAAGTTGAAACGAGGCAATGAGGTCACGCGGGCTTCCAGGATAGACAGCGAAACGCCCGCTGGCTCCGGAGAAGTAGCGACGGTTGAGTAGGTTGTTCACATTGAATGAAAAGCGATACTTCCAACGCTCGTTTTTCGGACGCTCGTAAGAGATTCCCGCATCGACGCGGGCATAGCCCGGCACCAGATACGAAGTGGTCGGGGCAGCCTGAGTAATGAGCTGGCCCTGCATCTTGCTGACGCCTGAGACTCCTGCACCGATGGAAGCGCCGGTAAGCAGCCCGTGCGTCTCGTTGTACCGCGTCCAGAGGTTCCCTGTGTGTCGAGGCACCGATTGCAGAAAACTGTCGACCAGATAGGTGTTGTCTTTCTCGATGGTTGCGTTGGTGAGCGCATAGCCGGTGATCAGATCCCACTGATGCGTCAGGTGGGTCGTCGCATTAAACTCGACGCCGCAGCTGCGCTGCTCACCGAGCTGGATCGAGAAGCTTGGATTGTTGGGATCGGCCGTAATGACGTTGGTTTGATTGATCTGGTAGACGGACGCCGTTCCCTGAATTCGATGCCGTGCGGTATCGAACTTGAATCCGGTCTCCAGAAGCCGCCCAAGCTCGGGCTTGAACGCTACTCCGTTGACGTCAGTCCCGGTCTGCGGCTGAAAGGAGCGATTGAAGGTGGCATAGAAGGAGATCGCCTGAATCGGCTGATACGTGAAACCAACTCGAGGAGACCATGCAGTTGCCCGGCTCGAAGAGCTTACGGTCACAAAGTAGCCGACATCCTTGAGTTTGGCGATGTCGTAACGAATTCCACCGGTGATCTTCAGCTTGGGAGTAAGCGCGACCTGGTCCTGAAGATAGACACCGCCGTAGCCGTCACGGCTCTGATCGATGCGCGAGGTCACCAGGGAACGTGGTGGCAGGGACGCATAGTTTGGATGGTAAATATCTAGCGTCTCCGCAGGAGATCCATTAGGTGGACGAGCCGTATTGGTGTCGTAGATCTCATAATTCAGCTCAACTCCGCCAAGGAATGTGTGCTGAATCTTTCCGGTATGCATCGTTCCAGTAAGTTCATTGACCCAGTAGTGTGCCTGAAAGTACTGATCGGTTTCGAGGTCGTTGAGCGTAACGGTCTGCTGGTCTTTTGACAGAGCATTGGCGACACGCGCGTTGTAGTTCGCCCACCCGGTTGAGGAGCGCTCATAACTGCGAAACGTCCAACGCTGCCCGATTGCCTGATCGTAGCTAAGGCCTGCCTTGCCTTGCCGGTAGGGATAGACAAGCGAGGGATCCGCCAAATAGCGGCTCACCGGAAGATTGGCTGGCCTTGTCCCGATTGCGATCAGTCCACGGTCATTCAGATTGCTTCCACCGAGAAACTCACTGTAGAGACGGAAACTAGTGCTTGGAGACGGGGTCCACGTCAGAGTTGGAGAGAGGAACAAGCGCCTTGTGAAGTTGAAATCGCGGAAACTCTGGCTGTCTTGTCCGGACGCGATGAAACGATAGAGCAAAGCCTTGTTGGTGGTGAGGGGGCCGGAGGCGTCGATCGTCGGACGGAGAAGTTGGTAGGAACCGCCCTGCATCGTCACGCTGTAATAGTGTTCTGAGAGTGGCTGCTTCGTCACCAGATTGACGACACCGCCCGGGTCCAGTCGCCCAAAGACCGTGGACGATGGTCCCTTGAGAATGTCGATGCGCTCTACATTGGAGAAATCAGGAAATGTCGCGTTGCTGGTTGGTCCATTGCGAAATCCGTCCTGAAACGTTGTATCGGTCACGAAGCCGCGCATGGTCACGCGTTCCTGACGTCCGCCCGCATCTTCGGCGATGGTGACGCCGCTCACATTACGCACAGCGTCGGCCAGCCGTATAACCTGTTCGTCGCGTAATAGCTGCTGCGGAATCACATAAACCGCTTGTGGGATCTCGCGGATGAGAGTGTCCGTGCGCGTTGCCTCGTTGCTTTCGTTGGCCTCGTAGCCGTTCGCGCCAGTCCGAACTTCTATCGTGCTGTTCTCCTGTGCAACGTTGAGGATCAGATCCTGTGAGTTGTTCCCGACGCCTGATACTTTGAGGGGCTGCTCCTTAGTCGTGAAGCCCTTGGCCGCTACGGTCAGACTGTAGGTTCCGGGCACAAGCTGAAGGGAGTATCGGCCAGTGGCATCCGTTGTAGCCTGGAGCTTGATAGCTCCGCAGGACAACGTAACGAGAGCATCATGCAGCATCGCGCCTGATGGGTCGGAGACAAATCCGGAAAGAGATACCTGAGATCCACTCGTTGCGACCGTGCATTGGCTTGAGACGTCTGGAGTTTGCGCGGGGACGAATTGGGCCGGGATGGCTGCACAGGCAACGATAAAGACGGAGAATCCAAAGTGCTTCAATGACAACAACGGACGGGGCATGGGTTTATCTTTCGTGCATGCTGGCCAACGCTGCTCTGTCTGGAAGCAGTCGTTCACCATGGTGATCGGTCTCGAGGTCAGAGCGGCTCTTCGCCAAAAGACTCCGCAGTGGCCCCCAATATCTACGCTTTGATTCGCTGAATTGTCAGACGCTTGCAGCTTCCTGCGCTTGAGACTTCGGCCTGTTCTGGTGACGTCCGACCTTGTCATGCGAAGCTTTGCGCTTTCTCCGGGAAGCGAATCGACGCAACGATAGCGAAAAGCCGGTCCACACCAACATGAATGCGCTTATGCAAGCCAACAGTGCGACGATCCGGCCAACTATGCCGAACATCTCTCCGGTATGGATAAAACGAGCATAGAGTCTCCACTGCCTTCCGGGTGAGTTGTTGGAAAAGGGGTCCACCCGAACCACGCGGCCGTCCTTCCGAGCGAGGACGAGCTGTACGCGTTGTCGCGGATTACTGCCATCTCCCTCTTCGAGCCGGAACGCTACATTCGGGTCCTTTTCGGACGGAAGCCGCATCTCCAAACTTTGCCATTTCGCATCCTGCGTCATTGCTGCATGAATCGCCACATCGAGCGACGGGAACTTATCAGCGTGCAATGGCTTCGGTCTCTTGGGCTCAACTTCTGCTCTCTCGGCGGGAAGATGATCCCCGGCGGCACGAAAAAGGAGAACGCTAGCCCAGGGGTAGGCCATGATGATGCCGGAGAGAGCGATCGCCAACAATGGAACCGCCATCCAGAATCCAACTACGTTGTGCCAGTTCCACTCCCTCGCTCGGCCACGAAGGCCTCCTCGGAACAACACAGCAGGGCGAAGATGTTGCCACGTCAACTCCCTTGGAAACCAAAGGACGAGTCCACTCAAAATCATGAACAGGAAGGCGACGACGCAGGCGTCCTTGATATTTCGCAATCGCTCGTGCCTTACACCATTGAGCGCGACCCAACGATGCAGGTCCCTTACGCTCGAAAAGAACCTTCTTAGCTTTCCTGCTCCGTCGCCGATGATTCGCCCATCACACGTATTGACCAGAACGACCGAGTCTGCCCCGAAGGCTACTTCGGCAGGGCGGTGCACATCGGAGAAGAGAGTAAGAGTCGTTGCAGAACCGTGGTGATACTCCGAAGCGTTCTTCAGCAGATCGGACGGCGCTACGCATGTAGCCTGGCTGGCGGATATGATCTGCTCGCTGCTCTCCGCGAAGGCGACAATTTGCGGTTGGAAAGCGAGAATAGACCCGGTAATGGCAAGAAACCCAATCACTAAGCCGGTGATCACCCCGATGGCGAGGTGAACCCAGAAGAGGAGTCGACGGAGGGTCATCGCGTGATCGCCCAAATCAGTCGGCCGGAGTGCTCGCCGTCCGTCGTCTGTCGTTGAAGCTTCTTACTCGCTATTGTCGCCAAGCCAGGGTCTCCCTCAGTACCCAGGTGAAGACTCGCTCGGATATACTGCAAGCAATCGTCAGCCTCCGGGTTGTCGGTCTCGAACCTCCCCTTGGTGCTTCGCCAAAAAGACAGCCAGGGGGAGGTTTTATTTCCTTTGATTCAATCTACGACAGAACTGGTCCTATATCAAGTTGAGGGGCGCTTCTTTGCGTTTCCGTAGAAATGCCGATTTTCAGTCTCTGAAGGTCATCACTGTCTAGCTCCGATTGAGACGCTGTCGAACAAACGTCCTGCCAAAAAAACGAGGACGGGCCAAGGAGGTCAGCTGGCAGATTGTTCCGATGGCGACAATCGCATCCTCGGCAGTGCAAAACCGACCGCGATCAGCCAGATGAAACCCAGAAATCGTGTCATCGGAATTAGAAACAGTGCACTTGGCATGATGAGCTGGATCCAGCTCAGCTCTCCTGCGGCTGCCAGTAGCAACCCAAGCACTATGATCCACTTTGGAAGGAGTTGCAGGAGCGCGGCGGGGACCGATACACCGGCCATCAGGAGACCCATCGGAATCGAGAATCCTGGACCACCGAAGGCATAGGAGAGGTAATAGAGCGTCAGCAGCACAGAAGGCTCCTGTGCAATTCCCGGATGAATCATCGTTCAAACGATGAGGCTGGCTGCGACGCCGTTGAACACCGTCAGGAACCCTCCAAAAAGCGCGATCCAGGGGCCGGCCGACCGCACTCCCAGAAACTGCATCCGGCTCACTAGCGATGCAGAGAACAGACCGAGGCATATGGTGGCCCCGAATTGCAGAAACGGGCAGATCAGCACCGGTGTGGCATGCGTCTGAAAGTACGACACAATGATATTGGCGGGTTCGCACGGCCCTGGCCAGTAAGGTTTGCTGGCAAAGCGGTGACCGGACACAAACCGGCATTGAATAGCACAGTGTAAAGAATCGCCAGGATGCCGAGGTGCGGGCCGGTATGATTCAGGGATGTGGTAATAACTCGTTTTATTTGAGCACTCACGGTGTTGATTTGGCCGGAACCCGGTCGCAATCATCGCTCCGGATGCACTGCCGCCCTTCCACGGTGAGATGGACGATCCCTGGAACGGAGCCAGAGCTCGATGACGAACACATTAATGGAGAAGCCGATCCAAAAAGCGATGCCGAAGAACTGGCCTGGCTCAAGGTGCGTCAGAGGGCTGGTCGCAAAGAAGATTCCCATCACCGGACGCGTCGTAGCGATACCGAGAAGGATAACGATTGCCCGCAGCATCCATCGCTGCTTCCGAAGCGGTTCGCCGCGTCGCCCGTACCAATACGCACGGAACAAAGAGAACAGAAAAAGACTGTTAAAGAGCAGAACCGCAGACCGCTCCACCCATCCGCCGACCGAATAAATACTCATCGCATAGGCGGTCAATCCGACCACGCCTCCGAGTGGGAAGATTGACCGCTCTGGCCACACAGCGTTGGCGGGTCTGCGGAAAACAACAAAGGGCGCGACCAGTACAAAGGCCAGCGCGGGGAGGATGTGTGCCAATGTGAGTGTTACGTGCGATGCGAAGACCGCATCGAGCGCTGCCAACTGGGGCGGAGCAGAACGCGGGGGGAAAGAGAGCGCGGACACGCGCCGAAGAACCACCGCAACAGAAACCACGATGCAGCCCCAGAACCCAATGCGTAACCACAGCGAAGATCCTTGCTCTTTCAAGCCTCCGGCGCCTCGAATGTTCCTCTGTGCGTCCATTGCACCCACTCTGTGGACCAATAACGAGCCATTCTTTATTTAGATTTACACGTTGTCAAGTTAAATTAGCTGTCTTAGATTAACTGACTAGGATAGATACTGTGGTGAAGAAAAAAGCAGTCCCTTGTAAACGGCCCTACGCTCTCGGAAAACGGCTGGAACTGTCCGACCACAAGCGGGCGGCGATTCTCGCTGCTGCGAGGACGCAGCTCGAGGCCAAAGGATTTCTCCACCTCACCATGGACTCTCTTGCTCGTGAGAGCGGGGTGACGCGCCAGACCATCCACAACTTGTTTGGCACAAAAGCGGGCGTTCTCGAAGCCCTCTTCGATCAGCTTGCGCTTGTGGGCGGCATGGAGCGGATGCGCGATGTCATGCAGCAGCCGAATACCGAATCCATGCTGGTCGCCTTCATGGAAGTCTTCACTGATTTCTGGGCGAAAGATAGGTTATTGATCCGGCGAATTCATGGAATTGCCGCCATCGATTCGGAGTTCGGTGCGGCGGTCGAGACGAGAAACCGTCGCCGGCAAACCGCTGCGTCTCGCGTTGTCGACCAGATGGCCCGGAGGAACGGCGAGAGAGAGATGGAGGACAAGATGCAGAGGATCGCAACTCTTTATGCGCTGACGTCTTTTGAATTATTCGACTCGCTGGCTGAAAGCTGCGGCAACGCGAAGGACGCTGCCAATGTGGTACTCACGCTGGCGAAGAGGTCCTTAGCGTAAACGTCCTAGTTGCAAATAGCTTATCCTTGACTCAAGGGGAGATATCCAATGTCGTGTCGCAACTGCATAGAACTTCAGCAATTCCTTCATTCAGCAGTTCAACCGGACTCCCCCGAATTGCTGGTGGGATTGAGCGAGGCGGCGATACGGAATCGGATTAAGCAGAAAAAAGAGAAGATTGCCAAGCTTCAGCTTGATCTGGAGCGACATAAAAACTCTTGTCTGGAAACTGTCGACTTGAGTTTGGCAACGATTTGAGGCTCTCTTATTAATTTGCTCCAAACCCGTTGGTTCCTAGGGACGGGTTAGGTGTTTTCCGCCCAAGGCAGGTCGAAGTGATGACGCTAGCCCTTATGAGCATTCTGATCATCCTTGCTCTCCGGGGCCCGGTAGAAGAAACACCGGGAAGGCGGACCGGATGCCCTCGGGAAGTAAGGCCAGGTGCAAGTGGCCGGCCGACGTGCCCAGGACCAGCATCTCGAAGACGGCGATCGCGATGCCGAGGCCGCCATGAAGGGCGAACATGATGCGCTCGCGCTGGTTGCGGAGAATCGTCTGGCTGACGAAGTGGAAGATGGCTCGCTAAGCGGGCAGGAGAAGTTCCCGGTCGTCTTCCGATTCGAATCGGCTGGGATTATGCTGCCAACCAACGGCTCAGAGTGACTTGGGCTCTCTTCGCGAGTTGACTTCGGAGCCGTGTGGAGAAGGCAGAATGGATTCCATCTCAGTCGACGTTCCGTTGTTCGTTTGCGAACAGCGAATATCCATTAGCGAACACGCGCGAGCTCCTAAACTGAGATGTCGAGACAGCAACCATAATAGAATCAATCTGTTATAGCGATCCCTGATTGGCTTATCGATTGCGTGCGAGTTCCTCGAACAAGCGCAACTTCTGGGAAGGATTCTGATGCAGAATCTGCTGAACGATATCCGTCACGCGATCCGTCAGATGGTAAAGTCGCCGGGGCTCACGGCGCTTGTGGTGATCACACTGGCCCTCGGCATCGGCGCAAATACCACTGTATTCAGCGTGGTCGATGCAGTGATGCTGCGACCGCTACCGTATGCCCAGCCGGAGCGGCTTGTCGAAGCCAAGTCCACGAAGGATCGCGCGCCCGGGCGTAGAGCCGCCTCGTATCCCGACTTTTTTGATTGGCGCGCACAGAACCATACCCTCGAACACCTGGTCTCCTATCATGACGCCTCGTTTACGCTCACCGGCGGCGTGGGTGCAGTGCATTTGGACGGCCAGATGGTCTCCTGGGATCTGCTACCTACACTGGGCATCAATCCGGAGTTGGGCCGCGGATTCATGCCGGACGAAGAGAAGCCGGGCTCCCGTGTGGTCCTGATCAGCCATGCACTGTGGGCATCGCAGTTCGGATTAGACAAATCCGTCGTCGGCCGCCGCATCAGGCTTAGCGGAGGCCTCTACACCGTCGTCGGTATTATGCCTTCCTCATTCCGTTTTCCCGTTGATCAGCCGCAGAACGGCTTCTGGACAACACTGGCGCTGGACGATGATCCAAGCGATCCGCGTCCCTCTGTGGTCAAGCGCGGCGAGCATTCTCTAGCTGTGCTCGGTAGGCTGAAGCCGGGCGTTACGGTGGAGCAGGCCGGTCTAGATCTGAACGCAATTGCGGCACGCCTGGCGAAGCAATATCCCGACACAAACACCGAGCACAACTCCGTAATCGTGGAGACCGAACTGGCATCCCTGCTGGGTGACACGCGCACCTTGCTCATGATCGTCCTGGGCGCGGTCGGACTCGTGCTCTTGATCGCCTGTGGCAACATCGCCAATCTCCTGCTGGCGAGGGTGCGCGACCGGCAGCGGGAGATCGCACTACGTTCCGCTCTGGGTGCGAGCCGAATCAGAATCGTGCGCCAATTGGTGACCGAAAGTCTTGCGCTGGGTATAGCTGGCGGTCTGGCAGGTTGCGGTCTGGCCTTCGTGTGTACGCCAGCGGTGCTCCGGCTGATCGGCGACAGTGTTCCGCGTGCGGCGGACGCCGGAGTCGACCTGCCCGTACTGGGCTTTGCATTCGTCTTGTCCATGCTCTCCGGGTTGGTCTTTGGGACGATTCCGGCGGTGATCGCATCGAAGACCGAGGTGATCTCGATATTGAAGGAGAGTGGCCGGTCCGGTATCGCGGGCCACGATTGGCTGCGCTCCGCCGTGATTATCGGGCAAGTGGCGTTGGGCATCGTGCTGACAGCCGGGGCAGGACTTTTGATTACTAGTTTCGTGAAACTGGTGCATACTGACGAGGGGTTCAACCCGGATCATGTGTTGACCTTCCTCTTTGAAGCACCCGATTCCGGTTACACAGACACGCGTCCTCAGTTCTATCGAGAGTATTTTGAAAGACTCCGAGCGCTGCGCGGTGTTCAGGACGTGGCTGGATCGATGTTCCTGCCCATGACCGACAATAGCGCCCTCGTCAGCTTCGAGAACCCGGAGCACCCGGTCCCGGCAGGGCTGCAACCCAACGTCGAATTGACCCCCGTCTCTCCCAACTACTTCCACACGATGCAGGTTCCGCTGCTTGCTGGGCGCGACTTCACCGAGGCGGACGATATGAAATCTCCTCAAGTGATGGTCATCAACCGGGCCTTCGCGCAGATGTATTTCCCTGGCGAAGAACCCATAGGAAAGAGACTCAAGCCGGGGGCCGGCAACGGAATGCCAGGCGGGCCGCCATGGCGTGAGATTATCGGCGTGGTCGGAAACATCCGGCACTCAGCCACGCAGCGCGAGATGAGTCCGGCAATGTATCTGCCAGCGAGCCAGCTTCCAACCTGGTGCTGCTTGTACTCCGTTGTGCGGACATCCGTTGCCCCACGGAGCCTAGAGCCCGCAGTGCGGCAACTGGTCTCCTCCATGGACCACGACCTTCCGCTGACCGAGGTGCGGACCATGCCGGAATTGCTCTCCCTGCAACTCACGCAGCCGCGATTCGCGATGGCCCTGCTAGGAGCCTTTGCGGTACTGGCGCTGATTCTGACAGTTGTGGGACTTTACGGCGTGATGACCTACTCGGTATCGCGGCGGACGCGGGAGATTGGCGTACGGCTGGCCCTGGGAGCACAGCGAAGGGCAGTGCTGAAAATGGTGCTGCACGACGCCTCGCTGCTGATTGGAACAGGAGTATCTGTTGGTGTTGCGGGGACGCTGGCGTTCGCTTCGGTGCTCAAGACAATGTTGTATGGCACAGCCGCGCGCGATCCGCTGGTGATAGCGGTGGTTTGCATTACGATGGCGCTGGCTGGACTCGTGGCGGCGTACATGCCCGCTCGTTACGCAGCCGCTATCGAACCAATGCAAGCGTTGCGGAGAGACTAAGCGGGTAGTGGGCGGCGTCGAGACGAGCGAGACAAGTAAACTTCTGAGCGCCCAGATCATTCAGCGATCAGCGATAGATCTCCCGCAATCAGCGGTGCACTCAAGGAGTATTACCGACGGAAAGCTTTTCAGCTTTTGGAGTTCTGGTCGGTTGACAAGGCATGCTGGCCCCTTTGTGTCTGCTTCCAGTCCGGCGACTTGCCGTATACGTCACCTGATAAATCGGAGGCTGCCATTCGGATTCGTGGGATGACACAGAAGAGAGAGATCAAGCGCGCCAAGGTATTGGCCGCTTTGCTGGATTGAGCGGAGGAACAATCATGAGCAAACGAATCAAGGTGGCCGATCTACCCGAGTTCGACGCAGCGCATTATCGCGAGAGTGAAACCTCCATCGCTCTCTATTTGACTGACATTTTGGACGCCAATGAGCAGCTTTATTGGCTTCCGCACTGGGCGATATTGCTCGCGCTCGAGGGATGACGGAGATTGCGAAGACCGCCGAGATCACTCGCGAAGCTCTGTACAAAGCCTTGCGCCCTGATAGCGCTCCACGATTCGACACCGTCAGTCGCGTATGCGCGGCACTCGGTGTGCGCCTCGTGGCCCAAGCGATCCATCCTGCATCGGATGTAGTCGGAGTCTGACGCCTAGTCCTGCTCCGCGTCGCTGGCAGGCTTCTTGACGGCGAGGGTGAGTCCGAACTGAGCGGCCTTGAGACGTTCGGGGGAGTCTGCGTAAAACTCTTCGAGCAGTGCCCGGAACTTTTCGGCGAAAGCCTCCGAGGTCTGACACTGGTGGATGATGGCGACCCCGATGACGATCTCGGCGTGATTTTCCCGTTTTGCGTTTGCGGATATCGACCGCCTTTAGCCTGCGTTCGTTGGCTTTAATGGCTGCGATCTTCTCGGCGAGTTCGCAGCAGCTATGGAGGCCAAACATCAAAGTCGTGCAGAACGCCATAAGTCGTCGATCGGGGACATAGAAGACGGGCTGAACGGATAGTTGGAACAGCCGTCTTCGACTGGATCGTTGTTGTTAGAGCGACACGGCCGTCACGCGATGCTCCTCATGATTGGTTCCTTGCGGTGAAAGGCCAAGTTGTGACCTGCCCAATGGTGTGAGGTCCGCCTCAGTGCCGCGCCCCTTGAAGTCGACCTCGAAGTCATCAGGTGCAAAGTCAGGTGGGGTCTTTCCGGAGAGGAAGGCGGGGGCCTGTTCTGCCAGGTAGACGGTGTTCTTAGCACAGCCGGGCGTCGAAGAGATGTACATCACATTGCTATACCCGCTTCCCTTATGCTCGTTCTCCACCGCGTGCACCACATCGCAGTGCCAGAAAACAGTGTCTCCCGGTTCCATCAGGGGAATTGAGGACAGCGCCTCGATCAACAGGCCGTGATACTGAGGGTTGATCGAGAGCGCACGTCCAGGCGCCGCTCCGCAGAGTTCATCGTCGGGCACATCGTCCTGAAGTGCGCGAAGCAATACGTACATCATTGCGTTGGCAATAGGGATGACTTGAAGCGTACCGTCGCCCTTCCCTTGCCGTGTCAAGGCGGTCCATCCCTGAAAGGTTCGGAACATAGAGCACACCGCAGGTGACGCAACCTCACGCACGTCAGGCCTGTACGCCGCGTCGTACGGATCGTATGCCTGCCAGTCCCCTGAGAAGAGATGGCGATAGACCTTTCGGAAGTTCTCATCCAGCCATCGTTCTACCGAACCGCCATCCACGTGTGGAGACAGACCCAGCGAAGCAGAGCCCGGAGGACGGCGCCGGATGCGGTCCGCGTAGGCAGGCGTCTCGTTCGGGTTGAAATGACGCACACCTTCACTCTCTGCCTGCCACAACTTGTTGAGGAATACCCGGACGCGAGTCAACGACTCTGCCTGCCGTGCTTGAACCTGAGGGCGCGACCAGTAGATACCGTAGATCTGGGGTTTGGCGGAAGCGAGCGTACCGAAATACTTATCCTCGGCAGCATTCGCCAGTTTCGCGTCGAGGTCATTCTCGTCGACATACCGAGCTATCTCTTGGTCCCAGGCATTAGCCTGTGCGGGGGAGAAAGTCCTCCGAACCACGCAGGTACCGCGCTCCTTGATCTTCGCTATGAGTTCAGTAGGCACTCGCCCGGCTTCAACATCCTCGTATTGCACGATGGGTATGACGGTTTCTCCGGCCTCGCGCTCCTGCACGATAATGTGCACACGCTGGCGCATCTCCGCTTCGACTTGACGGAAGATTGCAGCATGATTTGGAAGCGCTTCGCGCAGCGCCATCTTTGTAGTGCGAATCGCTTCCGCTAAATTACCGATTTCGAATCTCATGGTTCACTCCTGACGCAGATCAAGAAACGTGAAGCCCGCAATCCATCCGCATCAGACCCTGCGGTTTCGGCGATGGGCAAGCATTGCGAGGGCAGCGCTACCCGAACACTGTTGCATCACGCCTTCCTGTTACGCGATTCCTGCCGAGAAGAGCCGTGCAGATCATTCTAGGAACTGCTCTTCATGCCGAATGATGCGGATGAGACAAACTTTGATACTATTCCGACAGCAATAATCGATTTCGTGTCTGAATCGGCGCCCTATGAAGCCTCAGTTCGAGCGTGTCACTTTTCCTGAAGGTTGCTCTCTTCGTGTTTATAACCGCCGAGTTCTGGAGATCCCGTTCGAATGGCACCACCATCCCGAGTACGAACTGACACTGACGCTGAACAGCCGCGGATGGCGCTTTATCGGCGATCACATCGGTCAATACCAAGCACCTGACCTCGTCCTGGTGCCTCCAGACATGCCTCACACGTGGGCTTCCACCGCGACCCTCGAGCACGGTCACCCACACACTGCAATCGTGATCTGGTTTGCGCGGAACTGGGCTCTTCAACTCGCGGAGCTTTGCCCGGAATACTCAGCCCTGCGCAGGCTGTTGCAAAACGCATCAACGGGGCTGGCCTTCACGCCGGAGATAGCCGCACACGTGGAGAAGCAACTTCCACACCTGCTTTCCGATGTTCCTCAGGTACGTCTCCATACGGCTCTGAATCTTCTTGTAAGCATCGCAGGAGAGCGCGCGACCAATCTTTCCAAGAACGCCACGACTATCCCTGCATTGAATGATGGGGAACCGGCTCAACTCACGCGTGTGTTGAATCATCTGCATCAACAATTTCAGGATCCTGTTTCCATCGCCGGGCTCTGCAAGGTCGGGAATATCTCTGAGCGATCCCTGCATCGTCTGCTTGTAAAACACACAGGTGCCAGCGTAAGCGAGTATCTGTGCAAGCTCCGCATCGGTCGCGCATGTATGCGCCTCGCGGAAACGGATCTTCCGATTAGCTTGATCGCGTTTGAAGTTGGCCTTGCGAATCTGGCGAACTTCAATCGTCAGTTTCGCAGCGTACGCGGCATCACTCCCTCTGGCTACCGCAAATCGTTCCAGCACGGAGGCGGCCTGCACGAGACTTGCGACCCACAAGAACTGCTCACCCGTCCCTATTCACTCGATCGCCAAAGGAAGTACGCAAAGAAGCGCAGCTAATTCTTGAGACAGTTCCAGGGGAATGTAAGGTTGGCGAGCCAGAAGTTGATCTGGTTCGGCCCGCATTGATGAGCCATTGCCGAAGCGCTCAGGCAGTTATGGGATGACCTTCGCCCTTCCGGATTTGCTGGCGAATGATGTTCGCACGCGTAACGAATGGGGTGCCGACCACCCACCCGGAGCTCAGAGGCTGTCACTTCAGCCGGCGTTTCGAACCGAGACAGACGGTTACGGAATTCCGGGTTTCGTCATCGGAGTCGAAGCGGACGACAAACCAGCTAAGACCCACAGCCCGCCTTTCCTGATCTTGTTCACGTTGGCGACCAGATCCCCGCGCAGGTTCTGGAACGTCGACGACCCCTTCAACGCCTCGGCCACTGGCGTCTCGATCCCGATGAACACATACCTCATGTCGTCCGATACTTTGGAACGCGCTCGGGATAGTCGGATATGACCCCATCGGCGCCGAGATCGATGGCCCGCTCGATCAGCCTCGGGTCATTGACGGTATAGAGCAATACCTCAAGATCGGCGTCATGAAGCCGAGCGATGAACTCGGCGGTTGCGGAATCGAGAGACAAGCCGACCAGCGTTGCGCTCGCATCGCGTGCAAATGCTTTTCCCGAAAGCGGGACGCACTCCATCAGCGCCATGGTTGTCGCAAGCGGGTCGAGCTTGCGGATTGCAAGAATCTCCGCGTGCAGGAATGACGCATAGATCACCGGACCCGAAAATGCCGACGCTCCTACCGCACGATGAATGGCTGGCCCGATTCCTGGTGTTTTGGCTTCGAGAATCACCCCGACATGCCCGTTTGCCACTGCCAGCGCCTCTTCCACACAAGGGACGACTTCCCCCAGGCCGGCGTCGAGCAACTGCAGCTTATCCCAAGTCATGTCGGAGACCAGACCGACGCCGTCGGTGGTACGGTCCACGAGTTTATCGTGCATGACCACCAGGCGTCCGTCACGGGTGCACTGAATATCCAGTTCGACGAAATCAACCCCCAGAGAAACACCCGTGCGGATGGCGGCGATTGTGTTCTCCGGGGCGTGACCCGCAGCTCCCCGATGACCAATTCGGAGAATCCGTTGGGAGTTCCCCCGGGGCAGGGGACCGAGTATATGGGTGTCTTCCAAAGTTGCAGATTCCTCCAGAACCGCCCAAAGACTTCGCGGGAAGTGTCGTGTTGTAGACAGTCCGACAGCGCCACCTGCCTACTCATTCGTCCACGGATCGAGATAACTATCTCCGCAGCAAATTTCTTCGGAAGCTCAGGTTACACTTTAGCTCCCTGAGACATCCAACACCTCGCTGACGCATATTTTGCATGCGCTTCGAAGGAACGCATCAGCTTTGAAGTAATTTGCTGTCGGGCCGGACTAGAGGGATTTGCGAGAAAGGATTTCTTGTCATGATGCAGGAGACCTCGCAACCAGGATGCGAAGCGGCATTCGTAGATGTGGCGGGCACTCGCGTGTACTATCTCCATGCGGGAAGCGGCAGGCCGATGCTACTCATCCACGGATTGATCGGTTCCAGTGCAAACTGGCGTAATAACATCGACGCCCTTGCCCAGCACGCGAGCGTCTATGCGATCGACTTGGTGAACATGGGGCGATCACAACGAGTGGGGGGGCTGGATGCGGGGCTCAGGGCGACCGCCAAACGCATCGTCGCGGTCATGGATGCGCTCGATTTAGCAGAAGCAGACATCGTCGCCCACTCGCACGGGGGTGCCGTTGCTCTGATGCTTGCTGCGCAGCATCCCAGACGTGTGCGCAGGCTTATCCTCTTCGCGCCTGCCAACCCCTACAGCCGCTCAAGTGATCTCATGGTGCGCATTTATAGCACTCCATGGGGCGGAGCCCTCGCCTGGATGCTGCCCTACCTTCCGGCAGCGATTCAGCGCATCGCTCTCGGAGAGATATATGGAGGCCCCGAGCGCGTTGTCGATAGCTGTTTGCAGGAGATTGTCGATGGCCTGCGGAGCCCCGCCACATTGCGCCACGTCCTCTGTATTATTCGCTGCTGGTTCGCTGAGATGGCCAAGCTAAAAACCGTGCTCCGCCGCGTGAAGCGGATTCCAACGCTGCTGGTGTGGGGTGATCGCGACCGTACGATCAGTCTGAGCTCCGCCGTTAGGCTGAACCGCAAACTGCGCGGTTCCGAACTCATCGTGCTGCCGGGCGGCGGCCACTCCGTCTTCGAGGAGATACCGGAGGAGTCGAACCGCATCATGATTGAATGGCTTGGGCGCCATTCGTTGTCCGCTCCGCACCCGCGTGACCTGCCCCGAACTGCCTCGGTCCCTAGAAGAACCAGGAGCACTGCCTCTATGCGGCGCTTATCGCCTGGGACTTAAGGCAGCATCTTCAGCGCAAGGCACTGGAGCAGTGAGTTCAGAATCCTGTTGTTGCCGAGCGTGCCCTCTCTCCACCAAGCAGGAGGTCGACCTTTAAATTTTCCCTCGCATCTTCGCCGCCCACCACCGTGACCCGACCAACAGAAATCGCCAATCGCTTAGGAACTCCGGCGGCTTTCCTTCGATGGCATGCCCCAAAAACTGCAGGGCCCACCCCACACCAAAGAGCGCAACCCCGAACCAAAGAACCGGGCGCCAGAAGATCCCCGCCAGCATCATCGGCAGTGCGGCCATGATCATTGGAATACCGAAAGTATGCGTCAGCCGATTCAGCGGATGTTGATGGCTCTCTGAGTATTGGGCGATCCAACTATCCCAGCTCCGGTTTCCAAGCATGTCAGCGTACTCCTTCCGCACACATCTTGTAAGCCGCATCTCGGTCGATCAGGCGCAGATAGCAAGTGCTCTTCTGCACAATCAGCCAATAAAGAGCGAACTGGTGAGCAACTATACACCATGAAACGGAGCGCTCGAGATGTGGCCAAACGGGGAGTTGGGCCAAATCCAGCGCCGTCCGCTCGGTGGATGTGCCCTCGCCGAGTCACTCTGCGAGGGACGGGCGGTCCCTCTCCAAACCCTAAGGGGGCGAGGAAATCTAGCGGAATCTCAAGCAGTCATAAGCGAGTTACGGACGCCGTCGCGGATTCCGCCCGAATGGAGGATCCTGCCCGAATGACAGAGGAATCGAATCAGGATGGCCGCTCAGATCCTTCGGGGCTGAGCAGCATCTCTTCCTTATGCGTCCGTGTATTCTGGATCGCGCTGAATTACGATCACGCTGATGTCGTCGGCAACAGAGCTGCCATTCGCGAAGTCTTGCACAATGGCGAGGAGCATCATGAGCGTGGCATGAGCGGAGTGCTGTTTAGCGCGTCTCAGTGCCACGGCTAATCGCTCCGACCCAAACTCTTCCCCAGAGGGGTTGCAGGCTTCGAGCACGCCATCGGAATATGTGACAAGCGTGTCGCCAGGTTCGAGAATCAGCTTGCTGGAGTTAAATTCCGCACCTTCAATCGCACCCAGCAAGGGCCCGCCCGTTTCAAGACATTCGGTTTGGCCATCCACGCGAAGGAGGATTGGCAGACAATGGCCTGCGGTACAGTAGGTCACTTCTCCGAGATCACAGTCGATCTGCGCGAGAAACGCAGTGACGAATGGAGCAATCGGCCGCAGATAGCAGAGATGGCGATTTACATCGGAGGCAATCCTGGCTGGATCAGAGTCTGGACGGCCGTAGCTTTGCAATAGCCCAGCCAGATTCGTGAACCACATGCCGGCCGCAACCCCTTTGCCGGCAATGTCTCCGTGCACGGCGAGAACTTTGGAGCCAGTTGGCGAAAACATCGTAAAGTCCCCAGAGAGGAAACGTGCCGCGAAGACCTCGCTTGAGAACTGTAGACAGCCGCGGTGCAACTCACGCGAACCGCTTAATTTGCGCTGGATCTGCACCGCCTCGAACAACTGCGAATGCAGATCAAGTTTCTCTCTCCGGAGTTCGTCTACTTCGGCCTTCGGCGACATGCCGGTCGAAGAGGCCGCGTTTGAGAATATGGGCGGGAAATGGCGCTCGACGTTTGCTCCCGATGTGCCGTCGTGTCCTGATGAGACCACTTCACGGTTCAAGGTTGACCTCTTTTCTCCGATCGTGACTTAGCCAACGAACCGATAACCTGTTCCGTGTACTGTGAGAAAGTACCGCGGTTGTTCGGGAGCGGGTTCAAGTTTTTGGCGCAGGCGTACCAGATGCGTGTCCACAGTCCGAGTCGATGGGTAATTCTCGTACCCCCAAACCTCTTCCAGAAGACGATCGCGACTTAAGGTTTCGCCAGAATGGCAGACGAAGTATTTCAACAGGTCGAATTCCTTGGAGGAAATATCGAGCGGTTTCCCCGACCGGAGCACTCGACAACGCCGCAAATCCACTTCCACATCTCCGAAGGAGTGTTGATCCTGATGTTTGGGAGCAACTGCCGTGCGTCGCAGCACTGCCTTCACGCGCGCCAATAACTCGCGAATGGAAAACGGCTTCGTCACGTAGTCGTCCGCCCCGAGTTCGAGGCCCACCACTTTGTCCACTTCCTGGCCCCGGGCGGTCAGCATGATGACCGGAATGGAACCGCGCTGAGCGCGTAACTGCTTACATACTTCCAGTCCGCTCAACCGGGGCATCATGACATCGAGGACCACAAGATCGGGCGCCTCGTCCAGAGCCCGTTGAAGGCCTTCGACCCCATCGGCCGCTGTAATGACTTCGTAGCCTTCAAACTCGAAATTGTCGCGAAGTCCGGCCACCATTTTGGGCTCGTCCTCGACCACAAGAATTTTCGGTGGCCTCGATGCTTCAGTTATCTTTGTTTCTTGCTGTCTCATGCCGCAATTCCTTTCGCCTGGCCCAAGTTTGAATGCTCCACCGGCAATGTGATGGTGAACTTGCTGCCTTCTCCAGGCTCGCTCTGAACCGCAATGTCGCCGCCATGAGCCTGCACAATGTGGCGCACCAGAGACAATCCCAATCCGCTCCCCTTCGTGTCATGTACCAGCGGGTCGCCAACTCGATAGAACTTCTCGAAGATTTTGGCCTGCTCCTTGGGAGGAATGCCGATTCCGTGATCCACCACCTCAAGGTTGACGCCGCCATTGTGGCGGTAAAGATTGACCCCAAGATACTTCTCCGTGGCCGAATACTTTACTGCGTTGTTCACCAGGTTCAGTAGAGAACGCGCAATCGCTTCCCGGTCCATCCACACTTGCGGCAGATTGCTGTCGATCTTCTGTTCGAATTGGAAGCCGTTTTGCTCAATTTCAAAACGATAGGATTCCAGCGTACTCCGCACCAGATCAGCCACGTCGGTCTCGCGAAAACTATATTCTTTCTTGCCCGACTCAATCCGCGAAAAGTCGAGAATGTTGTTGATCAGCGATGTCAACCGCTCGCTCTCTTTGCGAATGATCTCGTAATATTCTTGACACTTTCCCGGGTTGGACAGACGACCTAATTCCAGCGTTTCCGCATAGAGGCGTATGAGCGCCAGAGGCGTTCTCAATTCGTGGGAGACGTTGGAGACGAAATCAGATTTCAACTTGGCTAGCGCGAGTTCGCGGGCCACATTGCGATAGGTGAGGTACATGCCTGCACCCATCAGCAAGGAAAGCGCCCCAAAAATGAGGAAGCTGGTTCGCACGATGTGCTCGCTGATATCGGCAATTGTGGTCCCGCGCAACTTGATTCCCAGGATCAGGCCGGGGAAGACATTCTCGAAGGGCCGCTCCACTTCGGGCACGCCCCCATCCCAATACGTCGAAGCAGCCAAAGGAGTCGGGTCTTTCTCTGCCCGAACCATAATTGCCGTTTGTGGATGGGACGTATCTCCCTGATCCTGGCTGGGCAAGACTTCGTTCAGAGCGTGGGGAAAAAAGTCGTGCGTTAAATAGTCGGTGTCATAGATGAACCCGGCGAGCGCGGGCCGTTCCGAGCTCGAACCGCGGGGTAAAAACAGCGCCAGTGATTGATACACCATCTTGTCGTTTCTGGTTATCCAATGATCCGTAAAATAGACGTGCGGTCCCCCTCCCGCTTCGATCCGCTTCAGTTTGGCGATAAGGTCTTTGCCGTCCATATCCCACCACGCTCCCAGGTCGGAAGAAAGCTTCGCATCCTCAGCACAATATCGAGGATCGCTGAGTCGGCTGGATTGAGATCGAAGTGCAAGCTTGCCTTTTCCCGTCCACAGAAATGCATGTGCGATGTGAGGCTGTTTCGCCATGAACGTATCGAGTTCCTCAGGTTTGTCTACATCCGGAAATCTTGACCTGCTCTTCTCTGCGCCCTCGTAAGCGCGCTCGTCAATCCGCTCTTCAGCGATGGCCAGCACCTGTTGATACTCCCTCTGATAGGCGGCTTCAATCGCCTTATCGCGCTGTATTTGCCTGAGATACATCACCCCGAACACAATGAGCGCCGCCGCAGGCAGCATGACTGCCAGCATGAGCACCATGATGCGCGGTCGCTCAGACCAACGTCGAACTTGAAGCTTCAACATAGATGTACATCCGGCGAACCGTTCTACGTTCATCGGACTGCAGATTAGAACAGGAAGTTCAGCGATATGTCACGGCCACGCAACAAATTGCAAAAAGTTGTGAACTCCCAGGACATCAAAGAACCTGCCACCGCAGGTCAAAATGTTGTCTCTCGGACGGCACGTATAGCCAGTAACTCTTCCGGAATCCAGAACATGGAAAATTCAAAGCCATCGACACGAGGCGTCTGCGGGCCCGTTCAGACCTTAAAGCCATATGGACCGATCATGGCCAGCAATAAGGTAAGAGCGGCAAATGTGGCGAGCATCCAGACGATGGGCCGACGTCCGGCGAAAGAATCAGAGGCCAGGGTTGCGACGGTAGTGGTGGAGGTGACGGTCTGCGTTGGACCGGCAACCGTCTCCTCTATCAGGCGGTTTATGAGGCGACCCCAGCCAATCGCGGTTGAAGCGCCCGGCCGGGTCGATTGTTACCGTGGAGAGGCAGCAAGAGCCTCCAATAGAGCTTCGCGATGCGATTCGCTGGATGGCTCTTCAGTGGCCGAGGGAGTGGAGCGGCACGTCTTCTCCAGTCGTCCTCTTTATATGTAAGGGGTCAATAGAGATCGAGGAGATTGAAGACGACGAAAGGTGCTAGAAACAGGTCAAACACGGACGTGCGTGCGAAGCCAGGACGCCTTGGACCGGCCCTGGAATCGATGAGCGTGGACATGCTGCTGCAGTTACGAAAGCAGTAGCTCGATATCCTCTGGACGCAGGTCACGGATAAGACTGTTTTGCGCTCCGATGATGGCGTCGGCGAGGTTTCGTTTGGTCTCCTGCAGCTGAAGAACCTTTTCCTCGACAGTGTCGCGAGCGATGAGGCGATAGGCAAAGACCTGGCGAGCCTGCCCGATGCGGTGGGCGCGGTCGACGGCCTGGGCCTCGGCGGCAGGATTCCACCATGGGTCTAGGATGAACACATAATCGGCGGCGGTGAGGTTCAGGCCCAGACCGCCAGCCTTGAGACTGATGAGAAAGAGCCGGCAGTCGGGATCGTTCTGGAAGCGGTCCACGCGTGTCTGGCGGTCGTGGGTCTTTCCATCGAGATATTCGTACTCGGTTCCGCTGCTCCTGAGGCGTGCGCGCAGGATCGTGAGCAGGCTGGTGAACTGCGAAAAGACCAGCGCTTTATGGCCTTCGTCGAGGACTTCGCGGAGTTGATTGAGCAGCACGTCGAGTTTGGCGCTGGGGTCTTCGATGAACTTGGGATCGATCAGGCCGGGATGGCATGCCGCCTGACGCAGGCGCAAGAGGGCTTCGAGCACCTGGATCTTGGACTTTGCGATGCCGTCGCTGCTGATCTTGTTGAGCAGCGAATCGCGATAGTGCTGGCGCAGATCGTTGTAGAGGGTGCGCTGGCGGGGCTCCATTTCGCAATAGATGGTCTGTTCGATCTTGCTTGGCAGTTCCTTGACCACCTGCTCTTTTGTGCGGCGCAGGAGGAAGGGGCGGAGAGCGTGAGAGAGCAGCTTGCGGGTCTCTTCGTTGGGATTGCGCATCGCCCCGCCGGTGAGTTGAAAGGCGCTGGACGCGCCCAGGATGCCAGGATTGAGAAATTCGAAGAGCGACCAAAGTTCGCCCAGATGGTTTTCGACCGGTGTACCGCTCAGGGCGAGGCGATGGACACCACGCAGCAGGCGGACTGCTTTGGCAGACTCGGTATTCGAATTTTTAACGGCCTGGGCCTCATCGAGGATCACGTAATCGAAGACGGTATCTTTGAAGCGAAGGGCGTCGCGGCGCAGGGTTCCATAGGTAGTGAGAATGAGGTCGAAGTCTGAGAACGTATTCTTGTTGCGGTCGATGCCGGTGTAATCGAGCACGCGAAGCTGGGGGGTGAAGCGCTCAACCTCCTGTTTCCAATTGAAGATCAGCGATTTGGGCACAACAGCCAGGGAAGGCTTATCGAGCTCGCTTTTGGCGCGCAACTCGCGGCGGGTTTCCAGCAGGGCCAGCACCTGGGCGGTCTTGCCCACGCCCATATCGTCTGCTAGGCATCCACCGAAGGAAAACTGGCGCAGGAAATGCATCCAGCCGAGGCCTTCGCGTTGATACCCCCGCAGATCTCCGACGAACCCATCGGGTTGTTTCGCCGGAGCGATCTGCTGAAACCGATCGAGTTCCGCGCGGACATTGTGAAAGGTTTCGTCGCAATTCACTGTCGGCTGGGTGGCGAGCAAGGCATCAAGAAGGCCCGCCTGAGTGCTGGAGAAACGGATGTGATCGTCTTCCGAGGCGCCCATGGCGGCCACGGCTCTGAATCGGCTTAGCCACTCTTCGGGCAGCAGGCCGTAGGAGCCGTCATCCAGAATAACCATGGTCTCGCCGCGTTTGAGGGCTTGAAGCAGTTGCGGCAACTGCGCTCGGGCACCGCCGTACTCCACCTCTCCATGGAGTTCAAACCAGTCCACTCCACTGGTCACCTCGGCGCGTGTGGTTGTGGGGTTGCGAAATACCTTGCCTTCGGCAACGATGTGCCAGCCGGACTCTGCCAGGGCACGAACGACTCGTGGCAGTTTGGCGGGGGCCAGATGCCAGAGAGCTTCGCTCTGCCAGGCAAGAGATAGGGATTGGAGTCCGAGCTCGCCTAAAAGTGCGGTCGCTGTCTTTTCAGCTTCGAGATCGCGCCGGACAAATCTTCGCGCGGAAGCCTGATAAAAGCCATGAGCCGGAGTCTTTTCCGGAACGGACTGACCTTCGTAATCGAAGGACAACTCCGCTTTCATGCGCTCGGGACCATATCTGGAGTCCTGCCTGGAGATCTTCAGGCAGGGACGCGGATGGAGAGTTACTTCCTCGAAGTGCAAATCCGGGGGAAGATCGAGAGCGGGCAAGATCGGCGAACCCAGGAGTTCGGCGAGAAACTCGTCCCTGTCTCCGAACGGGATCGTGATGGGTTTTCCTTTGCGCAGGTTCGCGATCCAGGGAAACGCCCTGTCCTCCGAGAGCGCCGCGATATGGTCGGGAGCAACGAGAAGGCCGCCAGGAGTGACCAGTAGCGGCGTCGCCAAATCCATCCTTTGCTCACCGCGCCGGAAACCTCCGGTCAACAGCCAATTCCGATGGGGGATTTCCCGCATCTCCAGGGTGAATCTCCAGGGATCGCCGTTGTCCCAGGCCAGAGGGGACAGGTCCGTTTCGTCCTTGTCGTGCGGCAAAAAACAGCGGCCAGTGCGAGCCGCCATAGGAATGAGTGTGCGTGCCAGGGTGGGGGGTACGTGATAGGCCCCGGAGATCTGGTCGTAGGTGTCGAAACGGCCATATGGGTAAAACTTGCTGCCACCGATCAGCATGGACAGGATTTCGCGATCCTCCGCGACGGGCAAGGACGGAATCGTGGTCCGCCTCAGCGACAGCGGTTTGGCTTTCTTCCAGCCGTTTTTCTTCGGTTCGCGGGATTCGAGATAAAGCACCGGACTCGACGTGGCCAGGCTATTGGCAATATCCACGATGTAGAGAATCTCGGCGTTTGCGGGCCACGCATCTTGCCAGGTGCCGGGTGACGCGGGACCTTGGAAAAGACCGCTCATCTGCTTCTTCCAGCCAGCAGGTTGGAGTGGTGGGTTGAATGCAGGAAGCGACAGCCGGCGAAGGGGGGCCGACTTCGGTGCAAGGGCGTCGTCAAGCGTGGCAAATTGATCCAGAAGTGTGTCCATGTCCAGAGTCAGGCCGGCCGAGGAAGCTGCATCGGTGAGGTGCTTCGCCTCATCTGCGGCAAGAACCGCGGCCCAAAGATGCTTGCATGGCTTGGCCTGGTCTACGAAGTAGGGGCAATCGCACAAAACCGCAAGTTGGCTTCCTGTCCACTGCAGCATCACCTGGTAGGGCTCCGATCCCCGCACCTGTGCGCCAAGTTCTGAAGAAGAGCCGTACCGGATGCGGACACGCTGCTGGCTAAAATACTGATAGCCCCGCTGACGAATACTGGTGTCGAAGCGATTTTTCAGGGTAGAAGCAAGAAGCATAGATCCGAAGCTTTCGATAATGAGTTCCTTGTGATTTTAGGATATTTTGACCTTGCCCGGTCAAAACGTAAGCATTATGGTTTGCGTAGCATCTGCTCTCCGCTCAACGCCGATTATGAGACCGGCTAGCCTGCCCAACCTTGATGGAAGTTCCTTAACGCGATCGCCGTTGCGTTTCTTGCCCGTTTCTCTGAGGTTGTCGCTAGCACCTCTGATTGGGACGAACGAGGAATCGGGGATGATCCGCCTTATCGAACAACCAAGCCATCAAATGGCGATCCCTTCCGAAGGGAAGGTCGCTGCTGCACCTGATGGTCTCGCTCTGTCCGGCCTGCCATGCCAAGGTCCACGGTACCTAAGCGGTGCTCTCCCGCGTGTCGCCTTTGCTGCTTGGGCTCTGGCGGGAGCAGCATCCGAACGGTCGGGCAGTGGGTCGATGAGGGCTTTGAGTGTGTCGCGCGGGCCATGGCTGTACTCCAAGGGCGGCGCGAAAATTCCCGCCTGTAGCTTTTGACATTATTTGTCGTAGTCTCCTGACATGCAATCTCTCTCGGAGCTGTCGGAGGAAGATCGATGTTCTAGTCCCAGCTTGCTCACCGTTTCCGCCATCGGAGCCCTAGCGTGCGTGGCCGCAGACATGGTCCACGAAGCGCTGGGCCACGGAACCGCTGCCTGGCTAACCGGGGACCGGATCTTGTCCCTGTCCACCGTCGCTATCCAAAACGCCACTGCCAGCCGCTTCGTTTCGGCTGCAGGCACCTCGGCGAATTGCGTCGTGGGCATTCTCTCGTTACTGGCGGCGCGCCGCGTGCAACGGTTGACCTCATGGGCATACTTTCTTTGGATCTTCGGCGCCTACAATGTATTGAACTCAGGCTACCTTGTTACATCCGCAGTGCTGAACAGCGGGGATTGGGCGAACGTGATTGCAGGGATTTCTCCTCCCTGGCTTTGGCGATGTGTTCTTGGGATCGCGGGAGCAATGCTGTATGTCTTGGCGATTCGCTTTGCGGCAATGTCCATGGCCGATCTGGTCAACCGCGGCGAGGTTGCCATGGCAGATCTCCAGCGTCTGATATTGCCCGCGTATCTTGCGGGGGGCACAGTGATGACCATTGCATCGGTCTTCAATCCGATCAGCCCCAGTCTCATCCTACTGTCAGGTGCCGGCGCGTCCTTCGGCCTGAATGCCGGGCTTCTATTTCTCCCCAACATGGTCGTCGCCAATGAGCGCTGTCAGACGCAGGTGACCTGCCCTATGCCCTTCAGTCTTTCCTGGTTCGCGTTGGGAATCGTCGTTTCTGCACTTTTTATCGGTGTGCTCGGCCCCGGTATTCATTTTTCTCACTGAGTCCTTGCCCACCGAGTTGCGGAAACGAACGTTTGCGCGAGCCGATACCCTGCCAGGCTGAATCCCGGCATTCTGTGTTGCAAAAGGCTGTTGCGATTGCTTTCCCACCGGCGACAGGTTTGCGCAACGAAGGCTTACCGTGCGATTTTTGACGTTTGGTGCAGTGACCCCTGAAAGACTTCGCAGGCCTCGGCGTGCCAATCCTCAATCCCTGGGGTGAACAGCCGTAAGGAACCGGGTTTGGCGGCTGCGAGTGCCCGCCAAAGAATCATCCTCTAGACATCGGAATGCATGCCGGTCAACTCGTCTGCCCGCCATGCACCTGGCGAATCTGAAGAGTATACTGGCTACTTCAATAGATGGTCGGCACCTTATATTACTCAGCGACCAGAACCTGTCCGCCTAACATCTAGCTCCGACTCCCGCCAGTGTTTGGTGCAACGCAAGGAGGAACGATGATGAATAAACCACACCAATTTCAGTCTCCGTGCCTATCCACTCAGAACATCCCGTACATGTTCGCAGCTGAACCTGCTCCAGCAACTCGTGACGGCGGCGTTCTGGGGAAAGGACGCTTGGTTTGGACGTGCGAAGTTTATGGAGTCAAGGAGCGCCCACACTCGGTCACTGCCTTTGTGGACGATTTGGGATTGATCTCGCTGGACCCACATTCCCTGGTGAGAGCGGATTCGTAGGACGATTGCCGGATTAAGCTCATGCTGTTCAACAATTGGCGCGAAGGGTGCTCGCTCGAAAGCTTTACCTGCTCTTGCGCCGCCACACGAAGCACGTGATCCGCCCGGGGATCTTCTGTGACTTGAACGGTTCCAAAAGTCACGGCTTCCCCTCCGTCAGGCTGTTATCGCCATCGCTCTGAATCGCACTGTAAACGCAGAACACGTCAGTCCCGTTCTCGCGTCCAAGAAAGCCATACCCCTGCCCATGTCGGGACATGGCTTCTCCTTGCGTGATCGGTCAATAAATGTGAGAGTGGGGGCTGCTCGGACCGCCAACAAGACTTGCCATCGCGGCTAAGAGGTCAGCCGGTAGGTCCCTCGCGTCGAGCCCGTTTTGAGGCACTTGGCCACGATTGCCTGAATTCTGCGCACGAAGAACAATGCTTTTCAGCGGAGGGGACTGACCGTCTGCAAAAGCCGTGGCCCACGCGCGGTCCTCTGGGGATAGCGTGTGGCAGAGGATCAGGACATCGATCCGTTCTTCGGTGGCGATTGCGAAAACGTCTGGAATCTGCCCGGCCGTCCACACCTGATAACCGGCCTCTTGTAGCATCCACGTTCTTCCTGTTTGGCCGACCGAGCAACGTAAGAGCTTACGAATAGCCGTCTCAGCTTGATCAAGCTACGCGTTTCAGGTGAAATTGACTGTTCGGTAGGCGACAAAGGATCATCCCGTTCGACTTCATAGAGCGAGACCTCATCGCTGCGGCGGTCGTCGAGGCCGGTGGTGCGAACGTAACCCAGGATTCTGACTGACCCATATAAGCGAAATTGCTTTAGCATCTTAGGAACATTGGACGGACCGCACCCTTAATCCCGTTCCTCTGATTATCGCTCCGGGATGCGAAACATCATCGGTATGAGAACGTAGGAGGACCGAGCACTATTCCATGAATGGACCCACTCTCACACCTGGAAAAAAGACCCTGATTATCGGGAACAGCGAGATGGCCGACCGCATTCGTGCTCACGGCTGGGCGGCGACACCCTTGGGGCCGATCGAAGATTGGTCCGAGACGCTGGTCGCCACCGTCAATCTCATGCTGCATTCGCCATTCCCCACGATCCTCTCATGGGGGCCGGGGATGGTTTTCCTCTACAACGACGCAGGAATTCCAACCCTGATGGCAAAACATCCCACTGCACTCGGGGGTCTCTACCATGAGGTCTTCCATGAGGCCTGGGACTTGGTTCGCTCCGATCTGGAAGCCTGCTTTTATCGGGGCGAGACAGCGGTGCGGGACAACATGTTCATCCCGATTCTTCTGAACGGAGTCCTTGAGAATCACTATTGGAGCTATTCCCTCATCCCGGTCTACGAAAACGGCAGGATCGCAGGTGTTTATGATGCCTATCGCAACACGACCGAGATTGTCATGGGAGCGCGTCGGCTTCGCGAAAGCGAGGCCAGGCTGAAGCTGGCGACCGAGGTTGCGAAGCTGGGAGTGTTCGTGTGGGAAACCATCGCAGATCGCGGGAGTTGGGAAAATGACCGCATGTACGAGATCTTCGGGCGGACGCGCGAAGAGGGTCCGATCAACGGCGCTGCATTCCTGAACCAGGTCGTCCATCCCGATTACCGGAAAGCCTTTCAGCGGGCTATGGAAGCGACGCTGCAACAAGGGGAGGCGTTCCGCTTCGAGGGTTTGATCTGTCTTCCCGACAAGACGCTGCATTGCATCGAGATCAACGGAGAGCTTCAACCGCGGACGGATGGCGCAGTGGGCAAAATTCTCGGCACCGCCCGTGATATCACCGAGATTCGAGCAAGTGAGGAGGCACTGCGAAGGAGTGTCCAGCGCCTCGGCGAACTCGCGGCGATTGTCGCCTCCTCCGATGATGTGATTTTGAGCAAAGACTTGAACGGGGTGATTACGAGCTGGAACGAGGCTGCGACGCGGGTTTTCGGCTATTCGGCAGAAGAGATGATTGGCTCGTCGATACTCAAGCTGATTCCCGAGCACCTCCACTCGGACGAGAAGACCATCCTGGAAAACATTCGCGCCGGCCGACGTATTGAGCACTTTGAAACTGTGCGTCTGACCAAGGGCGGTCAATTGCTCGATGTCTCCCTCACCGTGTCACCGGTGAAGGATGAAAAGGGGGTGGTCGTTGGGGCCTCCAAGATTCTTCGCGATATCTCAGGGCGCAAGCGGATGGAACAATCTCTGTTGCAGGCCGAAAAGATTGCAGCGACGGGCCGCATGGCGGCGACGATTGCCCATGAAATCAACAATCCCCTCGAAGCGGTAATGAACCTGCTGTACCTCCTTCGTCCCATGATCACCGACCCGGAGGGCGTCCTCTACCTCCGCTCGGCCGAAGACGAGATGGGCCGCGTCTCGCATATTGCCAAGCAGACGCTCGGTTATTACCGGGAACACGCCTCAGCGAGCAATGCCTCGCTCGCGGAGATTGCTCTGCACGCAATCGCGATCTACGAGCCGCGGTGTATGGCCGCCGGCATTGCAATTAGAAAGTTCCTCGATTCGTCGAGATATGTTGTGTTGCGTCGCGGAGAGATGATGCAGGTGATCTCGAACCTAATTACGAACTCGATCTATGCAATGCCGGCAGGCGGTCTTCTCTCCATCTCAGTAAAGGATGCGGAAGGTTCACCAGATGGTATTGTTCTAGCCATCGAGGATAATGGAAGCGGAATTGCAACCAAGGATCTACCGAGCGTGTTCGACGCCTTCTTTACGACCCGCAATACTGTGGGCACGGGCATCGGCATGTTCGTCGCGAAGCAGTTTATCGAAGGCCACGGTGGCCAGATTACGATTGAAAGCACGAACGGAGCGGAACGGCATGGCACAACAGTTCGCGTGTTTCTACCGATATCGACAGCGTATGACGACTCTGCCAAAGAGCGTACTCCAGATACGTAAAACCATGCAGGCAATCGAGTGGGGGCTGGCGCAAATGCACCCATGCCCGTCCCCTCCTACGAGGGCGTGAACCTCAAAGCAAACAGGAAACTGAGCTGACCCGGCTTAGGATTACTACAACATAAGGACGTTATGTCGTAGTAAAGGCGGCCCCCCACTAGCCTTTTGGGCTAAATGAGCCGATAGACAACTTGAGCTTGTTCCAAGTTCGAAAGCTGAAGGTGCGCTTATGTCTCACTTGGGTAACGGTTTGGGCCGCAGCTTAGCCAAATCTTTACGGCTGCGCGCGCTCGCGTCTCTGCTCCTTGCCATCGCTGGGGCGCCTGGGCAACTCCTGAGTCAGAGGCTTCCTGAGCTAACCACCGTTCACGTCATTCGCTCCCTCAGTTCGGATCAAGCGGGTCAGCCCCAGCCGGTGCGGTTACGTGGCGTAGTCACCGTGGTTACGGACTGGAGGTCTTCGTTCTTCCTCCAAGATGCCACCTCCGGAATTTTCGTCGAGCGCACCAACAATTCTCCGCAGCTTCAGCCCGGACAGTTCGTCGACGTACATGGTGTCCTGGGGCCGGGCAACTTCGCGCCCGTCGTCATAACGAACAACGTGACGGTTCTGGGGAAGAGGAAGATGCCGCCTGCCCGCTTCTTGGATTTAGGCAAGCTTATCGGAGGCAAACAGGATAGTCAGTGGCTCGCTCTTCGCGGTATCGTGCGCGCCGCGGTCGTAAAACGAAGCAGAGAACGCCTCGTGCTCTTTTTGGATCTTGATATCGGCGCGGGCAACATGGTGCAAGTATTGGTGTACGACTTTTCCGACGCGGTGTGGCGCCGGCTTCCTGGCGACACGATTTCGGTTCGCGGCGTATGTGGCACCGTCTTCAATGACAAACGACAGTTTGCCGGCCTGCGTCTGTTCGTTTCGAGTCTGCGCGAGATCGCCGTAGAACGGCCGGCACCCGCAAACCCGTTTGATCTTCCTCCGCGTCCTCTCGGCAGCCTGCTTCAATTCGGCGAAGCGGGAGGATTCATCCAGCCGGTCAAGGTGAGCGGAGTGGTCACCTTGACCCAACCTGAGCAGGGGTTCTACCTCCAGGACGGAACCCAGGGAGTCTACGTGCAGAGCAGGCAGGCCGCTCAAGTGCCTCTTGGTTCACGCCTGGAGGTGGTGGGCTACCCGGCTCTCGGTGGCTACTCCGCTACCGTGGACGACGCGGTGTTCCGTGTGGTGGGCATGGCGCATCCGCTCGTTGGCCTCGTGCAAACAGCCGCCGCCATGATCGACGAGAACGATGGCTTACCCACAGCACCCTACGATTCGGTCCTGGTGCAGCTCAAAGGCCAACTGATCGAGGAGATGCCCAGCGTCGACGAAGATGTGTTGTTCCTTCAGGACGGCACCACCTTCTTCACCGCCCGGCTCCCCAAATCCGGGCCGAAGCGCCACGTTCTGCCCCCCGGAAGCCTGGTAAGCATCACCGGCGTCTGCGCGGCAAAAGCTGATTCTGCGCACGATGCACGCTCGTTCGAAATTCTCCTGCGTTCGACCGCAGACATCGTTGTCCTCAAAAACGCCTCGTGGTGGACCGCGGCGCATGCATGGACGGCGGTGGCGCTTCTCCTCTTGGTCGTGCTCGGTCTAATTGGCTGGCTGGCCATCCTACAGCGGCAAGCCAGCTTGCGCCTCTTGGCGGTGAGCGATTATCTCACCGGCCTCTACAATCGCCGGGGATTTCTCGTGTTAGCCGAGCATCAGTGGCAATTGGCGCTGCGCAAGAAGATGTCGGTTGCGCTCTTCTACATCGACCTAGACCACTTCAAGGCGATCAACGATTCGATGGGTCACAAGGAGGGCGATCTCGCGCTCCAGACAGTGGCCGCGGTGCTGCGAGAATCCTTTCGCAAGACCGACCTGATTGGACGGTTAGGGGGCGATGAGTTCGCCATAATGACGCTGGATCCAGCAACCCACTCCCCCGCCCAGTTGGAGCAGCGGCTCGAAAAAACGCTGCAGCAGAGCAATCAGAAAACAGATCCCTTCCAACTTTCCCTCAGTCTCGGCATTCTGATCTGCGATGACTCGCTGAAAGGCTTGAATATTGAGGACTTATTGGCTCGCGCCGACGCACTCATGTATCAGCACAAGAGCGTTCGCAAACAACAGCGCACGTCTGCAACAGCACCGATACCGACCACGCTATGACGCCCCGTCTAATCCGTACCCTTGTTTGCAGTCCCTTCGGTCGCTCCCTCGCCGTCAGTGCCCACCCCCGGCGCCGCCTTCTTCGGCGCCTCCTTGGCGGCAGCCGCCTCGACAGCTGCTGCCTCAGCAGCGATGCGGAGCCTGGCGATGACCCTGTCCAACCGCGATCGGATCTCCTCTTCTAGTGGTAGAAATCGCAACCCTACTCCCGTTCGCGACTGCGCGAATCGAGCCTCAGCTCGAATGCTGGTTCTACGGCCGTCCAGCGTAACCACCAGCTCGACCACAGTTGTTGGAATCACGCGCACCCATGCAGTCGTCCGGACATAGCAGCCCGACGGGCTGATGTTTGCCACCTGTCGCCGAAATATTGCCGCTCCCTCCGGAATGGCGATCTGCGCGTCCCAGGCCACTGGGTAGCGCTCCTTTCCCTTCCGCCGCTCCGGTGCTTCGGAGGACAACAGCGCGGCTACAACGCCATTTCTGCATCTACCATCCGACTTCCTCCTGGCCTACTGATGTAGGCCACATGACGCATCGTAGCGGCCTCTATTCTTTATCGGCTCAGATGTTGGTACTCATGCCGAATCGCACGGAGCCCCGAAGGTTTTTTCCCGGATTACAGAGGCATTTCCCGAAACAAAGCGGGCCCGTCTCTGTCAGTTCTATGGAGATAAGTGATCCTCTGCCTGTGGAGCCGTGTCGCTCTTCCGCTTCGTACCGTTTTAAAACGACCGTTTCAGCGAGTTCGGCGGTTGCGGCAGACATTTGCAACACTCAATGGGAGCACAGGTACGCGGGGTCCGCTTGGGAGTATCGACATTTGCCTCTATTTTTCTTGCCATCACCGTTATGTGCGCCGGGACGGCAACGCTCTATCCGCAAAACAGCTAGGCCCGGAACTCCGACGCCTTGCCCCGTACCTCGGCCAGCATTTCTTTCCTCAATATGAGGTTCAACCTGGTCTGGTAGCCCTCGCCCTTGGACTTTAGCCACTCGACGACATCGGCGTCCACCCTGGCGGTTATCTGCTGCTTGACTGGACGATAGAGACGCGGGCGCACGGCCAGCTTGAACTGTTCCTCGGTCATCTCGGGGATGTCACTGGTGTCGACCTCCGAGTCGGGCAGGGAAGCCATCGTCCGCAGCTCAGCCTTGCGCTCCTCGGAGATCTCCGGCAGCTCAGAAAGCTTGTAGCTCACCAAGTTCTTATCGGTCTTCTGATTCATATCGATTCCTCTCTGTCCTGGTTACCGGCCTCGCGCTA
>FSXA01000431.1_pt1 | contig 43306 bp, 29 predicted proteins | sample 1638081 | NCBI WGS metagenome assembly FSXA01 (sample SAMEA3914788, study PRJEB12502) | metagenome | biome: forest; material: soil | place: Canada | collected 2011-07-03 | depth 0.1 m
CGAAAATCCCCGAAGGCAGCACGGACATCGGGGCAACGTACGGGCTAGATGAGTTGCGATCTCTCGCCTTAGGGTGGCAATGGAGTAAGGGTTATGCCGTTCCATTCGTACCGGCAGCGCCTCTGGGTTTGTAGACGACTCGGGGGCTGGGTAGGGAAATCGGAGTATTGGCAGCTTGGATCGCTTGCGAGTTGTCTGAGGGGGGGAAAAGGCATCGCTCCACCACCAGGAAGCCGTAGGCTGCGATTGACAGGGTGGCATGATGGTGAAAACCGCGCCAGTTCCGGCCTTCGAAGTGTCCCAGGCCAAGTTCCTGCTTCAACTCTTCATAGTCCCGTTCGATGCGCCAGCGTAGCTTGGCGATATCAACCAGTTTGCGTAGAGGGATGGATGCTGGCAGATTCGACAGCCAATACTTTGTCGGTTCCGGTTCCTTGGGCGGCCACTCGATCAACAACCATTGCTCAGGATGGGGTTCCTTGCGCCAGTAATCCCGGTGCGCCACGCGAATACGCAGGGCCGCAAACCGAGAGCACATCATCCCGCGAGTTCCCTCACGCCAACTCACTCTGTGCCATTCGCTGGCGCTCAGGAATAGGGCGAGTTCTTTGGCCGCAAGCGGTTGATGCTCTTCATCCCTCCGCAATAACAGCGGCGTGCGTCCCGTCTTCCCCTTCGGCAGCGGCGGCAGTGGTGCGGTACCGGGAGGCCAGAGTGTGGTTATCGACTTGATGCCTACCGCATAACAAAGCTTCAATTGCTCAAGTCCATTCCGGAATCCTTGACTGTCGCCATAGGCCGCATCGGCCAACACCACGCCGCGAGGTACATCCTCGTTGACCAAGCAGCGAATCTGATCGAGCGCCATATCCGGCTTGGTCTGAAAGCCGATCTCCTGAGGAACTCCGGCTTGCTTGCGGCGCTTCGGGTCGTTGGCCCATGCCTCGGGAAGGTAGAGCTGGTATGCAGCCGGAATACTGGCCTCTGCGGTCGCCAGCGATACACTCACTGCGACACGGCAGTTCTCCTTCTTGCCTACCTGTCCGCAGTACTGGCGGGCGACTCCGACCGAATGGATACCCTTCTTGGGGAACCCCGTATCATCCACGATCCAGGCGGCCAGAGCGTGGTTACGGGTCATGGCCGGAAGTACTTGCCTGCGCACTTCACGCAGGATATCCGAGTCACTCCACGCCGCGTCAGCCACAATGTGATGCAGGCACTGATGCATCTGGCGAACATGTCCCGGGGCCAAACGCGCCGCCATCGGCTCGATGCTTTTGCGTTCGATCGACAACATAAGTCCCTTGGTATAGTTCTCCATCGGGACCCTCCGATCAGCGTGGCCGGAACTCCGTGTAAGGCTATCCAGATAAACCTGAAGTCGATCCGCTTGAGCAGAAGCAACACGTCGCCGATGGCTCATTCCCTCAAGCTAATACCCGACAACCCCATCCAAAATGCAAATCAAATAACAGGAATCAATTTAATAACACAGTAGTATTAGAAGCGGACCTCTGTGGCTCCTACGGCATCTCCTTGAGCTCCAAACGAGCAGCCTGCACTCTGTTTCCTCCTGCCCTTTTCGCTCGATACATTGCTTCATCCGCGGCATGGATCAGCTCCCCGGCTGTGATGCTGCCCGTGCGCACAGCCGCGCCAAAACTGCAGGTTATCTGAAGGAAGCGGGAGGTAGTCGCTATAGGTGTGTTCGCAATTGCACCGCGAAACTCCTCGGCGCGTGTCAGGCCGTCAGCCAACGAGCAGCCCGGAAGCACAATGATAAATTCCTCTCCTCCATAGCGCCCAGCAAAGTCATAGTCACGAATCAATTCTTGAATGCGTCGAGCAACCTCTTTGAGCACGACATCTCCGATCACATGTCCATAGGTGTCGTTGATGAGCTTGAAGCGGTCGACGTCTACCATCAAAACGGCGATCGGCCGGCTCTCCCGCTGTGCTCGCAGGATCTCCTTCTCCAGCAGGTCAAAAAGGGAGCCACGGTTCCAAAGCTTCGTCAGACTATCCTTTGTCGCCTGCTCATGCAGGGCACTATGCGCGCGTACTGTCACCTGGATGGCGTCCTGAAGTTCCAGCGTCCTCTGGGTGACTCTCTCCTCAAGTTCCCGATTCCTCTCGACGAGATAGCGCACACGAAGTCGGTACAGCCCTGCGAAGGCAAGCAGCAGGATCAATCCGCAAAGACATCGAAACCATTCCGTCTGCCAGAGATGTGGTTTCAATTCGACATTCACCTGGATGATAGCCGAGTTCCAGCCTTGCTCCGCATTTGTCGCCTGGAGTTCGAACTGATAGTGCCCCGGAGGCAACTTCGTATAAAACGCCTGCCGTCGGCCACCCACCTCCACCCAATCGGTATCGAAACCGCGAAGTCGATAGCGAAAACGAATTCGTCCCGGAGCAACAAAGTCAGGAGCTGTGAATTGAATTTCAAGATCCCCACTGCCTGGTCCTGCCACGACTTCCTGCTGGAACGGCACGGGACTGCGATTGAACAGTACATGTTCGATCAGCAGGGGCGGGTTCGCAGCTTTCGCCTGGCTATGTCGGGGGTCGACAGAGGCAATTCCCGCGGTGGTAGCAAACCACAGGCGGCCATCTCCCCCCTTCCAGACAGAGGGATTAGCTTCGAAGTTGCATTCCGCGCTTCGAAGACCATCTGAGGTGCCATAGACGGTGCTATGGATTACTGATATTCGGCCATCGGCATAGTCATTGAGTTCTTTCTTCGGGACCTTGTAGATTCCCTTGTTGCATGTCATCCATAGGTTACCGGAGTCGTCCTCGATAATCGCTCCGACAGTCAGATCGAACAATCCCTGCTCTATCGAGTAGGTCGTAATATGCCCGTTCTTAATGCGATTCAATCCACCAGGAGAGGTTCCCGCCCAGACGACTCCATCGTGATCTACGTATACGGCCTGAGCGAAATTGCTTAGCAAACCATCTCGCGTGGTGTAGGTTCTTACGGTTCCATTCTGAAAGCGGCTGACTCCACCGTGGTCAGTTCCAACCCAGATGGAGCCGTCAGGGGCAATCGTAGCCGTGTTGACTAGGCCCGGGACGGCGTAGTGCTGAAAATGCCCGCGTTGAAATCTCACGAGGCCATCAAGTTCGTGGAACCCGAGCCACAAATCGCCGGCTGAATCCTGCAGGATTGACACCAAACGGTTCCCCTTATTGGACGGGTCGCGGAACACTGTGACGTGTCCATCTTTGAGATGGCTAAGAGCACCACTCTCTGAGCCAGCCCAGAGCGTCTTGTCCCGATCTTCGAGCAACGCAAGGAGGGAATCGCTGGGAAGGCCATCATGAGTCGTAAGAACGCGGACATGGCCATCTTCATCTATATGGTCCAGACCATGGCTGTCAGTGCCGACCCATAAGGACCCGTCCCGCGCCTTGAGAACGCTCCATACCATGTCCTCAGAGAGACCTTCCCGCCTCCCAAATGTGCTGAACGAGCCCTTCCGAAGCTCAACCGCGCCCGAGTCAGAGAACCCTACCCACAGATGCCCCTCACTGTCCTCATAGATGCTGGCGACGTCGTCCGATGGAAGCCCCTGACGTGCGGTATACCGGGTGAGTTTTCCATCGCGAAACGAAGCGATGCCACGGTGATCGAAACCAATCCACAGGGTTCCCTCACGATCTTCGAGCAAAGAAGTGACGCGGGCGGGTTCTGGCACACCGGAGAGCGGCACTTCCTCCAGGAGCTTTCCTTTCCATCTGAAGAGTCCGCGAGTTGTGGCCACCCATAAAGAAGCGTCACGGGACCGTGCAAGATCGATAACGGGGGCCGTTGAAACGTCGCCTGTAGGATATCGATGAAATACACCGTCTCTCAGACTGGCCAGTCCCTTGTCGGTACCGAACAGGAGTGTACCGTCAGTTTCCTGGACGATGGCAGTAACGACATTGCCTGGAAGACCATCCTGGGTTGTGTAATGACGGATATCGTTGCCCTGTATGGCGTATAACCCATCAAGGCCTCCTACCCAAACCCTGTCGTCAGCTCCTTCATAGATTGCGGCAATCGGCGAATGGGCCGTGAGATATGTATGAAATATGCCATCTTTGAGACGAATCAGTCCACTTCGCGAGCCTATCCAAAGACTGCCGTCACGTCCTGAGGCGATCACGTCGACGTAGCTGTCTTTGAGTGCCCTATAGTGAACCGTATCGAATACGGTGACGCGGAGACCATCATAACGGGCAAGCCCCTCTTCGGTGCCGAACCATAGATAGCCGTCCCTTGTCTGCGTAATAGTCTGTACGGAGTTCTGGGGAAGCCCATTCTGACTGGTCAGCGTTGTCTGGACATATTGGGTCATCGCCGAATGGGGACTGAGCGCGAGCCCATCAGAAGCAAGAAATCCGGCCAAAGATAGCCCCACCTGACATACTCTGGCTACAGTCCACGCAAGTCTCCGCTCCGCGGCCAACGTATTTCTCCGTTGTAGGGATCTCCAGCGTTCGTCTGGCCGCGCCTGAAGAGCAGGATCACAATGAAGCGGACTCCAGGGAAGGCGTCTTCCAGGCCCCTCCTCATCACTTACGGAAGTCCAGCAAACGCTGGGCTCCCATCTCTCCGAATGGCTTGTTTCCTCTGCGGGGATCTCTGACAGCGTCAAGTGGCCCGGGCGATACCCAACACCGGTGAATCCGGTAAAGCGAACGATCGGCGAGTCCATTTTTTTGAGTCGACTCCGTTGTGGCAAGAGGTCGGAATCGAATCATATGCTTCGGCATATTTCAATCCGTTTCTTGCTTTCAAATTCGAAGATTAGGATGTTCTGTATCGCCCACTAGATTATCCGCAATAGGAACAATCGGCTAGGGCCTTTCGTTGCCGCCACTCAATTTTACGGGGCTGAATAAGCCGGCCGCAGCTTTCGCCAAGGCGGAAGCAACCGCGGTGCTCAGGATGCTGAAGGGTGATCAGGAATGTTGCATCGTTACTCTGTAGACAACAGCGCTTGATGAATGCACGCCGTTATGACTCTGATAGACGACGTTTTGGTTATACCGAGCGCCTCGAAGTTGTTTATAAACGAACGTTTAAGACATTTACATTCTTACGATACTTTGGGGACTCCTTGACCCGCTGCGGTGCAATCCTTGCTTTCGAAGGGATGGCCGGTACAGCTGCTATATGCTCGGCACCATTTAGTCATAAGCTATTGATTTTTCACCATATTAGTGGGCATGCTCGAAAGCATGACCACGTCTCGTCCTCAAATTCGTAAGCTTTCGATCGAGCGCTTCCGTGGAATCGAATCACTTACATGGCTGCCCGACGAGGGGGTCAACGTGATCCTCGGTGGCGGAGACACCGGTAAGTCAACCATCCTCGATGCGATCTCTGTTCTCCTTCACGTCCCTAATGCGTTCACCCTCACGGAAGCTGACTACTGGCGCCGGGAGGTCGACAAGGAATTCTAGCCGGTGCTGTATTTCCCTGGATTTGGGATCCATGCCCTTCTTCTGATCCAGGGGAGTACAGACCCGAAGAGCATCCTTCCCGAGGCCCGCAAAGCTGTCGGCGAACTCGATCTTACTCAGCCTATCTATCACGTCAAAACGATCGATGAGGGACTCTCTGATTCTCTGGCTCGGCAGAGGATGATCGCTGTTCTGCTCGGTATCTTCGCGTCGCTGGCCCTAACCCTTGCAGCTATCGGCATTTATGGGGTCATCTGCTATTCTGTCACGCAACGGACGCGTGAGATCGGGGTGCGGATGGCGGTTAGGTCGAGCAAAGGGAGAATTCTACTTCTGGTGCTGCGCGGAGCTGCTGGTTTTGCGGGTGGCGGAGTTCTGGCAGGGTCGGTCGTCGCTTTTGCATTCGCTCATTTGGCAAACGCGCTTCTGTTTCACACAAGTAGTGCCGATCCCGTTTCCATCGCCGTATCCGTATTTTCTCTGCTGATATTGCCATGTTGACTGCCGTTCTGCCCGCTCAGCGTGCTGCCACGATCAATCCCGTAGAGGCCTTTCGATCGGAGTAAAAAAGCCGACCGCGGGCAATTAATTTTGTATCCAAGTGAGGTGGTTGTATGCCAATTATGGGTCGCATACGGGCTCTCGTATTTCGAACGAGGTCTGATCTGGAGATACAGGAAGAGTTGCGGCGCCGCGTTGAGACGCGAATAAACGACAACGTGGCCGTCGGTATGACTCCTGAACAAAGCCCGCAGGGATCCGCTTTTGCGTTTCGGAAACCCCGCAGTCATGAAGGAGAAAACCGTGGCAGAAGATGCAGGTGGCAGATCATGGTATTTCCTGCAAACGCCCCCAGACTACCATCTGGGTTGAATTTCAGCAGTGTGTCTCTCGGTATCGTCGCCAGTTGAGAGTCGTCTTCTGGGGATTCGCAGATTGTATGCCTGAGGCAGCTGCATTTGGTGAACCCGATGCACTCTATGGGGAGAGCGTTTATGCCGCGTTTTTTTTGCGCCCCAAGATGCAAGCTTCCAAAGAAGAACTTCGCGACTACTGTCGTTTGAGGCTCAACGGCTTCGAAGTTCCTGAACAAATCCACATCGTCGCCAGTATTCCCCACACGACAAAAGGGTCCCTGATCGGCGGGCACTTGCGCATCAATTCGCTACAGAGACGGGATCAAACCATTAAACGGATTATTTCCCTTTGAGGTCAGGGGGTGGTCCAAATCACCGTACTTGCCCTCGATTGCCCGCTCTCAAAATAGAGGATGGCCGTTGGAAACGGCGTGTGCGAATAGCCATATACGAGGGGACTGTAGAGTGATCAAGTTAAAGTTCAGACCGCAGGTTCCCTCAGCGCCCATCAGGTAGGCCGATTCGCTCCAGCGCGATGTGTGGGGTTGAGGCGTTGGTTGCCACGTTACCGGCGCCAACAAGCAATTCAAATGGTTGCAGATCACCGTGCGCCGTTCTCGCTCGCTGCAAGGTCGGCATCATCGAGGAAGGATCCAGCAAAAACGCGGCTGCCGCCTGCGTCCCCGCGGTATTCAGGCCGGCGACGATAAGAACATGGCCGCTGTTGGTGAGGTTCGGCAGATAGGCGATGATGCCGTAGGTCTGTTCCTCCTGCCCCTTGGTGCTGTAGATGGGGGCTTCGCCAGTGCGCGGATGCAGATTAACGAATCCCGAGGGTTTATCCGGCTCCGACTCAAAGCGGAAGCGGAGGTGCAACTGTGAGTGAAACAGTTGAATCCAGGGATTGGACTCATCGGACCCGATCAGAATGGCGTTGCCGGTACGCAGGTCGTCCATTCGCAGGTCGCGCGCGTATCGAATCATGATTCGCTCGGGTACTGCTTCTCGCAACTGTGCTAGGCGAGCAGCAAAATCCAGATCAACTACGTTGGTATAGCGACGGGCGCCCAGCTTAAGGATCTCGTCAGCATCAGCCAGGTTGTCTGCCTTGAGTTTGGTCCGGTAGCTTCCATCGACGTACGCGGCAAGCGGCACCGGTCGCACGACGAGCCGCTGCATGATGACGAGACCATCATCGGAAGGCACAATGAACGTGTCACGATCACTGCTGAAGAGCTGCCTCCAGAGGAGATGGGACATTGCCTCTTCGTGGGACAGAGGTGGTTTTGCATATCGGAGCACCGTGGCGCCAGCGCCGAGCACGATGCCCACAATTAGTCCAAGAACCACCCCGGGCGTGATCCCCCCCCTGATTCTCGTCCATACCGAGGCAACCGAAGCTGACGATTCGGGCGAATCAGACTCGAATCGAGGATCCTCATCGAGTTCAGAGGGCACCATCGCCTCTGGAGGGACAATGGGGCGCTCCGTCTCAAGTGGAGCATCCGCATGCTCAGAAAAGATCGGTGCATATCCGCCGCGCGGGATATCGAGCCGCAGTGTCTCCTCGCATCCCTCGGTTGCGAAGTACTCATCGATGCGCTTGCGTAGTTTTCGCGCATAGCTGCGAACGATGTTGTCGTCATTCGGATCGTAATTTTCGGCCCTGCCGAAGACGGTGACTCCGATCCGCTGTTCGGTGATCTCGTCCGTACGGCCTCGAATCGAACGTTCGACGATGTACAGCAGAAAATCCGAGAGTAGACCTGAACGACCCAGCGATCCGCTTGCGGCGATACGCAATGCGAGTTGCCAGCGGCGGTCTTCCGTGTCGATAGGCACTCCTGAACCCATAGGACTGTCCGATCGCGGGGCAAAGCCCACGGCTGCCTTCGGTGATGGCTCCAGGGTTTGCATAGCGTTCGAACTCTCTTCGTTGGGTTTGAGTGTAAAGCGATTTGATGAACGCTTTGTAAATCCATGTGTGTTGGGCACACGCACACATGTGTTCATTCATGCTGCTGAAACCTCAACTTTGATGATTTTGCTGAAGATACGAGTATTGTGCCGTGTCCACCACATTGAACACGAGAAAAACCCCTACCGCGAGCTCCGATGCGACCTAATACTCGACGCAATCAGGGCCACTGGGAACAGCCCGCTGTCACACGTGTGCGTTCCCCAGGAAAGCGAGAAGGAGAATATGAAGACTTTGAAATTTGAGACGCCACGCGCAACCCTGCAGACAGATACATCGGGGAAGGGGGCATTCCTGCGTTCGGTTTTTATCATCAGCTTGACGTTGGTGTTCGCGCTCGCGGCCGTATGCACTTCGTTCGGTCAGGGACTCACCGGCTCCATTGCAGGTACGGTAACCGACGCGAGCGGGGCTACTGTCGCCGGAGCCATGGTGACAGTGCGCGAGATCGACACCAATGCGACCCGCACTGCCACGACCTCCGATGTCGGCTCCTATCGGGTGCCCCAGTTGCCTCCAGGAAACTACAGTGTGAAGTTTGAGAAAGCCGGCTTCGAGGTCTCCCAGCAGGAGAAGATTATCGTCGCGATCGATCAGGTAGCCCAGATTGACGTCAAGCTCAGCCTCGGCTCGGATGTACAGACTATGAATGTGTCGAGCGCCGCTCCGGTCATCCAGACCGAGACCTCGTCTGTCGGTATGTTGGTCGACAGCGCCACGATTCAGAATACTCCGCTCAACGGTCACCTCAGCGTTCTGGGACTAATCAGTTTGACCCCAGGAACGCAGGACGTAGCCGCGCAGGATACAGTTCCGGTCCGAGGCATAACGCTCGCCTTCGGCACCAACCAGCGCAACTCCTACGGTAACGCTGGATTCACCCTTGACGGCGTGATCAACGAAGAAATCGAACTGCAGCGCGGTGAGGGAGAGGTGCCGCCGCTCGATGCTTTGTCGGAGTTCAAGGTCATCACCCAGGGTGCGCCGGCGGAGTTCAACCTACCTAACCAGGTGATTGTGGTCAGTGCCAGCGGCGGCAATGCGCTCCATGGTGAGCTGCTGGAGTTCAATCGCAGCCGCGGTACCTCGGCCAAGCCGTACTTCTTCGGCGCGGCATCCGCCGCTCCCGCGCGTCCGCCTTACCAACGCAATGAATACGGCGGTAACCTCAATGGGCCCATTGTCATTCCGCATTTCTACAATGGCAAGGATCGCACCTTCTTCTTCGCCAGCTACGAAGCCTTCAACCTGACCCAGTCCGTTCCTCTCACCAGCACACAGGCTACGGCAGCCGAGCGGAATGGCGATTTCAGTTGCTTCCTTGCCGGGGGCAGTTGCGCCACCACTCCCGGGGGAACCATCCTCAAGAATCCACTGACCGGGCAGCCATTCCCTGGGAATATCATCAATGTCCCCTTCAATCCGGTCGACGTTCAACTCGAGAACCTGCTCATGCCGCAGTCGACCACGCAGACCACCGCGGTTAATACCTTTGAGCTGGTTCCGCATACCACTGGGATCAGTCGCTTCAACCTGCGCGTGGACCACAAGATCAGCGATAAGGACCAGATTCGGGGAACCTGGATGCGTGCTTTCTACGGGCCATTCAAGGACGTTGCGAGCCAGGGCGACGGTTCTAGTCTCGCTGGTGGTGTCGCGCAAGACGGCGAACACAACGATATCTTTGTAGCAGGATGGACCCACGCCTTCTCGCCCACCATGCTGCTGGACAGCGCCATCTCCTATCTCCACCTGCCGCTCTACCGTAGCGCGCAGAACTACCTGACGGACTTCTCCGCGATCATCCCAGGCCTGGGAGCACAGACACTGGAGGGTGCCCCGTCGATATCGATCACCAACATTACCCCCTTTAGCGAAGCCGGATCGAAGAACCTCGAACAAACTTATCAGGGCAATACCACGCTCACCAAGGTTCTCGCGAAACACACTATAAAAGCTGGTATCTCCTATCTCTATAACACTTCCTGGCAAAACAGCGCGGTCTCGCATGGTGGCTTCAACTTCACAGGGCTCTATACCGGCATTGCCTATGCCGATTTCCTTCTCGGCTACCCCAACACCACCACCACTTCGACCCCGCTGGACTACGTGGTGCGCTTCAACTCCAGTCAGTACGGCGCCTATATCCAGGACGACTGGAAACCGCTTCGGAACCTGACCTTCAACTACGGTCTGCGCTACGACGTGCAGCGGTTCCACGACAACCCCTACGGGACCGAATCGCTCTTCGTTCCCAGCGTTGGCAAGGTAGTGGTCTTCGGCACCTCCTATCCGGCGCTCGCCAACCCAGCCTACATTCCGGATACGGTGCTTTCATCGACGGTGGGTCTGCCCAACAACATGTACGGTTATCTGGGCCAGGCCATGACCAATATCGCGCCGCGATTCGGTTTCGCTTACCAGATCGGCACGAAAACGGTGATCCGTGGCGCGGTAGGTCAGTACTACAATATGATGCCAGCTTCCTACATCAACGGAGGCTTCAGCAATCTTCCGTTCGACACCGGCCTCACCTATACCAACACCACAACGCCAACCATCACCATGAACGCGCCCTTCGCCGCGAGCGCGTCCGTACCTGCCAACCCCTCGGTTACGGCGCAGCACAAAACCACCGCGCCCTATACCGAGCAGTACAACCTAGCGATCGAACGCCAGTTGCCTGATTCAATCGACCTGCGTATTGGCTATATCGGCCAGCGCACCCTTCATCAGAATGATTCCGGCGGTCCCGGTAACACAGAGCCGGACCTAAACTATGCGCCGCCGGGAGACTATACGGAGCAGTCGCAGCGGCCTTTCCAGCCCTTTTCCACCGTCTCGGAAGCCTTCGATCCGATTTACCACACGAACGCCAATTCCCTGCAAGTGGGTCTGCATAAACAGTACAAGAATGGCCTGATGATCAACGCCGAATATCAATGGATTCGTGTCTTGGGCGTCGAGAACTATCAGAACCCGACCACGATCGGCGACTCCTATGGCAACATCTCCAGCATCACGCCGCAGACGCTCGAGGTCAACTATGCCTACGAGCTTCCCTTGGGCCAAGGAAAAATGTTCTTCGGCACAGCGAGCGGTATAACCAACAAGCTCATCAGCGGATGGGAGATTGCCGGTGTCACCTCCTTCCAGACCGGCCAGCCCTTTTCGGTCACCTACACCGCGCCAGGTTCCCAGGTCTACGGCGCCAGCGGTCGCGCCGACCGGGTTCCGGGGGTTCCACTGTATCCGTCTCATAAAACCAATTCGGAATGGTTCAATCCTGCAGCCTTTACAGCTCCGCCGCCGTATCAGTTCGGAAACTCCGGCTACGACATGCTGTGGGGGCCGCATTACCAGAACTGGGATATGAATATCGTGAAGAACATGAAGCTTGGAGAGCGGTACCGGTTGCAACTTCGAGCTGAGGTTTTCAATGTCTTCAATCATCCCAACTTCGGTGTTCCCAGCTCTGCCGTCAGTAATCCTGCCTCCATGGGCGTGATCTCGTCGGTGGTCAACGAAAACCGTACCATGGAATTCGCTGCGAAGTTCAATTTCTAGGGCTACGTTGCGGATCAGCGACCTCCGTATGCCGGGGCTTTCCGGTTCCGGTATACGGAGGTCACACCTGGTTCGGTCGCGTATAGATCAAGGACAACGCTACTCTGGCCTCACCATGGTCTCCGTGCCCTCGAACTCAGTCGGGCGATCTCCCCTTGCAACGTAAACCCTCTCATCGCAACACTGCTTGCCTGGTTATAGGAGCGCAGGTAAAGCAATAAAACCTGAAGCCTGGACTTTCTGAAGGGAATCGAATGCGGATCAATATTTTTGTGGCAGGTCTAATGCTGGCCGGTCTTATCGGCGGTTCGGCACACGCACAGCCAGGTCATAGCAATCCCTGGGCGCCCACCGAGGTGGGCCCTCTGCCCCCTATCGCGAGCCTCACCGATGGCGTCTGGCTCAAGGGTGACCTTCACCTGCACTCACGGCACAGCAAGGACTCCAGCAATAACTCAGAGGCCAAGATCATCTCCTTTGCTGAATCGGTGGGAATGGACTACCTCTGCATTACCGACCACGACAACCATGTTCAGGGTGACACCGCGCATAACACCTGGAGCGACCCGGAGTTCAAGTCGAACTCGGTCCTGCTTCTCTATGGTGCGGAATGGACAACGACGCGCGGACACGGCAACGTCTTCTCGGCTCGTCCCTACGATCACCAGCGGCTATACGATGTGCGCGATCAGCGTGACATCGTCGTTGGCGCGGTGAAGAAGGAGCTTGGGATTCATCTGTCCGCCAATCATCCCAGCGGCAAGGATCACTTCGGCTTTTCCTACGATATGGTCGACTCGATCGAAGTCTGGAACTCCGCCGTATGGGCGAAGAACGCCAATGCGATTATGATCTGGGACGACATGCTCTCCTCGGGACGTAAGCTGACTGGCAGAGGGGGAAGCGACTCGCATCATGGCGTCCCGGATACCCCTGATCAGGCGACCAAGAATACCCCCCAGCGTCAGGCCAATTACGTCGGGACTCCTACAACCTGGGTGTTTGCGAAGGAACGGACTTTGCAGTCGGTGGTCGATGCTCTCACGAACGGTCGCGTTGCCGTCAGCGCAAACCCCTACGCTCCGCGCGTCGAGTTATACGCCGACCTCGATCAGGACGGCAAGATGGACATGATGATGGGCGACAATGCCAAGGCCACCGGTAAGCCGGTTAAGTTTCGCGTTCAACTTACAGGAAATACGGTTGCGGGAGCCTCCTACACCGTCCACGTAGTAAAGGACGGCAACCCGTTCAGTACATTGCAAGCCACTGGTGGTAACACGACGATGGTCGAGTTCACCGATACGCCAAAAGAGCTTGGACGGACCTACTATCGCGTCGAGGTTGAGGGGCCGCCTACGGCCTATCCGCAGGTTCCTGGATCGATGGCCTTGAGCGGGAACATGGTCGGGCTATCAAACCCGATCTACTTCAACTTCGACCCGAACTTCTAATCGCACTCGATATAACAACGTCATTCTCTCGGAACCGAAGGACCATCAATATGAAGAATTTCCTGCGAGCCGCATCCATCGTCGCTATGCTCCCCGTTTGCGCTGTTGCGCAGACCCCCGCCCCACAGCAGGACCGTGCCGTCCATGTCAATCAGATTCAGGTGATTGGAAGCCACAATAGCTACCATATCGGCATCGCGCCGAGCGAACGGAAGCTGATCGAACAGCAAAATCCCAAAGCGATGCAGGAGCTCGATTATTCCCACCCACCGCTTGCCGATCAACTTTCCAGCGGCGTGCGCCAAGTGGAGATCGACGTCTACGCCGACTCCAAAGGCGGCCGCTATGCTCACCCCGCCATCGTCGATAAGGTCGCGGCCGCCGGCCTTCCCGCCGATCCTGATTTTGATCCGAACCATGAGATGGATAAGCCCGGATTCAAGGTCATGCATGTGCTTGGCGTCGACCAGCGCAGCTCGTGTCACACTTTTGTTGCTTGCCTGACGGTCATTCGAGGCTGGTCGCAGGAACACCCAAAGCATCTGCCGATCTTCATTCTTGTGGAGACCAAGCAAGGAAGACCTGGCGTGCCGCCGACCCCGAACGGTCCCGAGGCATTTACACCGGAGACATTCGATGCTCTCGATGCGGAGATACGCTCCGTCTTCCAGCCATCGGGGATGATCACACCCGACCAAGTGCGCGGCAGTTACGATACGCTGCCCGAGGCAATTCAGGAAACGGGCAAATCTGTAGCAGGTAAAACGGGAGGATGGCCCGTCCTGGCCGAGGCGCGGGGTAAAGTGATCTTCCTGATGGATCAGAAGCCTGTCACCTCTGTTTACACCGCCGGACATTCAGCGTTGCGCGGCCGCCTGATCTTTACCAATGCCGAGCCTGGCGACCCCGATGCGGCATTTGTTGAGGTGAATGAACCCTCCAAAGAGAAGATCGATGCGTTGGCGCGCCAGGGTTATCTAATCCGAACCCGTACCGATGATGGCACCATAGAAGCCCGGGCAAATGACCACACGCGTGCCAATGCGGCGATCGCAAGCGGGGCGCAGATGCTCAGCACCGACTACCCTTCCGCCGAACCGGCCAAATGGACTGGCTTCTTCGTAGGATTGCCAGATGGCCTTACGGCCCGCTGCAACCCAGTGGTTGGCCCTCCCGGCTGCGTCGATGCACTGCTCGAGCCTTCGGGCACGAAGTAACGCGCCTCCTCACCAAGCATCCACGCCCAATAAGCCGACTTATCTGTTCCCGGAGTTCCGTTGATGATTGCCGCTCTCCTCTATCTCGTAGATATCTGCTGCCGTGCCTATCCATCACGCCTGATCGATCCTCGCCGCTGGTTTCTCGTCCGCATCCTCACCCTGGCATGTATCGTCGCCTCGATCGGCGCAATACGCTCATTCGCGGCAGCCGCCCACCCGCAAACGGACTATACGAGTAACGTCGATCCGTTCATCGGGGTTGACTGGGGTGGCAACACTTTCGTTGGTTCCGCAATCCCCTACGGCATGGTCAAGGTCGGTCCGGATATGGAGACCTTCGACGGCCGCAAATCCGGCTTCGGATACTCCAGCAACGGCGTCATCGTCGGCTTCTCCCATCTGCATCTCAGCGGAGCGCAGGGCAAGTACGGCAACATCCTTGTCGTACCGGTCACCGGGCCGCTCGTATTGAATGACATCAAGACTCCGCGCACCAATGAGGTCAACCACGTTGGCTACTATGCCGCACAACTCACGCGCTACAACGTCAAGGCCGAGTTGACCAGCAGCCGCCGTGTCGGTTTCCATCGCTACACATTTCCCGCCACGCAGCAGGCGCACATCGTCATCGACGTCGCCCATGCACTTAGCATGGGAACCGACTGGCAGGCACAGAAATTTCTGGGCGCTGAGATTCATCTCACCTCGAACCATGAAGCGCAAGGGGTCGCTCGCTTCACCGGCGGTTGGAATCGAGGGGGGGAGTACCGGGTCTACTACTATATGGTGCTCGACACGCCTGCCGAAGCCACGCAGACCTGGACCGGCAGCACTCTGAGTTCATCCAAGGACGCGACCGTCGAAGCTAACACGCCCATCGGGGCGTCGTTCGACTTCGCCACAAAGGCCAATCAGGTCATCCAGGCTAAAGTCGGCATCTCCTTTATCAGCGCCGAACAGGCGAAACAGAACGTGCAGCAGGAGATCCCCGCCTGGAACTTCGGCGCGGTCCATGCAACAGCCACATCGCTCTGGAACAAAGAGCTGTCTAAGCTCAATCTCTCCGGGGAGACCGACTCACAGCGACGCCAGCTTTATACCGCCATGTATCACATTATGCTGATGCCTACCGATCGCACGGGTGAGAACCCGGATTGGAAATCGTCTGAGCCTTACTACGACGACTACTACTGCATTTGGGATACCTTCCGCACCTCAAGCCCGTTGCTTACCTTGATCTCGCCCGACCGCGAGCGCGACATTATCCGTGCACTGATCGATATCTATCGTCATACCGGCTACATGCCCGACGCGCGTAGCGGCAATGACAACGGCCGCACGCAGGGAGGATCCAACGCCAACGTGGTTGTAGCCGACGCCTATGTGAAAGGCCTCACAGGCATCGACTATCAAACTGCCTTCGCCGCCATGGTTCACGACGCCGAAGTGCCTCCAGTTGATCCGCAGAAAGAGGGCCGCGGTGGATTGAAGGACTACAACGAGAAGGGCTACGTCACGCTGGCTGACGAGCGTTCCGGCTCACGGACCGCCGAATACAGCTACGATGACTTCGCCATCGCCGAAGTCGCCTGCGGACTTGGCAAAACGAAAGAAGCCGCGCTCTACGCGAGCCGTACCCACAACTTTGAGCACCTCTGGGACAAGGGCATGGCCGTGCAGGGTTTCAACGGCTTCCTGCGTCCGCGCAATGCGGACGGCACCTGGGCGCCTCCCTATTTAGTTGTTCGAGGCACCTGGCCTGACTTCTTCTACGAGGGCGATATCTGGACCTATTCCATCTATGCCCCGCAGGATATGCGCCGTCTGATCGAGATGGCAGGCGGCAACACAGACTTCATTCGCCGCCTTGACTGGACGTTCCTGCGCGGTCACTTCGACGTGACCAACGAGCCCGGCTTTCTGCTTCCTGTGCTCTATAACTACGCCGGACGGCCAGACAAAACCGCAGACATTGTCCACATGGTCCTTGAAAAGGCCTTCACCGACAGCCGCGCCGGCATCCCCGGCAACGACGATTCGGGAGCCATGTCTAGCTGGCTCATCTTCTCGACGCTCGGGATCTTTCCTGTCGCAGGTCAGGACGTCTATCTCATCAGCACACCGAGCATTCCCGACGCTTCGCTCGCTTTAGGCAAGGGCAAAAAGCTTCGCATCCTCGCCAAGAACCTCGATCCGGCCGGCCTGAATCGCTACGTCCAGTCTGCCACGCTGAATGGAGTCGATCTGCCCAACGCCTGGTTCCGTCACGCTCAGATAAAAGATGGCGCGACTCTTGTTCTGACCATGGGGCCAGCTCCTTCCAAGTGGGGAACGACAACTCCACCGCCGTCGATGAGTGACGCCAGCTTACCGCTCTGTGCAGCCGCATCCTCTGTTACTTCCGTGCATTGATCATTAAATAACCAGAAGAGGCTACATACATCGTTTCACAGTTTCCTTGCTTGCCCCTTGGAGATCGTGCCTCAGGAAAGAGGCTCTCTCCATGGGGATGGCAGGGTATTACATCACGTAGGTGAATCTTGAATAGATCGTTTCTCGTCCTCGGATCATTGACAGCCCTTCTCTCTCTTTCTTCGGTAGCTGCTCAGGATCTTCCTCCACGCACCGATGAACTCGGTCATGCCCCCATCTCACGCATGGTCTCTCCTTCGATCGACATTCCGGGAATGCCTTTTTCCTACCCCAGCATGTCCACGGATCAAGTTGGAGTCATGTACTCGCCTTCGGGAACGGAGATCACACCCGAGGGATACCTATACAGCGGCTTCGGCGAACTGATGTTCTATGTCGGACCCGACCGGCAGCCTGTCGCGCAGCGGCTGCGCTCCCTGGAGGATGGGCATCTTCCGATCGTCTGCTACGAGGTCGAGCACGAGGGCTTGCTTTACCGTTTCATGATCTTCGCTGCCTCACTTGGCCCGAAACAGGATGGCCAGCGCGTGGTCAACTTTGTTCGAATAACGGTGCACAATCCGGGGAAGACTATGAGACGTGGATATGTGACCTCGGCATGGCGGTATTCCGGACCACAGACCACGGCGTTCGCGACAGGCGACAATCGCTTTCGCCGGCCGGCTACAGGCAAGCGCGTGGGCGATTACTGGCAGCCAGGCGAAGCCTTTCGTCCGGACTCGACCTATAGCATGCAAGCCAACGCATTTCTGCGCGATGGCGTAGCCATCTACTTCTTCTCCACCGAACCCAGGCCGTACCTCACGCCAACGTACCGCGATTACTACAACCGCACCCCTGCTGCTATCTCCCAAAACCGCGTGATGCACGTTCTCTCGGACACGCCAGTGGCGGCGGCAGAATACGTGCTGGACATTCCAGCGGACTCAGATCGCTCCGTGGACTTCAAGATGCCTCTGCTTCCCGTCGCACCCGAAAGCCCGGAGTTCGCAGCGATACAGCAAGCGAGTTTCGACGAAAGGCATGAGCAGGTACGGAGCTTCTGGAACGGCATTCTTGCCGAGGGGATGCAGATCGAGACATCAGAGAAGAAAGTCGACGATACCTTCAAGACCAGCCTGGTGAGTGACCTGCTTTCGCTGAACAAGATTGGTGACGACTACGTCCAGACCATCAACCAGCTGCAATATCACGGCTTCTATCTACGCGACTCCGCCGACTTTGTACGGATGTACGACACGACTGGATACCCGCAGCTTGCCGGCCATGTCGTCGATTTCTTTGCTGCGCGGCAGCAGGAGGATGGTCTCTTCGTTTCGCAGCCAGGACAATACGATGGCTGGGGCGAAGCACTCTGGACCTATGGCGAGCACTATCGCATGACTCGCGATACATCCTTTGCGGCGCAGGTCTATCCGCGCGTATTGCGTGCCGTCGATTGGCTGCAGAATGCGCTGGCTGCAGACTCGTTGCACATCATGCCTGCGACCGATATCCATGACAACGAATACATCTCCGGCCATCTGACCGGATATAACTTTCTCGCGCTCGACGGGCTCGAGGCCGCCGAGCTTCTCGCCCATGACCTGGGCCATACAGACGACGAGCTCCGCTTCCGCACGATTGAAGCAGAGCTGCGGAAAAACCTTCTCTCTCAGCTCGACCACATCACGGCAAAAACGGGCGGCTACATACCGCCCGCCCTGGACGGAGATACGGGAGGCACGGACTGGGGCAATCTGTTGTCGCTGGTCCCCGAGCAACAGCTCAACCCCTTTGACCCGCGTGTGACCGCAACCCTGCATGCGACCCAGGCACGCTATGAGGAAGGTCTGATGACCTACCGTCAACCGGGGCAGGGAACCTACCTGCATCACTACCTCACCATCAAGAACACCCTTTCGGAGCTTATTCGCGGCGAGCAGGAACAGGCCATCCGCGAGTTCTACGCGGTGCTTGTTCACACCAGTTCCACACACGCCGGTTTTGAGTACTCCATTCGTCCCTGGGGCGACCGCGACTTCAGCGGCAACCTCGCACCCCACGGCTGGTTCGCCGCGGAATACCGCAACCTGCTGCGCAACATGATGGTGCGTGAGCAGGGGGACACGCTCCACCTGCTCTCGGCTGTCTCTCCCTCATGGATCGGAAATGGAAAAAGCCTTCGCGTGGAGAAGGCGCAAACCTACTTTGGAGCGTTGAGTTTCAGCCTGACAATGCCTTCGGCTACACAAGCGGAACTCTCACTGCGTACGGAGTTCGCGCCTGGACGCGTGCCGGCAAAGATGGTTCTCCACCTTCCATGGTTCATGGAAGTGTCGACTATAAGCGTCGATGGCAAGAGAGTCACTCCCAGGAACAAGCAGATTGAGATTGAGCCGACGACGCAATCGGTGCACATCACCTGGACACGGCGGCCCATTGCATCCGACCTGCCGTCGAGTTACACCGCAGCCGTACAAAGCTACAAAGATGAATATGCGAAACGCTATCGCGCTCTCAATGGCGAAGGTCAGTGAACACAGGCCTGATTCATGACCGGTCGTCACGGTTCTTCAGTTTGAACACTTTCATAAAGGTGATTGCCATGATGAAGCATCTTCGTTATCTGTTCTTTCTTGTCGCCGCCTGTAGTTTTGCTCTGCAGGCCCAGGTACAAAAGCCCGATCTGGTGCTGGAGGGCGACGTTCCCGTTGCGCAAAACCATACACATTTCTTCGTTCCGTTCACGGTCCCTAAAGGAGTCCATCGCATCTCGGTCGACTTCAGCTATACGCATCGGATGGAAAAGACGACCTTCAACATCGGTATTCACGATCCGAACGGCTTCCGCGGCCAGAGCGGAAGCAACAAGGACCATTTCACCATCGGACCGGGAGATGCGACGGCGTCCTACATCCCCGGCGCTATCCCTCCGGGACGGTGGAAGTTTCTGATTTCGGTGTCCAGCATTCGCCCCGAGCTGACTTCGCATTACCGCGCGGAGATCCGCTTCAACTCTCCTCTCGAGGACTCGAGCTTCACGCTCACTCCTCTTGAAACAGGGACGCGGTGGTATCGCGGCGATCTGCACATGCATACCGCGCACAGCGATGGAAGCTGCGCGAATCAGAGTGGTGATCGAGTTCCTTGCCCGCTCTTTTTGACTGCCCAGATGGCTGCATCCCGCAGCCTCGACTTCATCGCTATCTCCGATCACAATTCCTTGGCTCACTATGCGGAGATGCGCGAGCTGCAGCCCTATTTCAGCAAGATGCTGCTCATCCCCGGCCGTGAAATGACGACCTTCTACGGGCATTTCAACGCATTCGGCACCATGCAGTACGTAAACTACCTGGTAGCGGAGAACGGTGGCAGAACCGTGGATCAGGTCGTTGCCGACATCCGGGCTCAAGGAGGCATTGTGTCGATCAACCATCCCATGTCGCCGACCGATGAACGCTGCCGGGGCTGCGGCTGGGGACCGCCGGGACCGGTCGATCTTACGAAGTTCTCCGCTGTCGAGATCGTGAATGCAAACCGCATCATGTCACCTTTCTGGGATGAGCAGATCGCAAAGGGGTTCAGGCTGACGGGGGTTGGCGGCAGCGACAACCATGAGGCGCCGAAGATCGACGATGTCCCGTCAGCGATCGGCCATCCCACGACTGTCGTTCAGGCGACGGAGCTTTCGGTTGCGGGAATTATGGATGGAATCCGCGCCGGACACGTCTTTGTCGATGTCACCGGCTCGCGCAATCGGGTGCTGGAAGTGGAGGCGCACACCGCAGATGCCACTGCGCATATGGGCGACTCGATCTCCGCAAGAGGCGGCGCGGTCATCGTGCTTAGGGTCCACGTCGCGGGCTGCGGGAGCGGGAGCCTTCAGACCATTGTCGATGGCAAGCCGCTGGACGCATCGATCCCTCTGGCCGATGACAACCAGACTGTTAAAACGCGCTGGACAAGCGACGGCAACCGGCATTGGATCCGGTTCACCGTGCTGGATCCAGATGGCAAAACAGAACTCCTGGGCAATCCTGTTTACGTGAACTTTTAGGCTGTGCGTTTTTCCCTTCACTTCCGTCCGGACCTTCTGCGCACCATTATGCTGCGCGGCTTAACAGTTCGAAGGACTGGATGGGCGGAGTCCAGAGAGCCGGAGCCGGACCGGGCTCTGGACCCTCCGGTGGACCACCGGCCGGGACGGTCACCTTGATGAGTGCATACGTTCTTGTTCGTGCCATTGGGTGCTTCCTCCTTGTGGGGTAGGACAATGACGCGGAACCGAAACTCGCCTCCGAAAATTGGTTTTATCCAATGGAAGGAGTAGAAACAGGTGAATGAATCGAAGATTCTGTCCAACCAGCATTTTCAGTGATTTGGGGATCTGGTTGCATAGCAGGCCAAGTTTTTCTGATCAGGCCAGAGTTTCGGACTGGTCCGTTGAACCGCTTCAGTTCGGCAACTTTCTGTGCACGATCTTCGACGAATGGGTGCGCAACGATGTCGGGAAGACTTTTGTGCAGCTGCTCGATGTCAGTCTGGAGATGTGGTGCGGTATGGAGGCGAGCCTGTGTGTCTTCCGCCCCACCTGCGGCTTCGGCGCTGGCCATCGAGCACAACGGTGATCTCTACTCCTGCGACCACTTCGTCTATCCCGAAAACCGGCTCGGTAACATTATGGAATCGCCTCTGGCCAGCCTGGCGACGTCACCACAGCAGACCCAGTTCGGCGAGGCCAAGCAGAGCAGCCTGCCGCAATACTGCCGAGACTGCGAAGTGCGGTTTGCCTGCAATGGCGAACGTCCCAAGCATCGCTTCCCGAAGACGCCGGATGGCGAACCGGGACTGAACTATTTGTGCGCGGGGTAGCGCAGTCTCAACCACATCGATCCATACATGGGTTTCATGGCAGGCGAGTTGAAGGCGCATAGGCCACCGTCGAACGTGATGCTATGGGCCCGATCCCGCGACCAGAAATTCGCGAGAGAGGCAAAGATCGGCCGTAATGATCGTTGCCCCTGCGGCAGCGGCAACAAGTTCAAACACTGCTGCGGCCGCGCCTGGCTCAGTTGGGAACGACCCGGGAGGCCACGATGCGGCGGCGCCCCGGGACAGAGCCGTATCCCTTGACTTCGAGGACCACTTCTAGTGGAGGGAGATTCTCTGGCTTCGTGACATGGAATCGGGTCAGCAGCGGCTTCAGACCGTCATCGGAAAGGAGGTACTCTCCACCGGCCTCGAGCGCCTCGGTACTTGTGGCGCCCAGCAGAAAAACCTTCCCCCCAGTACTGAATCCTGGCAGGATTGCAATCCGTACGAAGTTCACGTTGAGATTGCCATCCTTAGAAGGTAGGAAATCGGTTGGCTCGTTACCTGCCGGCTGCACGTTATGAATCTCTGAATATGCCGGCTGGTCCGGAAGGGGCAGTAAACGGAAATTTAGACGCTTTTCAAACAATTGCCCCCACGGATTGACCCAAGGTCCTCCGAGGAGAACAACGTTCCCCGGGCTCTGAAATTCGCGCATGCTGACGTCGCGCGGATGTTGCAAGTCTACCTCTCGCCCTGGGAGCGAACCCTCGATCGCTGAACCGATGATGGCGCTTGAGACGTTTGTATCGTTCCGATCCAACGCGATATGCAGGGCATTGCTGACACGCCGGTCGGCGCTGTGAAGAGGTTCGTTGCCGTAATTTCGACTGAGATAATCATCGAGAGAAACCTGAAGGCCGAAAATGGAACGATAGGCCTGGAGGTTCGAATCCACAAGCACCACCGAGACGCGCAAGCGGGGATCGCAGAGGCTGGCAAGAATCCCTGAAGCCGGAGCGGAGGGAGGCGATAAACGAGAACGCAGCAGGTAGCCGCCGCAGAAGGCAGCTAGAATGCAGGCCCCAACTGCCAGAGCGGCCCAGCGGAGCCAGCGGGGTACGCGATCCGGCTTGCCGATTGTGGTGCCCTCTTCCCGCGGGTCCGCGATGACAGGCATCTCCGTGGAATCGCGATCCGAAGTATGCGCGCCGACTGCTTCCACTTCCCCGACCCTGAACGACGCACCTAGCGACGGGCGACGCCTCACGAAGATCGGCTGATATTTGCCTTTGGGTATGGCAAGTTCGAGGCTTTCGGTGCTGCCTTCGGTTTGGTAGTAATCCGCCAAGCGGGCGCGTAGATGGCGGACCGTCACGCGCACGATGTTGTCTTCGGCTGCGTTGTATCCGGGTTGCCGGCCGAAAACAGCTTGACCGATGCTCTGCTCGGTAATCTCGCCGGAGGTGCCCTCGTCGAGATTGCGTAGTAGGTATTTAAGGACCTCCCGCAGCCGCGGCGTCGAAGCGAATCTTTCGCTGGCCAGGAGCTTCTGAATCGCGGCCCGTTGCTCCGAGGTCGAGTTTCCCTGGGAAATATCCCCTTCAACTACGCTTCCCATGACTTCATAACTCTCAGTCTTTGTGTGGTTTCCCTGTGAATCCCTGTGAATTCACCCCGGTTCCCATTCTCAAGTTAAGCAGAGCAAGAGGAGGATGATCAGGCTTGAACGGACTACCCTTCGGCTGCACGTTGGCGATTTCAGGCCATCGGCGCTCTGGGGATGAGCGATTTTGGAGGACTTGTGACTCGAATTTTTGAGAACGAAAAACCATCAATGCCGCGTCAGCTAGAGACGATACCATGCGCTTTGGGTCACTTGCTAATGGTCCTGCTCCTTCTGTCGGGGCTCCGCGCACACGCCCAGGTAGCAACCGGCGATATCCTCGGTGAGGTCACTGATCCGACCGGTGCGGATGTTCCCGGCGCAACGGTACGCTTGGAGAATTTGGGAACCCACGTGATCGTGGAAGCCCAATCGAATGACCCTGGGGCCTATACCTTCACCGCGCTGATTCCGGGCTCCTATACAGTCACGATTACCGCGAACGGCTTCAAAACCTTCTCGACATCGCTGACTTTGGTGCCTGGCGACCGCGTCCGTGTCGATGCGCGGATGAATCTCGGGGAATCCTCACAGACCGTGACAGTGAGCACGCAGGCCAGCGCTCTTCAGACCGACAGCACGAACGTCGGTTCCAACATCGACACACGGGCGATCGCAGACCTGCCGCTGAATGGCCGCAACGTCTACAACCTGATTCAGGTTTCGCCAGGAGTGAACGCCGGATCTGCGGATTCACTGAGCAGCGGCCAACGCCCGGATGACCGCCGCGAGTCGAGTTCTGTTTCGGCCAACGGGCAATACGAACTTGTGAACAACAACCTGATCGATGGCCTCGACAACAATGAGAGATTCAAGGGGCTCATTATGGTGCGCCCCTCGGTCGAAGCAATTCAGTCGGTTCGAGTCGACATTAATACGTATACCGCCGAGGTCGGGCGCACGGCAGGTGCTGCCATCGCCATCACCACGAAGTCCGGAACCGACAACTTCCACGGTTCCGTCTACGAGTTCCTCCGTAATGACATCACCGATGCACGCAACTTCTTCTCCCGGGCCTCCACGCTGCCAAATAAGCCGGAGCTCCGCCAGAACCAGTTTGGTGGCTCGATCGGTGGTCCAATCCTGAAAGACCGCACCTTCTTCTTCGCCGATCTCGAGGAATTCCGCCAAGTGAACGGCAACAACACGGTGTACGTTACCTCAGTCCCCACTCCTTACGAACTCGCTAATCCGGGAGATCTGAGCGATGTCGGTGGTCCGGTCATTACCAATCTTGATCCAACAGCGCTTGCATATTTCAAACTCTACCCCAGTCCCAACCAGCCCACGAACAACTTCACGCCAGGCGCGAGCGTAAATACGAACAACTACTTCTACAACCCGGCTGAGACTCAAAACTCCACACTGGGCGACCTGCGCATCGACCAGCACTTCAAGAATGCCGATACGCTCTTCGGCCGTTATTCCTACAATTCCGTCAGCACATTCATGCCTGGGCAACTGCCGGCAGTTGACGGAGTACAGCCGGGAGGTACCGCCAGCACCTATCCGGGGCTCTCGCAAATCACAACTAACAACGGGCAGGCCGGTTATACCCACCCATTCTCGTCCAATCTGCTGTTGCAGCTTCGCGTGGGATACTCGCTGTTTTACAACCACGTCGAGGAGATCAATGCGGGGACCGACTGGAATACCGGCACACCTTTTTCCATTCCAAACGCCAACCAGTGTCTGGAATGCGATGGCCTGTCTCCAGTAAGTCCGGGCGGCTGGACGAGCTTGGGCGATCAAACCTTTCTACCTATCCTGCTCAACGAAGCAACCTATCAATACGCCGGAGACATTACCTGGACGCACGGCAACCATACCGTAAAGTTCGGCGACGCTCTCATCCGTCGCCTCGTCAGCAACCTGCAGCAGGACGCGGGTAAACCCTCCATCAGCTTTACTGGTGCGAACCCGCAGGCAGAGATTACGAACTTTTTCCATGGAGACCCCTTCAACTATGACCGCCAGGCACTGACTTTCCGCCCCCACGTGCGGACCTGGGAAGATGGTGCCTACATTCAGGACGACTGGCGTGTCATTCCTTCGCTGACGCTGAATCTTGGGCTGCGTTACGACATCTTCGCTGCGCCAAACGAGGAGAATGGCAACTTCAGCAACCTTGATCTGGCGACCGCTGCACTGGTTACGAATCCTACGGGCGGAATAAAAACTGACTATACCAACATCGCTCCGCGCATTGGCTTCGCCAAGACCCTTAGCCCGACTTTAGTTGTACGCGGCGGCTTTGGCCTGACCTTTTATGCCAATGACGTGCAGAACGCGTTCTATCTGCAAAATCCACCGTATGCATTCGCGACCGGCACTGTGACCTCGAAGACGCCGCTGTCGGAGGGCGTTGCGCCAGCACCCACCTCCGCATCTGTCACGAATCCTTCAGGCGCGCTGTGGTCCAAGCCTTTCAACTATCGCAACGCTTACGTCGAACAATTCAATCTGTTGGTGCAAAAAGATTTTAGCGGCAATGTCATTACTCTCGGATATGTAGGAGAGCTCGGGAGGCATCTGAACGCACAGATTCCCAATGCCGATCTGCCGGCACCTACAGGTCCAGTGCCCGCAGGGACTCCGCCACCGGCCTTTCTCTACGCAACTCAGCTGCCACTGGTTAACCAGATTCAATACTTTGGTAGTTACGCCGCTTCGAGCTATCACTCGTTGCAGGCAAGCTATGAACGTCGCCTGAGCCACGGCCTCACCGTTAATCTGAATTACACTTGGTCGCATACTCTGGACGACACAAACAATCAGGGAACAGATGGCGACGGTGCTTATGGACTGCAACCAGCGCTTGAAAGCACATACGACTACGGCAATTCGGATCTCGACGTTCGCCATCACATAGGTGCTACGGCCAATTATGCAATTCCTTCTCACGGTGATAGCCGTCTGGAGCGCGCTGCGCTGAGTGGTTGGCAACTGAATTCGCTCGTCTACTGGCAGACCGGCCTTCCGTTCGCAATCACAGACACTGTGACCCAGAATGGCGTTGCCTATATCAATCTACCGACCGTTACGGAGGACCGGCCCGATCGGATCGGCAACCCTAATGCCTCAAATCCGAGTCCGACCACCGGATACCTGAATCCGGCGGCCTTCGCGCGCCAACAACTGGGCACAGCCGGCGATGCAGGCCGCAACTTCATGTTCGGACCTCATCAGCGGCGCGCCGATCTCTCTCTGTTCCGTTCGTTCTCGCTGGAAAGAACGATGGCGCTTGAGCTGCGTGCGGAGTGTTTCAACCTGTCGAACACGCCGAACTTCGCGCAGCCGAACGGAAACATATCTGCGTATTCATCGACGCCCGACGCCACTGGCCGTTACGAAGCCACCGACGCCGGCGGATTCGGCACCATTACCTCGACGGCACCTGGCACTTCCGGGCGCCAGTTCCAGTTCGCGGCAAAGCTGACATTCTAGCTGACCCTCTAAAGGAGAGCCCGGTCGTGAGACCGGGCTGCTCTCATCGCAGGGACACAGCGGGATCAACCCTCCACGTAAGAACCCTCCACATAAGAAACCGGATCGATCAAGAGAAACGATGGGCGATAATCGACGCATTTTTCTTAAGGGAATGACCTCGCTGTTCGCGAGTGGCCTTATGCCATTGAGCCTTCCTGCGGCAGAAACAGTCTCAGCCATTACTCCGGCGATAGAAGGAACATCTTTACGACCGAATGTTGTCCTGATGATCTGCGACGACCTCGGCTTCGGTGACATCGGATGTTACGGATCGGCAATTCCGACACCTAACCTAGATCATCTGGCAGCTGAGGGCACACGCTGCAGACGGTGGAATTCGGCTCATCCCATCTGCTCGGCCTCGCGTGCGGCCCTGCTTACCGGCCGTTATGCGCCCCGCAGCCACACACCCGGTGCACTGTTTCCGCATGCTCGTCAGGCGATGGCGCTTGACGAGCAGACTATGGGGAATCTCTTCCACGACGCAGGTTATGCCACGCATGCGATCGGTAAGTGGCACCTGGGTGATGAACCTGGGTATCTGGCTGTAGATCGTGGTTTCGATACTTTCTTTGGTGTGCCATGGAGTGTGGACATGAAGCCGCTGCCTATCCTGGCAGGACGGCAGACTGTCGTTCCCGATGTCGATCGGCGAGAACTGACCCCACTCTACACAGCTGAGGCAGAGAAGGTCATAAGCTCTTCTGGCACACAGCCATTCTTTCTTTATTTCGCCTTTTCGTATCCCCACGACCCGGCACGCGGATCGGCAGCCTTCCAAGGGCGCTCAGAATTCGGTGACTTCGGCGACGCCGTTCAGGAGGTCGACTGGAGCGTTGGGAAGGTGCTGAGCGCGTTGCAGCAAGCGGGCAAAGCTGACAATACAGTCGTTATTTTCACCAGCGATCATGGACCCTGGTTCCAGGGATCTCCTGGCCTCACGCGCGGACGAAAGGGGTCGACCTTCGAAGGCGGCGTGCGCGTCCCATTTCTCCTGCGCTGGCCAGGTCACGTACCTGCTGGAAAAATATCGGATGACTGGATGGGACACCTTTGCATGTTGCCTACGCTCGCAGCATGGTGCGGTCTCAACCTTCCAAAACTGCCGATTGACGGATTCGACGCATCTTCCACGCTGCTTCGCGGCGAGAAGGCGCCGGATGCTCCGATGCTCTACTTTGCCTCGGCGGGTGGTCAGAATGACATTAATGCGATCCGGGCCGGAAGCTGGAAGCTCCGGGTTGCGCAGAACGAAGGGCAAACCTACATCAATGATCAAGGGATGGGACCCACCAATTACTGGCTGCCCCGTCCTGAACTCTACGATCTCGATCACGATCCCTGCGAAAGCTACGATACGGCGAAGAAACATCCTGAAGTCGTGGCTCGACTGCAGGCGGAACTGGATCGGAAGATCCAAACCTTTCCCGCCGATGTCGTAGCTGAATGTGAGTCTCTGCACGATCGAGTCGCCAGCAAGGTGACCCCGCCTGGGGCCGCACCCCGAATCCTCAAGGGGCCCCTTCCGGACTGGGCCTATGAACCTGAAGACCGACAGCCTTAAAAGATGCTGGTACGGTGAGTTACGGTCCGATCCGTGCACAAAACGGCGTGCTTTATCTCAGATCGTGCGCTGGAAGTAAGGGAAGGTATGGGTGGGGCTGTCTGGGACCGCTAATTCCTGATTTGTGAGCGTCCGTTTGAGGTCGCTGGCAGTAATCGTCAGCACGCCGCGGCTCGCTTCGAGCAGGAGGTGGGAGAGGATCGGTTGCGCCCCGCGCGCATCCGCGACACGAGCTACAGCCGCCACCCCGGTGAGCAGCGTCTCTTGATTGACTGCCAGTTCCATCGGCTTTGCATCGGGTTTTGCGGGAACGGGTTCCTCAAGGGAGATTGACTGTTGAATCGCAGCGGAAGCCATCATGGGCCAGGTCCTTTCGGTGGGGGATGCAGGGTGAAGGTGAGGGGGCGCTTCGCCAAGATCGGGAGGGCGAGGAAAAGTGCTGCTGGGTACGGCGATGTTCAGAAATGAGCCGGTAGAACGGGGGGGAGAGCGCACTTCGGCTTTGAAACGTCTTGTCGAAAAGAGTTCAGGCATGGGGCACTTCAGGGTATTCGCGGGTGATTGCGGTCGGCGCAATTGGCCGATGATTCAGAGGGAGCGGCGCCTATTGGTGATTCAGCGGCGGGACCAACCCTCAATGAAATGTGGCGAGGTCCAAATGATTCAGCAGACGGTTAAAAGGTCCCAAACTGCCATGCCGTTCCCAGAACTGGAGGAGTTGGCGATAGGTTCCGCGCAAAATCTTCCCTTCAGAGCATCGCATCCGCCCCGAAGTTGGGTATTGGTCCTTATTGGGCGCGCAATAACGGCCCCAATACGGAGCTCAACCATGGCAAATCGTGGCGTGCAGAAGCGCCTTCGGTCCTTGACCGAAGTGGTAGTGGACTTCGTCTGGTGCAAGACCTGCGGCACCAAGTACGAGGGAGAGTTGAGTGATTGCCTACGTCTGGGGCATGAACTCATCGAACGTCAGGTCAAGACCTTGAAGCTTGTATAGCTGAAGGGGGCAGCGCGGGGAGTCGTACCTCTACCGGTACGACTCCCCGCGCAACCAATCTGGATCCAAAAAAGGAATTTTAGCCGAACAGCAGACCCTGGCCTCTGTCATCGCACCGAAACAGGGGCATCTCGTCTGCGCGCTTATGTTCCTCCGGGAGAGGAAGAGGCGGTGGCGGCAGAGCAACCCCAAGAACTGCTGCACGCCAGCAATTATTCCCATTGTCTCTACGGATGCGATATCGATCCACTGGTGACCCTCGATTGCCCGGATCAATGGGTGTCTCTACGCTCCGTGGATGGCCTTCCCGTTCCCGGAGAGCATCCTGCCCGTTCCCAGTGCGGGATCGAGAACGTTGGCTAATCTGCGCAGCTTTGTCTCGCCGTGTTCCTGATGCCCGAGCGTCATCTGGACCATCAACTCGACGACGCTGTGGGGCGTCGGCAAACAGGCGTGCGGATTCCATCCGCCGCAGCGGCGCTCCGCCCGCATCTCTCCCAAGTAATCGATGGGCTCGAGCAACAGCGGCTCGAGATTGAAGGTCCGATAGAGCGATTCTTCCGTTGCGTCATCGAAGGCGGGTATCTCTCGGGAGACCGCGAGGCTCCAGGCCAGCCGCTCCACGAATCGGCCAGACGCCGACCATGGAGATTCGCGATGGGAGATGAACGCCAGGCACTTATCGATCATCTTGCGGCCGTTGCTGCCAGGGCACGACACAAAGTGAATCTCCGGAATCGGCTCATCCAGCAGATGTCCGGCTTCGAGCGTCCGCATGTAGTGATTCCATCACCCCGGTAATTTAGGCTGCGAATCTGCCAGCTGCACCATAAGTGCGCTCCATTTTTTCCTCGTTTTCATGAATCAACAGGCATGGCCTTCGCATGTAACGTGGTTGAAGCGAAGTCAATGTCCAGTGCCTCCGTGTGCAGAAGCCGCATTCAGGACTACTGTTATCTGGGATAAGATTGCCGCTCAATCAAGGTGAGGATTCGATCGCATTCGGCGATATCCTGCACGACGAAATCAGCTCCCGCCTCTCGCATAATCTCTTCGGCGCTCTTGAGATGAGTGTCTTTTTCAGCTGTGCTCAGCTGTGCCCAACGGATAGCATCCAGTCCGATCAGGTTGCCGGTCCTAGTGAGACCGATCGTCCACATGCCTGCATTTCTGCCCTCTTCGATATCGCTGATTGTGTCGCCGATCTTCACGCAGGAAGAAGGCGGGTAGACGCCTAGCAATTCTGCATTGCGCATCAGCATCCACGGAGCGGGACGTCCAGCGGCAACCTCGTCGGGACATACCGACGCATCCGGCCGATAGCCTCCCTCAGCCGCAAGCTGGAGCACGGGAGCGAGCATCTCGCGTGTATAGCCGGTCGTGGTTCCAATGCGGAGACCGCGACCCTGCCACTTCTTGACTGTCTCGGCAGCTCCTGCGATGAGCTGCGAATGTTGCACGATAATCTGCATCTGCAGCGGACCGAACTCATGAAAGAGAGAATCGACCTCGGTCTCCGCTGGTATTTGCCCGGTGATTGCGTGCCACTGCTGCTGAATGTTGGGTAGCACGAGAATGCTCCGGATGTGATCGCGTTTGAGCAGGCCCATGCCGCGGCGCGCATCTTCAGCCGTGAGTGCGATGGCGTGGTTGGCGAAGAGAGTCTGGAGAGCAATAACCGGAGCGATCGATCCATGGTCGACGGTGGTTCCGGCCCAATCGAGCATGATGGCGCGTAGCTTATGTGGTCTGTTCATGCCTGCACGCCTTCCGTTGAAAACAGCCCCAGAGTTTCAGCGGCGACGCCGAAGCTGAGCGTCATGCCCGCGCCGCCAAGGCCAGTGATGACCTCGACGCCGTCTTCCGGGCGAAAGCGTACATAGGGCTTGTCGAAGTGCTTGGCGTAGACGCCGTGCCAGCGCTCGGCGATCGAGGGATCGGGCACTCGAACGAAGGTCTCCAGATGGCGCAAGATGAGCGCGTCGATCTCTTCACGATTGAACAACGAAGGGGTCAGGCCGTACTCGTGCGAGTCGCCGATGGTCAGCTCGCCGGAAGAAGACTGGGAGACCATCGTGTGAATCGCGAACTGATCGTATTCGGGGGTCTCCTCCGCAATGCGCTGGCGTAGCGCGGACAGAGCGGTACAGATGCGGAAGGACGGATAGAAACGGAAGGTGAGACCGCCGGCGAGCGATGGCCCGAGGTCCCATCCGCCGTGCTGCGCTTTGGTGCGCAGCATCTGCAAGCGGCAGCGGGTGAGGCCGCTGGAGGCGAAGAGATCGGGGTAGAGCGTCTCGAAGTCCGAGCCGGAACAAACGATCACGCGTCCTGCCTGCCAGGTTCCCTGCGGTGTGCGAACCTCACCTCCTTCAACCGAAAGCACGGGACAACCCCATTGGAATTGCACGCCGAAGGTCGTCTGAAGAAATATTGGAAGTTCCCGCAGCGTCTCGCGGGGGTCGACCGTGGCCTCGGTGGCGCTCCAAAGTGCGCCAAGGATTGCTTCTTCCCTGATGCCCGGAGAGCGCTCCAGAGCTTCGTTGCGATCGAGCCACTCGCATTGATAGCCATGCGCGGGAGCAAGCCGGGCAAACTCTCTTCCAACCTCAGCCTCGTCTTCGCGGCAGGCAATGTGCAGCGAGCCGGTGGCCTTGTAGCGAATCTGCGAGGTCTCCAGCATCTCCAGCCAAAGCCTGCGGCTCTCCATGGCGATGTCCAGCATCTTGCCGGCGGTCTGGCCTATCGGCCACAGCATTCCGAAGTTTGCGATCGAAGCTCCGGTAGCCGCCAGATGCCGTTCCAGCACCAGAACTTTGCTTCCTGACTTCGCGGCAAGATAAGCATGCGCCAGGCCGATAATGCCTGCGCCCACGATGATGACATCTACGTCACGACTCTTCATGGTTTCCGAAACTAGAGAGGAAGACAGGAGGAGTCAAGGCCTGAACGGTTAGGCTGCGACGTTCGGTGCAGCTGCTGGGAACCAAACGCACAGATTGCGCCCGCGGCCAGAGCGAAGAAGACGAAGAGATTGAAGAGGCTTGTCCATCCCAGATGCGACACGAAGACCGTAACAAGAAATGGCGAGATCATCTGACCGACGGATCCTACACCGTTGACGAAGCCGGCGGCCCGTCCGTGAAGCTCCTTCGGAACTGCGTCGAGGACGGCCATGCCGGACATCAGGACGTCGGCACCATAGACGAGGCTGCCCATCAGCGAGATGGAGACAACCACGGCAAACTCGCCGCTGCCTGCCAGAACGGGATGCAGCAGGTAGACGAATGCCAACGTAAAAAGCATGATCGCGCCGAGTGTCAGGTGCCGCTTGCCAAACCATCTCTGCATCGCATAGCCGACCAGCAGAGGTCCTATAAAGCCGGAGAGCTCGAAGTAAGAAGCTGTCTGCTCCGCGGCGCCGTGACCACGGCCAAGGCTGGAGACGAGATAATGCGGCAGCCAGAATAATAGCGTGTAGCGAGTCATCTTGAGGAAGAAGTACATTCCCGAAATGAGCCGGATCTTGCGGTTGGCTATGACTTGCTTCCATGGACCGATGATGTCGCGCAGCGTCGAGCTCTCGGAGTGATTGCCGTTTCGGGGCAGGCCGGCGGGCAGACCGGAGGTCTCCCGGAAAAAGAAGAGAGCAGCGCACAGCAGAATAGCCGCGGAGAAAAGGTATGCGGGATGGAAGCCAGGGCGCTCGGCAACGCCGGTTTGAACGACCAGCCAAGCTGTCAACGATGTCGCCAGCAGACCGCCCAGGATGTAGCTCGTGCTCCACCAGCCCAGCACGATGTCCCGCTCACCGCTTTTGAACCAGCCACCGATCAGCTTCATCAGCGAGGGCCAGCCGAAGCCTTGGCCCAAGCCGTTGCCGAGTTGCAGAACCAGTCCAAAGCCAAGGGCCGGCTGAGGGCACCACGCCAGCAGGACCGTACAGAGAATCGATAGAGCCGCCCCTGCAAGTGCAATCGGGCGTGCTCCAAAGCGGTCTGCCAGTTCGCCGCCCGCCAACTGGCCAACGGCATAGGTCGCTCCGAAGCAAGTGAGGCTCATGGCCAGATGGGCCATCCCGGCTTCGGTAGTGGCAGCGGCGATGTCCTTCCTGCACATATAGTAGCCGGCATAGAGACTCCATGCGGCCAGAAAGATGCGCCCACGCCATGCAATAAGAGTGCCTGTCTCGACTTTCATTGAAGTTGCGCCGTCATGGAGGCCGCTGAAAGCGTCTCACGAAAGAGCATTCTTTCCGCATGAGATGTCATGGGAAATACCATCTGGGTAGCGGTCCCGCTCTGAAGGCTGTCAGCCAGTTCCTCAGGGAAGGAACCGCGTTCGCATAGCGTCTGGATCAGCGAGCCGATCGCCCCATCGTCCGTGCCGTCGATTTGAATCGAACGCTTCGATCCGTTGATGATGGTAAGCAACGCCGCACGACCGGTCAGCAGATGCGGTTTGGAGCCATCTCTATCGACGATCGCTTTTCCGCCTGGGGTGTTCTCCATCGCGAACCGGGCTTGGCTTGATGAGGTGGCGAGGCCCATTTCACCATGGGTTTCTTGCTCTGTTGAGGGATCAGAGCCAATTGAAACAACGATCTCGGCAGGGGATTGTGGAAGTCCTGATGCATTGGTCAAGGTAAAGCTGGAGTGAAACTGACCGGCCAGATTTAATAGTTGGGCCGTCTCACCCATGTTCGCCATCGAAATAGCTTGCTTTCCACTGGTTGGAAACGGCGGTATGTACAGGACTGCCTGATGGTCCTGAAGAATGGTCTGCCAAAATGTGACGAATGGATGCTCCTGCGCAAGCTGCCAGCGTATAAAGATGGTGCACAGGAAGAGAGCCACAAGGGTAGGGGCTATCAACTGACGTATCGAAAGTGGAGGCGCCCAGTCCAGTTCGTCCTCTTCTGTCGAGTCCCGGAAGACCTGCTCGCTGTGGGCTGGCAGGATTGCGGCGGAGGCAGGCTGCAGTTCCAACGGCGCGACGCTGCGAAAGAAGCGCGGAATATAGGAGCCTACGGGAAGGTCGAGTGTGAATTCAGCGACGCCGTCGATGGACGCATTGTAGACACTTAGTCTCTTGCGAACATCATTGGCGCGCACTCGAACTCCAGCGTCCGAGCCCGTATCGTAGGTTGTCACGCGGCCCAGCAAGGTAATTCCGATGAGCCGTTCCTTTAGTTCATCTACACCGCCGTGAAGCGTGTGCTGAACGATGTGACGAAGGAACTCGCAGCTCTTCGGGCTGGTTCGGAATGGCGGACTTTCGCACACCGATGCGAGAGCGCGCAGCAACTCCTCAGCATATTGATCGATCTTCGCAAATGGAATCTCTTCTTTTTGCATCGTCTGAGGTTTCTGTGACGAGAAGATCTTAGCAACGCAAGATTACAGCTTCGCAACAATGGTGTTCATCCGAGCCGTTAACTAACCGAAAAGTAAAGAGGCTTAACCCTCTGAACGTTTCGGAAGTCGTGGTTTGCTGGGATGGTCAAGGAATGCGATTCTCGAAGTTTGTCTGCACCATGGGCGTTACAACTCTGGGGACTGAATGAGATCAGCCGTTCAGAAGCGCCGGATATTCTCATTTACATGGCTCACCTACGCGGGCTTTTACCTGTGCCGCAAGAACCTTAGCGTCATCATTCCGTTGCTGCACGGCTCCGGAGGTCTCAGCAGCATCAAGCTGGCCAACATTGTCTTTGGCTACAGCCTGCTTTATGTCATCGGCCAGTTTATCTGCGGCTTTCTTTCCGATCGCTTCGGGGCTAAACGCGTTGTCGGGTCGGGACTTGTGCTGGTGATTTTCAGCAACCTGATGATGAGTCTGCATGCTTCGCTGGCATGGCTACTCGTCTTTGCCTGTTTTAACGGCATTGGCCAGGCAACCGGATGGTCGGGTCTGGTCAAGATCATGGCCGTATGGTTCGACCGTGAAAACCGGGGGGTCGTCATGGCGTGGTGGGGAACGAACTATGTCTTTGGCGGGTTCCTGGCGACGGCCTTTGCCACTTGGAGCATTGCACAGCCCTGGCTTTTCGCTCATGCAGCCTGGCGACGGGGATTTGTCGTTCCTGCGGTGCTACTGATATTCATTACCCTGCTCTTCCTGTTTGGCGTGAAGGAATATCCCGACACCAATGAGCTTGCGGCCACCGGGCCGGGTCATGCAGAGCGCGCGGTCGATGTTCGTTCCAATTGGAGTGATCTTGCAGCGCTGTTGCGCAAGCCTGCTCTATGGATGGTTAGTATCTCCTACTTTTTTCTGGAGCTTTGCCGGTATGCGCTGTTGTTCTGGCTGCCGCTTTATCTGGTAGAGCGGATGAAGTACAGCCTACAGGTCTCGGGCTATGTCTCGTCTCTGTACGACCTGGTGGGGATTGTCGGCGCTGTGTTGGCGGGCTATGCTTCGGACCGGTTTCTGCAGTCACGGCGGGCGCCCGTGTCGACCGTGATGCTCTTTGGTCTGGGCATCATCATGCTTTGCCAGCCAGCGATGAAGCAATATGGCCTGATCGGTGTGGCTATTGCGGTTTCAATGGCAGGTATCTTCTCCTACGGGCCGGACACGCTGTTGTCCGGCGTCAGCGCACAGGATATTGGAGAAGCCAAGGCCGCAGGAACAGCTTGCGGTCTGGTGGAAGGTATCGGACATATAGGTTCACTGTTTTCACCTTACATAGTGGTCTATGTTAGTGGCCGCTACGGATGGGACCGACTCTTCGCGCTCTTTGCCGCCTCCGCGTTTCTGGGAGGCATCGTCCTTCTCCCCCTCTGGAAGCTCCGGCCCGCGGACCAGAGCGAAGTGCATATCAAGCGCGAATTTATTCAGACTACCTGATGCTCCTACCCGGATAGGGATCTCAGCAACTTGGAGATGCCCCCGCGAACAGGACATGAACGTCCACTGCGTTCATTACCGTTTAGGCCCAGTTCATTCACTTTACGTTCATAAGCCCACACACCACGTCCGCTACTTTCGGGACAGGGATTCCCGAATTACAGGCGGGGAAACTTGGAAGCTCGATCTTGCTGCCGCAAGAGTCTGCCCTTGGTCAACTAAAGAACACGATGGAGCATGCGATGCGATCTGTAACTCGAAATACCTTCCTTCTCTTCTTCCTAGGCTTTCTCGGTCTTCCCCTTCTGGCTCAAAACGCCAGTGTCAACGGGAGCGTTCTGGATCCCCAGCACGCGGCCTTGATTGGAGCTTCGGTGACCCTGACCAACACCGGCACACAGGTCCATGTGCATACGGTGACTGGGCGGGACGGGACGTTCATTCTGCCCCCGTTGAGCCCGGGCCCTTATCAGGCGCGCGTCACCGCCTCGGGCTTTGCACCCACTGAGATTCTGGGTATCACTCTAGAGATTGGCGAGGCCAAAGCCCTCAATGTGGTGATGAAGGTGAAAAGCGCGGAAACGTCCGTGGATGTTACAGATACGCCTCCAGAGCTTAATACTGAAGTAGCCGACCGCGGTTTGCTGCTCGAACCCTCCTTCGTCGCGAATATTCCGCTCAATATCCGCAACCCACTGCAGTTGATTGCCGATGCGGCTGGCGTCACCAAAGGCGATGACGGTCTTTCCGGTCAGAACTCTACCAGCGAAAGCCGCACCAATACGTTTCGCATCAACGGAGCAAAGGGCGCGACGAGCGACGTACTGATCGACGGCGCGACCAATACCACTTCGTACTACAACCAGGATGCCGGTGTTCCTACGGTGGATGCTGTGCAGGAAACCCGCATCTACACCGACGCATATTCGCCCGAGTTTGGCCGTACCAGCGGCGGCCTGGTAGCCTTCGCGCTACGCCCGGGCACGGACCATCTACACGGCAGCGTATTTGAGTACTTTCGCAATCAGGCCCTGGATGCCAACGGTTTCAATGCCGATGCAGCAGGTTTGTCGAAGGGTTCGTTTGGCAGAAATCAGTTCGGAGGCAGCGTTGGAGGCCCGGTTGTCATTTCTCATCTCTATAACGGGCATGGCAAGACTTTCTGGTTTTTCTCCTACGACGGACTGCGCGACACTAGCGCGGGTTCGTTCTACGGCACTGTGCCCACCGCTCTGGAAAGAAAAGGAGACTTCTCTCAGACCAGGGACGCCAAGGGAAACCTGATCGTTATCTATAACCCTTCCACTACGACGACCGGGACCAACTATAGTCGGACTCCCGTTCCAGGTAACAACATTAACAACATCGCCACCTTGAACCCGATCGCCGTCGCGCTACTCAGTCTCTATCCATTGCCCAATGTCGCGGGGAGCGGCGGCAGCGATCTGAACAACTTCTTTTCTAACGCTCCGTCGACCGACGACAACAACGCTTTCGACATTCGCATCGACCATCGCTTCTCCGCTACACAAAGCATCTTTGGACACATCGACGATTTCACCAACCACATCAACTACAACGATTACTATGGCAACGGTCTCACGCCTGAAGATGCCAATGACCGCATCCCCGGAAAGAACATCGACGTAGACCACATCTGGGCGATCAAGCCGAATCTACTCTTTGAACACCATTTTTCGTGGGCGCACAGCGAATCCAATCGCAATGAGACGGTCACCAAGACGCCAGGATCGCTTGGTTTCAGCAGTCAGGTTGCGCCAGGAATCACGGCCTCCCTCACTCCTATGGTCAGTATTGCCGGACCGCCCGCTGTGGGCAGCTATAGTGAGCTCGGTAACTTCTATCCGTATGAGCGGAACTACTCTTCCGTCTACCAGTATGCGGCAGCCATTACGTGGGTCAAAGGCAAGCACACGATCAAGGCCGGTCTTGACCTACGCCGTTATCCCACTCAACTGTGGGATCCCGAGCAGATGTCCATTAGCAGCGGCGGAACGAACATCGGTTCCGATTTCACCGACGGGTTTACCACCGGTACCACCATCAACTCCGACTCCGGCAACGGCGTCGCAGATCTTCTGCTTGGTCTCGGGACGGTCAGCTCGGGGTACGAGCCGGAGACGCGGTCTGTCCATGACTATCGTGCGGTCTTTGTTCAGGATGAGTTCAGGGTCACACCGCGCCTGATCGTCACCTACGGTCTGCGCTATAACTACGAGACCGGTGACGTGGAAGCAAATAATCTGCTCAACTATCTCAATACCACGGGGGTCTCCCCGCTGCAGGCGCAGGTTCCATCACTGACGCTCAAGGGCGGCGTCGGCGTCCCTGGCTTATACGGCACCAGCAGAGAGCTGCAGGTCCCGGGCAAGCTAAACTTCGACCCGCGCGTGGGCGTCGCCTATAACCTAAATGACAAGACGATCTTACATGCCGGTTTTGGCATCTTCCGCCATCCGTTGGCAGCATGGCAGCAGTTCCCCAACGCCGATGCCGGCATCCGCACCTCCACCTCGGTGGACTCGCAGGCCAACGGAGTCTCGCCACTTGAGGGGTATCAACTCAGCGCTCCGTTTCCGAACGGTCTTCCCACTCCGGCGGGCACCGCTGCCGGTCTCAGCATCGATCTCGGTGACTCCCTCGAAGGCCCGCTGCGGCGACAGAACATCGCCTATCAGGAGAACTACTCTCTAGATGTGCAACGCAACCTGCCTGGTAATTTTGTTGTCACGGCTGCCTTCGCCGGAAACGAAGGTGTTCATCTGATGGTGAACGAGCAGCTAAACCAACTGCCCACCGGCGATGAGGCACTCGGTGCAAGATTGAACACGCTGGCCCCGAACCCGCTGTATGGATTGATCGATCCGGCCTCCAGTATCAACACGCCGACGGTAAAACAGTCGCAACTGCTTCGTCCCTTTCCGCAGTTCCAGAACTTCGAGGCGAACAACGTCGGTATCGGGCACTCTTCCTACAACGCCGGACAGTTGACGGTGGAACATCGCCTCAACTATGGGCTGGCGCTGCTCTTCGCCTATACCTACAGCAAGGCCATCGACAACGTGGGCGAACAGACAAGCGTGGCCGGCACCATGGGTGCGGTTACGAACACGTATTGCCTGAGCTGCGACAGATCCCGTTCCGACCAGAACGAGACCAATGCGCTTAGCTGGACGACGCGTTATGAGCTTCCCTTCGGCAAAGGAAAACCATTCCTCAATCAAGGCTTTGCGAGGAATATCGTCGGCGGCTGGTCGGTGACGGCGGTCTATCAGTACAGCACAGGACAGCCTCTGGCCGTAAGCTACACAAACGTTTCCGATCTGGGAAGCTCCAGCACGCTCTCCCGTCCGAACTCGGTCCCTGGCGTCTCTGATAAGGCGTCCGGCGGCCCACAGATCAAACTGAACGGCACAGGCGTTTACTTCAATAAGGCGGCCTTTGCAGAGACTCCCACCTACTCCTTCGGCACGGCGCCGCGCTACTTGCCGGATGTCAACGCGCCCTCGTACTGGAACCTCGATGGAATGATTGAGAAGTCCACAGTCCTGCATGAGGGATACGTGCTCTCCTTGCGCGCCGAGTTCTTCAATGCGCTCAACACAACGATCTTTTCAGGGCCGACGACGAGCTTCACATCCTCCACCTTCGGGGAAGAGGCCACGCTAAGCCAGAGCAATACGCCACGCAATGTGCAGGTGAGTGCACGCTTTACCTTCTAACTACTCAAAGACAGGATAATGTCATGAAAAATAAGCTAAGCCTTTTTCCGATCCTGCTGTGCGGTGCGTCGATGGCGTTTGCGCAACAGACCCTGTTGATCAACGCGAACGTGATTACAGTGGACAAGGACCATCCATCCGCGCAGGCTTTCGCGTTCGACAATGGACGAATTACCGCGGTGGGCACGAATGCGCAGATCCTCAAGCTGAAAATCGCGGGCTCGCAGGTGATAGATGCCAAGGGCATGACGGTCACACCGGGGTTCACGGATGCTCATCTGCATCCACAGATGATCTTTGCGGAAGGCTCTCCGTACTACCGGGTGTGGCTTGGCCCCGACAAGGTCAAGACGATCGACGATCTGGTGGCCTCACTGAAGCGGCAGGCAGCCGTCACACCGGCGGGACAGACGATCAGTGGGTACGGCTATAACGATGTGGCGCTCGGTCGCCATCCGAATCGCTATGACCTGGACAAGGTCTCGACCACGCAGCCGGTCGTGATTACGCATGGCTCAGGACACATCACGGCGGTCAACAGCTTCGTCTTGAATGCTGCCGGCATTACCAAGGACACGTCCAATCCGGTAGGAGGGGCACTAGACCGCGATCCGGACGGTACACCGAACGGCGTCGTCCGCGAGAGTGCGCGCAGCCTGATCTCGAAGCCGCTTCGCGCGGGTGAGCCGCATATCCCGCATCAGGAGCAGGTGCAAGCCTATCTTCGCTGTTTTCAGGAATACTCGGCTAAGGGGGTCACCAGCGTTGGAATTGCGGGCGGTAGTCCGGAATCTTTCCGCATGATGCAGGACGTACGCGATGCGGGTAATCCGGTGCGCGTAGGTTTCATGTTCTACCAGCAGTGGTTCGACAAGCTTGAGGCTGCGGGGATCCAACGAGGTTACGGAGATGACCGCCTGCGCATCACGGCCATGAAGACCTTTCAGGGCAACTCACTCAGCGGGCGTACGGCATGGCTGAGAGAAGCGTACTCCGATCAACCGGGATACTTCGGTATTCCACCGGGACGGTCGCAGGAGCAACTCGATGCAGATTATCTGAAGATGTGGAACGCTGGTTGGCAGGTTGCGACGCATTCCAATGGCGACCGCGAGATTGACATGGTCCTCACAGCCATCGAGTACTGCGAGAAGCAGAATCCAAAGCCGAATATGCGCTGGCGTATCGAGCATGCCAGTGTGATGAATCCGGCGCTGCTGGAGCGCGCAAAGAAGGACAACGTGGTCCTGGTCTTCCACTCGTATATGTGGGAGTACGGCGACGTTCTTCAATCCTACGGACCCGAGCGTCTCGCTTATATGCATGCTTACCGGACTGCCATTGATATGGGTATTCTCGTGGCCGGGCACTCGGATTCGCCGATCTCGGCGTCAGACCCGATGCTGCGCATCCGGGATATGGTGACGCGCAAGAGCAGGCTGGGCGTGGTGGTTGGAGGGAACCAGAAGGTCAGTACGGATGAGGCTATCAAGGTGTGGACACTCGATGGCGCTTACGCGACCTTTGAGGAAAATATCAAAGGCTCAATTACGCCAGGCAAGTTGGCGGACTTCGTCGTTCTGCGTAAGGACCCGCGTAAGGTTCCACCCGACACCATTAAAGACATCATTGTCGAAGCGACCTATTCGGGTGGCAACAAGGTCTATACCGCGCCTGCCATCCTTGTATCCATGCTGCCAGTGCCGCCTGAGGACTACGGAGACGGAGACGAGGATGCCAATCTGGACCAAGCCAATCAGAATCAACCGAACCCCTAATGATTGGCCCTGGATTTTTGATGCGTCAAATCTGTTGGTGCAGACATAGGAACGTGCTCAAACAGATTTGGCGCATCAAAACAACGATCTAATGCTCGCAGAGCATGGTAAGCCTTATGAAGGGAAGGTAAACCTGTGAAAACAAAACCCTATCGGTTTTCGGGTAGCGCTCTAACCAACTGAGCTACGCGCCTGCGCCTCGAACCAGTGTAATGGCAACTGGTCCTGAGAGCAACTCCAGTCGTACCAACACTCCAGTCGTTCCAATCTTCTAAATGCGGTGCGTTCCAGGCTGCGAATACGCTAACATGACATAACTCCGTCGTGCCCTTTCTCAGTCAATTTCGCGCCGCGCCCAATCTGCTCACGCTCTTGCGGCTGTTTATCATCCCGTTTCTCGTCATCGAAATCCTCGATGGCGAGTACCGCGTCGCATTCGCGCTCTTCCTCTTGGCCGGCATCAGCGACGCCCTCGATGGCCTGCTGGCGCGCTGGCTCAGCCAGCAGACCAAGCTCGGCCTCTATCTCGATCCCATCGCCGACAAGCTGCTGCTCAGCACGCTCTTCCTGGTCCTCACCCACGTCGGTCTCATCCCGCGTTATGTCACCGTGCTGGTCTTCAGCCGCGATCTTGGCATCCTGCTCATCGCCACGCTGCTCTTTGCCACCAACACGTTGCGCGACTTTCGCCCCAGCCTCTTCGGCAAGCTCAACACCCTGGTCCAGATCACCGCGCTGGTCATCGTATTGGCAGAGCGTGCCTTGCCCGTCGCGCATCTCCCGCTGCTGCGCGACGGCCTCATCCGGGCCATCGCCATTCTCGCGCCACTCTCCGCCGCGCAGTACGCCTGGATCGTGATCTCGCGCATCAGCGCGCACGACGCGCCCGAGGTGGCCACCGTGCCCGCCACGGAAAAGCTTCCCGACCAGGCGACGCCGACCAAGCTCTCCAACTAGCGCTCGGAACGCCCCCTCGCGCTTTAAAGCCGTCTCTTCTTCCGCAGCCTTCTCTATACTTGAAGGCGACCATGCCCAGCTTCCAGTCTGTCGCCGACCAACTCGACCTGATCGCCAAAGGAACCGCCGAGATCCTCCCGCTCGAAGCCCTCAAGGAGCGCCTCGCGCAGTCGCTCGCCTCGGGCAAGCCGCTGCGCATCAAGGCCGGCTTCGATCCCACCGCGCCCGACCTGCACCTCGGCCACACCGTGCTCATCCGCAAGCTGCGCCACTTCCAGCAGCTCGGCCACACCGTCATCTTCCTCATCGGCGACTCCACCGCGCTCATCGGCGACCCCACTGGCCGCAATGTCACCCGCAAGCCGCTCGCGCCCGAGCAGATCGCCGCCAACGCCGAGACTTACAAAGAGCAGGTCTTCAAGATCCTCGACCGCGAGAAGACCGAGGTCCGCTACAACTCGGAGTGGCTGGACAAACTCGGCTACGCGGGC
>FSXA01000596.1_pt1 | contig 38924 bp, 27 predicted proteins | sample 1638081 | NCBI WGS metagenome assembly FSXA01 (sample SAMEA3914788, study PRJEB12502) | metagenome | biome: forest; material: soil | place: Canada | collected 2011-07-03 | depth 0.1 m
CAAAGACCCAAAGCCCTTCGTCTGGCACAAAACCGCAGACCAGATCCTTGACTCGGTCGCTCGTTTTTGTACAAGAACTTTAGAGACAGCACACTAGGAGAACTTGCATCTCGGCCGACGGTGTACTTCAAGCACAACGATCTTTCTCCGGCAGCCCAACACAATCGAAGGCTTCATCGAACGGTATTCTCATGGAAGGTTAAGCCTGCGGCCTCCGCCCGTTTGTGCGCCACCAAGGGCTCTTGGAACGGCTCTTCGATCAAATAGCCCTGTTCCAGTCTTAGTACACGCTGAACAAAGGCAGCCTTATGAATACGATGAGTCACAAGTAAAACCGCTACACCAGATGCGTTCAGCTTCTCCAGTACCTGCGACTCGTTCGTCTCATCTAAGGCTGAGGTTGCTTCATCCAGTAAGAGCAAGCTGGCACCGCGGAAGACCGCTCGCGCCACTCCTAACCTTTGCCGCTGGCCTCCAGACAGCAGCACCCCGTTGTCGCCAACGGCAGTATCTAGACCGAGGGGTTGCGCATCTACAAACGCCTTCATGTTGGCGGTGGCCAATGCCTTCATCAGGTCCACATCGTTCCCGCTCGCGAGTCCGAACCGCAGATTATTACGTATCGAGTCGTCTAACAGGGTGACCTCCTGCGGCACATATGCGACGCTCGCGCGATCAATACGCACAACACCAGTCGCAGGTCGCAATATGCCCGCAATTAGATTTAAAAGCGAACTCTTTCCGCTCCCGGATACACCCTGAAGCAGGACCGTCTCGCCACGCCGCAGACAAAACGTCACGTTCCGCAGAAGTGTCACACCTTCGCGAAACGAAAAACTCACCTGTTCGGCCTCTAGAACGAAGTTCCCCTTGGGTACTTGGGACGACGATGCGGGCCTACGATGGATAAGGCAGTCGCTGAGTTCATGAGCAACAATTTGAATGCTCTTGTATGCACTCTCCATTTGGCCCGCCATGAATGATATCTGGCTTATCAAAGGAAGCATCCGACGAGAGAGGACGAAGTAAAATACAAGAAGAGATAGCAGCTGTCGCACATCTCCGTGACGCAATTGCGTCACGATCACTACACATAGAAACAGCAGGACCACGCCTTGATCGGCAACGATCCGCGCCACTTGGGGAAGAAGCACTACCCGCTGCTGGCTTACCGCGGCAGTACGCGCGTGAGAGGCAATCCGATCACGAAAGAACGCCTCAATCCCGTAACTGCGGATCTCTCTTGCAGACGAGAGCATGTCTGCAAGACTTCGTTGAAGAACCTGCACATATTGCTCCCGTTCCGCTGCAGATCGTTGCAGTTTGTTGCGAATAAGAAGCCGGTGCACTCCGTAGAACACGCTTACCGCCGCCCCAAAGCCACAGGCGGCAGCCGGGCTCTGATAGACGAGAGCACCTGTCATCACCATTACGACGGCAGCGGCGGCTGTCAGTTCGATCCCAAGATGGTAAAAGTTGGCAGCCTCGCGCGCTGTATGCGTCGAATGATTCACGAGTTCACTGCGATTACGCTGAGCAAATCGGATCCACTGCATCTCGTTATAGCCATCCGTAAGCCGAAGAAGGATCTCTGTATACAGTGTTTGGATATGACCAACGACTGAGCGCGTCGACGCGATGTCCATCAGGGCTCGCAGCAAGACCAAAGCGGCGGTCGCAGACGCTGCCGAGAGTGTAGTCCTAGGTGTCCACCAGCGATAATGAGCCGGAGACGCGCCTTGTAACAACAGAAACAAGAGATACATCGCGGCTGCGAGCAAAAGATCACAAAAACCCACCATCGTCCTTGCTGCGATCAGCCACAGAAACGAACGCCGCTGTCTCCTCCCGACGAGACGAAGCACCGGCCGAAGCTCCTCGCCAAATGGAAAAGACCAGCTGAAATGCTTCTTGGAGTTGGACTGATCTACGGAACTTCTGCATCTTCGCCCTATCATAAATTTGAATCTACCAAGTTACGCGTTGTAGAGTTGTCAGGAGTCGGTCCCCAAAATGTCAGATGATTGTAATCTGGATGCTCATGATGGCTGGAGCCCATAAGCGACTTCGCTGCCAACGGAGTTCGTATGACGCATCTACGGTTCGGTCGGCGTTCGCCCTGCGGGACCAATTTCCAACGTCCATTCGAAGTCACTGCGATGATGACAATATCGTGACAATCTCGGCCCGACGCCCACGTACCATAATGATCGGCGAGCGGCTTGGTGCAAAGGCGCCGCAGCCGGAGGTACGTATGTTGCGTTTCCGCAGTATTGCACTGGCAGGCGCTGCAGCCTGTTTGATGGCGTTGAGGCCCGGCGGAGCATTAGCCGCCGATCTTACCCCGGTCGGTTCCTCAGCTCCCAACTTCACATTGACATCCCAGGAGGACAAACAAGTCTCCCTGTCGGACTACAAGGACAAGTGGGTCGTGGTGTACTTCTACCCAAAGGACCAGACCAGCGGCTGCACTCTAGAGGCCCACAACTTTCAACGCGATCTCCCTAAGTACCAGACACTGAATGCCGTGGTCCTGGGTATCTCGCTCGACACTGTAGAAAGTCACAAGACGTTCTGCACAAAGGACTCCCTCACCTTCAAGCTCCTTGCCGACCCGGACCACAAAGTGGTCGACGCTTACGGAGTGCCTTTGCATTCGTTCGGCACAATGCACTATGCGGAACGAACGACATTTCTTATTGCACCCGATGGAAAGATCGTGAAGGAATGGGAGGTCAAGGATATCCAGGCCCATAGTGCTGATATTCTCGCAGCAATTCAGTCTCTGAGTAAGTAGACGCGTCACCTCATGCCCAACGAACAAACGGAGAGCGTCTGGCCCAATGGGAGGGCCCGACGCTCTCTTAGTGCTGCAACGTGACGATGTCGATTAGTCGAGTTGGCTGATCATTCGAACATACCTCGCCCGTCCCGATGGCGACTTCGTAGTTTCCGCCAGATAGGCCAATTCCGCCTTCGAGGGCTGCAACGTGAGAAGCATCTTCTTCCAATAGAACTTCAGATCGTCTGAACGCCATCCAGTGTAGGTCCTCTCCCAGGATTTGCCTGATTCACCAGCAAACACCAGGTTGGCAGGATTCAGCACTCGGCGAGAGTCCTGAAATCTGCAATCGAGCGAGACGCGAAGCCGGTCGGAGCGATTCGGCGACCCAGCATGCACCGTCAAACTATGAAAGATCAGGACGTCACCGGCATGTACATCTCCCCCAACCCACCCGTCTCCCACCGCTGCCTCTTCTGGAATCTCTGGGACATGGAGGTTCTCGCGCTCGTGGTTTTGAACACCAAACCGGTGAGATCCCTCCAGAATTCGCAAGGGCCCTACGTCGACAGGGCAGTCATGTAGGGGAATCCATACTGTAAAGAACTCCGGATCTCCGCCCATGAACTCGTAATCCTGATGTGCATGCGTTACGAGTCGTTCACAATGAGGAAAGATCAGGCGTCCGATTGGTTTCGGGTGGACCAATGGTTGCTCCCCAACGAGCATCTCCATCACCTCTCGCAGGGCTGGTTGGTGCGGCAACGCATGGAAAGATTCGAGGTTGAATACCTCCTGGTAAACTCTCTTGAATGTCGGATCCGGATCGCCACAGGCGGAGTCGGCATTTGCCAGGCGCTCTTCCGCATCATGGCCCGGAAGCAGCCAGCCCGCAGCAGTGAGCACCTGCGTGACATCACGCAAGACGGACTTAACTGCCTCGCGAGGCAATATCCCACGAATTAGTGCATACCCCTTGGAACTCATCTCCTCTTGGAGAAGATCCGGGGTGAGATCACAAGCCTGGAGTTTGTGAAAAGGCTTCACTCGTTTATCCTCCGTCGATCCATTGATATTGGTGCGACATAGTAGCCAAAATATCAATACGGGAACTCAAACGTGTCTCTGACGCATCTACTTTTTGTCAATTGATTGTCACGTTTGCACGGTTGTCGACCGGTGTTCCAGTGGCATACTTCTGTGCGATTGTGAGAATCATGAACAAGACGGTGACAATTCCTTTACCTGGAAATGACACGCCTGGATGACTGGCCCTCTAAACTCAACGTACTAATTCGCTCGATGCATACCGCGCATGGGCGTTTTTTGCTCCTTCTAGAACGCCTGATGCATGCGTTTGGAAGACATCAACCGTGTCCTCAAAGTCGCAGAGGACGGAAGGACAAAGTTATGCCTGACACGCTCATCAGAAAACCCGATCGCCAGGCACTAGGAGTTCACGAACCTGGGAGACCTCAGGACGCGCTTCTTTGTGATATGGACCTTCCCCTTCGCGGGATCTTCCACCCACTTGGCTTTGCCGTCAAGATCATTACCAATGACCCAGCGGTTCTAGAAGCCGCACATGAGAGTTTCGCTCACAACCGCTTACGTCGGCAAAGCACCGGGCTGGAGATTCGTATTGGCATTAGCGAGGGAGGTGGTCCCGACTCCCCGCCGGAGCCAACTCGTCGCGAATATAATCATCTGTATTCCCTAATGGCAGATACCAACAACCATGCAGTGCTGGATCTTAAGACTTGCACCAGCTTTATGTGGCTAAACAGATCAGCTCTGAAGAGCAAGCTCTATTTCCGTTACAACTTCCTCGAGAAGGTTGTGTATCTGCTGCTGGGTGCTTCGGTAGTAACCGACATCCATGCTGCCTGTGTCAGCAAGCATGAGCGAGGCATCCTACTTTGCGGTGAGTCGGGCGCCGGTAAGTCAACGTTGGCTTATGCCTGTGCAAGGGCTGGATGGACTTATACGTCGGATGACACGAGCTACCTGATCAATGGCGGCACTAGTCCACGTGTGATCGGACATTCGCACCGAGTGCGTTTTAGACCGGCGGCGAAGGATCTCTTTCCGGAACTCGCAAGCTGGGGGGTGACACCGCGCATGGAGGGAAAACCTTCCATTGAGGTTCCGGTGTCCCTCCTTCCCCACATGCCAACTGCGAGCGAAGCCGGCGTGCATGCGATCGTCTATCTCCATCGCCATCCATTTGCAACGGGGAGCCTCGTGCAATTACCCGAGGGTACGGCAACGAAACGAATCCGGAGCGAGCTTTATTCCGCCGGGGAGATTCGGGCGAAGCACGAGCAGATACTTGAGGCACTCTCTGATATTCCCACTTATGATCTTTACTACTGCACGCTCGATCAGGCCATCGATCAACTCGGCCTCCTGGTGGATAGCCGATGAACGGAATTTGGCGAGACCACAGACGCCGCCCGTGAACTTCTGACACGCATTGTTTCAGGGAATCACCCTGCGGCGTGCAATGGCCGTGAACCACAAGCTGCGGCCACAATCGGTGCTGTAGAGTAGCGTCTTCGAATCGTCCTCCCATGCGGAGTCGATCTCGTTGCATGGCACATCGTTCAACCGCCACGTCGCACCAGTCTTCTGATTGCGGAGCCACAGGTTCCAACCGTCATGGTCAAGATGGCTATAAGCTAGCCATTGCCCATCCGGCGAGAGTGCGGGATAGCGCGATTCCCCCAACTCAAGTGGAACATTTTCATGCGTCACATCGCTGAGATAGATCTGCGGCGGATGACCGCGCTCAACGGCGGAAAATGCGTATTCCCGTTCAGAGACAAAGGACGCTTCGTACACATCCAGCCGGGGCGGGGTGAGTGCGACGTCGCTCGCAGCACCGGACTGAATCGCCCTGCGCAGTCTCAGCTGTCCTCGGCCAAGATCATCGCGCACATAGGCAAGATTCTGGCCGTCCGCAGAGAGCAGCGGTTCCCGTGCATTATCAACTACAACATGTGAATTTCCACGTAAATCCACGATCTGCGAGTGTGGACTTAACGCCCGCTCCACCCAAATGCTTCCGGAAAGATCTTTTCCGTAGCTGTTGGCAAATGAAAGGTCATCCGGCGCCTTGGTTGGGAATGCCGCCCGAGGCTCATTCTGACCCTCCGTCACCAGATGGTATCCGCTAAGTGTAAATGCAATATAGCGAACTCCTGCGCCTGCTGGCTGGGGACTTTCGTTGCGTAGCCCCTGGCTCTCGAGCGGGATCCGATATGCGTATTCCAGCCGCACGGCGTGCTCTCGATGATAGGTTGAAAATGCGCTGACAACCACAGACAGGGCCATCCCGGCTACCCATACGGTACGAGTCCAGTCCCGCGAGGCGGCCACCGGGAAAAGGCCACGCCACAGTAGCGCGTAAATTCCAAGGAGAAAAGCAAGCATCAAGGGAAGTCTTATTACATACAGCAGCATCGCAGGCCCTATCATCTTGTCTCCATTGGGCATCGGAAGCCCGATCCCAACATAGATGATCAGGAGCGCCATCAGCCACTTATATTGCTTACGTTGGAGCAATATTGCGGCCACCACACACGTCGGGAAAGACATCAGTACGAAGTTGTACAAGGCTTGGACAGTGGAGATCGACAGCGACGCCGTCAACAGAGCCGACCACTCCAACAGCACTCGGGTCCGAGTACCATCATCGCGGCGGATCAGCAGGATTGCGGGCGCTAGCACTAGCATCTGCAATCCAGGGAACAGCAGTGCGTAGCCTAACAGGCTATAGTGCCACGGGTGGGGGTTCCACTGCGGTTCAGAGAGTAATAGACGATGCAATAGTCCGGAGATCGACGCACTCGCTATGTACGGCGGCATAGCCTCGCCATGCAGAGTCCAAGGTAGAACTTCGTGCAGGTAGGTGTGGTGCACATTCCAGCCAAAGACCGTAATAGATAAAGCAACAGCAGACGCTCCCGCGAAGCAACCCCAAGTCAGCGCGCGCCAATCTCTGCGTCGAAGGAAAAAGACAAAAAACAAAACCGGGAAGATCTTGCAAGCGGCGGCAATCGCCACCAAAGCGCCGGCCAAAGCGCGAAAGCCACGCAGGTAGGCCCAACATGATGCAACAAGCAGCAATAGAAGAAGTATATAAAACTGGCCGTATGAGAGATTGCGATGCAATGGAAAGCAGAGCGCCATTACAAGCGCCACTCGCTGATAGCTCAGACCGGTCATCGCCCGCAAGAGCCACCCTATCGGGACAAGAAGGGCGAGATTCACGAGAATCCATACATGTTTCGCGGCAAGGGGTGCAAGCCCAGTAATCGGCCACACGGCCAGCGTCGAAAAGGGTGTGATTGGCAACAATCCGATCACGCGAATATCGACGGCACGATGATCCTTCTCCCGTTCGATCCAGGGCCACTCGTACATCCTCGAGGTGTCGTAACCCTCGTGAGCCATCCGCGCCGCCATATAGTAGTTGGGGAAATCGGTATCCAGTGTCTTCCACGCCCGGGGCAGAGTGTGCATGCAAAGGTAGATTAAAGCCAGCGTGAGAACCACACGTTCAAGCCAACCGACAACGCGATGATTATGGAGAATAGACACGGTTCATCCTATCTGGACCACACAGACAGGTTGTCACCTGCCGGTCACTCGAAGGTCGTCGACGTGTCATTTTGAGAGGATCTGTCGACCCGCATGACACTAGGGACCGAGATTGTTGTCGCGCTTAGCAGAGAATCTGGTCTTCCAGCTTCACTTGAGAGGGCATTGGAAGGATGAATTTCCAGCGGAGTGGAGTAAGGTGCTGCTCCACTGATTTTCCAGATTATTCTGCCCTAGGCGAGGCTACTCTGTTTGTCGGTCATGGCGTTGCGTGATGGACAGATCGGGACCTGCGTGCCAAACAGTGGACTCGCCGCCCGCGTAGCGGTGTTGCACCTCGATCGGTGCGTCGATTCCATTCGGCATATCAGATCGGGAGACTTCGCAATTGAAGAGTCACGCCAGAAGATGCACGGATATCCGCGATTGCGGCACGGAGTCTTCACGGAACCCTTCCGATCGGAATCGCCAAAATCGAAGTGGTCGTACGCATCGTAGTCATTTGATACGAGGTTTGCGATGGGCCTCGGACTCCTGATGCAAGCCTTTTGAGGGTTCCCTCCGCCGTATGGCATAGGTGTCGAGAGCTTTTTCGATGACATCGGCAGCACGTTCCAATCCATGGACAGAGCGAATTTTTCCTTGTATTTCTCTTGCTGCAGTGCGATAACTGGCCTCATTGAGGACTTTAGACAGGGCCAAACGGAGTCGGTGGGTCGAAATATTCTCAATCGAGAGCACCTCAGCGACCCCCAGCCACTCCAGGCGAGCGGCCACCGCGGGTTGATCAAAGGCCTTTGGAATGGCAATCATTGGCTTGCCTTCCATGAGTGTTTCTAGCGCCGTGTTCAACCCACCATGCGTGATCACTATCTCTGCCCTTCTCAAGAGTTCAAGCTGCGGAGCATATCTCACCACCAAGGGATCTCCCGGCAAATCATCAAATAGCTCAGGAGAGCGGCGTCCACCGAGCGAGATTACCAATTGTAGGTTGCATCCCGTACATGCTTCGGCTATGAGCCGGAATATCGCCGGATCATTTGTGCGTCCGGTCCCTAACGATGCGTAGACCACGGGACGGTCATCAAGGCGGCACCATGGAAACTCCACGACTGGCCTTGCAGCGTCATCAACGAGCGGTCCGGCATAGTGAAAGTTAGGGGGTAGCACCGAGCGGGGAAAATCCAGACATTGTGGCAATTGGGTTATGTGGGCGAGCTCGGGAAACACCTCCTTGATTGTTCGAATTGGTCCCAGCCCGGCCATCCGCCTAAAGCGATCCAGTCGTCGACGCACAGGGCCTCTCATCCGGAGTATCGAAACTTGCAACCATGCGGTTTGGAGTCGCTCAAAGTATGAGCTTGGCCGGGCGATTCGACGAGGAGCGGTCCATCCGAAATTATGAGGCACGGACGTGGACACCACGAAGTAGGGCAAGCGCAGCATCTCGGCCAACGTCGGCCCGGAGAGCGTGATCTCGTCCATGATGAGTGTGTCTATTCCGGCACGAATGAGTGCTGCGGGGGCTTCCCGCAGAAACAATTCCATGTCCCCCGCGATGCGCTGTATTCCGCAACGCAAAGCGGTGATTCCTGACTGTGCCCCGGGCGGATCACAACCCGTCTGTTCTCCAGAGCTGTAGTTGGACTGACCGATTGGTGCGAACTCCAGTCCGTGCTGCCGAACTCGGTCCTCCAGCTCCGGCTTCTGGAGAAATGTGACTCTGTGCCCGCGATTCACCAATTGTCGCGAAAGAGCGATAAGCGGGTTCAGATGACCCGTCCCTTTATAGGAGAATACGCCGAAGTGTGACATCCCTTCCCTTCCCTCGCTACGCTCCGCTCCATGTTGGAAGACGAACCGGCCGACCTCCCAGCCGCACCAGTCCGGCACCCAGAACATTTTCCGATTGCCGTAATAGCGCTTCCACTGGTGCACGCAGCCAACGTACTGTCCCGTCGATCCATAGGGCTTCCAGACTAGCTTTGATTTTAAGGGGGAGCCGTTCCCAAATCGTCTCCGAAACGAGCTGCACACGGCCTCCAATCATTACGAACTCCACGTCGTGCATCGAGAGCGTCGATAGCACTTCCGCTGGATCGCGACCTGTATCCCGAACAGCAATCAGATCGCCCACGCCACCTACGCTTATCCGCCCCTCCGCATCTCCTAATCGAAGAACCGCCGCAGCGGCCTCTGTAACCATGCGATAGACGGTCTCGGACGGAATGCCACAGAATTTGATCGCAAACCGAATCTCGTCCAGCAAATCACCGTCCGCTGTCAGTGGAGAATCATTTCCCAACGCTATATCATCAATCGTGCCAAAGAGAGCCATATCCGGCAGCCTACCGTATAGAAACCTGTTGGAAGATGGGCAGACAATAAGCGAACTCCGCCGCTCCCGCATAAGGGCAACGCCAGCCTTATCAAGTGCCAATCCGTGCACAATCACAGTAGTAGCATCCAGAAGCCCCTGCCGCTCGAGTCCGTGAAGCTCTTCACGTGCCTGCTCATCGACTCCTTCGCACGCATGGATGATGAACGGGTATCTTTCGGGCAGAGCGCGACGTGCGGCGCGAAGATCGCCGCCCAGAGCTAGCGAATGCCCCCAGCCATAGCGTCGTACCACTCTCACAGGAAACTCCTCGTTCTGAAGCTCTGACCAAAGAGGGTCGTGGTTGCTGACCGTTGTCACCCCACAGAGGACATTCCGTATGCCACCCCACCATAGCCGTATATCTCTTGGCACGGTTCGATACTTTTCGATGACCTCTGGAAATTTGTTATGTATGTCTATACCCCAGCGAATGTAATTCGGATAGGGCGGATCCGCGAGCTTGGGATGGAGAGCAAACTGCAGATGGTCATGTGCGTTGATGAGGCCTGGCATCACAAGAAAGTCGCTGAGGTCAATCTCTCCGCAAATAGCCTTCGCGCCAATCGACCGGGAGGTGTCGCTCACAATATGAGCGACACGACCGCCGATAATTCGTATGGACGCGCATGTATATGTTCGTGGTCCGAGGGCACAGCGTGCGCCACGAATCACCGTCCCGCCATTACTCCTCGAAAGGAAAGCCGGCTCAGCCATCTTTCCTCGCAGTGTAAATGCGAAACCGCGAAGGTTCGCGTCTGTGACGCAGCTTCGCGAGTATCGGCCGCAGCGCCCACTTCAAGCCATACCGCGGAAAATATACGACCCACTTAATGGACAGCCGCTCTTCCAGAGCTCGCAGTCGCTCATCAGTAAGAAACTCCAGACTTCTGACCGAATCTGAAGCAGTCCCATAGCGACGAAGAAACGCGGCGTGGCGCTCAGCCACCATCTGTCCTCCGCTCTCCTCCCGCGAGTACCAGGGTGTGTCGCTGATGATTAACATGCCCCCGGTCTTGAGGCAGCGAAGCGCTTCGCGCAGACTAGCTTCGTAGTCTTCCGAGTAATGGAGGGAGGCATTGAAGATAACCGCGTCGAATTGCTCACCCTGAAAGGGTAAGCGGGTCATCTCGGCTTGGAACCGCGGCAGAGGCCTCGGCAGATGCTTTTGGTAATGCCCAGCGGCTGCGAGGCCATCTTGTTCGTTTGTGAGTAAGTCTACGGCCACCGGGCGGTATCCGGCGAGCGCCAGTCGAAAACTCATCCAGCAATTGCCAGCTCCGAGATCCAGAACCGCCCCATGATTACCGAGTGGCTTCAACACTTGCGTTATCAGATAGTCGTAACTGCGGGCCCGGATATTCCACTGCTGGCTGTTCCTCCCAGTAACATCTTTAAATGGGAGTCCGAGGTAAAATTCCTCGTTTTGGCTTCCCCGCCCTTCCGCCTCCCTTATGCGCTCGTAGTCCTGCATAAAGCGGGCATAGTACTCAGATCTCTCCTGTCGCAGGGCGTGTACGACGCCGTTGGAGTTCTGCATTCGGAACCCGCAGAATACGCAGTCCAATCCGACGATGTCTGTCCTGCAGCAAGGGCACTGCAGAGCTACACCCTCCAAAAGAACTGCATCACTGGCGGAACCATACTCGACCGCGCTCACCGCTGTCCCTTGGCCAATCCGACTTGCTCGATGGTCACGAGCGTGGGAGCAGTGAATGATGAGATTTCCTCTAAAGATCCGAAAGGCTCTGCATCTCGACTCACCGGCTCCAATTCATGAACTGCATGCCATAGTGCATCGATATGGACCTTGGTATCGTCCGACAACTGAGACTCACGCCAGGAGTCAACCTCCGCATGCAGTGCATCTCGTACGGCCCGATAAAAGTCGGTGGTGTATGCAGCCCTGAACATGATGCACAGATCATCGCTATCTGCCCAGTTACGCTTTTGCCCAAGCTGCGCTCGAACCCGCTCGTAAAAAAGCGTGCCAGGCAGCGGGTAGGAGAATGAGATCCCAATGTCATCCGGCCGGGTCTCGCGCACAAAGGCAATGGTCTCCTGAAGTTGATCCCAGGTTTCGCCTGGATACCCAAATTGCAGAAAATAGCAGGCCCGAATGCCTGCCGCTTTCAAACGGCTCCGAGCAATAACGACCGAGGGAAGACTGAGTCCCTTGTCCATCGCGTTGAGCACGGATTGCGCTCCGGACTCGACTCCCATCCATACCTCGGCACATCCCGCGGCCTTGAGGTGGTTCACTGTCTCCGCGCTCATCAAATCTGCACGAGATTGTATCTTGAATGAGACAGATGCGTCTCGCCTCCTAACTTCGTCGGCAAACTCCTGCACCCAGTGGTGGTTCAATGCAAAAACATCATCGCCGAACCAGATGTGTTGGACCCCGCAGTTTGTCTTCAGCAGTTTCATTTCTTCCGCGACAGCAACCGCGGGACGCAGATGAAATTTATTGCCGGAGATCGGCTTTGCGCACCAGTTGCAGCGGTAAGGACACCCGCGGCTCGCCACCATATTCGTTGAGAAATATCCCTGGGATTCCGTCCACGCTGCCCGATATAGTTCCAAATCGATCAGGTCACGCGATGCGAAGGCAAGATCCGCCCATGCCGGATTTTGGGAGAGTCGATTGCTGCTTTGTAAGAGTCGACCGTCCTCATCCAGTCGGGCCAGACCATCAATTTCCGCTATGCTTTCCCCTTGCAGGATGGAGGTACATAGCTGGACCAGGGTCTCCTCAGCCTCTCCGCAAAGCACGAAATCGAAGCCATTCTCCAAGAACAATGCGAAGTTATCCGTCGAATCCGAACCATGTGCAATTACGGTCGCGCCGATTGCTCGCCCCGCTTTCGCCATCTCCCACGCTACCTCCCGCATACGAGTTAGGCACATCTTCGAAAGAAAATTGAAGTCGTCTTCATAGACTGCCACAATTTTCGGCCGATGCTGCTCCAGCATTGCGGAGAACTTCGCGGACGGATCCTCAAGCATCGAATCGAACACCGCGACCGAAATCCCCTTATCACGTAATGCCGTAGCCGCATAAAGCGTGCCGAGAGGCGTGTATGGCTGCATCTTGCGCAGCTGCTTCGAGTCATATGGAAGATGATACGAATGTGTGAGTAAAACCTGTGCCAAAGTTCACCTCGGATATTTGCGCGTCTCCGGATTCAACACTTGCTGTCACTTCCGCGTGCGTGCCGGACGCCTCGAGACGCAACCCGCAGAGTTCGTCTCTGCATGTAGCGTAGGCCAGGTCGGTCGCGCGGTTGTCTCAGACTTGTCAACCCAATGTCATTCCCTTTGCCATAGGAAGTCGCTGCGATTTGAAGTGCGGTTTTGCTCAGGCTCGCAGGAGCGCCCAACTTCCTACAGTACCGTCGAACGGATCGATTATGGGACAATAGTTTGAGAAGATAGGTGCTTCGAGCCATATAGATGGCCGAGTTTTTCGCGTTTGGTCGCAAGATAATGAGCGGAGTGAGGGCTGCTTGGGACATCCGCACTTAGGCGCTCCACAATCTCAATACCGGATGACAGCACGGCACCAATCTTCTCTGGATTATTGGTCATCAATCGGAGCGATTGCACCTTCAGGAAACGAAGAATACTAACCGCGAGAGCATAATCCCGCAAGTCGATTGCATGTCCCAAATGAAGATTTGCTTCAATCGTGTCGAGCCCTTCGTCCTGGAGTTCATAGGCACGTAGTTTCTCCATGAGTCCGATCCCGCGCCCCTCCTGGTGTTCATACAGAAGTATCCCTGAGCCTTCATCCGCGATCGCACGCAGGGCCAGATGAAGCTGGTCATGGCAGTCACATCGCAGCGAGTGGAAGACATCTCCGGTAGTGCATTGAGAATGGATGCGGACTAATGGCGGTACGCTTTGGATAGTACCTAGCACTAAGGCTAGCGCAGTTTCCATACGCTCCTTCTTGCTTTCGTTATCGATGTGTGTGCCCTCAAAGCCCATCAAGCGGAAATTTGCCCAACGTGTCGGGAAACTTAGATCAGCGATTTGTTTTAGCTTTATCAACTCGGAAGAACCTCGGAAATTTGTATGCCATTTCCTGGAAGCAGGCCAGCTCGACGCCTCCATGTGAAGCGTAGCCCGCCGTACGTGCACATGTGTCGCAAGAATGTCTCCAAATCGTCACAATGTTGTCGGGTGCGTGATCGCGGTGAGGTTCGCATGTACGCCGTCCGACATCGAACGGCCATCTAGCCGTCCGCCGTCAGCGTGCCGACCCAGCGCTGCTCGGAGATGAACGCAGAACCGTGCGGCTGGGTTACTCATGGCATGCCGTGCGACGGAATTGATAGAGGACATGATCACCCAGCATCGCCAGCGGTCGTGCAAGACTTCGATCGAGCGTCTCCATTGCAGCGAGCAGGTGCGGTTGCCGTGAAATCCACGGTTCGGCCGCGCTTGGGGGTACGGTGACGCCAATGCCAAGACGCTTCTCCAGCACAAACCAAGGGGCGAAGGCTTGCTGTAGCGCAGCACGACGGTGATAAACAATATGGAAGTCGCGCTTGGCTAGCCGTGCCGGTGCCTCTCCTCGCTTATAGCGCCGCAGAGCGAGATGAGAACGCCCCCGAAGCACTTCCACCACCATTTCGCTGGGACAGAAGGTACCGAACAGTACAAGCATCGCTGGTGCATCGGGCTTCAGCAGCCGTGCCAGGCCGCGCGCTACTGGCCCTAGGTCGGCGACGCAATTAAGTGGTGCGAAATTAGAGAAAGCTCCGTCGAACATCGCTCCGCCAGTTTCAAGATGCCTGCTGGCGAACAAGTCCATCTCTTCGCCGGCAACAACCTCTGCCCGTCCCCCCAGCGGCGCCAGCTTGGCCTTTGCCACCGACACCATCGTGGGGGATGGATCCGTCAACAGCATGTCATACCCACGCTCTGCCAGAAAAGTCGCGTCTTCGCCGGTGCCGCCGCCGAGTTCCAAAATGCGCCCTGTCGTTGGAAACTCGCACAGCAGGGCAGCGCGCACCGCTCTGCGTTGGGCGGCGACACTCCCCCAACCACCGAAGCGCGAATCAAAGGCCGACGCGATCGCATCGAAGGCGAGGGCGGCCGGACGTAATGTAGCGATCATGGTGTGTACCGATCCATATACTTATGCCAACGATGTGACTCCCGGATATAGCGAATCCCTTCGACAAGGTGAAAGCGCAGACGGAGGAGAATAAAGTGAAGTTGCATGCGGTAACGGAGAATACGCACCCTCAAGGTCTCATTCTCGAATCGGCGGACGATCGGTGGCGGCAGACGCCGAGGCAGCAGTGATTGCCGGAGCGAGCGCTTCGCCGGAATCCCTGCGCACTCAAGCTCCCTCTGTAACAAGAGGTACAACTTGCTGCCCGGGAAGCTCCCCAAGGCAACATGGCGTCCATAAAGTTTTACCCAGAGCCGCGTCGCCAAGGGGAGGCTGCCGACGGTCCAACTTGTAAGTGCTAACGGGGCGAAATCGCCCATTACATCCGTAATAAGCAGCGTTACCACACCGAGCCCTAAGTGAGTCCGCGGATCTTCCTCGGCTCTTCCGCGGAGCTCAGCCCAGAAGCTTTCGTCGTCTCGTCGAAGCAGCACATGACGACGAAACTCGAGAAGATGCGCTGCGCGTGAAAACTCGCTACAGATATGTTTGTATGCATGCATACCCTGGCCTAACAGCAAATCTACAGGCGAAAGTACTGGCATGACGATCCCGTGAAACTCCCGCTCTTCGATTCGTTCCAGCAATGAAGGACGACCCGGGATCTCTGCCTCGACATGCAACTCCACGGATCGACCCGACAGATCTTTATAGAGATCCTTGATCGAGACGCCAGGCATTTCATTTTTCTTGAACTCCCAACTTCTGCCGCTGATTGCGTAGAGGCGGTAGCCCTGACCCTCAAGAATCCTCTTCGCCTCAATAACACACTTCTCTGCTATGAGAAAATCCAGATCAAACTGGTGTCGCAGCTCCAATTTCGGCACTGAATTCGGAAACAGGGAAAATCCTTTTAGCGTTGCATAGACGAGGCATGACTTCTGAAACTCCCTTTGGATAGCGACCGATTCAGCAATCATGCCATTCGTTCGCGCCATATTGTCTCGCAGATTCTGTTCCAGACGCGCGAGAACACTGCGGGGCAAGATATCGCACCGTCGGAGTTCCACCATGCGATCAATAAAATACAGCCCCAGCCCGCTGATATCCAGCCAGTACAGCAATCTCTGCCACTTTTTTTCTGTGAGACTGTACAGTCGTGACCATTGTTCGGGAAGAGGATCGCAAAAGGCAAGCAGGACAGCCTCACGTATTAGCTCGTCCTCGCTCATAGAATTCGACGGAATCTCACTTTTCGAAATGGGCATCGATGCTAGCAGAAATGTCTCTCAGGGTTATTTGGGCGGCGAATGAGAGGCGGACAAACGAATTCCGCTTTCAGGTTTGGCGGTGTTCCTCGACTTGAAAGCCGGCGGCTATGCGATGAGGCCTCGTTCTGATTTTCCGTTCCAGGACGACGGCGTCTGTTCACATCGGCGAGGAGCGATCTATACGGAGCATAGCTGTCCTTCAAATCTGGATTGTCATGTCGTCGTCACTCCATTGTCACAGTCTTGTTCCCTCGGCTTTCAGTCCGTTGTAATAGTCGACGACGCCGGGCTAGGAGACAGGGCTGCAGATGTTGAAGGAGCGCGGTGTTTTCGTGAAGCTTCAGGGCACGAGATGAGCTAGTTTAGTGAAGCCAGGCTCAATTCGGAACTCACCGCGCTCTCGGAGCGCCCGTAGTTCAGAAACCTGGGTGGAGGCTCAGCCAGCCGCTTGAGCTGAAGCGGAAGATCGTGCTCTGGAACGGCGATCTCGGCGAGAGCACCGGTCCGGAGGTGTTGTCTGCCAGTTTGAGGAGGACGAGAAGTAGCTCTCTGGCGTTGGGGAGGCGCTGGCCTTGCACGCCGAAGGCCTTTGCGAGGGACAGATAATCTTACGTGGGCAACTTGTCGTAGGACCCAACTTACCGCCCGGATCGGATGCTTTGTGGTCGACGAACGCCCGTTCGATCGCGTAGCCACGGTTGCTCATGACGAAGAGGACGGCGTTGGTCTTTGCCTGGACGAAACTTGGGATCTCCTGGAACTGCATCACCAAGACGCCGTCACCGGCGGTGAGCGGCGGTCGCTTGCCGCTGCCGGGCGCAATGCCCAACGCCGAGCCGGAATCTTGTCCCAACGAACCCCATGCGGTCTGGGCGACGAACGCACACGCTGGGAGGCCAAATAGATTTCAAAAGACGAAGAGCAACGTGCCTCTGCGGCTGCCCGTGCCAAAATAGAGTGACCCGGCGTGTTCACTCGCCTACGAGATCTTCTACGAGGTGCTGGGCGGCTTCCTGCTCGGCGCGATGCTCTAATCTTCGGTATTTGGTACTGGGCGAGAGCCTTCCAGCACTGCTCATCGCGCTCAAGGAGAGGCCGCTTGCTCGCCGATTGCCGGCACTCCCGGCACGGTCCCCATGGTATGGGCTCGGCCGCCGGCCTGTTTGATTTGGGCGACGAAGCGGTTCGCAGCCGCTGCGCCACGAACATAGCTGACGGCTACACGCGCGCCAGCACTCCGAGTTCAAGCGCGATGGCCGATCCCAATGCACCGGTAACAAGCGCGGTGCAGTAACTGCCTTTCTGGAGAAATTTGTTTGGCTCAGTGTCGTGTGAAAGTTGCAGAAACTCTTATGATGTTTGATCGTCTTGACCATGTACTTCACCCAATCGCGTGCACGACTGGGTGTCGGTTTGAATGTTTTGGCAAGCGGCGTGTATTCGCTAAAGGGAATGGCCTATGTCTCCACGGCCCACTCATGACGGGCGTGATCGCTGTAACGGCCGAAGTGGATGAACATCCCGAACTTGGCTTCGTGCCACCGGCGCATGCGGCGGATCTGGTAAGACGTAGGGGGGGACAGGAGAAGCACCTGGATCGCCTAGTGACGGTATTTGTACGGCGGCCAGTAACTCCGGCAAGCGACGCAAGAGCTGCCCCGCTTCCCACTAACTTATTCCTTCGACCTATCCTGAATGGCTTCATCTTCTACTTTCAACTCTAGCTAGGCGTATTGATCGACATTGCGCGATGAATTATTGAACACACCATACGCGGAGCCACTCGTTTCAGTCTAATCCGGGAATGAGTAACAGAAGCGTTCAACCGCCTGTAGCGGAACTAGTGATAAGCCGCCGCGCCTGACATGGGCGATCAGTTGGTGTTGAGTACCAGGACCGTGGCGATCGGATCCAGAGCTTTGGCTGGCAGATCGACGTCGATGCCCGTTCCCCTCTTTACGACCTTGAGCGACTTGCGCCCCGGGTCGGCAAGCAGGTAGGCACCGGTCACGATGCGAGGGAGGTTGTTCACATGGAAGGTGCCGTGCGGCCAGGTGAAAAGCTCGATGTAGATCTTTTCATTGCTCGTTGTCGAGCGCCAGTTCCAACTCGGAATGAACTTAGGCTTGCCCTCCTTGTCTTTCTCGGTGGTGCTGAAGGTTCCTGCCTCGGGGCCGAACAAGGTGGCCTGCGTCCCGTATATCGCGCCGCCATTGATAGCCAGCCAATGGCCAACCTCATGGAGACGTTGTACCTCTTCGGGTGGAACGTCCCCCTTCGAATCCGGGCCAATATTTAGAAGGTAGTTTCCCCCCTTGCTAGCGATGTCGATCAGGTTGCGGAGCAGCGTCTCGGTTGACTTGAAGTTATTGTCATAGGACTTGAACCCCCAGGTATCATTCATTGTCATGCAGGCCTCCCAGTCCCGACCGGGATAACCTTGGGCCGGGATGAACTGCTCGGGTGTCTCGGTGTCACCTTTGTAGCCGCCCCCAAGCCGGTTGTTCCAGATGATGTTCGGATGCTGGTTGAGCAGAGTGACGATCTCGGCGGCAAGGGCGGGAGTCATGTCGGCGGTGGGTGTATCGAACCAGATGACGACCGGGAACTCGCCGTAGTTCGAGAGAAGCTCCTTCATCTGCGGGATGGCCTTGGTGTGAAGGTAAGTTGCAAAGTCTCCATCCTGCGCCTTATCCCAGTGATGTGACGGTAGGTCGTGGTCACCGGTCTTGTAGGCGGCACCACCGGGATCGGTCCAGTCCTGATCCTGTGAGTAGTAGAAGCCCAGCTCCATCTCCTGCTTGCGGCACTCCTCGGCAAGCTCGCGAATGGGATCGCGATGAAAGGGGGTGGCATCCACGATGTTGAAGGCGTCAGCCTTGGAGTCGAACATGGCGAAGCCATCGTGATGCTTGGCCGTAATGACGATGTATTTCATGCCGGCAGATTTGGCGAGCGCGACGATGTCGTGGGCATTGAAGTCAGTGGGATTAAACTGGGCAGCTAGCGTCTTGTAGTCTTTCACCGGAATGGAGGCATTGTTCATGATCCATTCGCCGATATGCGGATCCCGTTTTCCATTCCACGTTCCTGCAGGGATGGAGTAGAGTCCCCAGTGAATAAACATCCCGAAACGAGCGTCGCGCCACCAAGCCATACGCGCGTCACCCTGTACGGCTGTCTCAGTATCCTGGATCGCCGCGACAGGATGCGATGAGGATTCGGTGATATGCTCGCCGTCAATCTGAGCGACGGAAGGCATGGCCCGTGAGACCAGAATCAGAACAAGGGTTCGAAGGATGGAACGTCCTATTTTCATTTGCTCTCCTAGTAAATCGTCCAAATATAAATCGCTAAAACTAAACTCGAGCTGCGGTTATCGCTCGCGGCACGGAGTCTAGGGTTATCGTTTTTCCTGCGGACCTTTTTTGTGTCCTCCCGTGTTCTCTGGTCACTGATTCTGCATATTGGCTTTCTCCTGTTGATCGCGCTTTAGTTGCTGTAACGCACTTACTGCGTAGCGTCCTGTGGAGCGAGTGCCTGCTCGAGTGCCGGGGTGGCCTGCCGGTCGTGCCCGCCAATCCCAAAACCAGTCCGAGATTCAGAAATCCATTTTCATAACCAGGGTCTGTTTCAACCGCGAACTCGTGCATGCGGGCGGCCTCTCGCCCAGGGCTGAGGGTGGTCGCCTTTTTTCCAATACGTGATCGCTTCCGCCGTCTGCTGCTCCCTCTCGAACAGGGAGGCCAGATGGGGACGGCATCGATCGAGTCCGAGACCAGCGCGTAGGCAGAACGGTAAGCCATCTCCGCATCGACATTACGCTGGAGTTGCTCAAGGCGTTCACCCTGAGCAATCAGCCCGTCAACGGGATTGAGACCTGAATGAGGTTTAGCGCCGGATTCTTCCGCTTCATGCTGCCGCCGCAGTGATAGCCCGACGGGCGCATAAAGAGACACGAGCGGATCGTCGGTCAGGCTACTTTCCACATCGGTCGCCCAGAATTGTGTGACAGCTACGTCCACCTTCGTGAACGATGTACCGAGATGACCCACACTCATGCGCGCCATTTCCTTTGGAAGACGATGAGCTACCGCGCTGCCACTCCCAAAAACCGCTCCGCTCGCAAGAATATAGATTGACCCCTTGCCTGCTCTAGAGCATGAAGGTGTCACTCTCGGATCTACTCTCAACAACCAGCAAGGTCGGACAGGTTTGATCGGCTGGACGGGTAGTTTGGATCTCTCCCTACGATAAGGGGGTATGCCATGCCTGCTCGGGACTCGAACTCTCTGGCCTTGACATAATTGATCATTTTGGCTGCTCCCTCACCCCCGTGTGTCGGTCGTTTTTATGACATTTTATGTATCACAAGGACTGTTCATATGTGAATGCCGGATTTTTTATACGCTTACAGTTTTGAACGTGTCAAGCAAAAGGTCGGGAATTCCAAAAAGACCTAACGCGCGTCAAGGTTCGACGTTGTAACGCTCGCCTAGGCGAGCGGGAAGTGGCTGGGCGAGCGACACAGCACAAGGGAACCTAGAGATAGAGGATTGAGAATAGACGAATATGGAGCGGCCTCTGCTGCGCCAAGAAGGGAGCGGTTCGGATGAGGTGGAGGAAGGCGTGGCAGCCTCGAAGCTCGAGGCACCCTGACCTCGAGGAGATCCGTGTTCAGCTTAACGCTTCATTGCATTAATGATTGGGCTTATCGGCCGCGCTGCCCACCTATAGCCCGGCTAATTTCACCAGCCGCCCGACTGAGTGAGTTGATTACCTGATCCATAGTCTTGGCGGGCTCGGTGTATTGGATGTACGGCACGGTAAGAGCACCTATGGATGAGCCTCGATCGTCCAACACAGGGAAGCTAATATTCATGACCCCTTTCACAAGGTAACTGGCGCGCTTCTCGTAGCCTGCTTTACGAATGCGCGCCAGGTGGACGTTGAGATCGCGCGGCGCCTTCTTGCTGCTGACATGGCTCCATTCTGCAAGCGTGCGCTCGCATTGCTGCTCCTCGAGATGCGATAGAATTACATAGCCGCTGGCCGACTCCATCAGATCAACCGTGGATCCGAGCTTGACATAGAAGCCCAGGTTCGCAGGAGCATTTACCTGCGCGAGAATCACAACGCGATCGGAGTCCAGCACCCCGAGATGGCAGGATTGCAGGGTTTCATTTGCCAGCCTGTGCATCACGGGTAAAGCATCCGCAATGAGACGCTCGGTTGGAGGATGTTCCTGCACCAGCTTGAACAGCTTTAATGTTAGAGAGTAGCGCTCTTCTGTGACCTGAGCGATATAGCCACGCCCCTCCAGGCACAGGAGCATGCGGAATATTTCGGACACAGTCCGCTTCAGTTCGCGAGCTATCTGGCTTTTTGTAAGACCCGCCGGCTGGTGCGCCAGCAGTTCGATCACGTCCAGGCCCTTTTCAAGGGCAGGCGTCGAATAGTTCCGAACCTTTTGGGCCTTTTCGGAAGATCGTCCGGTTCGTTTGATTGCCATAAATCCGTCCAGCTCCTTAAGGTTTACTCAGACAAGAGAGTACAGGATTGGCATCGCTTCCGAATAGAGCCCGAGCAACTTTGAGGTTTACACCATTCGATTCGTCAGAACATTTCATCAGCGATGAAGAACACACAAAGGAACCGCGGTCCGCGAACTTCCTTGATATCCGTCATTTCGATATCCGCGGTCGCCGCGCGGGCGAGACCGGGTCAATCCTTTCGCGCCTCAACAATTTAATCGGACCGTCGCTAAGATCGGAGATGCGCAATCCATGACAGCTTGCATGATAGGTTATGCGGTACGGTGCGGAAAGGTTACGCCTACGTCTTCTATCCCAAGCCTTTGTGTCAAAAACTTGGAACCTCCCCATGCCTTTGACAGTAGAGATTCCTCATCCCGTTCCAGCGCTCTTTACTTTTCCTTCTTCACCGTGTGCTCACGCGCCATAAGAGGATAGTGCGCGCATCATCGCCATGCAATTGGCCGGTGGAACTCGAAACCGCGGAATTGCGCGACAAACCGCTCGAGCAGAAGAATTGCCTCGGCTTGATAGCCAATGCTGTAGTGCATCTGGCCGCAACAGGTTTGGCCAGCCGGGAAATCGACCGTATGGCCATTCCGTTCGAGCACGCGGACAACGGCTATCCCATTTTCTGCGAATAGCGTGTCGTTATAACAGGCAATGAAAAGTGAAATGCGCATAGATCATTCCTGTGTCGGTCGCCCATGATAGCCAGACCAGCACTTTACTAGGTCAGCGCGCGATCCGGATGAGTGTAGCCGCCACCCATAACCAGATGCCGCGCTGTTGCATGACCAGATTGCGTTGACGATAACAGAACCGTCATTTGCAGCGATCTCCGCCGTTTCTGTCATACGATGGCCCAGGGTATGTAGTCCGTGATCTTCTTCATCGCCGCCGTCGAATCCTCGTGCGCATCCAGCCTTCGCTTATAGCGGCGTCAACACCTCAGCTGGAACAACTGTGTTCACGCCAATCCCGAACGGCAACAGCTCTACCGCCCACTCCGGCGTAAGTGCAAGCTGCGCCCCCTTTTTCCGCCGCGTAGGCTGACGTACCACCCTGCCCGGTCAGTGCCAACTTCGAGCTAATATGATGATTGCCGCCCGAGCATGCTTCAGCATGGGGAGAACGTAGTGCGCCATCGCATAGTAATGGAGGAGCTTTTTTACTCCCGCCGTACCGCCTAGTGTAAAAGACTTACTTAATCTGCAAAACGACAAGAAGCTTGCCCCTGAAAAGGGGGCACGTGTGCCTCTTCCACACCACCGCGATATCGTACCAGATCCCGCTCTACGACTACATCGCCGTCGCCGCCTACGCCCGCTACATGGGGTCATACACTTCGAACCGTATTCTCATCTCCACCTTCGACGTCTAGGAGCTTGCCTGCATAATCATTTTTCTGGTCATATGTTGAGGTTGGAGGCTATCGACACCAAGCACCTCGGCCACTGAGGCGGCAGCGGGGCCGATCGCAAACTGGCAAGAACGAGCGGGCAGAATTCACTGAGTCCGATGAGGAGGAGAGATATGAAGACATACCGTGTTGCTACTATTCCTGGCGATGGCATTGGCAAAGAAGTGGTGCCAGCCGGAAGGAAAGTTCTTGAAGCACTTGCTCTCTCCGAGCGCTCCTTCGCCTTTGAATTTGAAAACTATGATTGGGGTGGGGATTATTTCCGTCAGCACGGCACGATGATGCCCGTAGACGGACTTGATGCTCTCCGCGGAAAAGACGCTATCCTTTTCGGATCTGCAGGAGATCCGGATATCCCTGACCACGTCACGCTATGGGGTCTGCGGCTCAAGATCTGCCAGGGACTGGACCAATACGCCAACGTTCGTCCAACGCGCATCCTTCCCGGCATCGATGGGCCGCTCAAGCGCGGCCGTTCCGAAGACTTGAACTGGGTTATCGTTCGCGAGAACACTGAGGGCGAGTATTCAGGAGTTGGGGGACGGATGCATCAGGGACATCCAATTGAAGTTGCCACTGATCTTTCCTTAATGACTCGGGCTGGAGTGGAACGCATCCATCGCTACGCGTTTCGACTCGCTCAATCCCGTCCACGCAAACTGCTGACCGTCATCACCAAGAGCAACGCGCAACGCCACGCGATGGTCATGTGGGATGAGATCGCCGCTCAAGTCTCAAAAGAATTTCCAGACGTGAGGTGGGACAAGGAGTTGGTCGATGCTGTCACGGTGCGAATGGTGAATCGTCCGGCCTCTCTAGACACCATAGTTGCAACAAATTTACACGCAGATATTTTGAGCGATCTCGCTGCGGCGCTGGCCGGCAGCATCGGCATTGCGCCAACTGGCAACATTAACCCTGAACGCCTCTACCCCTCCATGTTCGAACCGATCCACGGCTCAGCCTTTGACATCATGGGAAAGGGTGTGGCCAATCCAGTAGGGACGCTCTGGTCCGTAGTGATGTTGCTCGAGCACCTGGGAGAATTTGAGGCTGCCGCACGCGTGATGCAGGCGATAGAGCATGTCACTGCAAATCCCGCGTTACGCACGCCCGATCTCGGCGGCACTTCAACTACCGCTGAAGTCACAGATGCCGTCTGTGCACAGGTAACTTCAACCGCCAAAAGTCAGCTGACCGTAGCCTGAACACTCTGTGATCTATGGCCGACGACCTCGAAACCCGCGTTGTGCGCAAGATAAGTTGGCGGATCCTGCCGTTCGTCATGCTTTTGTATTTCGTCAGTTTCCTGGACCGCGTGAATGTCGGTTTCGCCGCTCTCACGATGAACAAAGCGATTGGCTTGACGCCCGCCATGTACGGCTTAGGTGGAGGCCTGTTCTTTGTTGGTTATTTCCTGTTTGAGGTTCCCTCAACTTTTATCCTCTATCGCGTTGGCGTAAGAGTGTGGATCGCCCGGGTCATGGTGACATGGGGTCTCGTCGCGGCGGGCTCTGCCTTCGTGACTGGACCGCACAGCTTCTATACTCTGCGCTTCGTGCTGGGCGTCGCGGAAGCTGGCTTTTTTCCTGGCATCATTCTTTATCTTAGTCTTTGGTTTCCTGCGCGATTTCGGGCGATTGCCGCTGCGGTGTTTATGGCTGCGGCCCCGCTATCAACGGCAATTGGCTCTCCCATTTCCGGGGCGCTAATGGAGTTGCCCCAATTTGCCGGACTTAGCAATTGGCAGTGGCTCTACATCATCGAAGCAGTGCCGGCCATCTTGTTGGGCCTCGCCGTTCTGAAGGTATTGACAGATAAACCTGAGCAAGCACACTGGCTGGAGTTGGAGGAACGCGACTGGTTAGTGTCAACGCTGCAATCCGAACGGACCAGCGCCAAATCATCGTATGGAGCGGGTTTAGCGACCGCTTTACGTACGATGCACAACCCCCGTGTGCTGGCGCTATCTCTCATTTATCTCGGGACCTCAGCCGGACTCTACACACTTGGGCTTTGGGCTCCACTGATCTTGCGGCAGTTTGCGTTCTCGTCTATCCAAACCGGTTGGATCAACGCTGTCCCAAGCGTCGTCGCTATCGGCGGGATGACAGTCTGGGCACGCCATTCCGATCGAACGCAGGAGCGTACATGGCATGTTGTTCTTCCTTGTGCTGCTGCGTGCATTGGATTGATCTGGGCTGGAGCGGCACATACCGCGATCGGGGTCATTCTTGCACTCGTGATCGTGAACGTCGGGATCAGTGCCGCGAAAGCTCCACTTTGGGCCATGGCAACGACGTTTCTGTCCGGAGCCAATGCTGCGGCAGGTATTGCCACGATCAACTCCATCGGCAATCTTGGTGGATTCCTCGGTCCCTTTCTGATCGGATGGATCAAAGGAAGATCTGGTAGCTATACCGATGGTTTATATGTGGTTGGTGCCACGCTCGCGATATCGGCCATACTGACCTACCTGCTCAGCCACCAGACGGGCGAACGTTGCGCGCTCGAATCTTGTCCCTAGGTCCCGGGGATCCAACCTGGCTTGCCTTCTGGTACGACAGGTTGCTGTTCTTCCCCGAGAAGATGCCAGATCTGATCGTTCAAGAGGTCATCATGCTCTGGCGCGACAAGCACGAAACGACGTTTAGCGCTATCGCCAACAGACTCGAGCAACCTGCCTATCCGACGAGGGACGCTATTCCCAGAGGCTGCCAGGTTGGGAATCGAAGCGCGCTAGGATAGCATTCTTAGTATGGTTTCTCTTCGATGGTTGTCGGTGGCGAGCGCGATTGTGGGCTTCCTGGTGGTTCTAGCGTGGCGCATTCGTGAGGGACGCACCGCGGTGACGCTCAGAAAGATCGTGATTCCGCCCGTGGGCATGGCGACAGGGTTCAGTATGTTCTTCGTACCTGCATTTCGGGTCCCATGGGCATGGGCGGCAGGGGCGTTCGCCCTGGGAGCGCTCGTCCTCGCATATCCGCTGGTGCGTACGTCGCGTCTGGCCCTGCAGGGCGACGCCGTTATGATGCACCGCTCTGCCAGCTTCTTTGTCGTGATCATCGGCCTGGGAATCATCCGCATCCTTGCCCACAGCTATCTCGACACGATAATGTCCATACAGCAGACCGCCGCCCTGTTCTTTGTGCTGGCGTTTGGCATGATTCTGCGCTGGAGAGTCAGTATGCTCCTTGAATACCGCCGACTCACCGGCAACTAGGTGCTACTGCGGACTGGCTCGGCTGGCAGCTAGTCCGCAGTAGCACCTAGAGTGAATTGGTTTTTCCTGGATACTGCGCCACGGAAGACATCTTCGCTTGGCCGCGAGGTCGGCTACGACGATGCCCCCGATCTCGCGGTCATCGATGCTGAACGTCAAAGAGATGCGCCACCCGCTCTGTGCTAGCCTGCGCCCAAGCCATGTTCGATAGCCAACCGAGCAGAAGAACAATCGCACCGCACCCTGTCATAATCCACCAGATCGCGTGCGTCGCCTGCGTGAAATCCGTCCCCTTGGCATGGCTCTCGGCCACGACAGTGCCGGCCACCGCCACCCCCAGCGCCGCTCCCACCTGTCGCCCTGTCGATGCGATCGCCGCTGCCACTCCAGCTTGCGACAAGGGCATGCCTGTGACCGCGCTATTGGTGATCGCCGGGTTGACCATTCCGAGTCCAAGCCCGAACAACGCGTAGGCCAGCATCAACAAGGCCACCGGAGTACCAAGACTCAGATGCGTGAGCAACAAGGTACTCAGCAGAAAGCCCGCCCCCGCAGCCAGCAGCGAAGGACGCGTGCCGCGAGCCCCTACCCACCGGCCGGAGAGCGGCGCGCAGAAAATCATCATGACCGCCAAAGGTAGTGTAAAAAGACCCGTGCGAAAGGCAGAGAACCCGCGTGCCTGCTGCAGGTACAGCGCATTCAGAAAGAGAAAGCCAGCAAACGAGGCGAAGGAGCACAGGGCGATTAGGGCCGCACTGCTGAACGGAACGCTGTGGAAGAAGCGCAGGTCGAGCAAGGGATCTTTGCGCCGCGGTTCGTGCAAGAGAAAGATCGTCAAGGCGCCGCCTGCGACTGCGAACAGAGCCAGAATCAAACCGGATGTCCAGCCGCCACGCGGCCCCTCAATTACCGCGGTGGTAAGAGACGACAGCCCGACGAACACCAGCAGTTGCCCAACCGGATCAAATGCGCGGGCTCGCGGCGCTTTGGACTCAGGTATGAACCTGGCTGACAGCACCGCCGCCGCGAGGCCGATAGGGAGGTTGATCCAGAAGATCGATCGCCAGCCCACCGTCTGCGTCAGCGCGCCCCCGATCAGCGGACCAATCGCCAGCGACACGCCAGCCACAGCGCCCCAAACACCGACAGCCCTTGCCCGAGCCTTTGGCTCCTGGAACGCATTCGCGATGATGGACAGCGCTACCGGATTCAGCATGGAGGCGCCCAGTCCCTGAACGGCGCGGAACGCGACCAGCTGTCCAATGCTTTGCGCCAGACTGCACAGCATCGATCCGACAGTGAATAGACCAAGCCCGATCTGAAACACACGCCGTCGCCCAAAACGATCCGACATGGATCCCGCGAGCATGAGTAGGCTCGCGACGACGAGCGTATAGGCGTCGAGGATCCATTGCAGCCCCGCAAGCGAGGCATGGAGATCACGTTGGATCGCGGGCAACGCGACGTTGACAATAGTGACGTCCATGCCGACGATCAAGAGGCTCATGCAGCATATGCCCAGGATCAGGTTCGGATGGCTCAATCGATGCCGAGGAGCAGCCGCGATGGCGGCATTGCCTTCAAAGGACGGGCTTGCTAGCTTGTTGGCTTTTGGCAAAGTAACTCCGGCTTCAATGTGGTTGCATGTTATAGATGTCTCTACCGCCGCGAAGATTTTATAAAAACAGATCCCGCTACGTTTCGGTCGCCGTAAGAATTTGGTGCACCTTGCTCAGGCTCATGGTGAGCGCGATCCGGTCGGATGGGGAAAGCGTTTGGAGCAGCAACGCCATCTCGTACGACGATTGCCGATCGAGACCTGCCGCAAGCCTCTTGCCGGAAGCGGTCAGCTTCAAAAGACGCGCACGTCCGTCCTTCTCCGACGGTATCCGCCGAACCAACCCGCGCTTCTCCAGCGAAGTCAGCAGACGGCTCATGTATCCCGCATCTACCGACAACGACCGGCGAAGCGAGGCGGCGGTAATGTCGGACTCCTGCGCCAACTCATAGAGGATGCGTGCTTGGGTGAGCGAGAGCTCACTTTGGAGGTAGCGCCCGCGCAGCAACCCTAACCGCATCGTGTAATAGCGATTGAATTTTCTCAAAGTCTGCGTCTGCCGTTGTAAGACAACGTCCTGGAGTACGCTTCCCATGACTGGACTCCATACCATATAGTTGCTATAAGCAACTATATGGCATGGAGCCTGTGTCACCGGGGAACGACGCTCCTTCACGCGGCCACTGCCGCCGATAGTCTGCCAGGAAAGTTTCGAGAGGAAGATTCATGGAGCTGCGATTCGCCAGCAGAGTGCAAAAGGTACAGTCCTCGGCAATTCGGGATCTGCTTCGCTATGGCGCCGACCCGAGCATCGTCTCCTTCGGCGGTGGCTACCCTGATCCAACCCTCTTCCCCGCTGCAAAACTCCAGTCAATATACGATCAGCTTCTCTCGTCGCATGCCTCCCAGGCTCTCCAGTACACCGTGTCGGATGGTATCCCGGTGTTGCGCGCACAGATCGCCCAACGGATGATCGAGGACGGCACGCCCTGCGATGCGGACGATGTTCTCGTGCTTCAGGGAGCACAGCAGGGCCTCGATCTCGCTGCCAAGATGATGTTGGAGGCAGGCGATACAGTGATCGTCGAAGACCCCACATTTCTCGGTGCACTCATCGCCTTCAACGTCTTCGAGCCCACCTACGCGACAGTTCGCATGGACGACCAGGGCATGGACGTAGATCACCTCGAAGAGGTGCTGCGCAAGAACCCTCGCACGAAGATGATTTATACGGTTCCGGACTTCCAAAATCCGACCGGAGTCACCATGAGCCTAGCTCGCCGTCGCCGTCTGATCGAGCTCGCCAATCAGTTCGGCGTTCTCGTGCTCGAGGACTCTCCATATCGGTCCCTGCGTTTCGAAGGAACGGATATTCCCACGCTCAAAAGCCTTGATACCGAAGGGCGAGTGGTCTATCTCGGCAGCTTCTCCAAGATTCTGGCTCCCGGCATGCGCTTGGGTTGGGCCTTGGCCGGCGCCGAGGTACTCGCGAAGCTCGCTCGCCTGAAGCTTGCGGCCGATACGCAATGCAGCACGCTCAATATGATGGCGGCATCGATGTTCCTCGATAGTCATCCCATCAACGATCACATCGCGGGGGTGCGCTGTGCCTACAAACGCAAGCGCGAGCTCATGCTCGAGGTGCTGGAATCAAGCTTCCCCAAGTCGATTTACTACACGCGTCCGGACGGCGGTTTATTTACCTGGCTCTCATTCCCAGACGGCTTCGATACCGCGAAATTTATGATCGAGCACGCGCTCCCGCAAGCCAAGGTTGTCTACGTGCCCGGCGCCGCGTTTTATGCCTTGCAACCTGAAACCAATCACGCTCGCTTCAACTTCTCGGCCCTGTCGGAAGCGCAGTTGACCGCTGGCATGGAGCGTCTCGGCAAGCTCCTGTGTCAGGCAATCGGTTAAATCCCATTGCTTCCTTGGATCTAACCGGGAGAGTCACCGCCCGTACGAGAAGATCCCGCACAGATTCGTTGAATTTGTGATCGCATCCATCGTCAGAACCGGCGGTTTCTGTCCTGAAAAAAAAGCCAGTTGCAAGGAGCGATCCGAGACATACGTGGCCATCCACTGCGTGTCGTCGGAGCCGCACAGAGTATTTTTGTGCAGAAACCGCTTCGATGCCGGTACACTCAGTCGATAGAGGCTGCCAGTCCCGGCAGCATTGCTGTCCGCGTCGAATGCCGCGCCCATCTCGTCCCGCCCCAGGCTGCGTATCCGAGCAATCGGAAAAATCGAGAAGTTAATGAGGATCCTCTCGTCGGAAAGAGTCACGTCCCCGGTAATGGACCGCGCCGTCGAGCTTGCCGCGCGCCAATTCCCCTTCTCCTGTGCCCCTGCCGTCATGCAGCAAACCAACACCGATCCCAGAACTATGCCTAGCAACGTCTCTCGCTTCATCTCTCGAGGATGACATCGAAGTAGCTTTCAATCAAATTTTGCGGTCAGCCCCCATACCTGCCAGCGTCCGTCCTCTACTTTGTGATCGGTTTGTACTGCTCCAACACCTCGGCGATCCCTTGGAAGAGCGCCAACGGTCCTTCGATCTTGCTGATGAACCGATCGGCATACGATGCATCCGGAGGCAGTTCATTCACCCCCGAAATAATCACAACCGGCATATTCGGCGTCGCCGATTTGATCTTCCTCGTCAACTCCGTCCCCGCCATACCCGGCATCAACTGATCGGTCAGCACCAGGTCGAAGCGGCGTTGCGCCAGCAGTTCCAGCGCCTCTTTGCCAGAGCCAACGTCGGTCACCTCATATCCCTGCTTTTGCAGAATCAGTTTGCGCAGCGTCCTCGGAGTGTTCTCGTCATCGACGCACAAGATAGCTGTTTTCGTTCCGACCACTGGGATCCCCTGTCAGCTCAGCGAAAGAACCCTGAGAGATTGTTGTTGCGCTGCTCCCTGCTCATCCAACATTGGAAGCATGATGCGAAAGCAAGTTACATTCCCCGATTTCCGACGCAGGCTCCGAAAGCGAATCGTCCCGCCGTACTTCTGCACGATGCCTCTGCTGATCCAGAGTCCCAGTCCCGTCCCCTTCGTCGACTTCGTCGTGAAGAAGGGTTCGAAGAGCTGTCTCGCATTCTCGTTTTCAATTCCCGATCCGGTGTCGATCACCGACACGCAAATGCCGTTGCCGCTCTCCTGCAACTGGCACTCGCGTACGCTCAGCTTGAGCCTGCCACCCTCCGGCATCGCCTGCACCGCATTGCCAATCAAATTCAGAAACACCTGCTTCAGCTCTACCGGAAATCCCTGCAGAACTCCCCGGCTGCGATAGTCCTTCTCGATCACAATATTTGCATACTCGAACCGCCGAGACTGCAGCTCCAATATGTCATCCAGAAGCTGCGATAACGAGACCTCAACCGGGTTCCTCGACTCCCGATAGAAGCCCAGAGTCTGCCGCGTAATATGCGACACCCGCAGCAGCTCCTCCTCTCCCAACTGCGCATAGTACCGCGCCTCCTCGTCCAGCGAGGGATGATTACGCAGCAGATAAAACGTATTCGTAATCGACTCCAGCGGGTTATTGATCTCGTGCGCGATGATGCCCGCCACGCGTCCCATCGCTGCCAGCCGCTCCGTCTTGCGCAGTGCATCCTCGGCTCGCAGCTGCGAGGTGATGTCGCGATTGATCTCGAGGATCGTGCTGTCCTCTACGTTCAGCGCTTGTCGGCTAGCCACCACAATCTCTCGACCATCACGCGTCGTCTGCGTTAGATTCCCATGCCACTTTCCATCCTTCGCCAGCGCCGCGGGAGGCTCCGCCGAAACCACCGCACTCCCGAAAAATCGCGTCTGCAGAATCTCATGCACATCCTTGCCTAGCACCTCGTCGCGTCCCCACCCGTACAGCGCCTCGGCGCCCGAGTTCCAGAACTGCAGCACGCCCTTGAGGTCGGTGACCATAATCGCCTCGGTCGCAAGCTCCAGCAGATCCGCTCGCTCACGCAGCAGGTTCTCCAATTGCTTGTGGCTCGTCACATCGAAGAACGCCCCGACCGCACCGCGCACGCGTCCATCCTCGCGAAACAGCGGAATCGCGCTCGCCACCAGATGGCTCACCTCGCCCGTAGGCCGGCGAATCTCCAACTCGACGCTCCCCGAGTGCTGCCCCGTGCGCGCCGACTCCTGCAGCGGCAGAGCGTCCAGTCCCAGTCGCCTGCCCTGGTGATAAATCGCCAGCGGCGTGCTCGCCGCATCGGTTCCAAGAGGGATTGGATCGCCCGCGCGCACACCCAGCAACTCGCTCAGCGCCGCATTGCCCGTAATCCTCCGGCACTCCGGATCCTGCGACACCGCCACGCCCACTGGCAGTACCTGCATCACCGTCTCCAACTCCGCCACTCGCTGTTCCAATTGATTGTTCAAAGAGCGAATCTCCTCCGTGCGCTCTTGAACCCGCTGCTCCAACTCGCGATTGAGCCTTTCCAACTGTCGATTCTTGCGATGCAGATCGACAAACACACTCACCTTGGCGCGCAGCAGCTCAGGAATCACCGGGACCGAGATATAGTCCACCGCACCGCTCTGATATCCCTTGATCCGATCGAAGTCGCTCAGATGGACACCCGAGATGAAGATGATCGCGGTCTTCTGAAAGCGCGGATGCTGATGCATCATATCCGCGAGCTCGAAGCCATCGATCTCAGGCATGCTCACGTCCATCAGCACCACCGCGAAGTCATGCCGCAACAGATGATCCAGCGCCTCCCGCCCCGACCTCGCCTTGATTAGGTTTTCACCCAGGTCGCCCAGGATCGCCTCATAACTCAGCAGCTTCCCCGGCTGGTCGTCCACCATCAATATGTTTGCCCGCTCGTCGCGTATCATCGCTTCCCTCTTCAGAACCATTTCCCGCAGGTCCATCTTACCCGCGCGCTCACCGCCCGGGGAGTCTACCGGTGCAGCCACATGCGAAGCGCGGAAAGTAGTTGCTCGGTATTCACAGGCTTGGCAAGATACTCCGACGCACCAGCCTCCAGACACTTCTCTCGATCCCCCTTCATCGCCTTGGCAGTCAGCGCGATGATCGGCAGTCTGCGGAACAAAGGATTCTGTCGGATAACCTGCATTGTTTCGTACCCATCCATCTCCGGCATCATGATGTCCATCAGCACAATCCCCAAATCAGGCGTGGATTCGATCATCTGGATCGCCTCCCGTCCGGTGCCCGCCGTCAACACGCTCATGCCTCGCCGCTCAAGCACGCTGCTCAACGCAAAGATGTTGCGTACGTCATCGTCGACCACCAGCACCTTCCGCCCAATCAGCGCCTCATCCGAGCGGTGCAGCCGATCCAGCATTCTTTGCTTCTCCATCGGCAGATCCGCCACCACCCGATGCAGAAACAACGCTGTCTCATCCAGCAGCCGCTCCGGAGACTCCACATCCTTTACCACCACGCTGCGCGCCACCATGTGCAGCTTGGCATCCTCCTCCGGAGTTAGATCCTTCCCTGTAAACACCACCACCGGCAGCTCCGGACCGCTCGGCAATCTGCCCAGCCTCTCCAACAGCTCGAAGCCCGTCATATCCGGGAGCCGCAGATCGAGCACCGCGCAATCGAAGTTTTGCCTTCGTACCGCGGCAAGTGCCTCCTCGCCCGTCGAAGCCAGCGTCATCTCGATATCGTCGTGTCGTAGCAGCGCTTCAATGCTCAGTCGCTGTGCCGCATCGTCGTCCACCACCAGCAAGTGCTTCCGCCGCGGGCTCGAGTACTCGCGGATCCGCTCGATGGCCATTTCCAAACCTTCCGTCGAAGTCGGCTTGGTCACAAAGGCAAATGCGCCATGCGACAGACCGTGATGCCAGTCCTCATCGATCGTCAGCATCTGCACCGGAATGTGACGCGTCGTCGGATCCTGCTTCAGATGGTTGAGAACCGTCCATCCCAGCATGTCCGGCAGCGCCACATCGAGAGAGATAGCGGTCGGACGAAACTCCCTTGCCAGCGCCAGCCCCTCCGCACCTCGCAGCGCCACCAGAACCTTGAAGCCCTTGTCGCGCGAGAGATCGCACAGGATGCGCGCATAGCGTGGATCATCCTCAATGATCAGCAGCAACGCATCGCCCGGCTGCAAGCTGTTGCGATCATCCTCCACCTCCTGGGCCACCGGCTCATTGGCCACCAGGGTCGCGATCGGCAACACCAGCGCCGGCCCACGCGACGGCTGAAACGCATTCGTCGTCACCTGCGTCGATGGTCCGACATAGGTCTGCGGCAGATACAGCGTAAACGTGCTGCCTTCACCCAGTGTGCTCCGCAGTTGGATCTCGCCGCCAAGCAAGCTCGCGAGTTCGCGGCTGATCGCAAGCCCCAGTCCCGTGCCGCCGTACTTGCGGCTTGTGCCCGCATCCGCCTGTTGGAAGGCCTCGAAGATAATGCGCTGCTTCTCCGCCGGAATGCCGATGCCCGTATCCGTTACCCGGAACGCGATCACCGATGCCGAAGCGCTCAGGATCTGGTGCCGCAACGTCCACCCGCTTGTGACCGCAGAGACCGAAAGCCGCACCCCTCCATGCTCCGTAAACTTGAACGCGTTCGAAAGCAGGTTCTTCAACACCTGCTGCAAACGCTTCGAGTCGGTGACCAGACTTCGGCTCAGATTGCCGTCCGTCTCGATCTCAAACGCCAACCTGCGATTCTCCGCCTCATGCCGGAACGGCCGCGCGATCATCTCGATCAAGCTGCCAAAGAAGACCTCCTCCGCCTCCACCGAAACCGTGCCGGACTCGATCTTCGAGAGATCGAGAATGTCACTGATCAGGTTCAGCAGATCAGTGCCCGCACCATGGATCGTCCGCGCAAACTCCACCTGCTTCGCGCTCAAATTGCTATCCGGATTCTCCGCAAGCTGCTGCCCCAGCACCAGAATGCTGTTCAGCGGCGTGCGCAGCTCATGCGACATATTCGCAAGGAACTCCGACTTGTACTTCGAAGTCAGCGCCAGCTCCTTGGCCTTCTCTTCGAGAGCCCCGCGAGCCTGCTCAATCTCCTGGTTTTTTCGCTCCACCTCGGCATTCTGTTCTGCGAGTTGCTGAGCCTTCTGCGCCAACTGCTCGTTCGTCTGCTGCAACTCCTTCTGCTGTGTCTGCAACTCGACCGCGAGCTGCTGCGACTGCTTCAACAGACCCTCGGTCTGCATCGTAGCCTCGATACTGTTCAGCACGATGCCGATGCTCGCCGTCAGTTGTTCCAGGAACGCAAGATGCGATGTTGTGAATGCATTCAGGCTGGCCAGCTCGATTACTGCCTTGACGCGATCCTCGAACAGCACAGGCAACACAATCACATTTCGCGGAATCGCCTCGAACAGGCCCGAGCGAATCGGCACCGTGGCCTCCGGCAGATCGGCAACCAGCATGCGCCGCTTGTCCAGCGCGCACTGCCCCACCAGCCCCTCACCCACCTGTATCCGCTGTGGATGCCCATCCTCCATATTCGCGAACGAAGACAGCAGACTGAGCCGGCCCCCCTCTTCCGATTCCATCTGATACAGCACACCCTGTTGCGCATTCACCAGCGGCGCCAGCTCTGACAACAGCATCCGTCCCACCGTGCTCAACTCGCGCTGCCCCTGCAGCATGCTCGTGAAGCGCGCCAGGTTGGTCTTCAACCAGTCCTGCTCGGTATTCCGATCGGTCGTCAACCGCAGGTTGTCGATCATCGTGTTGATATTGTCCTTCAGCTCCGCGACCTCACCGCTCGCGTCCACCTGGATCGACCGCGTCAAGTCGCCCTTGGTCACCGCCGTCGCCACTTCGGCGATCGCCCGCACCTGGTTCGTCAGATTATCGGCCAGCAAATTCACATTGCCGGTAAGATCCTTCCACGTTCCTGCAGCACCCGGTACATTCGCCTGTCCTCCGAGCCGCCCCTCCACGCCCACCTCGCGCGCCACCGTCGTCACCTGATCGGCAAACGTCGCCAGCGTGTTGGTCATGTTGTTGATGGTCTCCGCGAGCGCCGCAACCTCACCCTTCGCATTCACCGTCAGCTTCTGCGTCAGCTCCCCGTTGGCGACCGCCGTCACCACCTTCACGATGCCGCGCACCTGCTCCGTCAGGTTGACCGCCATCACGTTGACGTTATCCGTCAAGTCCTTCCAAGTACCCGCAACGTCCGGCACCTGCGCCTGTCCGCCCAGCTTCCCTTCGGTTCCCACTTCACGCGCAACGCGCGTCACCTCGGCGGCAAACGCATTCAGCTGGTCCACCATCGTGTTGATGGTGTTCTTCAACTCCAGAATCTCGCCTTTCACATCGACCGTAATTTTGCGCGAAAGATCGCCTCGCGCCACAGCCGTAGTCACCTCGGCGATATTCCTCACCTGCCCGGTAAGGTTACCGGCCATCGAGTTCACCGAGTCGGTCAAATCCTTCCACGTACCCGCGACCCCAGGCACATTCGCCTGTCCACCCAGCCGTCCCTCGGTTCCCACCTCGCGCGCCACACGCGTCACCTCGCCTGCGAACGCATTCAACTGGTCGACCATCGTATTGATGGTCTCCTTCAGCAGCAGAATCTCACCGCTCACGTTCACGGTGATCTTCTTCGAAAGGTCGCCGCTCGCAATCGCCGTCGCCACCTCGGCGATGTTACGCACCTGCGCAGTCAGGTTGCCGGCCATGAAGTTCACATTGTCGGTGAGGTCCTTCCACGTCCCCGCAACGCCCGGCACCTGCGCCTGTCCACCCAGCTTTCCGTCGGTGCCCACCTCGCGTGCAACGCGCGTCACCTCGCCCGCGAACGACCGCAGCTGATCCACCATCGTATTGATGGTGTCCTTCAATTCCAGAATCTCGCCGCGCACATCGACCGTAATCTTGCGCGAGAGATCGCCCCTCGCCACAGCCGTCGCCACCTCGGCGATGTTGCGGACCTGCGCTGTCAAATTACCCGCCATGAAGTTGACCGAGTCCGTCAGGTCCTTCCACGTTCCCGCAACACCCGAGACCTGCGCCTGCCCACCCAGCTTGCCTTCCGTTCCCACCTCGCGCGCCACACGCGTCACCTCACCCGCGAACGCATTCAACTGGTCCACCATCGTGTTGATGGTGTTCTTCAATTCCAGAATCTCGCCCTTCACATCGACCGTAATCTTGCGCGAAAGGTCGCCCCTCGCAACGGCCGTCGTTACCTCGGCAATATTCCTCACCTGCCCGGTAAGGTTCCCAGCCATCGAGTTCACCGAGTCGGTCAAGTCCTTCCACGTCCCCGCGACGCCTGGCACGTTCGCCTGGCCGCCCAGCCTGCCCTCGGTTCCCACCTCGCGCGCCACACGCGTTACCTCGCCGGCGAACCGATTCAACTGATCCACCATCGTGTTCAGCGTCTCTTTCAACTGCAAAATCTCGCCGCGAACATCCACTGTGATCTTGCGCGAAAGGTCGCCATTCGCGATCGCCGTCGCCACCTCTGCGATATTGCGCACCTGGCCCGTAAGATTGCTGGCCATGAAGTTCACATTGTCCGTCAGGTCCTTCCACGTTCCGCCCACTCCCGGGACCTGCGCCTGACCACCCAGCTTGCCTTCCGTTCCCACCTCACGCGCAACGCGCGTCACCTCGCCCGCGAACGCATTCAACTGGTCCACCATCGTATTGATGGTGTCCTTCAACTCGAGAATCTCTCCCTTCACATCGACAGTAATCTTGCGCGAAAGATCGCCTCTCGCCACCGCCGTCGTCACCTCGGCAATATTGCGAACCTGCGCCGTCAAGTTCCCCGCCATCGCATTCACCGAGTCGGTGAGGTCCTTCCAAGTCCCGGCCACGCCTGGCACCACCGCCTGTCCACCCAGCTTGCCGTCCGTGCCAACCTCACGCGCCACGCGCGTCACCTCCGAGGCGAACGACCGCAGCTGATCCACCATCGTATTGATGGCCTCCTTTAACTGAAGGATCTCCCCACGTACATCGACTGTGATCTTGCGCGAAAGATCGCCGCTCGCTACCGCTGTCGCGACCTCGGCGATATTGCGAACCTGGCCCGTCAAATTACTCGCCATCGAGTTGACCGAGTCCGTCAGATCCTTCCACGTCCCAGCCACGCCCGGCACCACCGCTTGCCCACCCAGCTTACCGTCCGTCCCCACCTCGCGCGCCACGCGCGTCACCTCGGCCGTGAACACCCCCAACTGCTGAATCATCGTATTCACGATCGTCGCCGACCGCAAAAACTCACCCTCAAGCGGTCTCCCTCCCACATCCAACCGCACCGTCTGCGTCAGATTTCCCTGCGCCACCGCCGCGATCGCCCGCGTCATCTCGGTCGTCGGACGCAGCAAGTCCTCGACCAGCGTGTTGACCGACCCCTCCACCTCGCCCCACGACCCGCGCGATTGCTGAAACCGCGTCCGCTCCCGCGTCCGACCCTCCTTCCCTACCGCCTGTCCAACCCGCTTCAACTCCAACGCCATGCCTTCGTTGGCCGCAATAATATCGTTGAACGTGTCGGCAATCTTGCCCTTGAGCCCAGTCCACGCGACCGGCAACCTCACGGAAAAGTCGCCATCCCGCATCGTCTGCAGGCTCGCCAGAATCAGCGCAAGATCCTCGACCTCCAGGGCCGCCAGTTCCCCGCCATGAGCTCCATTCTTCGGTGCGGTTCCAGTTTTACGCGAAGCCTTCGGTCTCTGCTTCGCCGCAGCCGTCACTTCAGCGGTCGTCTCCATGCACGCTCCTGGCCCATCTTGATCGTGACTGCCCAGCCCGCACACACACGTCGCGGTTTCTGAAGAGTCCACTCGAGCAATGAGAATATTAGTTCCGGGTAACAAGTGCCACTCCAATCAGATGCGACAGGTATCCGGATATTCACTAGGATGCAAAATCTAGGCGGGGGCGAAAATTGATTTACAAAAAGCGATCTTTCCGCGGCAACTCGCAGGCTCCACCAGGGCCAAGCGGCATTTTGTTTTGGTCGCGGACGCAGAAACGCCCCAATCATTTTGTAGATTGGGGCGTTTCGATGTAATGCCGGCGATCACCTAATC
>FSXA01000586.1_pt1 | contig 36327 bp, 14 predicted proteins | sample 1638081 | NCBI WGS metagenome assembly FSXA01 (sample SAMEA3914788, study PRJEB12502) | metagenome | biome: forest; material: soil | place: Canada | collected 2011-07-03 | depth 0.1 m
CTGGTGATCTGGCGCATGTACCCGTTGATCAAGAGAGGCATGTCGGACACTTCCTGGGTTGGCAGCATCGAGTCAAGCTGAGGATCGGTGGTTTCGATCCTGATGGAATTCTGCGAGGATACCTTCACTGTCTGGCTGAGTGCGCCAACGGTCAGCTTGATGTCGTTGGTCGCGTCGGCACCGACTTCGACTACGACGTGCGTCTGCACAAACTTTTCGAAGCCTGGCGATTCCACCGTGATGTCGTAGGTTCCGGCGGCCAGTGGTGCGGTATAGATGCCTACCGACGATGCGGCGATCCGCGTCTTGATCCCGGTGGCTTCATTGGTGAATGTAATGTGGGCTCCGGAGATGGCGGCGCCCGATGGGTCCGCCACTCTGCCGGTGAGATCGGCCGTGGCCTGCGCGTGAAGGCTCTGAAAAGTCGGGGCCGTCAACAGGAAGAGGAGAGCACCTATCCAGGCAGCGAATCGCCTGCTGCTTTTGCGAACCAACTGTTGGGGATCCTGTGCGCTTGATGGGTGATCGGAGAGTATTCCTGCCATCGCGGTGATTGGCAAACCTGGTTGATTCATGTTCTGCACCATTGTCCTTCCCAAATATGTCTTAAGTGTTGAACTATCGTGGCGACCTATAATTTTTTAATAATCGACGGAATTTTCTCTGGATTTATTTCATCGGTCCGTCCCCTTTGTAACTCTCTGCATATCGTGCTCTCACCGTCGAGCGATGGTGCTCTGCGTGGCGCTCTGCGGCACATCTCTTTCCGGAAGATTCCATCCTTCCAAGGTCATGTGGGCGCGGCCTGGACCGACGTCCTGGGGCAATGCATGAACGACAATGCTTCGCTGTTCGCCAGGCAGGAGGGACACGTAGTTATCGCTGTAATAGGCAGGCAGAACGCGTGAATTGTCGGAACGAAGCAACGTCAGCTTCATCTCTATCGACGGGCTGGTTCCAATATTTTTCAGGTGAATCTTCCAGGTAAGTTCCTTGTCGGGTGTGGTAGGAATTGTGGAACCGGAAGAGACATGTGCTTCGATGGATGCTGGCGCAAGTTTGTTCAAATTCTGATAGCTTCCTCTATCCCGTGCGATCCAGTAGAAGTTGTCGGCCATAAGATCATCCTTTTCATTGCGCATCTCCAGACGGACGAAGACCAGAGGATTCTTCTGCGTGAGCGTTTGAATGGGGAGGTGTAACGCCGAGGTCACAGCATTCGCGTCCGCATCGACCGTCGAGTTTTCGGCATCGAGCGTTACGTTGCCGGGTGAGACGACCCTGGCAGTAATGTGCATATTTTTCTGCTGCTCGAGCGTTGTATTGACTGCGGCAACCGTGTAATCCGACAAGTCCATCTGCACATGGAGCGGAGCGTTGGCCTTCTTGACGCCATAGAACGACGCCTGGGTGTCATAGTCCGAGCTATATAACTGCCACATCGTGCTTGGCCATGCGGGTTGCGTCATCCAGATCATGCGTCCGCTGTTCGGGGACCACAGGTGGGCATACATGCCCTCGAAGATGGCCTGGTGATCGACGTAGTTGAAGAGCTGAATGCGACGTTCAAATTCAGCGAGAGACGTTGACGGTCCAAGCTGCAGCTCAACTTCGTGCATCAGCTCGTGGGTGTCTCCACCGTTGCTCTGGTGCCAGTCGTGATAGGCCCAGGCGTCGCTCAGAGGCCAACGGTCCTGTGGCGCGATCGTGTGTTCGAAGGCTGCGCGCGTAGGGAAAGAGGAGGTGCCGAGCTCCACAGAAAAGCCGCGATTCCCTGTAGTGAAATAGAGTGCCGGGTCACGCCATTTATACGGACCGCTGGGTCGCAGATCAATTTGATTGGAGCTGGGGAAGTAGAAGCGGGTGCCATCCTCCTGGTGCAGCATCTCGATCAACATATCGTTGAGCGTGGGTGGAGGAACTCCTTCATTGCGGCCGCACCACACCACAATGGAGGGGTGATTGCGATAGCGGCGAACGACGTCGCGCGCGTTGTCGACGAATAAGGAAGGATCGCCGGGCTCTGCATCGGTGTTCTGGGTGGTGGACCAAAAGTCGTTCCAGACCATCATGCCGTACTCGTCGGCGAGTTGATAGAAGGTCTCTTCGGTGCTCTGGCCTACCCAGTTGCGAATCATGTTGAGGTTGGCTTCACGATGCAGCCGAAAGTACGGTTCAAGGCGTTCGCGGCTCACACGCTTTCGGGAGTCATCCATGCCCCAGTTGCCTCCGCGTACAGCGATGCGGACGCCGTTGACCTTAAGGACGAGATCGGTCAATCCGCTCTCATTGGTGACGGGCGGAACGGCTGCTGTTCCCTCTGCTTGAGGATCGATGGTGTAGGCCCATCCATCGGCGGTTCGCCTGGCGTCGGCGTGATGGACGTCCACGGGGTCATAGCTCTTACCGAACGTCGCGAGCGGGATCGCCTCTACTCGTTGCAGACGGCCAGTGTGGTCGAAGAGCGTGAGGTCATAGGTCACCTCGCGAACGCCGAAGGTAGTCTCGCGCTGGTCGGAGAGGGCGCCGCCGGCGGAGAGGAATTGAAGCTTCAGATGATAGAGCTCCGGGGAGCCGTAGCCGTTCGGCCACCATAGACGCGGATGGGTGAGATGCAGTTGCGCGAAGTTTGCAGGCAGTAGATGGAGAACGGTATTGCCCGGCGGCAACGTAGCGAGCAGCTTGATCTGCACACCTTCAAAGGCCGCGATGACGATGACATGCAGAGGTGTGGCGGCAGAGTTATGTACCGGCAGGTGTAGTTCGACGTCGGCGGTGGATCGGTCTGGCAGTGGCAGGCGGGTGACGATTTGGGGATCGCCGAAGGTGGCGTCGCCCGTCTCTGTCAGGCTGACTCCCTGCCACAACCCGGTATCGCGATCGCGAATGGCGGGCACCCAGTCCCATCCTTCGGTGGCAACAAACGTTGGACCATCGATGCACAGGGCTCCGCCGTCGGGGCCGGGACCGCCTTTGATCGACTGCTCCTGTGGTATGCCGGGATGTGGAGGCGGCGCGATGCGAACGGCGAGCGCGTTGATCCCGTTGGTCCGCAGAAGATGCGTCACATCGAAATCACCGCGGCGGAAGGCACCGCGGATCTCTCCCAAGCGGTGACCGTTGAGCCATACGTCCGCGGTGTAATTGATTCCCGCAAAGTGGAGGGTTCGACGGCGTCCCGTGGCGTCGGTCTGCGGCGTGGGGAATTCTACGCGATACCAATAGTCGTGCTTATTGAGAGACTCAGGAATGGCGAGGTTGTTCAATCCGAAGTCGGGATCAGGATAGATACCGCGATCGATCATCGTCGTGAGAACCGTGCCGGGAACTGTAGCTGCGAGCCATTTGGTGTCGTTGAATCCCGGGGTCGAGACTTGCGCGCCGTCCTGCGTTGGAATCGCTGCCGGCTCGATGTTCGAGAGCAAGCGCCAATTCGCTGCGACCTCCCAAGAATGGCTGCCGTGCGCATGCAGCGTCGGTCCTGCCGCTGGTAATGGCTTTGCATGCGGCTGTTCCGGAGCTGCTCCGTAAGGCAGTTCCGAGGGATCCTGGGGCGCGAGCAGGCCGATTCCCTGCTTCCTCTGGATGCTCCACGGTGTGGCATTTTCTTCTCGCAATTGCGCGTCGAAGTTTGGAGGTGTTGCGAACATGTCCGCAACTTCCGCAGCGGTGAAGGAATGCGAAGTCATGGAGAATCCGCCGATGTCTCCGCTGAAACGGGTCATGCCGTTCGAAGGCGCATCGGGGGCCATCTGGATCTCCGGGTTGATCTCGACTGGAGCGGATGGGCCGGAGGATGCGGCCACACCGTCTACATAGAGGATGGTGCGCTGGCCGTCGTCGGTGAGGGCGAGCAGGTGCCATGCGTCGGAGCGAAAGGAGGCCGGCGCAACCAGCGACGACGATGCCGAGAGGCGCACACCCGGGCGGCCGGCGTGAAGCTCAAAGTAGCGGGAGTTGGAAGACGCAGGGTCGCCGACGCCGGCGATCAGGGAATCTGCGTTGGGGTCTGCCGTGCGAAACCATACCCACTCGCTCGAAGTCCGCGCGCTGGCCAGCGACTGCGGCAGAGGTTTCTTCAGGGAGGGGCCGCCCTCCAAGAGATGCGCGAGATAGGGACCTACCTGGCCCAACGCCTGGCCGACCGAAGAGCACGGTAACAATCCGGCACACAAGATGCCGAGAATGGCTCGGGGAAATATGGACGTGCGCAGGGATCTTACAGAGCATGCTTTCACAAAGCTCAGCGCCCGAACCGTCGCTTCGACAAATTCCAATCTGGATCTCCTTGAGGACATGACAGAGCCTAGGAGACACGGGCGGCGAAGACTACGTTTGGCAGGATTGGAGGACAGGTTTGGCCCGTTTGCACCCCCCTAACGTACCGTAAAGCGGCCTAACGTCCAATGTTTGTTGCAATGTTGTAATATTCCGCAGTGCCGCGACGATTGTCACATTCCGTTCTCACAATATCTGGGGCGGGTCTGATAAAAGTAGCGGTGGGCCCAGCCATGACAACTTTGACCAACGTGCACGGCGAAGCGAACACGGCCACAGTCCCGTATCTCCCTCTGCCAGCGGACGAGATACGGCAACACCTCGACATGATTCTGGCTGGGGATGAGTTTTGTTCCAGCCGCCGGTCCTCGGAGTTGTTGCGCCACATCGTAGAACGCGCGCTTGCGGGCGATGTGCACAGCCTGAAGGAACGGCTGCTCGGGATCGAGATCTTCCTGCGCAGAAGCGACTACGATACCAGCACCGATGCGATCGTACGCGTGACCGCTAGCGACGTGCGCCGACGGCTGGCCAACTACTACTCCGAGCACGCCGCCGCGAGCATGCGGATTTCCCTGCCGCTCGGGTCGTACGTCCCAGACTTTATCCAGCTTGCAGCACGCGAGCATTCAGCCGGAACACAAAAGCATGAGCTCTACCACGGCGGCACCAGCAAGACCATCGAGCCCGTTCACGTTGGAGAGGCAGCGATGCCCTCGCGTGTGGAAGCGACAAAGTCGCAATCCTTCCGGATGCCCTTTCCATTGGCGATCTGCCTCAGTATGGCGTTGGCGCTGGGTGCCGGCTGGTGGCTCCGAGGCCTCTTTCACGAACCCGACGCTTCAGCGGACGACAGCAGGTATTCGTTCTACAACGATCTGCTTGGACCAATTGGCGACAGGTCCAAAGATGACACGCAGATCGCTCTGAGCAACCCGCATGTGCTGCTGTACTTAGGGCTGACGCAGCCTGGTCCTATTTTGAAAGATGATCCGAAGGACGTGGCGGTTCCCGAGGACATGGCTAAAGTGTTTAACCTGACAGCGAATGACAATCAGGCGAACTTTCCGTATCACCATATATTTGTGGACACCGCCAACTACACCGGCCTCGGCGAGGCTACGGCGGCCTATGGGATGGCGAAGTTATTACAGGCGACCGGGCGAAGTGCGCGTCTTACCGGCGCGCGATTTTTAAATTGGGACTCCGCGCGCCAGGAGCAGCTGGTGATTCTGGGTGCTCCGCATGAGAGCGCGTTCGTTCAGAGCACGCTCTCTGCTGCCAACTTCACGATCGGGTACGACTCCATCCACAATACCCATCCGCTTCCCGGAGAGCCGCTGGACTATTTCAAGTTGGGCCACGGAGGCGAGCTGGAAGATTATGGCTTGATCTGGATGACGAAGTCTCCGTCGGGCACACGCGTCCTTGTCCTCGCCGGCCTGAGCAGCGCCGGCACGGCAGGGATTGGCGAATTCTTCAGCGACCCCGAACGGATGCGGCCCATCTATCAACAGCTGCGAGCCAAATCCAAGACGGGCAAGTTTCCGGAGTCGTGGCAGGTTCTTTTGCGCATCGAGACCCGCGAATATGTCCCGGTTCAGGTGAGCCCGGTTACGATTCGTATTACAGAAGGAAACTGATCGCTGCAATGAAATCTTCTGATCTCAGTCGAACATCTCTTCAGAACTCCAATCGCAGCGCGAACTGTACCTCGCGCGGGGTTCCCGATCCTACCGGGGTTACTGGCGAAACCTCCGTGTTGACCGTATCGATGATGCTGCCGAAGCCCGTGGTGTTCGACGGGTTGAAGGTGGACTGCGGCAGACCCAACTGCGGGTGATTGAAGATGTTGTAAAACTCCGAGCGGAACTCCAACCGCCCGCCCTTCGGCAACGGAAACGTCTTGCCGGCGCCGAGATCGATCTGCCAGGTGCCCGGCCCTCGAAGCAGGTCGCGCGGGGCGGTGCCGAATTCTCCGACCGGAGTGGCAAAGGCCGCTGGATTGATCCACTCCGCCACCGATCTGCCTCCTGGCGGAGTCAGCGAGGTGCCATTCACCCGGTCGGGACGCTCTGTGCCGGAGGCCCCATCCGGGGCGGTGTAGCTGCTGGGCATCAGCACATTTACCGGGAAGCCGGTGCGCGCCAATGCGGTCGTGCTCAGCTCCCAGTTGCCGGCGATGGTGTTGGCAATCCCGCGCCGGTTCAGCATGGGCTTACGCATGCCGAAGGGTAGCTGATAGACCGCATTGCCATTGACCACATGGCGAGCGTCCCAGGCGCCGCTGGCGCGATCACAAGCCAGGCACAACGGATTCTGAGGTGAAATCTGGTCGCCATCGCCGCTGCCGTTGGAGCCGTTGTCGATCTCGTGCGACCACATGTAATTGGCCGTCACCAACAGACCACGGGTGAACGAACGCCGCGATGCCACGGAGAGACCGTTGTACGAACTCATGCCGACTGAGCCGCGCCAGGGGATGGCGGGAGCAAAGGCCGGATATTGCACAAGCCCCGCGGCTGGATTGATCAGATTCACCACGTTGGTTGCCAGCAGATGCACGCCGTGGCTTCCCAGGTAGGACACCGTGCTCACGAAGTTCGCAGGCAGTTCGCGCTGCACCGAGAGCCCCCACTGCTCAACATACGTGTCCTTGCGGTTCCGTTGTTCGGCATTCGGCGAGAGCGTTCCGGCACCGAATGGGACCGCAGTCGTGCACGCTGTGGGTGGACAGTAGGAGAGCGGCGAACTTGAATTGGCTGTCACCGAATAGGAAGGGACTTCGTTCTTGGCGGGCAGATTCTGATCGTCCAGCTGTCCGTCTTCGTGGTACATACCGAATCCGCCCCGAAACACCGTTTGACCGCTCTTCCAGGGCGTCCATGCGAAGGCCACACGGGGATCGATATCGCCGTAGTTCTGCTGGCCGAAGCTGGCACCCACGCCGCAGAATCCCTGCGGGCCGCAGGTGGCGAAGTCGAAGGGGTTGGCCTTCCCCTGCGCCTCGTGGAAGAGGTCGAAGATGGAGTAGCGCACACCCAGGTTCAGCATAAGATTGGGCCGCCACTTGAACTCGTCCTGCGCGTAGAGAAAGTAATCGTTCTTGCGCAGATCGTTGGCCGGCAAGGCGCCGGTCAGGCTGGCTTTCGCCAGGAGATTGTCCGCGAGATTCTCGGCCGTGGCAAACGTAAGTGTTCCGTGTTCCCCGTATTGCTGGTCCATTTGAATGTGGCGGACCTCCACTCCGGCTTTGAAGGTATGCCGGTTGTGCGTCCAGGCCAGGTTGTCGACTCCCGAAAAGGAGTTGCCCACATAAATACTGGTGTAATCGTAGTTCTCCGTGACAAATCCAGGCCCGGGACCCGTCGCAATCGCAATCTCATAGATAATCCCGGAGTCACTGTAGTTGTACTGGTTGTCGGTGGAGCGATTGAAGCCTGCCTCGACCTCGTTTATCAGTCGCGGATTAAAGATGTGCATCCATTCCAGCGCGCCATTGACCGGTGCGGAGACCCTCTGCTCCAAATCCGTCGCGGCAGCTGAAATCGGCTGCGTATCGACCGATCGGTCGTAGTTGAAACGCATAAAGCCCGTGGTCTTCTCGGTGAAGCGCTGGTCGAGGCGCACCATCGCCGAACTCTCGTTAACCACCTGCTCGCATTCACAGGTCAGCAGGTCATAGTTCATGTAGTTCGGGTCTCCCGGATCGGTGGCTGGCGTCCAGGGCGTCAGAATTCTTTTTGGACCGGCTCCGGGGTAGCTGTTCATGATCCCATACACAGGCGAGGTGCTCGGAACCGTTGCGATGAGCGCCGAGCTTGGCACATCGCCACTCACCGGATAGCCCCAGTTCTGCCGATAGGCTTCCGAAGCGATAAAGAAAAACGTCTTGTCACGCACGATGGAGCCGTCCAGCGATCCGCCGAACTGATTCAGACGAAGCGGCTGCAGAGGTTCACCGTTGGAGGCCCAGTCAGGCAGTGGCGCGTCAAAGATATTGTTGCGCAAGTACTCGAAGAGACGTCCGTGGAAACGGTTGGTGCCCGAGGGCGAGGTAACGGCCAGTTGGCCGCCACCCGTCCCACCTCCCTCGGCGGGTGCCAGCAGCGTATCGACGCGGAACTCCGCAATCGCGTCCAGCGGAATGGCGAGCCGCACCCACTGGCGCTGTGTCTGATTCACGATGTTGGTGGCATCCACACCGTCGTAGGTAAAGTTGCTGTCGTCGAGGCCGCGTCCGGCGAAGCGAATTGTTCGCTGGTTGCTGCCCCCGGTGTCAATGGCGCCGGGGACGAAGGCCGTCAGCGAGGCCCAGTTGCGGCCGTTGAGCGGCAGTTCATCCGCCTGCTCTTTCTCGATCAGACCGGTCACCGCGCTGGTATTGTGGTCCATGAGCGCCGAAGCGGACGAAACTTCGATGCGCTCCTCGCCGCCCGTGACCTGCAGCGTCGCATCCAGGCTGCGCGTCCTCCCGATGAGCTGTCGCACGTCGAGATATTCGAGCTTCTTGAAACCCTGGCGCTCGAACGTGACGGTATAGGTGCCCACTGGCAATCCGGGGATGCTGTAGTTGCCGCTGGCGTCCGAAATGCTATCGCGGCGCAGTCCGGTCGCGTTTTCGACCACTGTGATGTGCACCTCCGGTAGCAGATGGCCAGAGGGGTCTACGACTGTGCCGCTCAGACCGCTGCGGTCCACCTGAGCGAAGGAACTACTGGCAAGAAGAAGTACTGCGCTCAATATAGCTAAAGTGCAAAACCCTTGAAACAGATCAGGCCCGGCTGGTAATTTCAAACTTCTGTCCTCTTTCCGATGCTCACTCTATCTCCATCTTTCAGGAGGGATGTGACATCGTAATGAAAACCCATTCCGCTTCTCCGAGGGCCACGAATTGTTAGCGGGCAAGCGGCTAGTTGATCGGCAGGTAATTCGTAAACAGATCAACCACACTCTGAGGCGCGTTGTCGTTGAAGAACAGCTTAAGGTTCCGGTCAGCCTCCGCGGCAGCAGATGCGCTGCGAGCAAAGAGGTCCTCTTCATAAGCAAGGAGCGCGGCTTCAACGTCACCAGGATGAGTGGCGATGGCCTTCCCGAGTTCCGCGCCATCGTACATGGCGAGGTTGGCTCCTTCGCCAGCGAACGGAGACATCAGGTGCGCTGCATCGCCGATGAGTGTCGCGCCGGGAACGCGGTCCCATCTATGCTCGATCGGAAGCGCATAGATCGGGCGAAGCACTGGGTCGGTTTCCGTGCGGGTGAGGAGTGCTGTCAACTTCGGGGCCCATCCTTCGAATTCCGCGGCGACGCGGGTCAAGGTAGATACCGGGTCGGAGAAGTCGATGCTGGCGATCCAGTCTTCCGGCTTATCGAGCGCCACGTAGGCGTGCAGCGTACCATCGGCCTCGCGGTGCGCCATGATTCCTTTGCCTGGCGCAAGCGCCATCATCGTGCCACTGCCGACCGCTTCTGCGCTTGCCTTGTGACGGGTTTCGCTATCGAACAGAAAGGTCTCGATGAAAGAGGTGCCGACGTACGCCGGTTTTGCGTCGGAGAGGAGCGGACGAACTCTGGACCAGGCTCCGTCCGCGCCTACGAGGAGCTCCGTTGTCACTGTAGCTCCATTCGCAAAGGTCACTTCGTACCTCCCATCGCCGAGGGGAGAAACTGCTGTGGTCTTGTGCCCCCACCGGACCGTGCCCGCAGGAAGGGAGTTCAGCAGAATCCGACGAAGATCTCCGCGAGGCACCTCAGGTCGACCACCATTGCCCTTGTCGGGCTGATACAGCAGAACGTTGGCGTCCTTGTCGAGGACGCACTGCGCCTCAGCCTCAGCCTGAATAAGACCGAGGAATTCGTCAAAGAGTCCTGCTGCCTTGAGTGCGAGCTGCCCGTTGTATTCATGGATATCGAGCAATCCTCCCTGTCCTCTTGCATTCGCTGAGGTTTCCGCTTCGTAGACCGTCGCTGCAATACCGTGAACGTGGAGGACGCGCGCAAGTGTCAGGCCGCCAAGTCCGGCACCGATGATGGTGATTGGTGTATTCATACTGATCCCTTCGTGCTTCGAGGGCACCGCTGCAGACTTCTTGCATATATGGAACGCCATTCCACGATTATGGAATGGCGTTCCATATATGTCAAGATAGGGCATGGTCAAAAAAGCGCGCATCAGTCAACGACGAGAAGAATCGCTCTCACGGGAACGGATCATTGAAGCGTCGATCGAGCTCCTGGACAGCTGCGGAGAAGGAGGTCTGACATTCCGCGCGCTCTCCCAACGGCTCGCGACCGGTCCTGGTGCTATTTACTGGCACATTGCCAACAAGGGTGATCTGCTGACCGCCGCATGCGACGCCATCATCGCTCGCACGATGAACGCACCCTTGGCTTCGAACACGTCTAAGGCGACGCCGCAAGCAACCATTCGCCTCCTCGCGCTGGCCATGTTCGACGCCATCGACGCGCATCCGTGGGTTGGCTCGGCGCTCACACGCGTCCCGGGGCAGCTGCCCATGGTGCGGATTGTTGAACGCCTTGGCCAGCAGATTCGAGCTCTTGGCGTGTCGGACGAAGAACATTGGGTAACGGCGTCAGCGTTGCTAAACTACATCCTCGGCGTCGGTGGACGGAACGCAGCCAACGGGCAACTCGCTCGGACGCAAGGCCTCAAGAGATCCGACTTCCTGGAGGCGGTGTCGACTGTATGGTCGCAACTCGATCCGGAAGAGTATCCGTTTGCACGCAGTCTAGCCGGACAGTTGCGCGCTCATGACGATCGCATGGATTTTCTTGCCGGGATCAATCTGATCCTCAAGGGCATCGAATCACCTCGGCGTCGCTGACGCGCGCGACAAGAACATGCGCCTTACATCGCATCCCACACTGACTCGCTCGGCGGATGTAGATCGAAGGCGTATCGGTGCAGTTAGGACCGAAATAAGTAAGCCCCACCACAAGAGATGGGGCTTACTGTTCAACTAGCACGCTGATCTCCACAGCCTGGTATCGCTACCCGGCTGCTCGCGATCAGAACTCGAGCCGCATGGACACCTGACCTGTACGGCTGCCGCCGAAGTCCGAACCACGAGCCGTCGTAATGGAGCCGAAGTTCGCATTCGAGATATCCAGGTTTGGGTCGGACAGATTGGTGTGGTTGAGGACGTTGGTAAAGGTTCCCTCCACACGCAGCTTGACCCGCGCCGTAATCACGATGTACTTGCTGAGGCCACTGGAGAGGTTGACCATTCCTGGACCGACGATTGAACCCACCTGAGCGTTGCCGAAGCGACCGATCGGGAGAGGCGCGGTATCGACGGTGCCGTCGGCGAAGGTTTGCGTGGTGCCGAGTGCAGCACCGGTGAGGCAGGGGTTACCTGGCTCCCACATCGGATCGCCAGGGCAGACGTAGGAGGCCTTATTGAGCCAGTTGGAACGGCTGCGATTGATCGGGGCCTCCGGCCCGACGCGATCGACGTGCTGGGGACGACCGGGATAGCTGCCGCCCTGGAAGTTGCTGGCCAGACCGGAGCCGGTACCGGAGGGGTCGCCTTCGCCACCGTCGAAGTATGGGGTGAGGTAAGGACCGGTCTCCCAGAGAAAGATATTGCTGATCTGCCATCCGCCCAACAGCGCCTCCTCCGCCCGATTCATGGTCGAACCGAACTTCTTGCCGCGGCCGACGGGCAGTTCGTAGACTATCGTGGTACTCCAGCGATTGCGCCGGGTTCCGTAGACCTGACCGAAGTCAACCTCTCGGTTACCGGCCCAGGAGGCGCGACTGCCGCCCGCTTCGCCGGAGAAGCCGGTGTCCTGGGGTCCCTGGTTGTCGGCTTCGTTCTTCGCAAAGGTGTAGTTGGAATCGAAGGTGAGTCCATGCGCAGCTTTATGGTTCACATCGATCTGCAGGGAGTTATAGCTCGAGTTCGCACCCGTGGAGCGGCTATTAATGGTGCCCCAGTTGGGAAAGGGACGTGCGCTCAAGGGCTGGTTGTACGCCGACACCGAGTTCGACATGGCCGGTAGATCATTCAGGTTGGGAGCCCAGACGAGATCGTGGGTCTCGAGACCGATGTAGGAGACACGCACACCGTAGCCGTCACCGACCACATGGTCTACCGACAAGGTGTACTGCTCGGAGTAGGGGTCCTTCCAGTTGATGTCATTGGCCGTGCCGAAGTAGGCCGTGCCGTAGTTTGCAGCAGCATTCGAGCTGCTTCCCTGACCGGCGTAGATGGAAGGCCACATGTAAGCCGGACCAGAGCCTGTCTCACTATTGGAGTAGACGGTCGTTCCTGATTGCAGGGTTCCGGTGAGCGAGTAGAAGCTTGAGCCCATGCTGGTGATGTTATACATGGCGAAGCCACCACGAATGGCCGTGCGGCTATCGTTGAAAGGGCGATAGGCGAAGCCAAAGCGCGGCATGATGCGCAATTTCTGCGCATACCTGAGGCCGGAGGGAAGACCTGCCTGGGAGTTACTGAGTACCGGGGTGCAGGCGACTCCATTCTGCGCAGCGGCACCGGAGGTCTGGCCCACCGGGCAGGCGTTGAATGAAGCGAGATAGCCAGCATTGAGCGTTCCCTGGGCGCCATCCGGAAAGACCGCTTCACCGGAGCCAGGAACCGCGGGGTTGAAGTTGCCGATGTTGCCGGAGGGATCGTAATAGGCCGGTTCGTACTCGTAGCGCACGCCAAAGGTCAGGTTCAGGCGCTGGCTGGCCTTCCATTCATCCTGCGCGAAGAAAGCGTAATGGGTGTCGATGCCATCGTTGTCGGCCGTCACCACGTCATACGCGGTCGTCTGCGGAATTCCAGTCAGAAAGTCGCCAAACTCCTGGCCGGTAAAGGTATGACCGGTATTGAAGCCGAAGGTTCCGTAGTTATCGGCTCCGTAGAAGCCAAGGGGTGTGATCGCTTCGAGATGGCGCACGTCGCCACCGAACTTCATGGTGTTGTTGCCTTTGGTCCAGGTGAGCGAGTCCACATACTGGAACAGGCGCGACTTGGTCGTTGAGGTGAGACGATCGGCGTTGAGGCTGGTCAGCGTCTTGAAGTCCAACTCCGACAAGCCGTTGAAGAACAGGTTCTGCAGCCCCTGCAGGCCACTGCTGGCGGCGAAAGCCTGGCCGTTGAAGGCGTTGGTGTATCCGCTCGTATCCAGCGTGAAGCCGAAGCGGAATTCATTCAGCAGGTTGGGCGTGAAGGTGTAGTTTGCGGCCGCGACCAGGATACGATCCTGATCGATCTCCTCGCCCGATTCCACCGCCAGCGGCTCGGGATGAATCTGGTCGACGTTCCTCCAGGTGTAGCGGGCGAAGAGCAGCGCTTTCTGCGAGAGGTATTGATCGCCGCGCACGTCGAACTGATTGGAGTCATAGGTGTTCGGCTTGTTGACGATATAGTTCGGCGCCGCCGGGTTGTAGATTGCAGGATTGCCGACATTGGGATCGGGGAAGAACTGCAGAAACTGTTGTGAGACCGCATTGATTGGCATCGTATCGTTGGGATACAGCGTGCCGGTGTAGGGGTCGACGACCGTGGCGACTCCGGTGAAGTTACCCTGCTTCATCATGGTGCTGGGAACGTTGTATTGCTCGGTCACGGTGCTGGGCAGACGAAATCCTTCATAGGTTCCGAAGAAGAAGGTCTTATCGTGCCCGTTGTAGAGATGCGGAATCACGACGGGTCCACCCAGCGTGCCGCCGAAGTCGTTGCCAACGATGTGCGGCTTGACCAGGGATCCGAAGGGAGTGGCATCGAAGGCGGAGTTCTGGTGATACCAGAAGGCGGCGCCATGCAGCTGATTGGTGCCGCTCTTGGTGATGAATGTCACCTCGCCCGGCTGGCCGAACTCGGCGTTATTCATCACACCGTCGACACGCACCTCGGAGATGGATTCGCCTGAGGGGAAAGCATTGCCCAACGGGGTGTTGTTGGTAGCATTCTGCGAACTGACGCCATCGATGGTCGTATCCGCCTGCGACGGCAGACCACCCTGCACGGAGAACTGCACACCGGTGCCACCGTTGGTGCCAGTATCTGCCTGCACTCCGGGCAGCGTCTGGATCAAATTCAACGGGCTGGTCCCGTTCTGGCTGGCGCGATAATTGGCGGGCAGACTCTCCACATCCACCGCGGAGTAGGTTCCATCGATGGAGGCCGATTCCGTGTTGATCGCACCTGCACTGGCGGCGCTGACGCTGATTTCCTCGGTCGCGCCAACCTTCAGCGAAACATCCGCACGGAGATGCTGACGGGCGGCCAAGGTGAGCTGGTTCACCTGCTCGGGAGTGAAGCCCGATGCCTTCACCTCCACCTTGTAATGACCTTCGCTGAGATCGAGAACCTGATAATCTCCCACGTCATTGGTTACCGTATTGCGGGTCACGCCCGTGTCCGTGTCGGTGACCGCAACTGCAGCACCACGCACGGCGCCCCCGGTTTGGTCCTTGACCTCACCCAGGATGGCTCCCTGGGTCGATTGACCGAAAGAGGTGATAGAAAAAAGAGAAAGCAAAAGGAGAGAAAGGAAGAGGGATGCTCTGTAGAGTAGGCGAACTATCGATCGTTGCATCAGCGTTATAAAGCCTCGAGATGGGAATGTGCTGCAATATCTACGTGAGAATCTTGTCGGTGACTGTGCCAGGGTCGCTGGTACTTGCGCGCCCTGTTTCTACATGTCCTGCGAAGCGGCGAAGGAACGTTGGCGTGCCTTCACAGGTGATGGAGAGGTCAAACCACTGGTGACTGGAAGCCAACGACCAGTTGTCGACCGCGGTTGCGCCGGGCATGAGATGGAATTCATGCGAGGCTTCGGAAGGGTTGTAATCATTGGCGATCCGCAGCATACACGGTGCAGTGCCAGAGTTGGTCAGGAGGAGATGAACGTCCCCCGTGCTCCGGTCGTAGCGGACGACCGCTTCCGGGTTCTCTCCTCCGTTCAAGGAGACAGTGCCACGGAAGTGGCTCAGGAAACCATTGGGACCGTGTAGGAGGAGGTCGTAGTCGGGATCGGTGCGCGGCACGGCCGTTGACCCTGGCTTGGTGACGTGATCATTCTGGGTGCCGGAAAGAATCCAATAGTCCGAGAGGGTCTGTTTTGCAGAGATGGAATAACGGCGTGGCGGCTGCTCCGGGATAAGGTTGTTGCGCCCATAGAACGCAGCGCCAACCTCTCCATCGTTATGGAAGTCGACGTACAGTCTCGCTTCCTGCAGGTCGATGCGGCTCTGGGTCGTGACAGCGTAGGGCAGGGCGCGAGCGGGTCGGGTGCCGGGCTCCTGTTGCGGCATCGACTGCTCGGCGGGGACACTGTAGGGCTGTTGGAGCGAGTCCAATACGGCCGGGACCGGGAAACTTTCGACGGCCGTGTTCGACACTCCCGCAAAGTCGAAGGCTGAGGTGAGGTCGCCGCAGATGGCGCGCCGCCACTTGTTGATGTTCGGCTCACGTATACCGAAGCGGGCCTCGAGGAATTGCAGCACCGAGGTGTGATCAAAGGTTTGCGAACAGACCCAGCCGCCGGTCGTCCACGGAGAAAGAATGAGCATGGGGACGCGCGGACCAAGGCCAATGGGCTGCAAGCCTCCAGGGTCAGTACCCGGCACGAGAGGACGCAGTTCATGGGGATATTGGTCCATGTCCATGAATTCGTCTTGAAGGGCTTCCACCAGATCGGGTGAGACGAGGCCCTGGGCGTTCTGCTGCTGCGTGAGCGGCGGCATGGGCGGGACGATATGGTCGAAGAGGCCGTCATTTTCGTCGTAATTGATAAGGAAGACCGTCTTACTCCACACCTCTGGGTTAGCCGTCAACGCTTCGAGGACGGAGTTGATGTAGTGCGCTCCATCGCGCGGAGAAGCTTCGGGATGCTCCGAGTACTTGTACGGAGAGACGACCCAGGACACCTGCGCCAGCTTGCCGTTGAGGCAGTCCTCGCGAAAGCCGGCCAGAGAGCGCTCGCTAACACCCTTCTGCACCAGCGGGCTAGTGGGTGAGGCACCCTCTTCGACTTGATACTGGGCGAAGAATTCGAGGGAATTGTCAGTGAAATTATCGGTTGGATCGCCAGGGATGCCGGTGCCCCCCTGGTAGAGCTTCCAGCTCACTCCGGCTGCTTCCAGGCGTTCGGGATAAGTAGTCCAGGTATAGCCGTTGGTCTTGGCGCGTTCGCCGAAGCCTGGTCCATTCGGCTTCTTGCCTAGCTTGTTCTTAGCGTCGATGGTGCCCGACCAAAGATAGATACGGTTCGGCGCAGTATCTGCGTGAACCGAGCAGTGGTAAGCGTCGCAAATCGTGAAAGCGTCTGCTAGAGCGTAATGGAAGGCAACGTCCTCCCGGCGCAGATAACCCATCGTAAGGACGTCCTGCTTCTGGGTTACCCACTGGCCATAGCGACCGTGGTTCCACGCCTGATGGCCGCTACTCCAGCCGTGGTCCGTGCCTGCTTGAAACTCGGTGGTTTGTTTGGGATTAATATAGAACGGCAAAACGTGCTCGGCAGCGGAATGAAGACCGCGGTCGTGATAGTGGTGCGTCTTGACGCTTGCGATCGGTTGGTACCAGATAGGTTTGCCATTAGGCAGAGGCGCTGGCCGAGGATCGCCAAAACCCCTTACTCCGCGCAGAGTGCCGAAGTAGTGGTCGAAGGAGCGGTTCTCCTGCATCAGGATGACCACGTGTTCAACATCGCGGATGGTGCCGGTGGCTCGATTGGGGGGAATGGCAAGCGCTTTGCGAATGCTGGCCGGAATCATGGCGGCGCTGGCTGTGGTTGCAGCCAAGCGCAAAAAGTCTCGCCTAGTCCTCATCGTCTGACAGAACTCCTCATCATTTGGGTCAAAATGTGATTTAGAACAGAGGCGGGACTTACCACTTCCGCGAAGGCGTATTGCACTTCCGCGAACATACAGAGGCTGCGTTAACGAGTGGTTACATCGGCTTCCGACATGCTGGGGGCTTTCGTAATTTCGCGGGTCCTAGGCTTGCCGACCTTCCATCTGGAATCCGGTAACCCTTTGAACAAGGCCGAGTTGTGTGAAGGGTCTATTCGCAGATCGGTGCGTAGGCTCTCGAAGAATTAAGCAGCCGCTCACTCCCAAGCTCTGAGGAAACGCGTGGATGCATGGCGACCTCTTGAGCGTAGAGTTGCTGGGCTTGATTCATCCCGAGTTCAATTCGCTATCGCAGCAAAGCGAGCGTTATTAGGCAGCAGATTTGCGCATAGGTCTCAAACCGACATCAACGACCCAAATGGTCCCTCGGATATATACGGGTCGCCGAATTAACTCGCGAGTTCATCGACGCCTACCCGCGGCGTCGAACAGAAGAAACATGGCAAAGGCCGTATGGAATCGCAGGGTATGACTCGTGATTTGCGATAATCAGGCGGGCTTCTGGACATTTGCCATGTAGCCTTGAGCGCGGTGTTGCTGTTGAGACACTACGGAAGAAGCTCAAAGATTGCCTTGAGCGTCGCCTCCGACGATCCCCCAGCCCAGATCGTGTAATGTCCAGCCTCCACGACCCATTTGTGCTCCGCATTCCAAATCTGGAGTTCATGTTGCGGCAGATCGAAGGAGATCGTCTTTGTCTCTCCGGCTTTGAGATGGATGCGAGAGAAACCCTTAAGTTCTTGTTCCGGTGTCTCCACACTGCTAAAGTTGCGGCGCAGATACAGTTGAACAACATCGTCCCCGTCACGTGTACCGGTGTTTGTGACATCCACGGTTATATGTATGTCACCGCGACTCTTCGGTGCCGGTGGTCGCGCCGTCAGCCGATCGTAGCGGAAGGTCGTGTAACTCAATCCCCATCCAAAGGGAAATAGCGGTTTGCCATCATCGTCTGCATACTTGTGCACCCGGGAAGGATCGAAGCTGTAATAGACCGGTAGTTGTCCCGTGCTTCGTGGAAACGTGACCGTAAGATGACCCGCTGGGTTGTTGTCTCCGAAGATCGTTTCAGCGATAGCCTGCCCACCGAATTCACCCGGATACCATGCCTCCAGAATCGCCGGGACATGTTGCTTCGCCCAGCCGATCGTCAACGGGCCGCCGTTCTCAAGCACCAGGACAACTGGTTTGCCCATTGCAACGATTGCCTCAAGCAACGGCCCCTGGTTTCCCGGCAGATCAAGATTTGTACGATCAACGCCCTCTCCCCTTACGCTCGGCCATTCCCCCATGCCGAGGATCACGACGTCAGCCGCTTTCGCCTTTGCTACGGCGGCGTCGATGTTCTCACCAAGATCAAAAGTGACAGAAGCGCTCGGGACTTCGGCTTTGATACCGTCGAGCAAACTTACTCGCTCGCCGTTCGCCTCGCGTTCGTAACCTCCATAGCGCGCCACGTTTCCGTTCGGACCAATAACGGCAATCCGCTGTGTCGTCTTTGGAAGCGGGAGAAGGTTGCCGTCGTTCTTCAAGAGCGTCATCGATTCACGGGCGGACCGAAGTGAAAGCGCCAGGTGCGCGGGCGTACGTTCGGCACGTTTGGTGAGTGTTGGGACGACAAAGGGATGATCGAATAATCCGAGCATAAACTTCACCCGCAGCACGTCACGTGCAGCGCGATCTACATCCGCTTGTGACAGAGACCCGTCATGGACACAATCGACCAGCGCCTTCTGGAAGATAGCGTGGTCGAAATCGTAGAACTGCATATCTACGCCCGAACGGATGGCAAGACACGATGCAGCTTGAGGTGTTGGCGCCACACGGTGATCCTCGTAAAGTCTGCGGATTGCACCGAGATCCGACAGCACAATTCCCTGGAAGCCCCACTCATTGCGCAGGATTTCTTTCAACACCAGGGGGTCCGCGGTCATGGGGATACCGTCGATCTCGTGATAAGCAGCCATCGTGCCCATCGCATGGCCCTGTCGAAACGCGGGCTCAAAGGCCGCTAGCATCTCGGTACGCATCTCGCGCTCGCCCATATGTACCGGCGACGTATTTTGTCCTCCCTCTGGAGAGCCGTGTCCCACAAAATGTTTTGGCTCGGCAACTGCAGTATGGTCGCTGGCGAGTGTATTGCCTTGCATACCCTGGACATATGCGAGTCCAAACTGCCCCGTAAGGTAGGTGTCCTCGCCGAAGTCTTCCTCGACGCGACCCCAGCGTGGCTCGCGCGCAAGGTCCAGCACGGGTCCGAGAATCATGCCGGTCCCGTGCGCTCGCGCCTCCGCAGCGATGGCCGCACCTGTCTCCCGGGCGACCTCAGGATCCCAGGTTCCGGCTAATCCAATCGGCGCCGGGAATACGGTTCCAGTGTCGTAACCATGCAATCCCTCTTCAATGAAGAGCACGGGAATACCCAGCCGGTTGTTCGAGATCACCCAACGCTGAATGTCGTTTGCCTGCTCAGGAGTCGCATTCAGATCATGCACAGCTGCTACTCCTAAAGCTCCCCAAAGGGCCTTTGCCTTCTCTGGCATAAACGTGGCATTCAGCGCCGCATGTGTATCGTCGGTATGGGCGCTCATGATCGCAGTCGCCGCGGAATACAAGTCGAGTTGACGCACCTTCTCTTCGAGCGTCATGCGAGACATCAGATCGCTCACCCGCTGCTCTATCGGCAAGCGGGCGTCCTTGTATTTTTCATTGACGTTCGTTTGCGCCATAATCCGGTGCGACGACATCAACAACACCACAGGCAGAACACTCAGAAATCCCGATCTCCTGAGATGAGCTCTCAACCGCAAAGCCATTGCACTCAATTCCTGATGCATCACCCTGCTCCCATACTCTGAAGTTGTTTCCTTGTTCGCATGTCTCGATTCATCTATACCGTAATGGAATGCGGATGACGAGGGTCCGCATATCTTCAAATATCTGCACAAGTGGAGATCAAGGTTCTCACGCTTCACGCAAAGTTGCATAAAAAGCAAGTATGCCAGCCGAGGATCGCAACTATTTGATGCGATATTCCTAGTGCGTTATCGTTCACGGGAGTAATGTACCACGAACAGTCCCTTTCATGATCGCCTTAGAGAGCCCGCTCGCGAGAGCTCCAGCTCGCAGCGCGAGTTCCTGCGCGCCGTGAGCCATGCCGGGGCGGTATCCCCCTACTCGGCGTCTCTCTCCTGAGCGCCGCTCCAGTCCCATGCCGAGTCAAGACGGTCGTCCTCACCTTCAGCGGTGGCGCTCGCGACATCGCGTGTCCTCTCTCTGCCCAACCAAGCACGCTCCTGGGGCGTTACGCCTCCCCGCCAACGTGACCGGCCGATGGACGATCTCATTTTGCCCAGCGACGATATAGATGCGATCAATCCAAGAGGGTCTCTCATCGATGCCGACATGGTGCTTTTTACACGTGGCTGAATCTCAGCCGCCTTTCTGGCTCACAAAGCAGCCGCTTCATCACTTGTCATGAGGGCGGTTCCCAAGCATTTGCCATCGCTTCCGGTATCCCTGCGGACACGATCCCATCGCAGCCTCGCGATTTGACACTAATTCTTAATTGGACCGCGTCGCTGATTACCATGCATCACACTTGACAGCGATTGATCTCAACCTCTAGAGTTTTTCGGTAACGTACACGCAACAACAAACTTCTTGGAGCTCGCTTTCCCAGCACAGTTCGAACCGCTTATTTTCCTTCAGCCCAAGGGACACTCATGCTGCGCACCGACATCGACCAACCCAACACGGCCGAAAGACCTTCGCGGGCCTCTCTCCTCCAGCTTCCTGCGGCACCCGCGTCGGAGTCGGGTTCCGTCAAAGCATGGTCGGAACCGGTGACCATGCTCACTTATGCCCCCGCCGCGCCAGACCCGAATCCGCTCTTCCTAGAAAAACGTGTATATCAAGGCAGTAGCGGTCGTGTGTATCCTCTGCCAGTCATCGATGCCGTCGCCACCGAACCCCGTCCGCAACAGTGGAATGCCGTGCACATCGAGAACGAATTTCTTCGGTTGATGGTCCTTCCCGAGATAGGCGGCCGCATCCACGTCGGACTCGACAAGCGCACCGGATACGACTTCTTCTACCGTCAGAATGTCATCAAACCCGCCCTCGTTGGTTTAGCTGGACCTTGGATCTCCGGTGGAGTCGAGTTCAACTGGCCGCAACATCATCGCCCCTCCACCTTCATGGGGGTCGAAACTGCTATCGAGCGTGAACCGGACGGCTCTGTCACCATCTGGTGCAGCGACCACGATCCTATGACCCGTATGAAGGGTATGCACGGCATCTGTCTCCGTCCGGGCAAGGCCGTAGTCGAACTGCGCGTACGACTCTATAACCGCACGCAGCATACGCAGACCTTTCTGTGGTGGGCCAACGTCGCCACCCGCGTCCATGAGCGCTATCGGTCTTTCTTCCCGCAGGACGTTCGATTCGCCGCCGACCACGCCAAGCGAGCGATCACCGAGTACCCACTCAGCCAGGGCGTCTATTACGGCATCGACTACGCCGAGCGCGCAAGCAAAGGGGTACCTCCAGAGGAGAGACCGGGACAGTTTCTGCCCGACGGCTCTTACCCACCAAACGATCTCGGTTGGTACGCCAATATTCCGGTGCCCACCAGCTACATGATCGTCGGATCGCGCGGAGACTTCTTTGGAGGCTATGATTACGCCGCCGACGCCGGCACGGTGGCCTATGCGAACCATCACATCTCCCCTGGAAAGAAGCAGTGGACCTGGGGTAATCACGACTTCGGCTACGCGTGGGACCGCAACCTTACCGATGCCGACGGCCCCTACGTCGAGTTGATGTCGGGTGTCTACACAGACAACCAGCCAGATTTTTCTTTCCTTGCACCTGGAGAGACCAAGACCTTCAGCCAGTTCTGGTATCCCATCAGTGAAATCGGTGTGCCCGACCTTGCGAATCTTGATGCCGCCCTGCGCGTCGAGCGCGCTCACGGTGGAATTTCCATTCACCTCCAATCGACGCGTGCGTTGCCGGGGAGCGTGGCCCGTCTCTTCGCCAACGAGCGTGAAATCGAAAGTTGGCAAGGCGACCTGGATCCCTGGCGGCCATTGCACTTTAGCTTTGAGCAGGAGTTATCCAGCGAGGAATCTTTCACCCTCACGCTTGAGCAGGACGGAAACCTGCTGCTGCGCTATGCTCCCGCAGAGATCGTTCCCGTTCCCGAGCCTGCAGCCGCCACGGAACCGCCTCTACCTGGGGATGTTTCCAATAACGAAGAGCTGTTCCTCCTAGGTTTGCACCTGGAACAGTATCGGCATCCTACGCGCTCGCCCGAGCCTTACTGGCGCGAGGCAATATGCCGCGATGAAGGCGACAGCCGCGCGCATCATGCGCTGGGACGCTGGCATCTCCAGCGCGGCGAGTTCGCACACGCCGAAGCGCATCTCCGCGCCGCCATTGCACGCCTCACATCGCGCAACCCCAACCCCTATGACGGGGAGCCGCACTACAACCTCGGCCTCGCTCTTCTATACCAAAACCGTACCATCGAGGCATACGACGCCTTCTACAAGAGCACATGGAACGCCGCCTGGCGTGGGCCCGCTTACCATCGTCTGGCTGAAATCGACTGCGCGCGCCGCGAGTGGAACAAAGCACTCGATCATCTCGAACGCTCTCTTCGCGCCGAGACCGATAACCTCAACGCGCGAAATCTCAAGGCCCTTGTTCTGCGAAAGGCAGGCCATGCGGCGGATGTCGAAGCAGTCCTGGCCGAGACGGTCCGGCTCGATCGTCTGGATATTTTCAGTCACTGGCTAGCTTCTCGCCAGGCGCCCGCGGATGGTCAGCAGCAGCTCGATTTGACATTCGACCTTCTCCGCGCAGGACAACTAGAAGACGCTCTCGCCGTGGCTTCTGCGGAACGAGCCTCGAATCCCGATGGCACGGCGCCTCTGCTTCTGTATGTGAAGGCGGACATCCTGCATCACCTTGGCCTTAAAGAAGAGAGCTCAGCGGCGTATTGCAGCGCGGCTGCCGCTGACCCTATCTATGTTTTTCCCAGCCGCCTCGAAGAGATGTTGCTGCTGGAGCGGGCGATTGCGCGTAATCCGCAGGACGCGCGCGCGCCGTATTATCTCGGCAACCTGCTCTACGATCGTCGGCGCTACGAAGAGGCCATCGCGTACTGGGAACGTGCCACGTCGCTCGATCCATCCTTCCCTACCGCTTGGCGCAACTTGGGCTTTGGATACTTCAATGTCCTGCATGACGATACGCGTGCACTCAGCGCCTTCGAACACGCACATCGGCTCGCCCCTGCGGATGCGCGCATCCTTTACGAGCAGGATCAACTGCTCCGGCGCACTGGCGCATCGCCCGAACGTCGCCTGACCCGCCTTGAAGCCCAGCGGACACTTGTAGATGAGCGCGATAACCTCTCCGTCGAAATCGCATCCCTTTACAACAGTACCGGCCACCCACAGAGGGCGCTCGATATCCTGCTTAGCCGACAATTCCAACCGTGGGAAGGCGGAGAAGGCCTCGTGCTCTCCGAATACGTGCGCGCCAATGTTCTGCTTGCGATCCACTGCCTGCACAACCGATTGCCCGAGCCCGCACTCGAATATCTCCAAGCAGCTCGGAATCCGCCGCACAACCTCGCCGAGGCCAAACACCTGCTGATGAACCTAAGCATGATCGACTACTGGCTCGGCGAAGCCTATGCCGCGGTCGGCAACCCTGGCGTTGCGAGTGCTCACTGGCATCGGGCGGCCAGCACACGCGGGGACTTTCAGCAGATGCAAGTGCAGCCCGTTTCGGAGACGACCTACTGGAGCGCTCTCGCGTTGCGACGCCTCGGCCGCGAAGATGAGGCCCGTGGCATCTTCGAGCACATACGGGATTACGCTCGTGCGCTAGACAGCCAGATTCCGAAGATCGACTACTTCGCCACGTCGCTGCCTGCGATGCTGCTCTTTGACGAAGACCTGAAGAAACGCCAGACCATTACCGCGCGCTTTCTCGAAGCCCAGGCACTGTTAGGACTAGGCAACAAGAGCGCCGGTCTCAATCTGCTCACAGAAGTCTGCACTACGGACAATAGCTATGCCGCCGCAATCGATCTTTTAAAGAACTACGAAAAATAGTTATGCACCATCACACTCTCGCCGAAGCTTCGCCCACTACCGCCGTTCACGCGCAGGTGACTTCGTACGTATGGGGCATCGCGATCGCTGCCGCCCTCGGCGGTCTGCTCTTCGGCTATGACTGGGTGGTCATCGGCGGTGCACGCGATTTTTACGAGATCTATTTCCATCTCACTTCGTCGGCACTTGTCGGATGGGCGAATAGTTGCGCGCTTCTGGGCTGCCTCTTCGGCTCCATTGCAGCCGGCTCGCTGGCCGATCGCTTCGGACGACGACGCATCCTTCTGCTCTCTGCCGTGCTCTTCGCCATCTCCTCGGTGTTTACCGGCGCGGCGCACAACTTCACGACCTTCGTCGTTTGGCGCATCCTAGGCGGAGGCGCCATCGGCCTCAGTTCCAATGTTGCCCCCATCTATATCGCTGAGATTAGCCCCGCTGCCATTCGCGGGCGGCTGGTCAGCCTCAACCAGTTCGCCATCGTGGTCGGCATCCTGCTTGCGCAGGTCGTGAATTGGCGTCTCGCGCAACCTGTTCCCGCTCACCTTTCCTCCGCCCAGATGATCGGCACATGGAACGTGCAACAGGGATGGCGCTGGATGTTCTTCGCCGTCGTCATCCCTGCCACGATCTTCATCTTCGCCTCGTTGTTTATCCCGGAGAGCCCACGCTGGTTGCTCGCACATCACCGCGACGAAGACGCTCAGCGCGTGCTCAAGCAGATCGGTGGCCCCTGTTATGCAGCGGCCGAGTTTGCCGGAATCGAGCGTGGTCTGCTTGCCGAGTCATCGGCTGATTCCTCCTGGCGCGAGCTTCTCCGTCCCGGCATTCGACGCATCGTTCTGGTTGGCATCGCACTTGCCGTTCTGCAGCAGTGGACCGGCATTAATATTCTCTTCAATTACGCGGCTGAGGTCTATCGCAGCGCAGGCTACAGCGCCAACGACATCTTTCTGAATATTGTCGTCACCGGCGTCATCAACCTGGTCTTCACGATGCTCGCGATGCTGCTGGTCGACCGCATCGGCCGCCGCGCATTGATGATCTTTGGTTGCATCGGGATCGGCCTCTCGCATCTGCTCTGCGCCTGGGCGTACCGTGCCGCGTGGCCCGCTGCTGCCGTGCTTGTCCTTACCCTCAGCGCCATCGCTTGCTACGCGCTAACGCTAGCTCCGATCACGTGGGTGCTCATCTCAGAGATCTTCCCGAATCGCGTACGGTCCCACGGGGTCTCCGCCGCCGTCAGCGCGCTGTGGATCGCGTCCTTCCTCCTCACCTATACCTTCCCTTTCCTCAATCGTGCGCTCGGCTCCAGCGGCATCTTTCTCACGTACGGTGTCATCTGCCTGGCCGGCTGCGTGCTGGTGACGATGACGGTGCCCGAGACACGTGGCCGATCGCTGGAGCAGATCGAGAATAGCGTAGTCGCCCACTAATACGCGGATGCGCTGTGTGGCATGTCGAACCTTCGGATCGGTCGTCACCTAGACAACCTTGGCCGTGCCCACAGCCGCGTTGCCAACCATGGATCAGCTACTGCCGTGCGAGCGTAAATGCTGCGTCCTGGAAGTCGCCGCGTAGATCCACATCGATGCCGCGCTGCATCCAGTAAGCGCCGCTCGCCTGCGCTGGAGTATCCTCCGCCAGCCGTCCGGCAAAAGCCTTGATGCTATACACCGCGTCCGGTTGGAGCCCGCGCAGGAAGACCCGCGGGAACGGATAGAACTCATGACTGGAGTGCAGGAATGCAAATGTGACAGCCTGCCGACCGTCGCGGGAGACCGTCTCGGTCACCGACTGCTCGCTGTTCTGCTCAGGCGAAATCAATCTGTAGAGCGCTCCCCGCTGCACCGTCTCACGAATTTGCTTGTACTCGGCAATCATCTGTTTTGCTTTCGCGAAATCTTCCGGAGTCCACTTGTTCAGGTTTGCGCCTATGCCCAGCGACCCCTGCATCGACGACAGGAACCTGTACTCGAGCGACAAGCTTCTTTGGTTTACCCACGTCGGCGAGTCTGTTACCCAGGCCATCATCGCTCCCGGCGTGTAGGCATAGGTGAATCCATTTTGAATTGACAGGCGGTCGAAGGCGTCCGTGTTGTCCGAGGGCCAGACCTCGTCGGTATACTGCATCACCCCAAGATCCACGCGGCTGCCCCCGCCCGAGCACGATTCGATCTCTACCTGCGGGTGTTTCTGCCGTAGCTCCGCAAGGATCGAGTAGAAGTTTCGCGTGAAATCAACGTATACGTTCTTCTCTTCCGCTGGAGGCACGGCCGGCCAACCCGGCTCGGACCAGTTCCGGTTGTAGTCCCACTTAAGAAACGCGATGTCATTCTCGTTTAGCAACTTGTCGAGGAAACCAAAAACGTATGCCCTTACATCCGGCCGAGCCAAATTCAGAACGAGTTGGTTGCGGCCTTCCGTCCGAGGACGTCCGGGAAAGTTCAACACCCAATCTGGATGCTTGCGGTAGAGTTCGCTGTCCGGGTTCACCATCTCCGGCTCGACCCACAACCCGAAGTCCATATTGAGCGAATGCAGCTTGTCGATAAGCGGCTTTAGACCATGCGGAAACTTCTGTCGATTAACCCACCAATCCCCTAATCCCGCATGGTCGTTCTTGCGCTCTCCAAACCAACCATCGTCCATTACGAATCGTTCTATGCCGAGGTTCGCAGCTTTATCTGCAAGCGCCAGTTGTCCCGCCTCGTCGACATCAAAGGCCGTAGCTTCCCATGAGTTGTAAAGCACCGGGCGGAGCTTCGGCTTTGGATGATGCGGCAGGATGGAGTCGACTTCCAGGCTGTGCATCAGCCGCGACGCACCCCCGATGCCCTCCTCCGAGTAGCCGCCATAAAAGTAAGGTGTCTGAAACCGTTCGCCACTCTTCAGCACGTAGCTGAAATCGAAGGCGTTCATCCCTCCCGTCACACGAACCTGCTGCAGTTGATCCTGTTCGACCGTGATCTGCCATGATCCGCTCCAACCTAGCGCTCCGAACCACACGTCGCCGTGCTCCGGATCGTTCTCGCCTGCGCGATCAATCGCGAACCACGGATTATTCTGCGCTCCGGTCGTTCCCCTCCGACTCTCGAGCACTGTTTTGCCCGGGCGCACCAGCTGCTGCTGCACATTGAACTCAGCCGCCCAGCGGCCTGTGAGGTAACGCAGCCGATAGTCCGTCCCGCGCGGTAGATTCCACGTTCCGGAGGCGACCTGCTCGATCGTGAACGATTCCTTCGTCCGGTTTTCGATGGTGGCCGAACGGCGAAGAATGCCGGTCTCGGCGTCAAGTTCGTACTCAAGCGTGACATAGACTTCAAGCTGAATATCCTTCATCACAATGAAGAGGCGGTTGCCGTCAAGGGAGTGCGAGGCATACTTCAGCACAAGATCACGATTGCCGTCCGGGAAGGTAATCTTCAGATCAGGTTCGACGAACAACCCACCGCCCCAGCCCACGAACTCCTGCGGCGTAGTCGACACCGGCATCTCAAATGCGGACGCCCCAGTCTGCTTCGCCGCGGAAAAACGGTCGCTCTTCGGCAGACGTTTGCCCCAGTAGAGCGTTTGCAGTTCGCCGGCTTCGTTCAATCCGAGGACATAGCTCACCTTAGCCGCGTCCATTCGAAAGACACGCGTCGTTGCATCAAAGTCAATGGACGCAGTCTGCGTCTGCGCTCGCGAATTACGGGCGCACGCAGATACAACCGCAAGGATCACTAGCAACTGGACGCCTTTTCTGATCGCCGATCTCAAACCAAGTGACACGATTTTCTCCTTATTCTTTTCAATCATCATCACATCAGAATCCCATGCTTGCTCTCATCGTTCGTCATATCGCGCATAGCTCGACGAATAAAAGCGTGCGTAAGAAATACCTGAATGAGACAATCTGTAGCGATGCAATAGATACCATGGGGTAAAGGTCACGACAATGCCAGACGGCGCGGGAAAGACAGGAATCAAAGAAATCGCGAAGGTTCTGAACGTCTCCATTGGGACGGTAGACCGTGCGCTGCACGACCGCCCAGGAGTCAATGAGAAGACCAAAGCCCGCGTGCTTCAGGTTGCCGAACAACTGGGCTATAAGCCGAACTTGGCCGCGCAGGCATTGAAGCTCAACCGGCGTCTGTCGATCGGAGTGGTGCTTCCGAAGCACATCTCGCATTTTTTCGCCCCCTTGCGTGCAGGCATACGAGCGGCAGCCGCAAGCAAGGTGGGCATGCAGATCAGACTCGAGTTCCACGAATATCCGCGCATTGGATCGGGTGACGCCGAAGCGATCGAACGGGCGCTGGCACAGAAATACGACGGTATCATCTTCCTGCCGGGTGACACGCGTAAGTTCGATCCGCTGATCCGAAAGCTTGCGCGCAGCGGCACGGCAATGATGTGCGTGGGCAGTGACGCCCCCAATTCTGAGCGTGTGGGCTCGGTTGCTGTGCATGCCTATGTTAGCGGCGCCATTGCGGCTGAGTTGCTGGCTCACAAGCTCCCGCGAAAAGCGAATGTAGCCATTTTCAGCGGCGAGCTGTCCACTCTCGATCACGCCGAGAAACTCCGCGGATTTGCCGCGACACTCGCCGTGCAGGCGCCCCATCTGACCCTGCTTCCTGCCCTGGAAAGCCATGAACGTCCAAAGGAGGCCTACCGGCAAGCAATGGCGCTGATGCAACGCAAAGACCGTCCCGAGGGGCTTTACCTGAGCACCGCAAACAGCGTACCTGTGCTGAAAGCGCTTGATGAACTGCAGCTGCTGGGCAAGATACAGGTCGTCACTACCGATCTCTTTCACGAACTCGTTCCGCTGATCGAATTTGGGAAGATCCTTGCGACAATGTACCAGCGGCCATACACGCAGGGCAAAATTGCCTTTGAGAATCTGGTCGCTTATTTGCTGAAAGAAAAAACGACGCATGCCTCCGTACGCCTGCCTCCACACGTCATCTTTCGCAGCAATCTTTCGCTCTTCTCTGGTCGGATTATCGACACGGAAGACGAGACCGGCAACGAGGCGTCCGACAACTGACTTGTCCATTCGAGCTTCCTCCGTCAGCGCGCCTGTAGCGAGACGAAGCGAATGGCGCAGCCTCCGCCCGGAGCAAGCTTGAGTGTGAGAGTCTGCCCGTTACGTACGGTCTGCTTGCGGATGGCAACGTGCTTCGGGTTGCTACCAGCGTCGCTACCGTCAGCATAAATTTCGGCGCGATACTCACCGGAACCGAGAAAGCTGAGCGGCACCTCAAGTGTGCGCGGCGTCCAGTTGGTAATGCTGCCGAGGTACCAATCAGAACCGTGGCGCCGTACGATGGTGACAAACTCGCCGGGCTCGCCATTCAGCACCTTCGTGGTGTCCCATGCAGCAGGCACATCCCGGATGAACTGAAACGCAGGTTGGTCGGCGTACATTTGCGGGCTGTCCGAGACCATCTGGATTGGCGTCTGAAAGATGACATAGAGAGCTAATTGTTGCGAGCGAGTGCCCATCGCCATCGGATTCGTATTCTGCGCGACGAAACCACCTTCGGTAGCGTTGTTGAATGCTCCCGGAGTGTAATCCATCGGGCCGGCGAGCAAGCGGGTAAACGCGAAGACCGTGCGATCCACAGGACTATCTCGGCGACCAACTTTATTGTTTTCAATCCCGAGAACGCCTTCATAACTCATCACGTTGGGGTAGGTGCGCTCGATACCCCACGGCGTGCGCGTCCCATGAAAGTCCACCATCAGATGATGCTCTGCAGCCAAGCGCGCAACATCGTAGTAGAACTGCACACCAACCTGGTCGTCGCGATTGATAAAGTCGATCTTGATGCCGGCGACTCCCCACTGTTCAAACACCGGGAATGCCTCGCTCATTTGCTTCATCACCGACTCGGAGTAGCACCACACCCAAACCTTCACGCCCTTCTCCCCGGCATAGCGCACGAGTTCCGGTACGTCCACGCGACCGTTGAGGTGTGTGAGGTCTCGGCCAGACCACCCCGCATCGAGCATCATGTAACGAAACCCGGACCGTGCGGCAAAGTCGACATAGCGCTCCATATTTGCCGTGGTGAACGACGGCTTGCCCTCAGCATCGACATCGTTCACCCACCAGTTCCACGAAGCCTTGCCTGACTGGATCCAACTAGTATCCTGCACACGGCTGGGCGGATTAAGATTGTATTGCAGCGTAGACTCAACGAGACGGTCTGGGTCGTCCGCAACAGCAAGCACGCGCCAAGCAGAATGGTGCGGCAATGTGCCTTCTACCGCGTACTCCGGACGATCGAAACGTGGCGCGAGTTTCGATACGAAGTAGTGGCCCGCCCAATTGCCCGACGGGTTCGTAACGTACATCGAGCTGTTGCCTTCGATGTCCGCCTCCGTCAACGATAGCCACGCGACACCCGGCTCATGCATCAGCAGCGGCAACCCTATGAGGAAGCTGCTCGGTACGCCGCCTTGGTTGCTCAGCGCCGAAGTTGGTAGCTTCACATATTCGCTCTCATAACTGCTGCGATAATTTGGCAGGGCGAGCAGCCAGTCCGTAGCGTCGCTCGCCAGGCGAAACTCCGTGTTTTCCTGGCGAAGGTGGAACGCTGCATTACCGGCCTGCTCTGGCAAACGATATCGGAAAGCGATCCCGCCGCTGTACGCCCGCGCTTCGATCTCCATCAGGCGATGGCGAGCCCCGGCTTCGACGACGTGCACAAGGACGCTGTTGAAAGGATCGTGGACCTTGCTAACCTTTTGAAACTGTAGCGCGTAATCGTCGACGCCATTGGTCTGATCGGCCCCGGTGATCTGCACATCGCTTCCAAGAGGCGGCAGATCGTCGAGTTCCAGGGCTAGACCGGAATCCTCAAGGACGGCCTTGCCATGGAACTGCAGCGAATACACCAGTCTTCCGCTCCCTGTCGAGGAGTTCTTTTCCGGCCTGACATCGAAGTAGACGGCAAGTTGACCGTCTGGCGAAGTCAGCTTTACCGGTTGTGACGTAGTCTGCACCGTTTGCGCAGTGCAAGCTACCGTCTCCACCATCAGAAGAACAGCGGCGCTAAGCCAGAACTTCGTCTTCAACACGCTCTTGCACACCTCCGATATAGATTTCTGTTCCAAACCCAACTACAGATGAGTGGTGTCGCGCTCTTTGCGAGGACGCGGCACCAAGGCAGCTAGAACTCATACCGCAAGGCGAGCTGAAAGAAACGTGCATCTGGAGTATTGTTCTGGAACGTTTTCGGTCCGGTGATGGTACCCGCTTGATCATTCAGCGTGAGATTGCTCGGATTCGCCCACGTAGGATGGTTAGGCACGTTGAAGATATCCGCGCGGAACTGAAGGTATTGCTGTCGAAAGGTAGTGAAGTTCTTGAAGAGCGACGTATTCACGCTGTAGTAGCCAGGTCCGTAGATCGGATCCTGCTTCCCGCCGAGAAGTTTGATTGCCGTGGCGGTATCCACAACGGGTGCTGCAAACAGACACGGTGTGGTGGCGTTGAGATCGATCGAGCCGACCGACTTGCCCACGTCGCACACATCGGAGCCCGGCAGCGGGTTGGAAAACGCGCACGGATTGAACCAAGTGGTCTTCGTCTTTACCTTTGTCGGGCAGGTAGTCAGGCTTGGATTATTGAGTGGAGGTGTACCGCCGGGGGCATATGGATTGCCGATCAGAATCGGCCGCGCACTACCGCCCGCTGCTGTGGCATTCGTCGTGCCGGGGGTGAACGGCGTTCCGCTCTGCGCAACCCAGGTTGCGCTCAAAGACCAACCGCCCGCGACTTCGTCCAGAAGGCCGTGATGATTCAGGTGAGCCCGCCCAACACCGAAGGGAAGCTGATAGTTTCCGTTCAGCGTGAACCGATTTCGAACGTCGTAGACCGAGTTCGTGAGCTCATCAATGAAGGGAATGATGGCCATGTTACGGTCTCCAACTGCGGAGGACAGGCCGCCAGCAGAACTCGTGTCATCGAAAGCGTGAGCCCAAGTGTAGGTCGTCAGGAAACTCAAGCCATGGCTCAGCCGCTTCTCCACCTTTGCCTGAAGCGAATTGTAGGTGCTGACGCCTCCGAAATGAACTGTTCCGATGCCACCAAGATCCGGGAACGGCTGATACTGCCGGGTGCTTGTTGTGGGAGAAAATAACCCACGCACCGTGTCGGGATCGAAATATGTGGAAAGATGACGCGATTCATTCCCAACGTAACTGAGCGTCATGGCCATGCTCTGCGTCAGTTCCTGCTGGAACGAGAGATTGTAATTCTCTGTGTACGGCGTTTTGATATGCGCATCGTACGCATGGAACCCATTGCCAAAGGCAGAGTTCAAGAATCCTGCTGCGAAGTAGGCTTGCTCGCCGCTCTCCAGAGTGATCCCGTTCGCTGGGCAGTTACCCGGAACGCAAACCTCATCTTCATTCTGACCATAGTAGACGTTTATTTGTCCCTGGAATGGGAAGTTGTTGCCGAGATTTGTATTGCCCTGACTTTCCAGACCGCCATAGAAGATCCCAAAACCAGCGCGGACCGCCGTTGTTGGCGTCAGCTGGTAGGCAACACCCAGACGCGGAGCAAAATTGCTGAGTTGCGCCGAGGTCAGTCTCTCGTTGGAATTGTAAGCAATGGTGATATTGTCCTTCGCTAGTGTTGCTGGAACCACCGTGCCTAAAGCAATCGTGTTTTCGATGGCCGTTGGGAACTCATAGGTACCGGTACCCGTACCGATCCCGAGCGTCCCCGGTACAAAGTTCGCCTGGCTGTGCGAGTTCTCCTTGTAAGGCTCGTAGTAGTCATACCGAACTCCCAGATTGAACGTCAGCCGCTGCGTCACTTTCCAGTCATCCTGTATATAGCCCGCGTCATACCATTGCGCATCGTTTACACGCGGCGCGGTGGAAAGCGCAGACGTGTTCATCTGGTCGGCGAGGAAGTCGGCGATGCCGGAGCCTGTATTTGCAACGCCAGTCCATCCTGTAAAGGTGCCGGTGAAATAGTAATTTCCAAGCGAGGACGGGGCATATTGATAAAAGAAACGAATCGACTGGAAGGAGGCACCTGCACGGATATTGTGCTTCCCGATCGTCTTCGAGACGTTATCCAGAATTTGGTAGACGTTCTGCGATTCATCCGAAACGCCTGGAGAGCCCCATCCACTGATGCCGTATACGGCTGTTTGCGGCAGGCCGCCTAGATCGGGTCCAAAGGGGACACCTCCTAGCCCCAATGTAGGGGCGATATCTTTGTTGTAGTTGAACTGCAAGAAATCGAAGACACCTTCGTTGAACCCGAAACGAAACTCGTTGGAGAACGAAGGGGAGAAGAAGTGCGTCTCGCTCAGCATAAAGTTCTGCGCAAGGTTCACGTCATAGTCGCCGCCGTAGCCGCTGCCATCCAGGATCGGACCCAGAGGAGGTGCTGAGAAACCGATGACGTGGTCGTAGCTGTACCGCGCGTACGCCTGATCATTTTTATTGATGTCCCAGTCGATACGCTGATCCCACTGAATCGTATTGTTTGTCGTGGAGGTATTGAGTTTGTAATTATTGGTCGTCAGACCACCGGTCGCTTGCCCCGGAGCCCAACCGTTCGCGTTCGGCAGCGGATAGAGATTCAGAATGTTCAGCGCAACCGGATCGATCTGGCTGGGGCACATAACGTTGTTCACACCGTTGCATACCAGCTCATTGCCTGCGCCGCCGCCGGAGTTCGGCTCATAGAGCTGCACCGCCGCACCGTTGAGCGCCGGGTTGAGAAGTTCGGTGAAGTTTCCTTGCCGCATCAGAGGCGTGGGCACGGAAAGCGTCTGCGGGTTCGCGCGCGAGATGCGGTTCGCCTCCACATCGGCAAAGTAGAAGAGCCTGTTCTTGAGGAACGGAAAACCCAGCGTGCCTCCGAACTGATTCTCGTGATACGGAGAAATAGTCTGCGCGTCCCAATCTTTCGCTTCCAGATTCGTGTTGCGTAGGTACTCCCATAAGCTGCCGTGGATCTGATTCGTTCCTGACTTGATGCTCGCGTTCACAACAGCGCCTGCGGAGTGCCCAAACTCCGCACTGAAGCTCGAGGTCTGCACGGCAAACTCGGCAAGAGCGTCCGGCGGAGGACGCACCACGTAGCTCTGCCCATTCAGAAAGTCGACCAGGTTGGTGTTATTGTCGACGCCGTCAAGGATGAAATCGTTCTGCTCCGCGCGCTGCCCGTTCGCGACAAAGTCGCCACTGCCGGAACCGCGGGTATTACCAAACGGGGGCGCAACGCCCGCGGTGAGTTGCGTGATGTAGACGAAATTGCGACCGTTCAATGGGGTCTCGTCGATCTGCTTCGCAGTGATGACCTGCTGGACAGCGGCATCTCCCGTCTGTAGCAACGGAGCCGCGGTATTTACAGTGACATTTTCCGTAACGGCGCCGGGCTTAAGAGCAAGATCGACGTTCGGTCGCGTCTGAATATCGACACGAACGTTCTCCTCCGTCACAGTTCCAAAGCCACTCGCCGTAGCGGACACCTTGTAGTTGCCAATTTTTACTGGAGCGACAATGTAGAGGCCGGAGCCGCTGGTATGGACGTGAAGAGCAAGGCCGGTATCGAGGTTCGTGATCGTGACGTTTGCGTTGGGAATGACCGCTCCGGTTGCATCCCTGACATAGCCGGTAATTGCCCCTTGATCCGCTTGGCCAAGAATCTTTTTCGGCAGCAGCAACTGAACCACCAAGGCAAGGCTGAGTACAAGCAGCGCCGTCCGCTGCGACTTCCTCCAATAAGCGTTGAACATTTCGACCTCTTTCCTTGGGTCGTCCCGCATTGGATTCTGCTCCTTTGCGCCTCGGTTATCGCGAGCGTCGCGTGATGCGGATTCCAGTTTGGCTCGACTGATTTACTGTGTACGTTACCGGAGGAAAACGGTACCCTTCGCATGAATGGTTTGTCAAGGGTCATAAGAGAAATATTTGCAGGCGGCCAAGGCCTTCGAAGAGCTTTATATTTCACGATGCAAAGGGTTCTCAACTTCGTCTGTCATCGGCGGCACACCAACCACAAAGCTGACGACCTCCGGGATGCAGGTCTCTTGACATCACCAAGCAGGGGTAAGATTATTACTTCCGTGTGTACGTTACCGTCCGACACTGTGACTTATACAAACCGCTCATCTTGCGCACCTGGGCACGGGTGGTCTGTACGATAAAGCCTTAGGCTGCTCAATTTAATGCAATGGCCCAGCATCCTCTGTATCTGCAAAATTCCAGTCTGGCAGTGACCGTACTTCCCTCAGAAGGCGGCCGTGTCGCGTCTCTGCGCAGTCTCAACTCCGATGTAGAGTTTCTAACGCAATCACACCGTGTTGAGCGGACGGTCCAGGCGGGCATGGCTGCCAGATTTCAAGATGGCCCCTGCGCTGGAATCGAGGAGTGCCTGCCCACCATTGGTGTGAGCGGACCTGAGACCATCGACGGCCCCTCCCCTGATCATGGAGATTTTTGGCAGCTGGTATGGAGTGTGGAAGAAGCCAACACGGAGCAGATTCGCTTGCACGCGCAGGGCTTCAGTCGAACGCTCCGCTTCACCAAACGGCTGGCGCTTGAGGGTGACTTACTCCGCATCCGCTATAGGGTGGAGAACACGGGAGACGTACCCCAGTCGTTCCTCTATGCGTGCCATCCGCTCTTCGCCGTCGATCCGGGAGATCAGATCCTCTTGCCGCCTGACGTTCGGTCCCTAGCCCTCGACTACTCGCGCCACAGCCGTCTGGGAACTCCCGGGAACAGGATCGCTTGGCCAAACTCTCCGGCGGAGTCAAACCTCAATTTTGCAAAGCCGAGAGACGCGGGCACGGCAGAGATGCTTTATACAACGCGCCTTCGGGAAGGCCGCTGTGGCATCTACCGCTCTGTTCATCGTCAGATGCTTCTCATCACGTTCGATACCTCTGTGCTTCCCTTCCTCGGCGTATGGCTCTGTTATGGCGGGTGGCCTGGCGGGATGGGCATGCAACAGTATGCTGTCGCCCTGGAGCCGACGACTTCTCCGCACAATAC